>Ga0209777_10005752_pt1 | contig 14191 bp, 11 predicted proteins | sample FrelakmetHBP12HB_FD_187147 | JGI IMG/M metagenome (GOLD analysis project Ga0209777, IMG submission 187147) | Freshwater lake sediment microbial communities from the University of Notre Dame, USA, for methane emissions studies -HBP12 HB (SPAdes)... | ecosystem: Environmental > Aquatic >...
GTCCGCTGAACCGCGGTGATGCTGGCGCTCACGAAGATGATGCCGAGGGCGAACGCCAGCCAGAGCCGGCCTCTCGCGCCCGGGGCGAGGCCTCCGTCCAGGCCGGCGAGGACGAGGCCGACGGTCAGAAGGACGAGCCGCTCGGCTCGGGGCGCGATCCCCACGTCGCCGCGCAACTTGAGACTTTCGGCCTTGGCCCGCGTGTAGCTGACCTGGAAGCTGGATACCGCCGCGGCGGCGGCCAGGACCGCTCCCGCGACGAAGCCGGCAGCCGAAGCGCCGGCGACGATCCCGATGTAGACCACGCCCTCGCCCCAGCGGTCGAGGGTCGAGTCGAGGAAGGCTCCGAACCGAGTGACGCGGTTCTGGGCGCGGGCGAGCCCGCCGTCGAGCATGTCGAACGAGCCGCCGAAGATGACAAGGGCAGCGGCGGCGAGCCACATCTGGGCCGCAGCGGTGGCAGCCGCGACTCCGGAGATCAGGAAACCGATCACGGTTAGGGCGTTGGGTGTGAGCCCGAGCTTGCCCGCTCCGACGGCAATCGGGGTCACTACACCACGTACGCGCTCGCGGGTGGCGGCGGAGACGAACGACTGGTCGCCCACTGTCAATGCATCTCGACCGGGCTGGGGGTCGGCGGCGGACCCGGCTGAGCCGGCCGCCCGACCGCGGGGACGGTTGCGGCAGCCACGGCGATCGCGTCATCCCTGGGAACGCCGAGAAGGATGCGCTCGCGGTCTTCGACCTCGTCGAAGACGTTCGGACGGAGCTGGCAAAACACCTCACGACCGATTCTCTGCGTCTCGACCACGCCTGCGACCCTGAGACGACTCACATGCCATGAGACGAGGGGCTGGCTGAGGCCGACGGTATTGATCAACTCGCTCACGGTGGCCGGGCCCCCGGCGAGGCGCCTCACGATCCGCAGGCGGTTCACGTCGGCCAGCGCCCTATGGAAAACGCGCAACTCGCGCAGATCATCAGGCTGATCGACGATCGTGGCGACGGTGCCCTTGATGTGTGCTGGGGAGGGCAAAATGCGTGGCCTCGTATCCGTGTTGCGGGCCACCGATCAGGGGGCCGCGCTTCCTGGCGGGGCGGCGAGCGCCCCGGACGAACGAGCCTATATATAAAGGCCGATTGATGCTAGGCGGCCTCAGAGCGGCTGTCAAGCAGCCTCGACGACAGAGCGCCGTACGCGGCGGTTCGTCCAAGTGGTGAGGATGGCGCCGACCTCGCGACCCCGACCGCGGCGGGCAGCATTCGCGCCTCCGTCTCCCAGGTTGACGTGCCGTCGACCTGCGAAGGGTCCCTTCCGGCTGCTCGCCACGTCGTCCGAGCGATCGTTCAGCTACAGGTAAACGTGCCCTGGACGAGGCCGATGCCATTGACGTCGGTACCGGAGAAGAAGCCTGTGCCGCCGGCGTTGAGTGTCACTATCGCATCGCCGCCGAGGACGAAGGGGTTGCCGGAGACGCTGCCGCTGACGGTCGGCGTTGGGTATTGGGTGGCGTTCGGACCGGCGGGCGTTGCCTCGGGCGTGGAAGTCGGGCCTCCGACACGGTAGGCGCTGAGGGTCAGAAAGTCGCCGACACCGTTGGCGCCCCAGTCTCCGAAACGTATGTCCACGCCGGCCGAACCCCCGTCGTAGCAGCCCCCGCCGTAGATCGTGGTCGTGTTGCCGGCGATCGTCACCCTGGCCGATCCGTTGCCACACCAGTGGTTGCAGCCGGGGCTGCCGCCAACTCCACCCGTCGGGGACGCGCCGGAGCTGCAGCCGGAGACGAGTCCGGCCAGCACGAGCACCACGAGCACGAGCGGGGCGGTACGGACCCCGATTGCTGCCATGTGTGACCTCCACGGGGCCCTCAACTGGGATCGAGGCGGCACGGCAATGGTAGGCCTCGGTCGTTGAGCGTGGTGCGCGAACGTTCTAGCAGGCCGCCGAGTGGTGCGCGCGAAAGCGTTGCGCGGGCCGCGGGGCCGGTCTCGGCGCGCCCGGGCGCATGGTCCGAGTGGCTGAAGGCGGCCACCAGGCCCGGTTGGCGACACAACCGCCGAGCTCTGCCACGATGCGATCGTTTGGCGCAGTCACAAACGCTCGCTCGTACACTGGCCGATATGCGCCGTCGCGACTCCTACCTGCTCCTCGGCGTGCTCGGCGTCGGCGCCTTCCTGGCCGGCCTCGAACTGATGGTCACGGCCGTCGCCCTACCCCAGATCCTGGCCACGATTGCGAACTGGACGGACCTGCGCAAGGCGTCGTGGATCATCAACGGCTACTTGCTGGTATATGTCGTCACGATGCCGCTCGCCGGCCGCCTTACCGACATGTTCGGGGCGCGCCGGTTGTTCCTCCTGGCCCTGGCGATCTTCACCTTGGGCTCGCTGCTGGCCGGTCTCGCTCAGAGCCTCGACCAGCTGATCGCCGCGCGCCTGGTTCAGGCCGTCGGCGGCGGCGCAATCATCCCGGTCGCCACTGCCGCCGCATCGCATCTGTTCGAAGGCCCCGCCCGGCCGCGGGCGCTCGGCGTGATCGGCGCGCTCACATTCCTGGGCATGGCCGCCGGCCCCTTCGTCGGCGCGGCCGTCCTCGAGACCGTCCATCCCGAAACGGCGCTGGCCGATCTGGGCGTTTCGAGTGGCCCGCTCGTGGCCACGATCGCCCCGGCATGGCGTTGGGTCTTCTATGTCAACGCGCCGATCGGGATCTGTGCCCTGGTCATCGCCTGGGCCGCGAGCGTCGGCTGGGACACTCGGCGCCAACCGGCTCGGCTGGACTGGCTGGGCGCGACGCTCTTCACCGTTTCTCTCGGTGCGATCCTGGCGGGGACGACGCTGATCGGGAACGCGGACCAGGTCTTCGGTGTGCCGACGGATATTGCCGTGAGCGGGCTCATCGCCGGCGGCATCGTTGCCGGGCTGCTGGCCATCCGGCACGGCCTGCACCGCCCGAACGCCTTCCTCGACCCGCGCCTGTTCGCCGACCGTGTCTTCTCCTCCGCGGCGCTGATCTCTCTCCTGACCGGATACGGGATGGCAACCGCCATCGTCGGTGGGGCCGTGTTCGTGGATCGGGTCCTGTACGGCGGCCCGGACGAGCAGCGCGTCGTCCTGGGGGCGATTGCCGGAGCCATGGCCGTGGGCGCGCTGGCGTCGGGCTTCCTGGCCCGGCGGGCGTCGCTGCGGCTGCTTACCCTCGTCGGCCTGGCCCTCAGCGCCGGCGGCCTGGCGTGGATGTCGACGTGGAGCCCGGACGCTCCGACGAACGCCTTCGCGGCGTCGGGAGCTGTTTTCGGCCTGGGTTTTGGGCTTACGGTGACGCCTCGATCCACTGCCGCCGTCGAGTCGGCCGGGCGGGCGGCGTTTGGTGCGGCCTCGGCGACTGTCACGGTGGCTCGAATGATCGGCATGGCCGTCGGCATGGCGGCCCTCACAGCCTTTGGGTCCACGACGATCACCCGCCTGTCGAACGAGATCTATGGCTCGGGCGACGGCTACAAGCAGTACATCCCCGCCTACCTGCGCGATCGACCGATCACCGACGGTCTAGTTGCCCAGGCCCTCGAGCAATGGGCGGCCACCAAAGCGGCGACGATCATGGTCGGCATCTTCCTGGTCGCTGCGGTGGTGACGCTCATGGCCGTGGTCCCGGCGCTCTTGCTCCGCGTCAGGCCCGGCCACGATCGGCCGGCGGAGGGCGACGAGGCCGGGGCGACCGAGTTCGGCGAGATCGCCTTCTGACCGAGGCTCGAGCGCGTTTGATTCTTGGGCACGCTTGATTCGTTACCTGGTCGGCGCCTGACCGCCAGGTGTGTCGGCGAAAGTGGTCACCGTGCCGGCCGCCGATGTGAATGAACGCACCTCAACTGGCGAAACCAGCTGCGCGCTCGGATCGAAACCTCGCTGCGGGGGCATCTCGCGCGCCCGGGCGGCTCAGGGCCGGCAGCCGCCGGAGGTGCTCGTCTTGCACTTTGGGGCGTCCGGGCAGACGTTGCCCTTGCCCGCAGGATGGGCGTCCGCGGCGGCTGCCGCAATCACGCCGATTGGTTCGGCCACGACCTGTAGCTTGTACGGGTCTCCGATCGGTCCCTCCGACGTCTGCAGCCACAACTGGTCCGCCTTGGCGGCGAGCGCTCCATCGAATGCCGAAGAGTTGTCGGGTACGTGGCGGATGATCTGGGTGATCTGATAGACGTGGTTCTGATTGTCCGCCGTGTAGACCTCGGCCCACATGCCAATCATCGCGGCGCCGTTGTTGATCTTCGACTGGGTCAGAAGCGGCAGGAACATGCCCCCGGTTCGAGCGTGGGCGTAGATGTAGGTGGCTTGCGGCAGGCCGGGGTAGCCGAGCGCCTGACCGATGGTTATGTACTCCGCCGCGTTGCACAATGGGAACTGCTCGTTACGCGGCGGAGCCACGACGGGCAGGTCGATGCTGAGGGCCGGAACGACGATCCGGGTCGCGATGGCCGCAGACACGTTGGCGCTCCCCGAGGGCGCGATCGACAGGAGCGGCGGCAGGCTGAAGGGAGCGACGGACACGGAGGCCATGGGGGTGGTGGTGGCATTGGGCTCGGCCGAAACCGGTTGTAGGTAGTAGAAGAGCCCGGCCACGACCAGGAAGACGCCGGCACCCGCAATGAGAGCCGAAACGAGGCCGAGCAGGCTGCCCCCTGCGCGTCCGATCGGCCTCATCACCGGTCGGTAGAGGCTCGCGAGAAGAGAATGAAGGCGTCGCATTGTCCGGCATCCTAGCAGGCGCTCGACCGTCGCGCCCCGGGCACTGCCCCGGAGTTGGGAGGCGCGCCTCGTTTGTCCGCGGCGGGTCGAGCTGCCGCGGTGCCGCCCGATCACAAGACGGGCGCCCCAGTTCGGGGTCGCTCGACGTCTCGAGGTCGAGTTTCCGCACCAATACTGACGCGGAACCCGATCCTTGGTAATCTCAGGCCATGATCAGTCGAATGAATCTTGCTTTTGGGGCGCTCGCCGGCGTGGCGTCCGCCTTGCTGATCGCAGTCGCAGTCGTCGTAGCCTGGCCCGGCGCGTCCGTCTCCGTGCCCCCAAAGCCCACGGCGGTGATCCTGGCGACGGATACGCCGACGCCTTTGCCGGTCGTCACCGCGACGCCGTTCAACACGAACCCGGCCATCGCGCCCTCGCACTCGATCGCCCCGTTCGGCGACCAGTAGTTCGGGCGAGGTTTCTCCGCGATCTTCTAAGCGACCCTGGTGGGTTATCGCGAACCGGCGACGCAGGGTCCTAGCCGTGGAAGACGTTTGCGGCGTTGGTTGCGGCCGTCACCAGGGCGGGGAACAGCCCGAAGATCAGCGTTGCCGCGCCCGTGACCGCCAGGCCGGCTCGGAATAGCAGTCCCGCTGAGCTCGGCGCCGTCTCCTCGGTCGGTTCGCGCATGTACATGTAGACGACGACTCGAAGGTAGTAGAACGCGGCTGCGGCGGCGTTGATCATGGCCAGCACCGCCAGGGCGGAGAGCCAGCCGCCGGCCTGGACTGCCGCCAGAATCACATAGGCTTTGGCCCAGAACCCGGCCAGTGGCGGGATGCCGGTAAGCGATAGCAGGAATAGCGCCATCAACGCCCCGAGCCACGGATCGCGCCGGCCCAACCCCGCGAACGTGGCGATCTGGCTGCTCACTCCCGGCCGCCGCTGCAGCGCAGTGACGACCGCGAAGGCGCCCATGTTCATGAACGTGTAGGCGGCCCCGTAGAACAGTATCGCCGAGAGGCCGCTCGCCTGGCCGCCGGCGTAGGCCGCCAGTCCGACGAGGATGTAGCCGGTATGGGCTATCGAGGAGTAGGCTAGCATCCGCTTGACGTTGTCCTGTGTGATCGCGACCAGGTTGCCGAGGGTCATGGTGGCCGCAGCCAGGACGATGACGATGGGCAGCCAGTCGGCCTTGAGAGGACCGAGGGCTCCGACGAAGAGGCGCAGGGCGATGGCGAAGGCGCCGACCTTCGGGCCGACCGACAAATACGCGGTGACCGGCGTGGGCGAGCCCTGGTAGGCGTCGGGCGTCCAGTAGTGAAACGGCACCGCGGCCATCTTGAAGGCCACGCCGGTGGACATGAACGCCAGGCCCATGGCCAGCCCGGGCTGGATCGATCCGTGGGCTATCGCCGTCGTGAGGGCCGCGGCCACGCCGTCCACGCGAGTGGTGCCGGTGATGCCCCAGACATAGGCCAGGCCGAAGAGGAGGATCGCGCTCGAGAACGAGCCGAGCAGGAAGTACTTGATCGCGCCCTCGGTCGAGTATGGGTCGTGCCTGGCGAAGCCTGCCAGCATGTAGCCGGGCAGGACCATCAGCTCGAGGGCGACGAACAGGAGCAGCAGGTCGGTCGAACCGGCGACGAGCATGGCGCCGGTCACCGCGAAGATCAGGACGGCGGCGAACTCGGCGATTGGCAGGCCACGAAGTTCGAGGTAGTCGCCCGCGAACATGATGGTCAGAGCCGCGATCGCAACGAACAGCATGTCGAGGAACACGGTCAGGTTGTCGAGGGAGTAGGCGCCACCGAAGGCGCTGCCCGTATGGCCCGCCTGGACGGCGATCGACACGGCCGCGAGGCCGAGGCCTGCCAGCGCCGTGACGACGATCGGTTCGCGCCTGCCGGGCGCCGCCATGTCGACGATCAGGACGGCCGCCGCCACGAGAACGGCGATGACGACCGGCAAGATCGTTCCGATGTCGGACCAGTTCATCCTGTCGTCTCCTCTCAGCCGCCGACCGCGACTCCGGCCGCCGCCAGGAAGACCTGGGCGGGGGCGCGGAGGAGGTCGAGGACGACGCTCGGGAAGAGCCCGAGCACGACGATCAGGATCGCCAGCGGGAGGAGCGTAGCCAGCTCCGTCCGGTTCATGTCTGTCAGGTGGCCGCCCAGGCCCCCCAGGAAGTCGGACAGCGTGCCGAAGGCGACGCGCTGGAACATCCACAGCAGGTAGGTCGCGGCCAGCACCATGACGATTATCGAGGCGACCGCGATGCCGGGGGCGATCCCGAACGATCCGACGAATACGAGGAACTCGCCGACGAATCCGGACAGGCCGGGCAAGCCGGCCGACGCGAGGATGAAGAAGCCGAAGACAGTTGACCAGATCGGCATTGTCGCCGCTAGGCCGCCCATCCTGGCGATCGTTCGGTCGTGGGTCCGCTCGTAGATCACCCCGACGAGGAGGAAGAGACCGCCGGTGATCAGGCCGTGGTTGATCATCTGCAGGATCGCGCCCTGGAGGGCAGTGGCGCTGAAGACGAAGATGCCGAGCGTCACAAAGCCCATGTGGCTGACCGAGCTATAGGCCACCAGACGCTTCAGGTCGGGCTGGACGATCGACACGATCGCGCCGTAAACGATCGCGATGACGCTCAGGACGATGATCGGCCAGGCAAACGTGTGGGCCGCGTGCGGGTAGAGGGGCACGGCGAAGCGGATCAGGCCGTAGGCGCCGAGCTTGAGAAGAACGCCCGCGAGGATGACCGAGCCGGCCGTCGGGGCCTCGGTGTGAGCATCCGGAAGCCAGGTGTGGAAGGGGAACATCGGGACCTTGATGGCGAAGGCCAGGAATAGCGCCAGGAAGGCGAGGATCTGGAAGTTGTCGCCAAAACCGCCGGTCGCCGCGAAACCCTGCAGTTGCCCGTAGTCGAAGGCGCCTGCCCAGGAACCGCCGTGTCCGACCTGGTAGGCGAACGCCGTCGCGAGGATCGCGACCAGCATCAACAGCGACCCGACGAGCGTGTACAGCACGAACTTCATCGTGGCGTAGACCCGGTTGGCCCCGCCCCAGATGCCGATAATCAGGTACATCGGGACCAGGACGATCTCCCAGAAGATGTAGAATAGGAAGAGGTCGAGGGCCACGAAGACGCCGATCATGCCGACCTCGAGAACGAGGAAGGAGATCATGTAGCCCTTCACCCGGTCCTTGATCGGCCCAAAGCTGGCCAGGACGCTGATCCACGTCAGGGTTGTCGTCAGGACGACCATCAGCACGCTCAGGCCGTCGACGCCGACCTTGTACTGGATGCCGAAAGCAGGGATCCAATCGATTGCCTCATTGAACCGGAAGCCGGCAGGGCCGAAGGCATATGCCGCGAGCAGGACGAGGGACATGACCCAGGCCAGCAGGGCGAAGGCGAGGGTCGTGCGGCGAATGAGGTCGGGGCGCCGGGATGGCAGCGTGGCGACCACGATTGCCCCCACGAGGGGCGTGAACGTGATCAGGCTCAGGATCGGCAGGTTCATCGTCGTCCTCCTACCGAACCGCAATGACTAGGTAGCCGATGGCCATCGCGATCAGGCCGAACGCGATACCGAGGGCGTAGTTCTGGACCCGGCCGGTCTGGACCCGACGGAGCCCCGTGCCGGCGCCGGTGGTGACGATGCCGATGCCGTTGACGGTGCCATCGACGATCGTCCGATCAAACCAGAAGACGGCGGCCGCGAGCTTGCCGCCCCAGACGACGAACAGCTGGTTGTTGAGATCGTCGAACCACCACTTGTTGGATGAGCCGCGGTAAAGGAAGGCCAGGCCGCGCCTGGCGCTCAACTCGCGAACCTGATCCGGTCGCGGCTGAGCGCGCAGGCCGAGGGCCGGCACGTTCACCCCGAAGAGGCGCCAGGCGAAGACAATCGCGATGGCAACGAGGGCCGTCGTGGCGATCGCCAGCACGCCGTCAATGCCGAAGAAGCTGTAGGCCGCCTCGGTCCGGCCGCCGGCGGCGATCGTGGCCTCGAAGACGGGCTTCAGCCAGCCGTGGAGAAGTCCCGACTCCGGCGGGAAGCCGATCAGCAGGCCCAGGAAGATCGCCGGGATGGCCAGCAGGATTAGCGGCCGAGTCATCGTCGGCGGCGACTCGTGGATGTGGCCCTCCTTCTCCGGGTCGACGCGGCTCTCGCCCCAGAAGGTCATGCCCATGAGCCGGAACATGTAGAAGGCCGTCATGCCGGCGACGACGAAGCCGATGGCCCATACCCACAGGAAGCCGTTCTTGAAGGCGCCGCCTAGGATCTCGTCCTTGGAGAAGAACCCGGCGAGCGGTGGCACGCCCGAGATCGCCACCGAACCGATGAGCATGGTCGCGTACGTGATGGGGATCTTGCGGGCGAGGCCGCCCATCTTGCGCATGTCCTGCTCGCCGTCGACGGCGTGGAGCACAGAACCGGAGCCGAGGAAGAGCAGGCCCTTGAAGAAGCCGTGGCTCATCAGGTGGAAGATCGCGGCCGTCCACGCCCCTACGCCGAGAGAGGCGAACATGTAGCCGAGCTGGGATAGGGTCGAGTAGGCCAGGACGCGCTTGATGTCGGTCTGGGTGAAGGCTATGGACGCAGCCAGGATGGCGGTGAAGATGCCGATCGCCGCTACGACCACCATTACCTCCGGCGCGGAGCCGAAGATCGGGTTGCAGCGAGCCACCAGGTAGACGCCCGCATTGACCATGGTCGCCGCATGGATGAGGGCGGAAACCGGTGTGGGGCCCTCCATCGCGTCCGGCAGCCAGACGTGGAGCGGGAACTGGGCGCTCTTACCCACCGCGCCGCAGAAGATGAGGAGGGCGATGGCGATCTGCCAGCCGTGGGGGACGTTGCCGAATGCCGCGAATACGGCCTGCATGTTCAGAGTGCCCAACTGGGTCCAGATGGCCATGATGCCCAGGGCGAAGCCCATGTCCCCGACGCGGTTGACCAGGAAAGCCTTCTTCGCCGCCTCGGCCGCGGTACGGCGCGGGTACCAGAAGCCGATCAGCAGGTAGCTGCACAGGCCGACCAGCTCCCAGCCGGCGAAGACGAGCAGGAAGTTGTCGGCTAGGACCAGGACCAGCATCGAGAACATGAACAGGTTCAGGTAGGCGAAGAAGCGCCACCGCCCCGGGTCGTGGGCCATGTAGCCGATCGAGTAGAAGTGGACGAGCATTCCGATGGTTGTGACCACGATCAGCAGGCACGCCGTCAGCGCGTCGACGAAGAAGCCCATGTCGGCGTGGAAACCCGTCGCGGGGATCCAATTCCAGAGCGTGATGCCGGCACCGGCCTCGCCGAAGCCGAGTGTGTGGGTCAGGGCGCCGAAGGCGACCACCATCGCCACCAGCCACGAGGCTACGACCGCCCAGACGGCGATCCGGTGCGACTCGTCGCCCATCCTGCGGCCGAAAAGTCCTGTTGTGGCGAAGCCCGCCAGCGGCAGCAGCGGAATGAGCGGGACGAGAAATGTCATCGCCTACTCCCGCATCGAGTCGTACTCGTCAACCAGTGGCGTCTTGCGGTTCCGGTAGATGGCGATGACGATCGACAGGCCTACCGTCGCCTCGGCCGCCGCCACGGCGATGACCAGGAGGGCGATGACCGCCGCGTGAGTCTTCAACGCGGCCTCGAAAGCTCCGAAGGCGAGGATGCTCAGGTTGACGGCGTTGAGCATCAGCTCGATGGACATCAGCATGCTGATCGCGTTGCGGCGGGCAAGGAAGCCGAACGTGCCGATGGCGAAAAGGAAGCCCGACAGCACCAGGTACGAGTCGAGCGAGTTACTCACGACCGATCCTCCTCAGGTCGGCCGTCCTCGCGTCGGGCCAGGTAGACGGCGCCGACGACGGCCGCGGTCAGCAGCACGCTCACGACCTCGAACGGCAGAACGTACTCGCTGAAGAGCATGTGGGCGACGTCGGCGGTTGCGGTCGCAAGACGCTGCCCGCCGGATGGCCAGGCCGTGGCCAGGACCGTGGCGGCGATCACGACCGCGATCACGACCGCGGCCGCAGCCGCGATCCAGGCCTGGGTCTGGAAGACCAGCCGGATGGGGGCGTTCTTGGTCTGGGTCATCATGATGGCGAACAGAATCAGGATGCTGATCGCGCCGATGTAAACCAGCACCTGGGTCGCCGCCACCAGCGGGTTGCCAAGCAGGGCGTAGATCCCCGCCAGGGACGCGAACGAGACCGTCAGGGCCAGGCCGCAGCGGATGATGTCGCGCAGAGTTACGACCAGCAGAGCCGACCCGAGGAGCGTGGCGGCCAGGACGACGAAGAGGACGTCGTCCCAGCGGACCCCTACCAGCGGGATCGAGTCGCCTATCGGCATGCTCCGCATCCCTCCTCCCGGTGGGCCGGCGAGCCGACCCAGAGCGACATGACGGTCACGGTCGATTGACTCCGCTGCGATCGCCGGGGACGCCGGCGAGGGATGGTGGGAGCGCCGGCAGCTTCGCTGCCGGGTCTTCGATGCGTCCTTCGGCGAGAGCATGAGCGGGCCAGTCGCGCTCGCGTCGAATGTAGGTCACCTCGGTCTCTCGTTCGACGTCCGCAAGACCGATCAGGTCGATCTCCGGGTCGCCGCGGCCCGTGTGAGCGAGTTCGTTGTCCGAACCGCCGCGCAGGGCGTCGTACGGGCAGGCGTCGACGCAGATCCCGCACAGGATGCAGCGGCTCTCGTCGACGTCGTACTTCTCCAGTACCCGCGGCTTGGGCATCAGGGCGCCCGTTGGGCACGTCTCGGCGCACCGACCGCAAGAGACGCACGGCGTGTCGTTGAGGCTCATGTCGAGCGGTGTCGTCACCAGGGTGTCGAAGCCGCTGCGCATGAAGTCGTAGCAGGCCGCACCGACAACGTCGGCGCAGACGGCGGCGCAGCGCCCGCAGTCAATGCAGCGCGACGGCTCGCGCAGGATGAAGGCGTGGCTGTCGTCGCGGATGTAGTCGTGGTTGGCGCCGGCGAAGCGGTTCTCGGTGACGCTTCGGAAGCCGGCGCCCTCGTCATGGCCCGGCTCCAGCGTCTGCAGCGTGGTGCCGTACTCGATGCCGAGGCGGCGCAGGTCGCAGTTGCCCAACGCTTCGCAGGTGCACTGGAGGCAGCGAGTGGATTCGGCCATCACCTCGGCCGCGGTGTACGGGATCTCATACTCGACGTAGCTCTTCGACCGCTCCCTGGCCGGCAGCGACTTGAGGCGCTGTCGAGACGCCTTGGGCTCGTCCGTATACGGCACGATCGAAAGGAAGGTCGGTTCGACCTCCGCCAGCGTCTGACGGGTCCGAAGCTCGGCCAGGTCGCCGCCCTTCAGGTACGCGTCGACGGCATAGGCGCAGCGACGGCCCTCGGCTATGGCCTGGACCACGGTCGCGGCTCCGATCCGGACATCGCCGGCACCGAAGACGCCGGGCCGGCCCGTCTCGAACGTAACCGCGTCCGCGTTGAGCCGGTTCCTGACCGCAGCAACGCCCTCGTTGCCGGGGCCGATCCACGACAGGTCGGGACCCTGGCCGATGGCCAGCAGTACGCGGTCGCATTCGACCACGAATTCGGTCCCGGGGGCGGGCTCCGGGCGTCGCCGGCCGCTGGCGTCGGGTGCGCCGGGTCGCATGCGGATGAACTCGACGCCGGTGACCTTGTCGTTGGCGTCGACGAGGACACGGGTCGGACCGGCCTGGAAGATGGCCGTGCCGCCCTCCTCGAGGGCCTCGTGGACCTCGCTCGAAGCCGGCATGTCCTTCATGTCGCGGCGGTAGACGAGCGTGACCTGCCTGGCGCCCTGTCGGATCGACGTCCGCCAGCAGTCCATGGCGGTGAAGCCGCCACCGACGACCACGACCCGGCTGCCCTTGTGGCCCGGGTAGGGCAGGCCCAGGGTGGCGATGCGGAGGTATTCGAGGCCGTCGATCACGCCGTCGGCCGTTTCGTTGGCCACGTTGAGCTTGTTGACGTCGTAGCAGCCGGTGGCGACGACGGTCGAATCGAAGCCCTGCTCGCGCAGGTCGTCCAGACTGAAGTCGCGACCGAGGGCTTTGTTGCAGACCAGCCGGGCGCCCAGGCGCCAGACGGCCTCGTACTCGGGCTCAAGAACGTCGGCCTTGGGCAGGCGGTATTCGGGGATGCCGTACCGGAGCATTCCGCCGGGTGCCGGGTCGCGCTCGAAGACGGTCACGTCGTGGCCCGAGAGGAGCAGGTAGTAGGCGGCAGACATCCCGGCGGGGCCCGAGCCGATGACCGCCACGCGCTTGCCGCTCTTCGCCTCCGTCTCGAAGGGCAGCGGCGGCTCGAGGCCGCCCTTCTGCGCCGCGAGGACCACGTCGCCGGCGTAGCGGTGGCTGTCCCGGATGGCGATGGCCTCGTCGACCTCGTCGCGGCGACAGTGGTCCTCGCAGGGAGCCGGGCAGACGCGGCCCAGGATTGACGGGAAGGGGATGGTCCGCTTGAAGATGCGCGCCGACTCGCGGAACTGGCCCTCGGCGTTGGCCTTCAGAAAGCCTGGGATGTCGATATGGCTCGGGCACTTGTTCTGGCAGGGCGGCAGGCAGTAGGCGTTGTGGTCGCTGAAGATCAACTCGAGGTTTGTCCGGCGCAAACGGCGGAGCTTGTCGGTTTGCGTGCTGACGACCATGCCCGCTTCCGCGGCTCGAGAGCAAGAGATCGGCGGGTGCTCCTCGCCTTCAATCTCGACAACGCACATCCGGCATGCCCCGAAGCCGGGCAGCTTCGGTTCGTAGCAGAGCGTGGGGATCTCGATTCCGTTGGCGCGGCAGACTTCGAGGATCGTCTGGCCTTCCGTGCCCTCCACTGTGCGGCCGTCCACTTCCATCCGGAAGATGGGAGTCGAAAGCGGCCGCTGGGGAGCCTGGGCCGTGATCAGGCGCTCCGCGAGCGAGTCGTCGAACGGGATGAGGGTGTCGTACGGCGCCTTGGAATCCGGCCGGCTGTCCGGGCGACCGGCGCGCCTGTTCCAGACCGCCTTCTGATTCGCCGCCGGTCGCAGACCACGCGGCGAATCCGCGAGGTGCTGCTCGTAGGTTTCCATGGCCGCCGTTTCCGGGGCGATCGGGTTGGTCGAAGGCGCGGTCGAGGCCGGCTCAACCGGGGTCGCATTGGAAGCCTTGCCGGACCTGCGGGACCTGGCCGGCGCGCTCGAGGGCGGTGAGCTTTGGCTGGGGCGAAGGGTCGGTTCTCGCATGGGACGTCTCAGGAGACGGGCCTGGCGCGGGCTGCAGCCTTTGGCTGGCAGACCCCGGCGGGGCAAGTGTTGCGGACGATGTGGGCGTCGAGCTCGTCGCGGAAGTACCGGACGACGCTCAGCAGGGCGAGCGTGGCGCGACGCTCGTGGTCGCACAGGGCGCTGCCGACGATGTCGGCGGAGAGGTCGGTCAGGCGTGCGATCTCGTCGGCGTGCGGCTGGCCCTCACAGATGCGGGCTC
>Ga0209777_10005753_pt1 | contig 14191 bp, 13 predicted proteins | sample FrelakmetHBP12HB_FD_187147 | JGI IMG/M metagenome (GOLD analysis project Ga0209777, IMG submission 187147) | Freshwater lake sediment microbial communities from the University of Notre Dame, USA, for methane emissions studies -HBP12 HB (SPAdes)... | ecosystem: Environmental > Aquatic >...
TGGTCCTGCGCGAGTCTGCGCGCAGGACCATCCCGTCGCCCAGGTCATCGTCGCCAACGACCGCAGCGCCGACGGCACGGCCCAGGCCATCCGCGAGTTCGCACGCAGCCATCCGCAAGTGCAATCTCTCGACATCACCGCCCTGCCGCCCGGCTGGCTCGGCAAGGCCCATGCCCTCGCACAGGCCGCCGACCGCGCCGACGGCGATTGGCTCGTGTTCACCGATGCCGACGTCGTCTGGCATCCGGCCATTCTGCGCACCGTCATGGCACTGAGTGTCCGCGAGCAACTGGACTTCGTCAGCCTCTGGCCGAACACGCTCGTCGTCGGTTTTTGGGAGCGGTTTTTGATCCCCGCCTGCGGCTGGACACTCAGCCTCTGGTACGCCGCGCGTCATCCCGGCCTCATTGCCGAAACGCCCGCCTTCGCCAATGGCCAGTTCATCGCCATCCGCCGCGAGGCCTACGTGCGCCTCGGCGGATTCGCTTCCGTCCGCGACGACCTGACCGAGGACGTGGCTCTCGCACGCCGCGCGCGCGATGCCGGATTGCGCCGCTACCTCGGGCTCGGCCGCGAGTTGCTCACCACCAGAATGTATGAAAATCTTCCCCAGATCATTTCCGGCTGGACACGAATTTTCACAGGCGCTCTTCGTGCCCGTTGGCGGCTTTTGGCGACGGTTTTCGCGCTGGCGATCGGCTGTTGGTCTGCGTTCGTCGTCATCGGCGTGCTTGCGTGGGAACTGCGCGGCGATGGGTGGGGAGCGCTGGGGGCGTCGTGGCTTCTTGTGGCTCTTGTTCACCTGGCCGCGATGTACTCAGTTGTCAAACGATACGCGAGCTTGGGGTTGGAGGGCCGTCCACTCGTCATCCTCTTCCCTATCGCGCTCGTAGGAGTAGTCCTTTTGCTCTTCCGTTGCCTGCTGCTTAGCAGCGGCATCGGAACTGTGTCATGGGGTGGCATCAGATTCAAGGTGCGCGGGACGCGAGCGGAAATCAGGGACAGTCACAATCCTTTTCGGCACGGCAATTGCTGATGGCATGCAACCCCGTTAAGCAACTTGTGCCCTATGGTGCATGAGAATCCTTTCGATTCCGGCGTTTTCGGATTGGGACAGCCTGCGCAATTCGGCGGACGGGGCGGGCGTTCGTTTTTCTTGTGCGGCCAGTCGCGAGCCCGTTTCGACGAATGAGCACTCCGTGGCAAAATCAGTCAATCACAAGAACCTGCAGCGCTTGGTGTACGTTTACGCGGAAACCGCCGGATGCCCGCCCGCCGATGTCGTCGTCGACATTTTTGCCGATCGCAGAATGGACTTGAGACCAACGGAAGGAGCCGCCGCCGCGGCTGACCGCTTCACCCTCCCAGATGCCACCGACGAGAATCCCGTGCTCGCTCAGCCGGCCAAACCCTTCGCACCTTTCAAACCCTTCACACATTCACACTTTCACCCCGCTCCTCCCGCAGATTACGCGGTCACGCTGCCTGCTGTGTTCTCGCACGGCCACTTGCGCCCTTGACGCCTGACCGCCTCCACCGTGACCGGCTTGTACCGCCCGGCGGCGAGCGAATAATCGTTCTCGATGATCTTCACCACCGGCACTCGCCAGCTATTGATGCCTTCTTCACACTTTGACCAGCGGTCGGGGATGTCGTTGGCGTCGATGGCGTTCCGTTTGTCGTCCAGCGAAAATCCGTCAGCGGTCACGTCGTAGAACCAGACGCCCTCACCCTTGCCCTCTCCCAGCGGGAGAGGGGATTGGCGTTTTTGGAAGATGAGGGCGGCTGTTGAGACGCCGGAATAGGGCTTGAAGACGCCGGAGGGCATGGCGATGACGGCCTGCATTTCGCATTCGGTCAGCAGAAGCTCACGGTCCTTCTTCGCTCCCTTAGTCGAGCCGAACAGAACGCCCACCGGGACGACCACCCCCGCGCGGTGGTGGACGTGGTAGACCAGACCGCTCCCGGCGCGCCGGGATTCCTTGGTCCTCGAGGCATGGTTTGAAATCACCCCCGCCAACCCAGCCGTCAAATCGAATCGCGTCCCGTTTTCTGGTCCCACTCGTTTGCATGCGCGCCAGCGATTAAGATAGTCGTCGCTATGGCGAAGAAGGCAAAAGACTCCGGCCAGCCGCTGTTGGTCCCCGAATTTCGCCGGCGACATCTCCATTTGGTCCTACCCAAGCTACTGACCGATAAAGCGGCATTTTTCCCCTTCGACGATGACCGCCTCCAGAATGGCATTTCCGTGCTGCAGCGATGGGCCGATCTGGCAGCCCAAGGCGCATTACAGCAGAAGGAAACATCCCTCGATGCCGAATTTCTCCAGATAATCTTTGGCCAGGCCCTGGGCTATAAGACCCGCACTGATAGCCCCAATGCCTACAACATGGAGCGGCAATTCACCGTCCCCGGAGCCGGGACGGCCGACGGAGCCTTGGGCAGTTTCGCCGCCGGACGCGAGGCGGCGCCCCGCGTCATCATCGAATGCAAAGATGCGACGACCGACCTGGACCACGACAAGTTCAATGGTCGCACTCCCGTGCAACAACTTTGGGATTACCTCGCTCAACTACCGGACACGCCCTGGGGTATTCTCACGAACTACCTCGCTGTCCGCCTCTATCACCGCGATAGCCCCATGCGCGCCTATCAGGAGTTCAAAGTTGCCGACTTCCGCAACCCCGCCAGGGTTCGCGAGTTCCTCTATTTCTTCGAGCCCGAGGGCTTGCTGGGTAGCGCGCTCTTGCAGCGTCCCCGGGCCCTGGACCTTTTGAACAATACACAGGACCGCCGCATTACCGTTGGCGATGACCTTTACGACTATTACAGCAACCAACGCTTCGCCCTCATTGACGCCTTGATCGCTGAACACAAGTACTCGACCGATGATGCCATCCACGCCGCCCAGCGCCTGCTCGATCGCGTGATCTTCATCGCCTTCTGCGAGGATCGCGGCCTCTTGCCGGCAAAGCTGCTGGAGAAGACGTGGGAGAACGTTGCCCCCCTCTCTCGTGCCGGCGCGCGCTGGCGAAACTTCCTGGACATGTTCGATGCCATCAACAAAGGACACGATGCCCTCGACCTTCCCAAAGGCTACAACGGCGGCCTGTTCGCCCATGACGAGCTTGTGGATGACCTAAAGCTGGAAGACGAGACGTGGACGGAGGTCTTCAAGAACATCGGCAAGTACGATTTCCGCGACGAGGGTGAAGTCAACGTCGATGTGCTGGGCCACATCTTCGAGAAGAGCATCAACGAACTGGAAAAGCTCCGCGTGCTGGGCCTCTTCGGCAAGCAGGCCGGCCCGATGGGCGAGCCTACCATGCCCAAGAGCGCCATGCGCAAGCGCTTCGGGATCTATTACACCCCGCCGCAGTTCACCCAATTCATCGTGGAAAAGACCGTCGGCCAGTTGATCGCCGAGCGGGTTGAGCCGCTGGACGATGTTACCGCCCGCATTGCCGCCCTGCGCAAGCTGAGGGTGGTAGACCCCGCCTGCGGCTCGGGTGCGTTCCTTATCGCCGCCTACGAAGCCTTTGAGTCGGCTTACGATCTTGTCCTCCACCGCCTCCGCGTAGAAGGGCGCACAGATGAAGCCGCCGAAGTGGGGCGGAACTTTCCCGACTGGATCCTGGCCGACAACCTTTTCGGCGTGGACCTCTCCAAAGAGTCGGTGGAAATCACCCAACTGGCCCTCTGGATTCGCTCCGCCCGCAAGGGCACGCCACTGTCGGACCTGTCCAAGAACATCGTCTGCGGCAACAGCCTTGTGGCCGATCCGAGCGTGCATGAGCGGGCGATGGAATGGAAGGCGACGTTCCCCGAAGTCTTCAAGGCCGGCGGCTTCGATTGCGTGATCGGCAATCCGCCCTGGGAACGGCTCAAACTTCAGGAGCGGGAATTCTTCGCCCTTTCCTCACCGAAGATCGCATCGGCTGTCAACGCCGCCGACCGCCGCAAGCTCATCGAGCGCGTGGAAAAAGAAAACCCCGACCTCTGGACCCGCTACCACGCCGCCAAGGGCGCGGCGGAAAAGACCCTCGCCCACGTCCGCGGGTGCGGGCAATTCCCCTTCACCGGCCGGGGCGACGTGAACACCTACATGCTTTTTTCCGAACTCTCCCGGCAACTGGTCGCGCCCGATGGCCTGATCGGCCTTCTGGTTCCCAGCGGCATCGCCACTGACGACACCACCAAGCACTTCTTCGGCGATTTGATGGAGAAGAAGGCAATCTCGGCCCTGTATGACTTTGAGAATAAAGAGGGTGTCTTTGCCGATGTACATCGATCTTTCAAGTTCTCCGTGCTCCTATTGAACGGCCGCGACCGCAAAACCGATGATGCCGATTTTGTTTTCTTCGCGCGAAGTATCGAAGACCTCAAGCCGCGCGATCGCCACATCCGTCTCACCGCCCGCGACCTGAAGCTACTGAACCCCAACACCCGCACCTGCCCGATCTTCCGCACCCGGCGTGACTGCGAATTGACCAAGCGCGTCTATCGCACCCTTCCGATCCTCATAGACAAGAGCCGCAAGACGGGCGGCAACCCTTGGGCGATCAAGTTCGTGACGATGTTCCACCAGACCAACGACGCGGAGCATTTCCGAACCGCCCAATCGCTTCAAGACGACGGCTTCCATCTGGAAGGCAACCGCTGGGTGCGGCGCAAAGAAATCTATCTGCCCCTCTACGAAGCCAAGATGATCCAGGCCTTTGACCACCGCGCCGCCGGCGTCATTGTCGAAGGAGCAAATTGGATGCGGCAGGGCCAGACCGAAGACACCACGCTCGTGATGCACCAGAACCCAGAATTCTGCGCCGCGCCGCGTTTCTGGGTGGCCCAAACGGATGTTCTAGAGCGGCGTGGCGGTGAAAGCCGGGGGGCATTCCTGGCGATGAAAGATGTCACCAGCCCGACCAACCAGCGCACTATGATCGCTTCGTTCATCCCCTGGTCGGCAGTGGTCAATTCAGCTCCTCTGATCGTCACCACCGACGGTATCAATTCTCGCAAGGGGTGCTGCCTGCTGGCGAATCTCAACTCATTCGCCTACGACTTCATCGCTCGCCAGAAGGTCGGTGGGCTTCACCTCAACTTCTTTATCGTCGAGCAACTTCCCACGTTTCCGCCCGACCGCTACGACGAAAAATGCCCGTGGGACAAGAAGCAGACCTTGGAAAAGTGGATCAGCGAGCGCGTCTTGAAATTGACCTGCACGGCCGACGACATGCGCCCGCTGGCCGAGGCGGCGGGGTTCAAGGAAGGCGTCCACAAATGGAACGAGGCCGAACGGCAGAAGCTTCGGGCGGAACTGGATGCGGCCTACTTCCATCTGTACGGGTTGGGGCGCGAGGAAGTGGATTACGTTCTCGACCAGTTTCAGGGCGTGGTCAAGCAAGACGAAGCCGATGGGAGACCCGGTCCAGTGCGCAGCGCCATCCTTGAGGCTTATGACGCCCTGCAAGCCTGAGGTTCCTCTGCATCCGCTGCGTTTAAGATCATTGCTTCCCGATTCAATCGGAGTTCATCCGTGCCCCATCGGTGGCGAAAGGCCCAGAAACCGGGACGCGACTCGATTCTCACCGGCTCTCATGTTCAGGCCATTGCATTGACGTTTTTTCGTGGTCGTCCTTGGGGATGCTTTCTTTGCCTCCAGACCACAGGAGTTTGGCCATACGCCTCTGCCAATCCTCGCAGCCCAAGGGGCACGACCGTCGCACGTTGCCGCGCGCGGCGTCCGGTTCCGTTTGCGCCCTTGACGCTTGTCGCTCTCCAGCTATACACTCCGTCGACTCGGATGTTGTACGGTACAAGGATGATTTGCGCTTGAACACGCCTCACAGGTTTCTTGTTGTCAGCGCCCTGGCCGCGGCGATCATGCTGACTGCGACCGGCTGCAAGTCCGCGCCTCGCGCCGGCAGCGACGAAGCCCGACGCGAGATGCTCTCCCTGCTCATGCCCAGCCGCATCGAGATCGTCAAGCCCTTTACTCGCGCCAAGAGTTTCGACCGCGATAATTCTCCGGACGGCATCGAGCTTCTGCTTCGCGCCGTCAACTCTCTTGATAATCCCGGACTGATGATTGTCGGGCACATGCGCGTGGAGCTCTTCGAGTTCGTCGAGGCCAGCGCCGAGCCCAGGGGTCGCCGGCTTGACTATTGGGACATCGACTTGTCCTCCGCGGCGCGCCAGAAGACCTTCTGGAATCAGCTCACCCAGATGTACGAGTTCCGCCTCGAAGTTGATCCGTCCGTTCTTCCACGCCAGCGCTCTTTTGTCCTCGCGGTTACTTACAATTCGCCGCTAGGCGAACACTTAACTGATCATTGCGTCGTCGATTTTGGCGGTCCGGGGATGGCGCAGGGGAGTAAGAAAAAGGGGGGCGGGTGATGCTGGGGAACGCGTGGGCGGGCGTGGCAACTAGGGGGCGATGACAAGTCACGCCGATAGTTTTGACGCTTTTCGGCAATATTAACTAATGGAGCTAAAACAGTGAAAACAAATCTATTCATGCGCAGCTTGGCGTTAACAGGAGCTTTGGGAGTTGTATGTGTAGTAGGATGCGCCCCCCCTGACCGCCTGGCCGTCGCAAATTACGACATGATCCAGCAGCACGTCACAACCCCAACGGAGGTCACCGAGCTGATCGGAGAGCCCGATAATAAGCTGGGTGATTCGTGGCTTTACGAGCGCCCCGACAAACACTTGACCGTTATGATAGATTTCGACAAGAACGGTAAGGTCGAGCGCAAGCAGTGGATTGACGGTCTCGGCGAATCGTGGCACGATTCCAGAGATACGGCACCTCGCGAGAAGAGGTAATCGCTTACGCTACAATAGGTTATGATCGGTTTAGGGCGGCGATACCAATCGGCCGATAATAGGACTTGTTGGGCGATTGCGGGCTGGGGCAACGCGGCTTGATTGTTGGCGCGAAACCTGCTACTCTCCAACGATCTTGGTGCGCTGTGCCAAGTCTTGGGGGAGTGGCAGTCCACTCTGTAAGTGTCTCCGGGTAAAGAAGTTGCGTGAAGCCACCGGCGTTCCGGCAGGCCGCCGGAGCTAACAGTCGGTGGTTGTTTTTTTAGGGTATTTTTGCGCGCATGCAAAACGCACCCGCTCGATGAGTATGTGTCCAGTTTAAGGTGACAAAGTGATGGCATGGAACGTCTAAGCAACATTCGAAACATCGGTATATCGGCGCACATCGACTCCGGCAAAACGACTTTGACGGAGCGAATCCTCTTCTACGCTGGACGCATCCATCGCATGCACGAGATAAAGGGCAAGGACGGCGGAGCGACCATGGACTACATGGAGCTCGAGAAAGAACGCGGAATCACGATCACGTCGGCGGCGACGACCGTGGAGTGGGAAGGCAAGCAGATCAACATAATCGACACGCCCGGCCACGTGGATTTCACAGTCGAGGTCGAGCGCTCGTTGCGCGTTCTTGACGGCGCGGTGCTGGTGTTATGTGCGGTGGGGGGGGTGCAATCGCAGTCGATTACCGTCGATCGCCAGATGCGCCGATATCGCGTGCCGCGCATAGCGTTCATCAACAAGATGGACCGGACCGGGGCCGACCCGGCGCGGGTGGTCGTTGAGTTGGAATCGAAATTGGGGCACGTTGCGGTCCCGATGCAGATTCCGATGGGAGAGGGCGCGAACTTCGTGGGCGTCATCGACCTTATCAAGATGCAGGCGGCATATTTCGACGGGGCCAGCGGCGAGGATATTCGTTGCGAACCGATTCCGAATGAGTACACCGAAGAGGCCGACCGCGCCCGCCACGGAATGCTCGACACGCTAAGTCTCTATGACGACGACTTGATGGGCGTCATGCTTGAAGGACACGATCCAAGCGATGAGCAGATCCAAACGGCCGTGCGGCGGGCGACGCTGCGCCGCGATATTACCCCGGTCTTTTTGGGCAGCGCCTATCGCAATAAGGGCGTTCAACTTCTCCTCGATGCGGTGTCCGCTTACCTGCCGTCCCCCATCGACCGCATCGCCTACGCCTGCGACAACGCCAACGACGGCGCGGAGATCACAATCTCGGCGGATCCCGACGGCCCGCTGGTAGCGATGGCCTTCAAGATCGTTGACGAGCCTTTCGGGCAGGTGACTTACGTCCGCGTCTACCAGGGCAAGCTTATCAAGGGCAAACAGTACAAGATCGCGCGCACCGGCCACAACCAGCGCATCGGTCGTGTTTCCCGACTCCATGCGAATAAGCGTGAGGACGTCGAGTTCGCCTCCGCGGGCGACATTGTGGGCGTTATGGGCATAGATTGCGTTTCCGGCGACACACTTTGCGATCCGGACATCAGCGTCTCGCTCGAAAACATGCACGTGCCGGAGCCGGTCATGTCCATCTCGATCATGCCGGAGCGGGCGGTGGATCGCGAGCCTATGTCCAAGGCCCTTAACCGTTTCTGCAAGGAAGACCCGACGTTTCACACGCACTACGAGGAGGAAGCCGCCGAGACGATTATCTCGGGCATGGGCGAGCTACACCTGGAAGTGTACGTGGAGCGGATGCGCCGCGAGTACAAGTGCAACGTGATCGTGGGCCAGCCGCGCGTGCAATACAAAGAGGCCCCGACGCAGGTCACGCCCTACAACTACAAGCACAAGAAGCAGACGGGGGGGGCCGGGCAGTACGCGCACGTCGTGGGCACGCTGATCCCGTTGGAGCTGAACGGCGAGACGGACTACGAGTTCGAGAACAATGTCAGCGGCGGGCGCGTGCCCACCGAGTACATTCCGTCGGTGGACAAGGGATTCCAGATGGCCAGGGCGAAGGGGCCGATCGCCGGCTACGAAGTCGTCGGGGTCAAGATGGTGCTGGAGGACGGCTCGTCGCACGCGGTGGACTCGTCGGACCTGGCGTTTCAACTTTGTGCGCGGGCGGCTTTTCGGGAGGCCGTGCGCGATTCCAAGCCGACGCTTCTGGAACCCATTATGAAGATCGAGATCGAGGTGCCCGGTGAGTTTCAGGGGGGGGTGTCGGGCGACCTGGCCTCGCGCCGCGGACTCATCACGGGTACGGAGATGAAGGGCAACGTGGTGATGGTGCTGGGCGAGGTGCCGCTGGCCAATATGTTCGGCTATTCGACCGACCTGCGCTCGCTCACCCAGGGGCGGGGCAACTTTTCGATGGAGTTCGGGTGCTACCGCCGCACTCCGACGAGCATCCAGGAAGAGATCATCACCAAGGCCCAGAAGGAACGCGAAAAAGCCTCGTCCAAAAAGTAGATCGGGCACTGCCTACCAATCAGAACCGCGACCCCGGCGCAACCGCAGACGCCCCGGACCCGTCCGGGGAACCCCCGGAACGCCCGAACCGTTCCCAGGCGTGGCTGGACATGTCTGGGGGCTTTTGGTATAGTTTTCCCATCATTATGGTCGTGTCCCGGCTGGACGGCGGTGGTTCCCGGCAGTTTCGATCCGCCACTGGTGCCAGGGCCGACCGGGAGGGTAGGTGGCGGCACTTGCCTTTACCATCTCCGCTTCACGCACGTGGCGGGTAGTCGCGTAGGTCATCCATTTGCAGCTGCGCGATGATGGTCGAGGCGGGTTCCAATGGCCTCCCTTGCTGGCTTAGACAGTCGCTTCTCTAAAAGGAGTTGATATGAAGCCCGGGTCGCTGCAGATTGTATTCTGTCTCACGATGGTTTGTTATTCGGGCTGCAGGGAGAACCCCGCGCCCAGTGCCTCGAAAACTAAGTCGCAAGTCAGCCTGCGGTTTCCCATCCCTATCGTCGAGTCCGGTCAGGCGACCTTCTACACTGCACAGGATAAGGGCTTCTACGCCGAGGAAGGGCTGGACGTAAAGTTCGAAATGGGTTCGCGGGAGCTTAATCCCGTCAAGACAGTCGCCACCGGGCAGGACACCTTTGGTCTTCTCGGCGGCCCGGACACGCTCCTGGTGGCGAGATCGAAAGGCCAACCGCTTAAGGCCATCGCCGTCATCCACCGCAACTCCAACTTTCCCTGTCTACTCACGCTCAAAAGCTCGGGTATCACTGAGGTTAGTCAACTCGGCGGCAAAAAGATCGGCTTCTACTACGGCCACATCTCGACGGACGTTCTGCGGAACCTGCTCCACAAGAACAATATCAAGTACACCGAGGTCGACGTCGGCTTCGATTACAACCAGTTCATCTCTGGGCAGATCGACGCCGAATGGGCCTTCACCGTCACCGCCGGGTTGGACCTGCCCGCCAAGGGCGTCGAAGTCAACGTCATCAGCCCCGCCGACTATGGCATCATCACTCATGGCTATACAATTTTCGCCACCGAACAAACAATCAAAGAGCGCCCTGAGGACGTATTGCGCTTCCTGCGGGCGTCGCTTCGAGGCGTAAAGTACGCCGTCGAACATCCCGACGAGGCCAACCAATTCCTCGTCAAGCGTGACTCGACCATCAACGCCGACCTCTCCCTTAAGCGCCAGAAGGCCTACAACGCCGTCACCAGTAGCAGCGACGCATGCCCGGCCGGCTTCATGGATAGGGGCATGTTTCAGTCTACTTACGACCGGCTCGTCGAGGAAAAGGTGATCGAAAAACCCTTCGACGTAACGCAAGCTTATACGACTGAGTTTCTGCAAAAGATCTACCGCCGTCCGTTCGACCAGTGACCGGCGGTTCGTGTACACTGCAATGCCTCATGGTATCAGTACAAAACGTCGGCAAACGTTACAAGTCGGGCAGCGGCGCCGTCCACGCCTTGGAAAACGTCTCCTTCGAGGCGGCCTCGGGCGAATTCATCTCGGTCATCGGCCCGAGCGGCTGCGGCAAGAGCACGCTTATCAAGATCGTCGGCGACATCATCGAGCCGAGCGACGGGCGCATCGCGGTCAACGGCCTGTCCTCGCACGCGGCCCGGCTGGCTGGCAAGTTCAGCTTTGTCTTTCAGAATCCCGTGCTGCTGCCCTGGCGGACCGTCCGGCAGAATCTCGACCTGCCGTTGGAAGTCCTCCGCCGACAGGTCCGCACGCCGGCGCGGCTCCTGGAAATGGTCGGCCTCAAGGGCTGCGAGAATCTCTACCCGCGGGAGCTTTCCGGCGGCATGCAGCAGCGCGTCGCCCTGGCCCGCGCCTTGACCTACGACCCGGAGATTCTTCTCCTCGACGAACCCTTCGGCGCGGCCGACGAATTGACGCGCAACACTCTCAACGAGGAACTGCTGCGCATTTGGAAGGGGATCGGCGTCACCGTCTTCTTGATTACCCACAGCATCGCGGAGGCGATCTATATGGCTGACCGCGTCGTTGTTTTGTCCGCGAGACCAGGCACCGTCAAGGAGATTCTAACCGTGCCGTTTGCCCGGCCGAGAACACCCGCAGTGAGGGAATCGTCCGCGTTTCAGGAGCAGGTTCGGTGTTTGCGAGAGCAATTGGAGTAAGGCAGATCGTCGTGCCGGCCGTTACGCTGGCCGTGCTGCTCGGCGTCTGGGAGGCGGTCGCCCGCTTCTTCGGCTTCAACAAGATCATTCTGCCGTCGCCGGTGGAGATCGCCGGCGCGTTTGCCGAGCACTGGCCGCGTCTATTGCAGGAGACGGGCGTGACCATGCTGGAGGCCGTGCTGGGCTTTCTGCTGGGCAGTGGGATCGCGTTTCTGCTTGCGGTGCTGTTCGTACATTCGCGCCTGTCGCAAGAGGCTCTGTACCCCTATGCCGTGGCCCTCAAGAGCACGCCGCTGATCGCCATCGCCCCGCTGCTGGTGCTTTGGTTCGGCAACGGTCTGGCGTCGAAGGTGGTCATGTCGGCCCTGGTGGCGTTTTTCCCGGTGCTGGTGAACGCAGTGCAGGGCCTTACGGCGGTAGACCGCGAGGCCTTGGACCTGATGAAGAGCCTATCGGCGACGCGGATGCAGGTGTTGACAAAGATTCGCATCCCCAACGCGGCGGGCTACGTCTTCTCCGCGCTGAAGATCGCCAGTTCAATGGCTGTGGTCGGGGCCGTCATCGGCGAATTCACGGGGGCTTCCGTAGGTATCGGCCATTTAATCAACACGTCCTCATACTACCTTGAAATCCCGCTCATGTTTGCTGCCATATGTTTCATTTCCATTGCTGGCGTCATCTTTTTCGCGATGACGGCATGGCTGGAAAAACGGATAGTGTTCTGGTAGGAGTACGGCGATGTCCGCTGACCGTGCATTGCAAAACAAAGTGAAGCGATCGCAAGGCGTAGCTAAGGCCCTCAAGCGTCTCGCAGATGACGTTTGCGAGGATGCCGGGGACAAGATCCCCGTAGACGGAACCGCCCTCTTTATGCGTGAAGGCTCCCGTTTTGTGGCAATCGGTTCTTGGGGTCTGACAAAGGCGCCCATGGAACACGGTCTCCTCGACTTTGATTCAGATAGCAATCGTGTCCTTGCCAATCTCTCGAAATCAGATGTTGATACGCAGGAATCATCAGACCTTCCGACGCCTTTGGTGCGGCGGGTGCCCATTGGACCGCACGAGTGTTTATGGCTTTCCAACGTGTCTGATGCGTGCGATGCCGGCTGGGAGCTGATCACCGATAAATACTCTCATCCTCCCGCAAGCATCGGGCTAATCAAAGTACTTGGTCCGCGATCAATGGAGCCACTTGGACTGCTTGTCTTGAACAGTCTTCGCAATAATTCGGGCATGGGTGACTGGGCCGCCAACGGAGTCGGCGCAGCTCAACTTAACATTTTTCTTGGATACCTCGGGGGATTCTGCTCAGTATGGAATGACAACCGAATTGCACTTCTAAGCGCATACAGGCACACTCCCAACAGTGTCCTCCCGTTTCGTGGAATCGCGGGCGCACTCAGTACAATTCTGGCCGTGGTGCTTGGCGTCCTTGTGTTGGCCGTCGGATTGTGGACGTTTGCCACAACAGTTTCTCTGCCGCTTTTTCTTGCAATCGCAGTGGGCGTCCTAGCAAGTGGCGTACTCTTTCTCCAAGCAAGTACCGGGCGCATTGGATTGGCGTCCAGGGCATTCTTGTACGCTGCGTCACTGTTCCTAGCCTACGAGACGTTCGTTTTGTTCCGGATTACACTCGGTCTTAAGGGGGTCATCAAATGAGCAAGAAACGAATTCAGGCTCTTGTTGCACTTTTCATCGCTGCTGTCCCCTGCGCGGCTGTATTTTACTTTGTAGAGCGTTCTGTTTATGGGAGCATTACGCCGCCTGCGGATGTAACCGCCTCGCGGCACAACGCCCATCTTCTTATTACTGGGATTGAGCTTACTGTATTTGCGTGTGCGGTCGCGGCATTCTTCGGTGATCATCTCTTGCGGTTGGTCCGTAACATGATCGAGCCAAGACCAGAAGAGGGTGGGGAGGGGGTGATCGTAAAGAGCAAGGAAATCTTGACACTTTGTATTGTTGCGGGGTTTTCGATGCTTGCTATCGTGATCACATTTTGGTTGTCTGATCGGATGCTGAACACGTGAGTCAAACAGTTTAGACGTTTATTTGGCGTCCGCAGATCAACTCCGAAGTCGTTTCGAGGGTGAATATCCAGTAGCATGAGGTAAAATAGGAACATGTCGGCGTTCCACGTACATGTTGATGTGCAAACGCTTTTCCCGCGAGTTCGAAGACCACCTTTGCCGAGGATTGGGCTTCTGGCGAAGCGATTTCGCTGGGCATCCGGAGGGCGAAGAGAGTCATGAGCCGGGCAATCACTTAATCTTCAAGCCCAAGACCGGCGAGCAGTTCAAGGCCGTCTTCGACCAGGTGCGCCGTTACTGCGAGGAGAACTCCGACGCCATGGCCGGCTACATCGAAGGTGAGTTCTTGCCCTTCGACGACGACATCCCCGCGCGGCCTTTCGCGAGGCCGTGCGCGATTCCAAGCCGACGCTTCTCGAACCCATCATGAAGATCGAGATCGAAGTGCCCGGCGAGTTTCAGGGGGGGGTATCGGGCGACCTGGCTTCGCGCCGCGGAATGATCACGGGCACGGAGATGAAGGGCAACGTGGTGATGGTGCTGGGTGAGGTGCCGCTGGCCAATATGTTCGGGTATTCGACGGACCTGCGCTCGCTGACTCAGGGGCGGGGCAACTTCTCGATGGAGTTCGGCTGCTACCGCCGGACCCCGACGAGCATCCAGGAAGAGATCATCGCGAAGGCCCGGAAAGAGCGCGAAAAAGCATCGTCCAAGAAGTAGCTCTCGCAGAGGCGCGGAGC
>Ga0209777_10005754_pt1 | contig 14191 bp, 8 predicted proteins | sample FrelakmetHBP12HB_FD_187147 | JGI IMG/M metagenome (GOLD analysis project Ga0209777, IMG submission 187147) | Freshwater lake sediment microbial communities from the University of Notre Dame, USA, for methane emissions studies -HBP12 HB (SPAdes)... | ecosystem: Environmental > Aquatic >...
TTCCGATCTCTTTCAGGACCAAGACGCTGCCGTGTACGGGCCAGGCCGACTCGATGCGGCCGAAGGCACCCGTGCGCCGTTCCTCGGGCGCGGCTCGGAACCGCCACGTCAGCGCGCCGTCGGCGGCCCGCAGGCAATACACCCAGCCGTCGGAGCTGCCGACGAGGACGAGGCCCTCGTGGACCGTCGGCGGTGAATCGATCCGGCTGCCGGCGGTGAACGTCCAGCGCGGCCGGCCGTCGGCGGCACCGAACGCGTGGAGGGTGTCCGCGTCGCGCGCCGCCACCAGCACGAGGCCCGCCGCCGCAACGGGCGGCGTCAACCGGCCGCCCACCCCCGCCTGCCACAGCGGCTTGACGGCGGCCGGGACCGCGGCCGTCGTCGAGCCGAACCGCGACGGGTCGTGGCGGTACATCGGCCAGTCCGACGGGTCAGAGGCTTCCGCCTTCAGGCTCGCGGCGGCTTCATAGGCCGTCCCGCGTTCCAGGCGTGCGGCGTCGCGCGCGGGGTCGGCCGGCGGCGCGGCCACGGGCCCCGCGGCCAGCGCGTTGAAGCCCGTCAGCAGGATGCCGGGGTAGCAGAAGCACTGGCTCGGCGGCGCGTAAAGCAGGCCGTTGGCTGGCATGATGCCGTGGCCGCAGTTGCCGCGCACCCAGTCGTTCTTTGCGTGATCGTTCGACGCGAGGCTTACGAACTCCGCCCCGCGGTTGTTCGTGATGACGTAGCGATCGGTGGCCTTGTCGGGGTAGCAGCGCAGGTGGTGGCCGGGGCTGAAGACCGCGGAGGCGTCGACGGTCTTGCGGACCTCGCCGGTGACAGGATCATGGCCGACGGCGCCCGCGCCGTGGACCCGCCAGATGAGGCCGCCCGCCGCGAACAGTTCCCCCTTGGAACTCGGCGCGCGCTCGTGGTCCCACAACACCTTGCCGCTCGCGGCCGCAAGCGCGGTCAACCGCGCGCCGGCAAGCACGTACACCCTGCCGTCGTGGACGACCAGCGTTTGGCCTGCGGCCTTCTTGGCGCCGTCGGCCTGGGTCTCCTTCTGCGGCGTGCGCCAGGCCTCGTGGCCGGTCCCGGCATCGAGCGCAACGACGTCGGCGCCGGCCTTGAAGAAGACCCGTCCCGCGGCCAAGGCGAGCGTCTCGCCGACAATGCCGGGGGCGGGCACATTCCAGAGGGCCTCGAGCGTGTCGGGCCGGGCCGCAAAGAGCGTGGCCCCTCGGCCCCCCGCCCTCTTGCCCTTTCCGTCCCCGCCTGCCTGCGGCGAAGCGTGCGCAATGAGAAGGCCGTCAGCGCAAAGAATCTCGGTCGTCCCGCAGGCCGAGTCCAACGTCTTGAGGCGTTTGCCCGTGGCGACATCGAGCGATGTGAGGACCGCATCTTCGCCCGTCGGCAGGTAGACCCGCTCGCCGTCGGTCACGAAGCGCCGCGGCCGGAAACCGCCCGTGTGCCCGCCCAGAACTACCGGCGGGGCCCAGTGCGGCAGCGGCTGTTTCCACAGGAGTACGCCGTTGAATGCGTCGCGCGCCACGAGCGTCCACATCGACGGAAGGGCATAGGTGCCGGTCTGCCCCTCGTCCACCACGTAAAAGATCCGGCCGCGCGCGGTCACCACCGCGGCGATGCTGGTGATCATCTCGTGGCCGCGAGACCAGATGGGCTCCGCGACCCACTGCGTCCGCTCCGGCGGCCCGACGCGCATGTCGTGGGCGACGGCGTTGTTGCCGGCGTCGTGGAGCCAGTGCGTCCACTCGTCGATGTCTTTCGGCCAGGGTTTGACGGTTTTCGTCCACGCGCCATCCTTGCCCCTGACGTACGCCACGCCCAGCGGGGCTAGCACGCGTATAACCTCGGCCTCTGAAATCTGAGATCCCGAATCTGAAATCACCAGCAGGGTGACAAAGTTGTCGGCATACGGCAGGCGCAAGGGGTCCGTCCACCGTTCGACCGACACAGGTCCGTAGAGGCCGAGCGAGCGAATGTGCGCACGGGCCTTCTCGACGTTGGCGGCATCGGCGTCCAGGCCATGCACGAGATAACTGTCGCTCGCGTGCAGCGCGGCCGTGAGTTTGCCGTCGCCGCAGCCGAGATGAACGACGAGGCCGCCCTTGACGCCGGTGGCCTGAAGAATGGCATCCGCGCTGTCCGCGTGCAGCGGGCCGGCCAGCGCGGCAAAGAGGATCAACCCGACCAGACCTGTGCGAAGCATAGCTTTGTCATTGCCTCCCATCCGTATCACGCTTCCGTTCTCGGAGATTGTAGCAACATTTACGGCGAACCCAAGCACGAGACGGTCCCGTCGCACGCCGCAAGGTACAGGCGCCCGCCGGTCACGGCCATGCCGTCCCAGACGGGTGGGGAGGCCAGGCGGCATTCCGCGAGTTTCGCGCCTGCGTCAGCCGACATGATCCACAACAGGCCGTCCTTGCGGCCCTCGTAGATGGCGTAGGGATCCTCGCCCGCGGCAACCGGCCCCGTGCCGCCAAGCAGGATGGCTTTGTCGGCGCGGACCATGGCCCGCGGCCGCATCGCCAGCGCAGCGGACCAGTTGACCTTCGTCTCGTTCTCCTTGGTGGCCGGGCGGAAGTCCGGCAGGTGGACCTCGTTCGGCCAGAATGGCGTGTTATTCTCCGCCACAAGGCTGTAGTCGAACTCTCCCTGCCTGTGGCGAACCACCCAGGCCGCCCCCTCGTCGAAGGCAAGCATCAGGCCGTACGGCACGCACAGGCGCGAGCCGAAGCCGCCGGGCTTGTCGGCGATCCAGGAGTAGGCAACCGGCATGCGGCTGAAGTCGGCCGTGCCGAGGACCCAGTGCGACCGGTGATTTTCGGCGCCGTCGAGCAGTTGGCTGGTCGAGAACAGGTGGCGTCCCATCTCGGCCTGGCGGACGGCGTTCTTGTCGAAGCGCGCCTGGTGCAGATAGATGGAAGCGCCGTCGCCGACGAGCACGTCCGACCGCGTCGAGTCCATCGAGAATGCGTCGCTGCGGTCGGGGGCGGCGAAGGTCTTGCCGTCGGTCGCGTTCTGGGAGAACCTCTCCTTCGGCCGGGCGCCCTGCCCTTCGGTCCCCTTGGGCGGGACGTCGGCCGCGCGGCCCTCGCACACCTTCCGGCCGGTGGCGGGGTCGAGGCCGTACAGGGTGATGCCGCCGTCGAGCGACGAGTACCGCCCTGCCGAGACGTATGCCACGCCCCCCTGTATCAGAACGCTGCCATGCACCGGCCAGACCGATTCGACCCGGTCGTAGGCCACGGCCCGCTTCTCCTGCGGGGCCGCCCGGAAACGCCAGACGAGTGCGCCGTCCGCCGACCGGAGGCAGTACACCCACCCGTCGGCGCACCCGAACAGCACAAGCCCGCGGTAAATTGTCGGCGGCGAGTCGACGCGGCTGCCCGCGGTGAACGCCCACCGCGGCTTGCCCGTGGCGGCCTCCAGGGCGACGACGCGGTAATCATCTATGGACGACAAGGCCACGAGGCCCTCGGCCACGACCGGCGGGCTCAGGCGGCCGCCCACTTTCTGCTGCCAGAGCGGGGCAGGATGCGCGGGCGCCGGCGTTTTCGTCGCCCCGCTCCGCAGCGGGTCATGGCGGTACGTGGGCCACTCGTCGGCGCCCTGGGCGGCGGGCGCGGGTGACGCCTGGCCGTAGGCGGGGCCATGGACGAGCCGGACCTCGTCGGCGCCGGCGGCCGGCGGCGCCGGCTTCGCCTCGGGGGCCACCGCCCAGAAGCCGTGCAGCAATCCCTCCATGTAACAGCCGCACGCATTAGAAGGCGCGTAGATAAGACCATTACACGGCATAATGCCGTACTGGCACACGCCGCGTATCCAGTTGTTGCGCGAGTGGTTGTCGCCGGCCAGGTCGAGCATCTCAATGCCGCGCCAACTGTCCATGATGTACCGGTCCGTGGCCTTCTCGCGGTAGCACCGATGATGGTGCCCGGCGGTCCGGAGTTCTTCCAAGACGTTGTTGGTCTTCTTGACCTCGCCGGTGCGGAGGTCGCGCCCCTCGGAGAAGTTCGGTCCGACCCACACCAGGCCGCCGATGGCGAACACGTCGACCGGCGAGAACGGGCCGGGCCGGCATGGGCAATTCCACAAGGGCTTCCCGTCCTGCCCGGACAGCGCCGTCAGGCGATTGGCGGCGGCCCAGAGGACGACGCCGTCTGAAACCACCAGCGTGGCGACCGACCAACCGACGCGGCGGACGCTCTCGCCCTCTTGCTGCCCCTTGTCCTGCGGGGCGTTGGCCGCCCCCTCGGACTTGCCCTTCGTTACGCCCCTGGCGCCTCTGGCGCCCTCGGCGCCGCCGCCGGCCGTGTTCCAGAGCGGCTTGCCGGTGCGGCGGTCCAGGCAGACCACACCCGGGCCGGCCTGGAAGAACACGCGACCGCTGCCGGCGGCCAGGGTCAAGGGCATAAGCCTCTGGCCGGCGGATTCCGTCCATTTCCAGAGCCGCTCGCCGGTGTCGGCCCGGACCGCCACGATACTCTTCTCGTTCGGATACGGGGCGGTCGCCTTGCGAGACGGGTCGATGGCCGCCTGTTCCGGCGCGGGCGACCCCACGACTACCAACAGAATGCCGTCGTCCAGGATGACCTCTTCGACGTTTCGGGCGTCGGCGTAGGCGCGAATCGGCCGGCCGGTCGCCCCGTCCAGGGCCGTCAGGGGCGCGTCGATTCCAATCGGGGCGTACACGACGTCGCCTGCGGCCACGAGGGTCCGGGGGACTTGAACCGGGCCGGACCGGAACTTCTGGCGCCAATAGACCCACGCCGGAATCGGCTGCTTCCACAACAGCACGCCGCTGAAGGCGTCGCGCGCCTCCAGGGACCACTTGCCCGGCACGTCCATCGAGCCTGAGGGGCCTTCGTCCACGATGTAGAATATCCGACCGCCCGCCGACACGACCGCGCTTATGCTGGCCAGCATGTGATGGTAGCGCGACCACGCCGGCTCCCCCAGCCACTGCATGTGCCTCGGCGGCCCGACCACGCCGTCGTGGGCCACGGCGTTGCCATCGGCGCCGTGGAGGAAGTGCGTCCACTCGTCGATCTCCTTGGGGCGCGGCTTGACGGTCTTCGTCCACTGGCCGCCCTGCCGGACGTACGCCACGCCGTTGGGCGCCAGCACACGCAAGACCTCGCCCGTCGGCGTCTTGCCGAGATCCTCGGCCACGAGCAGATTGACCATGTTGTCGATGTACGGCAGTGCGCCGCCGCCCCACAACTCGACCGAGACCGGCCCGTAGAGGCCGAGCGAGCGGATGTGGGCGCGGGCCTTCTCGACGTTGGCGGCGTCGGCGTCCAGGCCGTGCACCAGGTAACTGTCGTTGGCGCGCAGCGCCGCGGTCAGGCGCCCGTCGCCGCAGCCAAGGTGAACGACGAGGCCGCCTTTCACCTCCGACTCATCCAGGGCTTTCCGCGCGAGCACCGCGGGATCGCCCGGCTCAGCCGCCAGCGCCCCAAGCGCCGCTCCAACCATCAGCACAAACGCTGTCAGTCTAACCATTTGCCACCCTCTATTTCGTCTTGTTTTTCCCGGACGCCTTGGTTGCCTTCGCAGGGGGAGTCCATTCCGCCGGCTTGGGATTGGCAACGGTAAGCGGGCACTGGTCGCCGCATTGTTTAATCGCGGTTTCCAATCGCGCGCTCAGTTCCGCGACCTTCGCGGTCGATTCACTTTTTCCAAACAGATCGTTGCGTTCCTGCGGATCGCTTTGGAGGTCGAACAACTGGGTGCGGTTGACCTGCGGATAACGGATGAGCTTCCAGCGATCATCGCGGATGGCGCGTTGAACCCCCTTGTAGGCAAATATGAGTTCCGGGCGCGCCGCACGGTTCGGATCGCGCAACGTTTCGCTCAGGTCGATGCCCTCGCTGGTTCTTGGACCCGACACGCCGCACAGCGCGCCGAGCGTCGGCATCACATCGAACAGGTAGCACATCGCGTCGGTGCGTTTGTCGGCGGGAATTCCCGGTCCGCTGACGATCAAGGGCACGCGCATCGAATGCTCATAGAGGTTCTGTTTGCCGATGAGCCCGTGGCTCCCGCGCGCAACGCCCGAGTCTGCGCTGAAGACGACGATCGTATCGGCCGCAGCCGGCGAAACGGCGAGCGCATCGAGGATGCGGCCGATCTGCATGTCGAGGAACGAGATGTAACGGTAATAATCCGCGTTCATGCTCTGCACGTCGGCGGCGGCGCGCGGATGCGGCAGAAGCACCTCGTCGCGGATCACCATCTCGCCGTTGTCGAAGGGATGCTGCGGCAAAAAGTTCGGCGGCAGCAGTCGCGCGTCCGGCGCGTAGCGCACCGGGAAGTCGTCCGGCACAATGTGCGGGTCGTGCGGGCCATCGAACGCCACGTAGCAGAAGAACGGTCCGCCCTTGTGCGCTTTCAGGAACTGCACCGCCTCGTCGGCGAACTGCTCGCACGCGTGCTTGGGCGCTTTCTTCGGCGTGGTGAGACCGCCATTCTCCAGATCGCTCAACGGCGCCTGGAGCGGATTCGCCATTCCTCCGGCGAAGATGGAGCGCGCGTTTTGAAAGCTGGCCGCGAGCGACTTCACGCCGTTGTGCCACTTGCCCGTCGCGAACGTGGTGTAGCCGGAGCGCCCGAACGCCGCCGGCCACGTCTCGTCGCTCACGAGTTTTTCATCCACATGGAACAGCGATCGCCCCGACATCAGCATGGCCCTCGACGGCACGCACGTGGCGCCATTGAATCCGCCCTGCATGTAGGCGCGGTCGAAGGCCACGCCCTGACGGCACAGGCGATCGAGGTTCGGCGTCTTGATGACCGGGTTCCCCAGCGCAGCAATGGTGTCGGCACGCTGGTCGTCGTTGAAGATGAACAGCACGTTCGGCTTCCGGCCTCCGGAAGGTTTGCGGTCGCCGGCCGCGCCGTCCGGCGACGCCGCGGACAGTCCTTTCGGCATGGCCGCCGCGCCGGCCGCAACCGCAGCCCACGCCAGGAAGGTACGCCGATTTAGTCGGGACATTAAACGCCCTCCTTGCTGACGGACAGCAACCTGGTTAAAACGGCGCCCTGGGAGCGGATATGGTCCGACAGCGACTTTCGGGCACGGGGCCAGTCCCTCCGGATCAAGGCCCGGAGGATCTGCCGATGCTGACGGGCCATCTCGGCCACAACCGAGGCTTCCGGGGCGGCGTAGTCAAACAGCATCGTATAGTACCGGGCAATGTATTGTCGGAAGAAGTCGCGGAGGTAACGATTCTGGGACTTGTCGACCAGGTACTGGTGAACGTGATTATCGAGTCGCGCGGGTTGGCCCGCCTTGGGCAGGGGATTCCCTTCAAGCATGGTCTCCAGGTCGCTCCGCACCAGGCGGGGCCGGGCCAAGCCAAGCGCCTTCAACTCCAGGATTTCACGCACCTCCAGATACGCACGCACATCCTTCTCCCGAAGCGGATGGACAAGCCAGCCGTGCCACATTGCTGGTGCTGACGCTAAACATGTACGGAGACCCGCCGCGCAGAATCTTACTCCTGTCGCCCTGCGCCCGGCGATCACTGCTTCTTGTTCTTGCGGCCCTGCTTGGGCGCCGCACCGGAATCGGCCGGTTCGCCGCCGAACTGCTTCCAGTAGAGTTCCTTAAAGGGGTTCACGGCCGGGCCGACGGCGTCCTCGTTTTCGAGACACGGCAGGACCTCGGCCCACCATTTGTCGTAGGCGGCGGACATCTCCTTGATGACATCGGGGTTCTCGGCGGCGATATCTTTCGTTTCGCCGGGGTCTGCCTTGAGATCGTAAAGTTCCCAATTCGCGGCGCCTCTACCGCCCTTGGAACTGACCATGTTGTATCGCTGGTTACGGACGCTGCAACCGGCGTACTTCGACTCCGCCGCCTTGCCCTTCCCCCAGCGGCCGATGTGGGTAAAGAAGTAGCGATCGGACCACGGGGCGGCAGGGTCGGCCAGGAGCGGCACGAGGCTGCGGCCGTCGAGTTTGGCGGCCACGTCGTCGGGCACTTTAGCCCCGGCCAGTTCGGCCAACGTCGGGAAGATGTCGCGGTGCATGGCGAGTCTGTCCACGGCGGCGGGCTTGAGCGTGCCCGGCCAGCACCAGAACGAGGCCGCGCGTGTGCCGCCGTTGTACGGCGAGCCCTTGCTGCCGCGCATCCCGGCGTTGAAGACCTTTACGCCGCCCGTGCCGCCGTTATCGTTCATGAAGATGACGAGGGTGTTCTTCTCAATACCCCACTCCTCAATCTTCGCCAGCAGGCGGCCGAGGTTGTCGTCGATGTTGGTGATCATTCCAAAGTAGGTCATCTCCTTCTGCGTCAGGCCCTGCCCTTCGTACTTCTTGATGTAGTCCTCCGGGCAATGGAGCGGCCCGTGCGGCGCATTGGTGGGGAGGTACACAAAGAACGGCGCGCCGGCCTTGCGTTTCTCGTCGATCCACTTCATGGTCTGGCCGAAGAAGACGTCGGTGCAGTAGCCGTCGGTCTTCTCAAACTTGTTGTTGTGAAGGATCGTCGGGCTGAAGTAGGAGTTGCCCGGGGCGTCGCCGCAACTGCCCGCGTAGGTCTGGCCTATGCCGCCCGCGCCGTGGATGAACACCTCGTCGAAGCCGCGCTTGTCGGGCCGATGGTCGGCCTCGTCCCCGAGGTGCCACTTGCCGAAGATGCCGGTCGTGTAGCCGGCGGACTTGAGAATCTGCGCGATTGTCGTCGCCTTCAGGCTCATCCGCTCGCGTTCGTTGATGGTGTGCGTGACACCCGACTTCATCTCGTGCCGCCCGGTCATGATCGAGCACCGCGTGGGCGAGCACGTGGGGCTGACGTGGAAATCCTCGAACCGGACACCCTCATTGTGCATGCGGTCCATGTTGGGCGTCTTGATCTTCGGGTTGCCGTTGGCGGCGATGTCACCGTAGCCCTGGTCGTCGGTCAAGACGAGGATGATGTTGGGCCGCTTGCCGGCGAGGCCCGCCTCGGCCGCACCAAGCCACCGAGGCATGGCGAGGGCGGCAGCGCCCGCCCCGGCGTACTTCAGAAAGTCCCGTCGCGTGTGTCCGTGCATTTTCCTTCTCCTGTCTGGTGCCCGCGGCTATCCCTTGGCCTTCTTGCCTTTCTCGCTGCCGCCACGAAGAATGTCGCTGGGATTCGGCCCGGCGTTTCAGGTCGCCGTTCCAGTCCGGCGTCGTGGCGCCGAAGCCGAGGTGCCACTTGCCGATGCACGCCGTGGCGTACCCGTGGTTCTTCAGGAGCCGCGCGAGCGTCATCTTTGCCGGGTCGATGATGAGGCTGCCCCGGACGGCGTGCGGCCCCCAACTATTCACCCGCCAGCCGTATTCCCCCGTCAGGAGGCCGTACCGCGACGGCGTGCATACCGCGGAAACAGCGTGCGCGTCGCTAAACCGCACCCCCTCCTTCGCCAAGCGGTCGATGTTCGGCGTCTTCACCTTCGTCGCGCCGTAGCATCCCACGTCGCCGTAGCCGATGTCGTCGGCGAGGATGTAGACGATGTTGGGCTTGCGGCCGGCGGCGGCCGGCACGGGCGCCGCCTCTGCGGCCGCGAGCCATCGCGGCAGAAGCATCGCCGCAGCACCCGCGCCGAGAGCCTTGAGAAAATCGCGACGGCACGTGATTGCCATGAGCACTAGCCTTTCTTCGCTTTCACCTTCGCCTTGGCGTTGGGGTCGCTGTACTGTTTGGCAAACCATCCCTTGGGCGCGACGGCCGCCTTGCCGTCGGCCGGCGTCTCGGCGATCCAAGCCGCAAGGGCCTCGCGCAACTCTTTCTCGGCTTGTGCAACTTCGGGCTTACCCACCAGATTACAGAGTTCCTGCGGGTCCTTCTCGCGGTCGAAAAGCATGTCGCCGAACGCGCGGTAGTCGTGCAGGCGGCGAGGGGAACCGTCCGGCGGCGCTGGCGGCTCCTGCCACACGGCCAGTTTGTACCGCTCGCCGATGATCGCGGTCTGCGACCAGTTCTCGGAGACGGTGAACTTCCGCCCGACCGGTTTGCCCTCAGCCAGAGCAGGCACAAGCGACCGGCCGGCCAGCCGGTAGCCGTCGGGGCGCGGCACGCCGACCAGGTCGAGCAGCGTCGGGTACAGGTCCACGAGTTCCACGAGGTCGCTCGATACGATCCCCTGCCGCAGGCGAGCGGGATACCGCACGATGAGCGGCACGTGGAGGGTTTCCTCGAACACGTTGTGGCCCATCGCCGCCTTCTCGGCCATGCCGTGGCGGCCGACAAAGTCGCCGTGGTCCGCCGCGTAGATGACGATAGTGTCCTGGTCGAGGCCCAACTCCTTGAGAGTATCGAGGATCGCGCCGACGTAATGATCGATCTCGGCCACCAGCGCGTAGTAGCACGCAATGTAGGTGCGGTAGAGGTTTTCGTCCTCGGCGGCGAGGCCCAGGCACCAGCCGCCCTGGCGGCTCTGGCGCAACCGCTGGAGCATCGGAGGCAGATGCTCGGGCGGCTCGCGCAGACTGTCGGGCAGGCGGACCTTCGCGGGGTCGTACTGCTTCGCCCATTCGGCGGGAGGCGTGTACGGCTGGTGCGGACGCAGGAAACTGCACCAGAGGAAGAACGGCTGGCCGGGCTTGCGCTTCGTGCGCAGAAACTCGATCGTCTTGGCGGCGGTGTACGCCTCGGCGGTCTTGTCGGTCGGCAGGTCCGAGACGTGCGACATGAGCGGCGACTTGTCGCTCTTGAAATCGCGATCATAGGCCGCGCCCTGGCCCTGGGCGCGGACCCACGTTTCGTAGTCTTCGTCCGAGACGTCCTGTTTCGGGCTGATCGTGGTAGCCGAAGCATCCCACGTGTCGATGGAATCCTTCGGCCCGCCCGCCTTCAGGTGCCGCTTGCCGTACGCCGCCGTCTGGTACCCCGCGGCCTTCAGCACCGCCTGGAGGGGCTTGACGCGGTCGGGAAACGCCAGCGGGTCGCCGTTCGTCAGGACCCCGGTCGTCCGCGGGTACAGGCCCGTGAAGATCGAGATGCGCGAGGGCACGCAGATGGCGTCCTGGCAGTACGCGCGGGCAAACCGAGTGCCCTCGCGGGCGAGGCGGTCGAAGTTGGGGGTCCGGACTTCGGCGTGGCCGGCGCAGCCGAGAACGTCAGCGTTGTGCTGATCGCTGAAGAGGAAGAGGATGTTCGGCTTCTTCGCCGGCGGGGCGCCGGCTTCAGCCGTATGCTCACCGTGCGGCAGCGCCAGCGCCGCGGCGGCGCCGAGGCCCAGGGTCCGCAGGAACTCACGTCGTCCGATTCTCAGCATGGTTGGTTCCCCAGGTCCGTTCGCCCTTATTTAACCGACATTTCCCATTTGACGTTCTGCCGACGACGGTCGTCGGCGGTTTCCATGAGGCTACCTTGCCCATCGGGGGCCGACAAGCGGATTCTCGGCTCGCAGCCGTCATCTCGGCGGCGAGGAGAGCGAACTTATGTTTCATGATGTTGTTGATTGGGTTGGAAGCAGTCACTTGCCGACTTTGCCTTTCTCCTCTTCTTGAACTTCATCTTTCACCTGGGCGGTCGCACAGACGATGACCCGCGGCTTCTCGGAACCACTGGAATACATGTAGAGCGTGTCGCCTTCGCGGTAGAACCCGCATTCGCGGTAGCGGTTGTCGATCGGGGAGTTGGGAACTGGATCGATGAGCGTGTATCGCTTTCCGTTCTTGCCCACGGGATTCAGTTGTTTGTCCAGCTCCACGTATTTGACGATCCCGCCATGGAAGCCAGAGTGGTCCTGATACACGATGAAGTTTCTGCCCTGCCATTGCAGCAGGTAGGGGCCGTAGATGTCGTTGTTTTCCCCTTCGACCGGCTCCACCAGCGGCGTTTTTTCCTGGGTCCATTTCATGCAATCCTTGGAGTAAGCCAGCCAGACGTAGCGAATCCCGCGTTCCACGTTAATGCCCGAGTAGAGCATGATGTATTTGCTCCCGTATCGCTCCAGCGGATATTCAAAAACACGGGTATAGGTGGAATTGCGAGTGCCGACATTCGCGCCGGCAATGCTGACACCCCGGTTCTCGAAGTGGATGCCATCGGCACTGGTCCACATTTCCGTTCTGCCTCTGCTTGGATACCCCCAGAGGTGGAACTTGCCCGTTTCCTCGATCCAGTGGATGTCCGGGATCGCCACGTCCGTGATGACCGGATTGCCCTTGTATTCCGTCCAGGGCCCCTCAATGCTGTCGGAATATGCGATGCCAATGCCGAAAGCCTTGTGCGCCGAATAATACATGTAGTATTTGCCCAGCGGATTTTTGATGCGTCCCTCCATCTTGATTAGGCAGGCACGCTCCAATTCGCCATGTTGGGGCGAAAACTTGAGGTTCTTCCCTTCAAGAGCGATCCCTTTGAAGGTGAATTTCGGCAAGGGATCCGCTCCCTGCGTTGGATGTCCAGAAAGGAGAAGGATGGCCAACCCAGATGTCATAAGAAATTGTATGATTGTTTTCATATGCTTGTTTTCCTTGGTAATTAGGTAATTTGGTAATCAGTCTGGGGACGCTACCCGTATTTCCCTGCTCACCGACTCGCGCCATGCAGAGCATGGGAACATGTGTAAACACTGACTCCCTGTGACGCTCACGCGAGACATAATATGGGTAGCGTCCCTAATGGCATTAGGATAAGCATTTTTGCCTCGCTTTGTCACGGGGAATCATCAGGAAGCAGTACTGCACGGGATCTCGTTTGACGAGCCTCGGTTCGATGCGGCCGGGGCGGTCGGGGTTGACGTTTCGGGCGATGGCGTGGAGCATGCGGCGGTAGATGACCCTGCGGGCCGCGGGCGGGGCGTACCGCAGTGCCCCCGAGAACGCCAGGACCGTCTGGACGGTCCCGGTGAAACTGATCCGGGCGGCGGGCGTGCCCGTCTCACGGGCGGCTTGGTGGAGGAGCGTCCAGACGAGGTTGTGGCCCAGGACGATGGCGGCCACTTCCGAGCGGACGTGCGTGGCCGTCTGGCTCCTGAGGACGTTCATCTGAAGGGTCGTCTTGAGGGAGCCGATGCGGGTCTCGATGCCCCAGCGGTCGCGGTACAGTTCGGCAAGAAGTTTCAGAGGATACAGCCGCACCTCCGTCAGCGTGGTGACCAGCCACAGGGTATGTTTCTTGCGGCCGCGGCGGAACCGCACGCGCAAAAGGCGGACCCAGAGACGTTCGGGCAGGGAGGGGTCGTTGTACTTCTTGCGCAGTTGGGGTGACAGTTCCAGGGGGACGAGCCACTCGTTTTTCCCCAGGCGGCGGCCTTGGGAGATCAGCCGCTTGGGGTCGCGGCAGGCGTTCAGGGGGCCGAGACAATCCACCCCGCGTTGGGGGAGTTTGGCGAGGTGGTAAAACGACGTGAAGTGCCTGTCAAACAAGCAGATAGAGCCGCCGGGGATCGCGTCCCACAGGGCGCGAAACTGAACGTCTTCGGACTCTCGGTACCGGCCGAGCCGGTAGGCGGTTACGGTCTCGGCGCCCCAGCGCGTGAGGAAGGTGATCCGGGCGATGGGAAAGCGGCTGCGGCCGTGGCGGTTGCCGGCGTAGCCGAAGGTCCGGACGAGAGAAGGCGCATCCGGCATTGAGAGCGTGGAGCCGTCGGCGATGTAGACGGGCCGGCCGCGGAAAAGATACTGTTGACCGACCAGTCGGTCCAGGCGAGCGACGCTGGCGTCGATCAGTTCGGGCCAGAGGGCCTTGGGCAGACGGTCGCGGGCCTCGCACCACGAGGGGCCGGCGGGAGGTCGCGTGAGGCGCTCGTCGCCGGCCGCCAAGTCGAGCAGGGTCGCCCGAATGGACCGGTCGGGGTGAAGGCCGCGATAGACCATCGAGCGAACGGTGACGCCGGGCCCGAGTTCCCGGTCCCGCCACCGATGCCCGAGGCTGCGGCAGAGGGCTTCGATCTCCGTATCGGACAGATACTCATTGAGTGCGGCGACTTGAACGGCAGGGGGAAAAATCTTGCGGCTGAACAGCGATCTTGTCGATATCATGCACGGCGGGCCTCCTTGTTCCACGAGACAGGTTTTGCCACCCATCTCATCGACAAGGCAGGCCCCTTATTATTGGCGTTCTGGGCTTATCCTAATGCCATTAGGTAGCGTCCCGAATGGCATGAAGATAAGCCATAACTCATTTCCTTACAAGGGCTTTCCGCATTTGGTCTCGGGGGCGGTTGAGGCGGTCGTACTCTTTGGGGCGGCGTTTGATGGC
>Ga0209777_10005755_pt1 | contig 14189 bp, 13 predicted proteins | sample FrelakmetHBP12HB_FD_187147 | JGI IMG/M metagenome (GOLD analysis project Ga0209777, IMG submission 187147) | Freshwater lake sediment microbial communities from the University of Notre Dame, USA, for methane emissions studies -HBP12 HB (SPAdes)... | ecosystem: Environmental > Aquatic >...
TTGTACCGTTGTACCGTTGTATCGTTGTACCGTTGTACCGTTGTACCGTTGTACCGTTGTACCGTTGTACCGTTGTACCGTTGTACCGTTGTACCGTTGTACCTTTGTACCTTTGTACCTTTGTACCTTTGTACCTTTGTACCTTTGTACCTTTGTACCTTTGTACCTTTGTACCTTTGTACCTTTGTACCTTTGTACCTTTGTACCTTATTTTTTAAATATTTTTATTTAGAGATAACGATTACAACTTGTTTAATTCATCTCCTGGTCCGTTAGGTTAGTTACATTTTCTTCTACTTACTATTAAAAAACACTTCATATCTTATCTATCTAAAATAATTTTTATTTTCTTTTTTTCAGTCATCACTCATCGTTATGTTCGTGATAGTACAGTTGGTACAAAATTTGACGACAAATGTCTTATTTTTGATTTTGCCTTTCTTCAAAGTATTAGCAATTCCACCTTTGTCGAAGAATATATGACAAAATTAAGAGGATTTATTTCTCTTTTAAATGAGTCACCAAAAACAGGTAACTAAACTTAAACACATTAAAAAAAATACTTAAATCATTTACTAATACTTTTTTCATTTTTAAAGACTTTTCGGTTCAAACAGCTCATTCAAATGTAAAAACATATCCCCTGTGTACCATTGACACAGCGGACCCATCCATCAAATTGAGTTTTGTATTGCAGGTATAAACTTTCATTATAATACCCCACTCACTGAAAATTTATATATTTTATTTTGAATTTTATTTTTATATTTCACTTAAAAATTAATTTTTTTAGCATTATAACGCTTCAGAACGCGGCTTCGGAACTAAAAATAAAGCATTAAAAGAAATAAGGTAAATACAATACTATTAAAAAGAAAACTGAAATAGACTTTTTTTATTTTAAATTATGATATTATTTTTTTTTAGTGAAAGAGACATTGCCCTCATTATCAAGTACGAGTTTCATGATGAAACTAGATCTGTTCAAGAACTAAACAGTCAAGAATTTAAAAATAAAAACCATGAAAATGATGAGAATCAAGACGATCAAACCGCTCAACCCAGTCAACCTAAAAAACTGAAACTACTGGGGGGAATGGATCGCAAACGTCAAAATATTATAGATTATTCTTCTATTAAATTACCAGCTTTGGGTTTTGCAGAATATTTAATTCATGACAGCTCAGACTTCATTGATGACTGTTTAAGGTAAAAAAATATTATCGATTTTTTTATTAAAAAACATTTATTTTTTTTTACTTGTTCACAACTAATGTTAAAAATAGTGATGATATGACAGGATTAATTTTTATTTTTCTTCTTTCAGTGTTCAATCTACTCCGTTGGTTCCTCCACCCTTGTTGACATGTTAGTGGAAAGAGAACTTCCAGATCTTTTACCTTTATCAAATTGTATATTTGTTATAGGTATTTCTATTTTTAAAATTATCTAATAAAAAATCTTTAAAAATTAATCATTGTGTGATTTTTTTAATTTATTCCAATAATATAGCCGAAAGTGGATCTGGTAAATCTACGTTTATAAAAACGCTAATAAAACATTTCAAACCAGGTATTCTTTCAGACCAAGGAAATAAAAATGGAAAAAAGAAGAATTATAAAAAGATTTTTAGTTTGCAACTAATTTTCTTTTTTTCTATACATAGATATTCCATTATATATTCAAACCGAAGAACCAAGTGACTTTCTCGAGTTAACACAAGTAGTGTTTTTAAATCGAGAATTTAATGTACAAGAAGAAGATTTCAAAAAAATTGAGGATAATTCGTTTGTTGTTCTGGATGACTTCTCCTTCAAGCCAACCATATCAAAAAGCTACTCCAAAAACTGCTTTCTACAAGTTATAAATCGATATCTTCGTCATCACAATGTTTGTCTTTGTCTTGTAATTCATAACCTTTATAACAACAATTTATTCACAGATATTTTATTAGCTCCACATATTTTTCTTTCATATTCGAACCTTGGATTTTATATTATCAGGTACCCATTTTTTTATTTTTTTTTTAAATTATTATTAAAAAATAACATATTTCTTTCATTTATTTTTATAATTTTTTATTCTAGGAAACTTCAATCGCGACTAGGGGGCAAAGACGTCTTAACTTTTTATCAAGAAGTTGTAAAACAGAACTTTCATTTCTGTTACATCAACTGCAATAAAAATTATCTAATTAACAAAATAGATTGTCTATTGAAAGGAGAAAAGGTGAACATGTTTTTAGGTGGCGAAAAATATATCATTCATAAGCTATCAGAACCCTGTGATCTTTTACCCATAGAACAAAATGTTAACATAAATGATGATATTCATCCGGCAAAGGAATATGTCAACAGTACATATCCCAAACAAAAGCATTTAAAGTTTGCTATCGATATTATAGAAAGAAACAATTTAATCGATCATAATTTATATTTTATCGCCTTTCCTGATTTGCATTTGGCAGATGTTTGTGCATTTTTTAACAACCGATTTAAAAATCAAAAATCCACTGATCCTAGAATTATAAAACTGTGCAAATTTATACAAACAAGTAAAATAAAATTTCCAAAAGTGTCTATAAAAAATCCTGTGGCACAAAAATATGTATGTTAATTTATTTTTTCAGAAAACCAAACAAAAAATGTTCAATAAAGATCGATTGTTACACTGTGCTTCCAAGGTGATCTATGTTCTGTTATCATTGTTAAAAACATTTTCACACAAATTCTATTTTTTAATCAACAAATTATTTTAAGGACAGCATTTTTAGATGCAACCTCCCAATCCAGTTTAGGGATCAAGACAGCAACACGAAAATTCCTCGAGTATTACGCTATGCATATAGTGATATAAGCAGTCCAACATTTGGTAATAATTCTTTACTTTATAATAATTTTTACATAATCAATTTTTTTATTTTTATTTTTTCATTCCTACATTAATTTTTTTTTTAGATCCAATGTATTTTGAATTTGCCCCTACTCATTATTTAGGTATTTTTTCCATAATTATTCATAATTATTCATAGTTATTCATAACATAATAAAAATAATAAAGTTATTCTTTTTTTAGATATTGTTTCCTTAAGAAATGTACAACCAACTCGAGATACTCCTTTTAAATCTATCAATGCCCTCCTTTCCAAAGAATTTGAGTCGATGGAAAAAAATCGACCATTCCACAAAGTGAACCATGATATTGAGCGAAAAATGTTTACTCTACAATTATTTTTGTTACCTCATCAACGAATTTTTATTCCGCAATTTTTTAGAGACAAAATAGCATTAGCAGATGACATTGAACCTCTGATAGAAATTTACGAGATAGATGTTTCAAGGTGCAAATAATTTTTTTCTTGTATATTTTTTTGTAAAATGTCTAAATATGAAATTTATCTTTTTACCATTTGTTTTATATAGACAACGAATACTTGATCAAATCGAAGATCTAATAATTACCTACAACACTAATGATGAAGTTCAGGTAAAAATTTCAATGAGCTTGAACTTGAACTTTAAACTTTAAACTTTGAATATAAGCACAATTAACAAGAAAAAAGTCAAAATCGATTCGTAAATTTTCTCTCAGGATACCTTATTTAAACAAGCTGAAGAAAATGAGGATGAAGCAGACGAAATAATGACTAGATTCTTTCCAATTGAAAACTTTTCTTGTAAGTTTTTTTTAATACAATATTAATTTTTTCATATATTTTTTGGTTCTGATTATTTTTTTTTTGATTTCATCAATGTTTTAGGTGCTGTAGGATGGAGTCCTGAAAGATTAGAATATTTAGCCAATCCTAACAGCATATTAACCATTGAAGATTTTTTATTGCATTTCCAAATACCATATGAGGACATAAATGACCTTTTTTCAAGACAAACTGTTCTTCCCGGATCTCAACGAACATATCAAAATTATTTAGATCTCGCTATTCATAGTTATAATATGGAACTAAAATTTCAATTTTTAAGTCCCAGATGCTTTTTAACCCATTCAACTTTTAATTATTTTTCAGCTCATTATTTAAAGGTAAATTTTAAAGATAAAAAATTTTTTCCTATAATTTTTAATATTTTTTTAAAATGTACATATGATTATATTTTTGTATCTTTTTTTCAGAATACTGAATTTTCTCATATATTAAAATCAGAACTGCTCAATCTCTACAACACTAGCTGGATTGGATTATACTTCGGATACAAAGGAATAGTGCTGGAACCCAACAGTGTGGTGGTGTTTGGAAATCCTGAAACTCAGACTCCTACTAAAAATTCAAGATTTTATGTAAATGTATGGTTTAAAAGTAAATTATCTCAACTCTATTTTTTACCGGAAGAAATATGGAAAACATTGCCTCCGTCATTAAAGTCTGATAACTTAGTCTATCTTGTGGATACTATTTCTAATGTTACCCATGGTATGCCGTCCAATGGATTTGCTTATACAAAGTCTCCTTTTTATAAGGCTCCATTTAAACTCCGTTTTAAAACAAATATTGGTATAGAACCAAACCTATTAATTTTTAATGATTTTTTTATTCCAAATTCTTATGATACAGTTTTATCTTTGCTCGCTTATAATGATGATTCTGATCAATTTGTCGCCCAATATGACTTCAATATTGTCTTACAAGATAACTACACTTCTGTCCTACCTAATATGTTAGAGTTTGAAATTTGCGACTCTGAACAAAAAAGAGTGGAGTTTATGGACAAGAGTCAACTATATCTCTCCTTTGAACCATTGGAAGTTTTGGAAAAAAAACAATAATTTATCCCTTTGAAAAAAACATTGAAATCATTTACATTTAATGCTTTTTCAGAGTCTATATTTTTTTCTTTACACAATGGCACAGGAAACCCTTTCCTTACATCAAAACAACACTCCAATTATAAAGGAACAGGTGAAAAAAGTTATTTTGAAAAACAAATTTCTTATTTGAAAAAATTAATCATTGAAAAAATAAATTGGTGTGAAAAATATTTAAAAATTATATACTTAATAAAAAAGAAAAAATTTTTCAGAACGGATCCAAACCTCTTGATCAAAACATTTCTTTACAAGAGGATACCCATAATCAAACTACCATGGACAACCTAAAGAACTTGATGAGTGAATCAACCAAATCACAGGAATTTGCAGAAACTATAAAAGAAACAGTAATAGAAATTGAACCTGAAATAAACCAAAAACATCAGAAATCATCAGAAAAATATTACTATAAATTTGATAGCCCCTTGTCTAATGATTGGGGATGTGTTCAAATATTTGACAAAACTCTTCATGTTTACTTTCCAGAAAAATCTTCTCATGTGGACTATTTAACCTTAAACCGTGACATTCAAATTTATGTGGATAAGTATTTAGTATTTCATTCTCATTGGTTACCTGTGTTTACAATTCAAGACATGATCAAATATAAAGCTATGTTTCAACGAATCTATCACGAATATGGTAATCTCATACACTATTTTTTTCGAGATACCACCTGTTTTCTCCCTACCGACTTTACCGTACATGAAAACATTTTTAATCAAAAAACTTTTTTTCTATCAAGCCTTGAGAATAGTTCCACTACTTGTATTGAATTTAAATCAAAAAAAGATACTAAAATGATCACAAGTTTATCTAAGTCTCCTATTCATGTACAATTTTATATAGGTACACATTTAACTTTTTGTTCCAATACGTTATTGCAAAATTTAACAACCGAAACATACCACTTTGTAATTTCCTTTATTCTATATAAATGTACGTTGTAACAATTTTTTCAGACTAGGATGGATCCTGCTCCCAATTACAATCTTTACTTAGATCAATTCCCAACTATAATAGAGACTATGCAGCAGCACCTTGGTATGTACATAATAAAGTTTATTAACATCCATTAAATATTTCATATTTAAAAAACATTTTTTTAAGATATACCTACATGTATAGGTATAAACATATATGGAATACATTATTTTTTTCTCTTCAGATTCCTGTACCCGATGCAGTAATCCCAATCAACCCCAAATGACTAAACTCTACCTGGAATTTATAACTACAAACCTCCTTCCAAAACTACAAAAAAAAATTGCTGAATATGAAGAATGGTGGATTTTTAAACCCAATTCGCGTTTAGCATCTTATATCCAAAAGCATAAACACATGTTACAACTTTATTTTAGACCCACTGAACTCATACAGATTATTAAAATTATTGCTAACGATCAAAACATGTATGCTGTTGGAAATAATGATATTATAGTTCTTGATAAAGATTTACAAGAATGCTTTAACACATCATGTATTTTTATACCCCGACTATATTTCTTTTGTTTAACTCATGTCAATATTGTTAAATCAAAAAAATGTGATGAACTAAAAAATGAAATGATAAAAGATGATTTTTTCGTGGAGGTTCCTTTGAACATTATATATAATGATCCGACTTCTAAATTTTGGATACCACAAAAATTTATAACCTCTTATAATTATCAAAGAAAAAAGATTACCTACTCTTGGAAAGATCTTAACACTTTGTTCGTTAAACATATTTCAAAACAAGAAAACGGGATCATTCAATTAAATAAATCAATGTTTGAAATTCAATCAACTTGTAATTTTGCTAAAGAATTTCAATTCAAATTTTTCCACATCAACCAAGTTCCAAATATTTTAAAACAAATTACCAAATTCTTGGGTAAAACTAATAATCTGTTAACACTGTGTCCAACTTTAAAATTTAAAGATCATGACCCTGTGATATTTTGGATCGAAGAAATGATTAATCAACACAATCATGAACTTCCAGATATACCATCATGGATATATCTATAACCAATATATTTTTGTTTCTTTCAGAAAAAAAACTCAAAATAATGAATTTTTATAAACTCTGGCCATGGGCTATACATCCATCAACTGATCAAAATCAATCAATTGAAATACGCTCTCCTCAAGATTTCGATATTCCAAGAAATGAAATTTTTACGATTAATCTTGGACTTATTTTATTAAGAATTCCAGACAACAATGTTATCAAACTTTTAAGTTCAGCCAAATTTAAATTGATTGTAAAATACTGGCTTCCTTCAAGCAGCACTCTTGAAATTTCACTTGTTACCCCTACTCCGCTTCACATAAAAAAAGGAGATATTCTCTGTCATCTGCAACTCATTCCCATATCTACCCTTTTACCAGGTAAAAAACAAAATATAGATTAATAACCATGTTTTTTTGTAAAATCACTGATAATCATTATTTTCTATCAGATATGAAACCAGCACCTCAACGCAAAATAAGCTACTATGGTAAACAAAATACAAACATTCATAATTTTTTTTTAACATGTACACTGCATAACTAATATTGTTTGCTTTTTTTAGGTCTAGACGATTCGATGTGTAGCATCTCAGCTGAAATGGATACCGAATAAAATTATATTTTGCAGTTATATGACTTGTTCTTATCCTTTTTTGAGACGAAAAACATAATTTTTTACAGAAGTAAAAAATGAACACTCCAATATGTATAAACAAAATCCAACCTTTTGTGAATAAATGGGGAACTCCGCTACAACCTCATCCAGAATATCCTATTACTTTTAATCAACCTTTTATGGGTAAGAAAAAATAATTTTACTATCTTTGTAAATATTATTTAACTGATATCATCTTTTATAAAATACATTTATTTTTATAGATTCAATGCTGCAACATATTTGGATACATCGTCAAGATGGTTGTTCACTTTCAACCTATCAAGAATTTATTGAGAAAATAAAAATTACACCACGTCAATGGAATTTAAGTGTAAACATCAATCAAATTATGAAATATGTTTCCTGGGTACTTGGAATACCCATTAACATGGTGAAATTCAAAAGGAAAAGACCCGAACATAAAATGGAATTCATATGCTCACATCAATGCCATTGCTATATACCCTGTTATAAATTTAATAATCCATATATAAAGTTATGCAATCTATCTCGAAAAGACTTTTTACCGATCAATATTTTAGAATTCCAATCCAAATACTATAGTATACCAGCAGAATCATGCAATCCAATACTCATCAATAAACAACCCTCGTTACAGTTGGATAACATTAGTAAAAATGATGTTCGAAACATTCTTCATGGGAATCCAGTGAAAATCCCTTTTATGGTAGTTCTTTATTCTACACCAGCATATGTAAGAGCTACCCACACTAAGATTATTTCTCAAAACATTATAAAAGTGTTAAAAAATAATTCCTCCAAGATGATAAACCTATTCATAACACCACGATTAAATTGCGATGATTTTGATGTATATCAACTTGAGTCATTAAGCCAGAATCCCAAAAAGTTCAATAAAAAGAATAACTTCAACTGCTCTCGACCAACAGAAGGAAACCCTATTTTTAAATCAAAGGATAATCTCAATAAAACTTTGTTAAATCAAGACAACTGCATGTGTGATCATCCGGACACAGCCAGATACTATGCACCTAACAAAAGAACTTTTAAACCTTTAGGTAAACTATAACATTTTTTTTAACACTATAAACATATCAATTAATCACTGTCTTTTCAGCTCCAGGAGCTAACCAAAAGAATTTTCTCTACGAAAATTTAGGTAAGTGTTTAATTTGATTCATGTTAAAAAAAAATTTCTTAAAAATAATTTTAATGTTATAAAATACGTAAAAAAAATGAAAATATTCTTGTTTTATTAGAAAGTTGCGGGTTTCTTACAGCATCTTTGGAAAAAAAATTAAAGATATGCAGCGAAATTTCATTTCTCAGGTAAAAAGATTCATTCTTCCATATCTTTTATTTACATTATGAAAAAAAATCTATATTTTTGTATTCTTTTTTTGTTTTTTTTGTTTTTGTTTTTTTTCAGTTACGACACAGAGGCTCTGAATAAGTCTTATACTACTCTACTACAAAATTCGAATGTGGATACAAGCATGGATTTTGAAAATGATTTTCAGGAAAATTTTCACAAAAAAATCAACATTGGTATCCAACAACTATATATAATTGGTCTCTATGATCCTCTTCCTAAACCAGAAATTTTAACTATTTTAAACAAGTATTTACCTCCTAATTTATTTTATAGATTGAACAAATATGTTACCAGTGAACCCAACAAAATAAAAAGTACGATACATTGGTCTACCTTCAAAAGTAAACTTGATCAATTTTCGCCTGAAAAACTTCAAAATTGCGCAACAGAATTAATGGGTTGTCTTGAACACTTAGAACCCTCAGAAAAATATGTCAAAGTATTTCATATTTTCAAAAATCATCAAAGAAAAAAATCTACAGAACCAACTCTTAAACATACTATAGCAATGATTCAAAAATTTTTTGCTTTTATTTACCAGCGTAATATTTTAGCTTCACTTATCAAATACATTTTATTGGTTCCTCTTCTTAAGACATTTGAAACCTCGTTGTTAACACAACAAAAACGAGGAATATTTTATCTGATACACAAACGATTAAAAGAATTGGTTGTAGAACATGTTCTCGTCTCATTCAATGGTCAAAACTATGATAACTATCTTCTTTGCAATTCCTTATGTTTAATTCAAGCGAGATTACATCAAAAAATTAGAATTTTTAAAAAAGGAGCTTCTATTTCTTCTATTCATTGTATTAATAAATCAAACTTTTATTATAAAAATATTTATAATAAAAATAAAAATAAAAATAAAAATAAAAATAAAAATAAAAATAAAAATAAAAATAAATCCAAAATACCCGGATCCAAAATATACGGATTCAAAAATGTTTCCAATGATAACGATGATCTTTACAACTATCCTAAAGCTGACACTCAAAACAAACCCAAACGTAGAACTAAAAAGAAAGCCAATGCAAAAAAGGAACCCCAAAATACTTGGTCTATACACTTATACATTAAAGACATTCGTAACTTGGTAGCTGCTAACATGAGTCTTGACAAAATAGGAAAACTATTTAACCTTCCTGTATCTAAACTGGTTTTCCCCTATAGCCAAGCAACATCCATTAGTAAAATTAAAACAACCTATTCTCTGAAACCAAATGATGATTTTTTTTGGAAAGATACCTTTCTAGGAAAAACAACTCCTTTGGAAAGGCGATTGGAAGCTCAAATAATTTTCAATGAGAAAAATTTTTATAACTTATATGAATTTGGAACCTATTATTTAATTCAAGATTGTGTGGTTCTACATTCTATTTTACTTACTCTTTTTAAAAGTTATCTCAAGGAATCTATTAACATTTTTACCCGAAGAAACTATTCACAATCTAGTTTAGCTTACCAACAGTTTTTTATCATTGAACCATCCAGACAAATTATTAAATTACTAGCTCCTAAAACAATAAACAATACTTTCTATAATTATTTAATCAAACAAGCCGTAACAGGAGGTCTTTGTACAAGTTTTGTTCACGGGAAAATCGACGAAAATACTCAAATCAATGAACATTTTAACTATTTAAGCAAACCTGATCTAAGTATTATCAATTGGCCAAATTTTTCTCAAAATACGGTTGATTGGAAAAAAGCATTTGTTGAAAATCCAAGCGGAATTTCAATATTTGATATTAGATCTCTTTATCCAAGTGCTTCTTTAAAAAAAATTCCTGTCGGTATTCCTTTGTTCTATTCTCGTTTTACTTTAAATGACTTTGATCAAATTTATAAATCTACCAAATTCTACAATACTCTTAATTTAAAGCAATACTGCACCAATGTAAGACGATTTGGAAACTTTGACAATGATATTTTTCAACTAGTTAGCCGCTCCCCCCCATTCATATACGAATTTCGTGCACTGTCTCACTATTTAAAAAAGTTTAAATCTGACCCCAATGTAAAGGTTTTAAGATTTCAATCAGGGTTTACCGCTATGGGACAACTCACCTTTGGAACTTTTGCAATTGATGGATTTTTATCCTACAAAGAACTTTCAACAGGTTTCATCCATATTAAGCTGATTCAATATCAATCGGTTTATTATCATGGTCATATGCCTCACTGTTCAAAAGAAAACTCAGGCATTGACCTAGAAAACCGATACAAAACGGTAACTGTAACAGCCGATATCAACAAATTATGTCAACATTTCATGAAACATTTTGAAAAATTTTTGTCTACCGGTTTAAAAGTTGAATATGTAGAACTTTCAGACTGTGATTTCATTAATCATAAAGTTCCTAAATCACAGGATTTTATATTTCCTTATCTAAAAAATTACAAATATCAAGAATTTCTACAAAAAATTCTCAACAAAAATCTCACTGGTTTACTTGTGGTAAAAAATTTACAAATTATAAAAAAAAACCAAAATCCCATTTTCGGTTTCATTATTCAAAAAATTGAATATGGATTGAAACACCTTTCTCCTTATACACAAGAACAAGCTAACAAAATTGATGAAACCTCCCGTGTTGTCAGTGTTCATGCGAACAAAAACTTTATGGTCATAAGTACCGAATATTTTAATTGGTTATTTAAAACATTTGGATTTGAAAAAACCCCAGACATTTATCACGCCCTTCTTTTTAAACTTGATGACTATCTTAGAAATAGCATTGAATCCAAATTAACTCTAAGAAAAAATTTAAAACAACTCATTAAAAATGAAAAAAACATAGAAATACGTCAAAATCTTGAAGTGCAAGCAGAACTGATCAAATTAATGTTAAACTCCTGTTATGGTTACACATTATGTAACATTGCTTCGACAAAATTTAAACAATACGAAATAAGACGTTGTATTAGAACTCTCACAAAAACAAAGTTTAAGTCCGCTTTAGAATTGGAAAAAGATGTCTTTTTGGTTGAAACGATCAAAAAACATGAAGAATCCTTTCCCACTTTACTTGGACATATTGGTTGCTATATTTTATTTAACAGTAAAATAATCCTCTTAAAAAGACTTTACTTTTTACTCAAATTTTTAAATCCAAAACTAGCACAACTTTTATACATGGATACAGATAGTGCTCATTTTTTAGTTAAATATAAAAATTTAGAAGAAAATGTTCACCCTCAACTTAGATCTTACTTTAAAAACTTAATTCCTAAACATTTTGACACCGGTCCCAAAATTAGTGGTGTATGGGTTGAAGAAGGTTTTTATGAATGTGGAGAATATTTAGCAGAAAAATGTTATCGTCTTTACAATAAAACCAATGATATTTACTTAACACATATGAAAGGTCTCAACGCTAATTTTCAAAAAGAATTTCACACAAAAAATATCGACCCAAAACGAACTCCTTATCTTGCCTACAATATTTTTTTCAAATCACCAGATTTTGTCATCTTTAAAACACACATGAATAAAAATATTTTTTCTAATTATGTACCAAATAAGCGCTATTTTATTTCTTCTACAGGTAGTTTACCATTAAAATTGTGATCACATATAAAAATCCATACTCATAATACAACCACCATATGTATGTCTTATATTTATTTTATATGTGATTAATATAATTTCTGTAATTTCTGTAATTTCTGTAATTTCTGTAATTTCTGATTGTGTTTTTAAATTGTTTTTTACATTGTTTTTTACAAATTGATTTTAAATTGTTTTTAAATTGTTTTTTAAATTGTTTTTAAATTGTTTTTAAATTGTTTTTAAATTGTTTTTTCAAATTATACAAGGATCTAATTTATTTCAGAAAAAAAGCAAAAATAAAACCAAAAAAGAAAAAAAAATGTCTGATCAAATTTTCGACAAAATTCAAAACCACCCTAATTTATCAGAGGTTCAACGCTTCACTCAAAAATATTACCTCAGAAGAACTTTAACCAGTGGAAAATTCAATGCTGTCGCCTCTGCACACAACAAAAACACCTTTCAAAAAGTGATTATTAAAGCGATCTACAATCCTGAATATTGCAAACTCAAAGAAGCTGCCATTTTAAAAAAACTTCAACATGTACCTGGAGTTATCCAATATATGGACCACTTTTTAATTGAACCAACAATACACTTACTTGCACTGGAGTATTTTGGACAAATGACACTTTCAGGATTTTTAAGTACTGAAGCTCCTGTTTCCGAAAGTACAGCCTATACTATTTTTAACCAACTTTTTTTTACCGCACACGCCTGTTTTCAACAAAATATTTTACACAGAAAACTTAAACCTAGCAACATCCTTATCAATGTAAGAACTCTAGAAATCAAAATTACTAATTTTAATTCAGCCTCTCAATTTGATTATCAAGAATTCACTTCTCAACTTTGTCAAGATATAGCTCCACCTGAATACTTTATCTTTGGAACATACACTGCTGATGGGTTGTACGTTTGGTCTCTGGGACTCATTCTTTATGAATTATTATTCAATTGTAAACCATTTTTAAGCATTCATGAAATTATGAACAAAGTTTTAACTTTACCATGTCATAAACAAAATTTATCACTTGATGTAAAACTATTTTTAAGATGGACTCTAGAAAAAACTGAACGTATTACTCTTCACCAAATAATGCATCATCCTTGGCTAACCAAACAATGGCGTTAATCATGTAAATTTTTTTCAGATATTTCTTAATAATATGGTCTTTCAAAATATGGATAAAAACATCCCCTCTGCTGTTTCCCTCGACTTGGAGGAAGAAGAATATCTTACTCCACTAGAAGAAGCAGAAGAAGCAGAAGAAACTCAAACTATCCAGGATGAAATTACTCCACCACCTTCGCCACCACCACCCCCACCACCACCACCTCCCCCTTCTCCCCTTTGGACTACTGCCATCATGAAAATGCACATGGATCGTGTTCTTGCTGAAATTAGCAGACTAGAAACAATCGTAACACAACCACACATTATTTCTATGAAAGGTGTTCAACATCTTGTCCCGGCTCCTGGAGACCACATTTTTAACTTTAAGTGGGAAACTCGAGTGAATCATCTTTTTATGGAAGCAAAAATTCCCCAATTCTGGATTCTTGATGTTATCCCCAACGATAATGATGACGATGGATATGATGATGATGATCCTGATATAGTTCATATTTATGTTCTTAATCATGCTGTTAAAACAAAAATCATTAACCGTCTACACGCCTATCTGTCTGCAAAATATGAAAATTACGTCATTGTTAATTAATTTTTTTCTTTTTCTTCTTCAGATTTAAAAAAAAAATGATGAACAACACTCAAGCCGATGAACTCTGGAATA
>Ga0209777_10005756_pt1 | contig 14187 bp, 12 predicted proteins | sample FrelakmetHBP12HB_FD_187147 | JGI IMG/M metagenome (GOLD analysis project Ga0209777, IMG submission 187147) | Freshwater lake sediment microbial communities from the University of Notre Dame, USA, for methane emissions studies -HBP12 HB (SPAdes)... | ecosystem: Environmental > Aquatic >...
GGAGTGGCGGAGAGGGCGGGATTCGAACCCGCGGTGCTCTCGCACACCGCTTTTCGAGAGCGGCACCATCAACCACTCGGACACCTCTCCGCGCGAGAGGATACCAGAGCGGCGAGCACGTCCGACCTTCTCGATCTCGTCCGGCCTTCTCGATCGGTCTGCCAGTCCGACGAGCGCCGTCCTCAGCGCCCGGCTAGACCCTGTCCCTGGAACGAAGGCGCTCGATGGGTGCCGCCCGGGCGAACAGCTCTTCGGCCTCTTCGCAGCGAATGCCGCTGACAACCTTGAGTCTGCGCGCAAGCCGGCCGTCCTGTGCCAGCTGGAGGACGCCCCCGGCCGCCCCGTCGACCCCGTTCGAGACCGCGTAGACGAGGGCTTCGACGTCGCTGGCAAGGAGCGCGCCAACGCACATCGGACAGGGTTCGCGGGTGACGAAGATGGTCGCGTCGGCGAGCCGCTCGCGGCCGAGCTTGCGACTGGCCTCGCGAAGGGCGACGACGACGGCGTGGGCCGTCGGGTCGTTGGTCTCCTCAACTCGATCGTGAGCGCGCGCCACCATCGCGTCGTTCACCACGGCTACGGCGCCGATCGGCGCCCTGCCCCGGTCGAGGGCCGTCTGCGCCTCGGCCAGAGCCTCTCCCATGAACAGCTCGTAGTTCATGGCCGGATCATACAGGCCGGCGGCCCTGGTCCGCGGAGATCCGCGAGCCACCGGCGGCCTTGCCGCGGACGACCGACCCGCCCGCGTCCGCCGGTCCGCGCGAGTCGGTCCGGATCGCGCTGGCGAGGACCGACATATCCTCGTCCCCATGCCCGGCCGCCACGAGCTCGTCCTCCAATTCGGCCGTGAGGTCGGCAACGGGAAGGTCGAGGCCAAGACCCCTTGCCATCTCCAGGGCGATGGCAAGGTCCTTCCGGTGCAGGGCCAGGCGGAAGCCGAGCGGATACTCGCCGTCGATCATGCGGCCTGCCCGGTTGGCCAGGACCCAGCTCTGAGCCGCGCCGCCCGACAGCGCCTCGACCAGCTGGCGCGGGTCGAGGCCTGCCTTGATGCCCAGCACGATCCCCTCGGCAAGGCCCAGGTAGGCGCCGCTGATGATCACCTGGTTGACAGCTTTGGCCGCCTGGCCGCTGCCGAGCGGCCCCAGGTGGGTGATCGTCCTGCCCATCGCCTCCAGGACCGGCCTGGCCCGGGCTACGTCCGGCTCCCCTCCCCCGACGAACATCGTCAGCGTGCCGAGCCGCGCCCCCTCCGAGCCGCCCGAAACCGGGGCGTCCACCATGCCCACACCTCCGGCGGCAAGCCGCCGGCCGAAGTCGCGGGTCGAGTCGGGCGAGATCGTCGAGCAGTCGACCACCAGGCTTCCGGGTCGGGCGCCGCCGGCGATCCCAGCTGGACCGAACAGCACGTCTTCGACGTCGGGCGTGTCGGAGACGCAGATAACGGTGACGTCCGATTCGGCTGCGACTTCGCTGGGGGAAGCCGATTCACGGGCGCCCAATTCGACGAGCGGCGCAGCCCTGCCCGGAGTCCGGTTCCACACGGTCAGGCGCGCCCCGGCTCGAAGCAGACTGGCGGCCATCGACGCGCCCATGGTGCCGAGACCGACGAACCCGATGCGTTCCATTCCGTTTCCTCCGGACTGCGGCCGCGAGGGATTAGCATATCGGCCGCCCCGTGGCGCATGGCGCGACGGCGACTCACATTTCGTGCTGCGAGCGAACTCAACTGCACGAATCCGACGATGAACGTTCACAATATCGACCGTGAGGGAAATACCGGTGGCCCCAGGGCGATTCGACAGGCCGAGCAGGTGAGTGCCATGAAGTGGTTCCGCCGCGGCAAGAACGCCTCGCCCGCCGATAACGGCCCAACCGAAGTCGGGCGCTCCGCGAGAGGCCGCCGAAGCCCGGGCTCTCGAAGGTTCTTCTCCGCCGTCCTTCTCTTCAGCGCGCTGGCCGCCCTGACCCGGCCGGGCCGGAGTCTCGCGCGGGCGCTGGCGCGCCGGCTGGACGCTCACGTCGAGCCCTTCTCGGAGCCGGGGAGCGTATCGTACGCCCGCGTGTTCGCACCGATCCTCGGGCATCTCTACCGCCGGGTCGCCGAGGACGTAGCCCTCGATCTGTCGGCCCGCGGCCGAAGCCGGCACGCGACCATCCTCGATCTTGGCTGCGGACCCGGGGACCTGGTCGTGGCGATCTCGCAACGCCTCCGGGACGCACGGATCGTCGGCCTGGACCTCTCGCCGAGCATGCTGCTGTGGGCCAGCCGCCACGCCACCACTGACGGGCGGCTGCGCTTCATCGTCGCCGACGCTGCCTCTCTGCCGTTCGGCGACGCCTCGGTAGACCTCATCGTCTCGACTCTCAGCCTCCACCACTGGCCCGAGCCGGCGGACGTCTTCGCCGAGATCGCGCGGGTGTTGCGACCGGGCGGAGTTGCCCTGATCTACGACCTGGGCCTTCTCACGTTCGGGCCGGCGGAGATGGCCGAGATCGCCACCGGGGCCGGGCTGGAGCCTGCCGAAATCGGCCGGGAGCGTCTCGACGGAGGACTCGTCACGCGCTTCTTCATCCGCTTCACCCTCGAGGGCTAGGTCGATCGGCCGATCCCGGTCTCGGGCCCCGGAGGTTCGAGGCCAACCCTTGCTGCGCCAGGAGCGCCTGCGGCGGCGGCCGCCCATGCTAGAATCCCGGCCGCTGTGACTCTGGAGAGGTCGCATAGTCGGTCTAGTGCAGCGGTTTGCTAAACCGCCAGGTGGGGTAACCTGCCTCGAGGGTTCGAATCCCTCCCTCTCCGCCAGTCCCGCCCGAGACACAGCCGCGCGCCCGTAGCTCAGTGGATAGAGCGCCAGGTTGCGGACCTGGAGGTCGTGGGTTCGAGTCCCGCCGGGCGCGCCACTTCTTGAACGTGGCATCGTGGTTGAGGGCCGGGGACGGTCATCGTCCCGGCAGGCCGATTCGAGTTGACACCACGCCCCCCGGCCGCTACTGTCGCGGGCACCGTTATGGAACGCATCTTCTTCTTTTACCGCTACCCGGCATGACCGTTCCCGGAGCCTAGGCCCGGGATCGCGGGTCGTGCCGGGTGCAGCAGAGGCATCGCCTCTGCTTTTTTGTTGCCCGACCGTGACCCTCGCCGGCAGGCCCCCACAAGGAAGGACCGCCAGATGATCATCGTGATGTCGGTGGGCGCGACGGAGCGCGAAGCCGCCAACGTCCGCGACGTTCTCCGTCAGTACGACCTGACGGCCCATGACAACTACGGCACCCAGCGGGTCGTCATCGCGGTCCTGGGCGATGTGGCTCCGGTGAGGGACGTTCTGATGAGCAAGCTGTCAATCATGCCCGGCGTGTCATCGGTGACCCCGATCACCCGCCCGTTCAAGCTGACTTCGCGAGAGTCCCACCCGGACGACACCGTCATCGAGGTGTTGGGCACCAGGGTGGGCAACGGCAGCCTGACCATCATGGCCGGTCCCTGCTCCATCGAGGGCCGGGAGATGATGATCGAGACGGCCCGGGCCGTGGCGGCGGCGGGGGCGACGATCCTTCGCGGCGGCGCCTTCAAGCCGCGAACCAGTCCCTACGCGTTCCAGGGGCTCGGGGTCGAAGGGCTGACCTACCTGGCCGAGGCAAGCAAGGTGACCGGCCTGCCGACCATCACCGAGGTCATGGAGCCGAGCCAGGTAGAAGTCGTCGCCAGGCATTCCGACATCCTCCAGGTCGGCACCCGGAACATGCAGAACTACTCGCTCCTGACGGCGGTCGGCAAGGCCGGCCGGCCGGTCATGCTGAAGCGTGGTTACGGCGCCACGATCGAAGAGTGGCTCATGGCCGCCGAGTACATCGTCTCGTCCGGCAACCCACAGGTGATCCTGTGCGAGCGCGGCATCCGGACGTTCGAGACTTACACCCGCAACACGCTCGATCTCACGGCGGTGCCGCTCCTGCACCACCTGACCCACCTGCCGGTCATCGTCGACCCGTCCCACGCCACCGGCAAGCGCTGGCTGGTCAGGCCGATGGCCCTTGCGGCCGTGGCCGCAGGCGCCGACGGCATCATGGTCGAGGTCCACCCAAATCCCGACGAGGCAAGGTCGGACGGCGAGCAGTCGCTCACGTTCAATCAGTTCGCCGACATGACCAGGGCCCTCAAGCACATCCACGACGAGGTCCGGACGCTGATCAAGGACCCGTTCGCAATGGCCGGCCCGGTCAACGTCGATGGGTCGAGCAAGCACTGACAGCGTGACCTCGTCGCCGCTCGCCCGGGAGTCGTCCCGGTCCGTTTCCAGAGCCGCGCGCCTGCGCGGCGAGCCAAGGCTGCCCGGCGACAAGTCCATCTCGCATCGGGCGCTGATCCTTGCAGCCCTGACCAATGGCCGGAGCCTGATAACCGGCGCGGGCGATGGGCAAGACGTGCGGGCCACGGCCGCGATCGTGGCCGCTCTTGGGGCTACCGTAGAGCGGGCCCGGGAAGACGGTCTGAACGTCGACTACCGGGTCGTCTCGCCCGGCGCCGAACGCCTCCACGAGCCGGCCGGCATGCTGGACTGCCGCAATTCCGGAACCAGCCTCCGGCTGTGCGCCGGGATGCTTGCGAGCCTGCCCTTCTTCGCCGTTCTGGACGGTGACGATTCGTTGCGGAGCCGTCCGGTGGCCCGTATCATCGAACCGCTGCGCTCGATGGGCGCGGCGCTGTACGCACGTAGTTCCGACACCCTCCCTCCGCTGGTCGTCATCGGTCGTAGTCGGCTTCGCGCGATCGACTACGCGACCCGCGTACCGAGCGCCCAGGTCAAGTCGGCAATTCTGCTGGCCGGCTTGCGCGCGGAAGGGCGGACGACGGTGCGCGAGGCGGTGGCCACGCGAGACCACACTGAGCGGATGCTCCGGTCCCGCGGCATCGAGGTCCGGCGGGAGCCGGCGACGAGTTCGGGAGGCGGCCCGGTGGCCTGGACGCTGGACGGTGGTGCGCGACTTCGACCGGTGGACGAGCTCGTCCCGGCCGATCCATCCGCCGCTGCTTTCTGGCTGGTTGCCGGGGCGATCCACCCGAATGCGGAACTGACCCTCCGCGCAGTAGGCGTCAATCCTACGCGCCGTTCCGCGATCGACCTTCTGGCCCGGATGGGCGCCCGGATCGACGAGACCGCCGTGGGCGAGGCGGCGGCGGGACCCACAGCCGCAGGCGAGGTCGGCGAGCCGCTGGCCGACCTGATGGTCCGCTCGAGCGAGCTTCGCGGCATCGACCTGGGCCCGGACGAGGTCGCGTCGGCCGTCGACGAGATCCCGCTCCTGTGCCTCGCCGCCACGCAGGCCCGCGGCAAAACCACGATCCGTGGCGCCGGCGAGCTTCGCAACAAAGAATCCGATCGTGTCGCCGGCATCGTCAACGGGCTTTCCGCCCTGGGGGCGCGCATCGCGGTGGACGGCGACGACATCTCCATACAAGGCCCAACTCCGCTCGTCGGGTCCGCGACTGAAACGCTCGACGATCACCGGCTGGCCATGACCTTCGCGGTCGCCGGCCTCATCGCGTCGGGCTCGACGGGGATCGACCGCGCCGACAGCGTGGCAGTTTCGTACCCGACTTTCTTCATCGAACTGGAAAGGCTGCGAGCATGACCAACCGAGTCGTCCTGATCGGCCACCCGGTCGCCCATTCCTACTCGGGCGCGATGCAGCAGGCTGCCTTCGACGCGCTCGGGATCGATGTCCGGTACGAGCTGTGGGACCGCCGGCCGATCGACCTTGCCGATGCGATCGCAGAGCTCCGGGGCGACGATTTCCTCGGCGCGAACGTGACCATCCCCCACAAGGAGCACGTCGCTCCGCTCGTGGACCGCCTGAGCGAAGACGCCGTGGCGACCGGTGCCGTCAACGTGATATCGCGCGACGGCAAGAAGCTCGTCGGCCACAACACCGACGTCGCGGGTTTCAAGGCCGCCCTCGACAGGGTGATCGGCAAGCAGAAGATGCCCCGCCAGGCCGTGGTTCTCGGCGCCGGCGGCGCCGCCCGGGCCGTCGTCTCTGCCCTGATCGCGGACGGCTTCCAGCGCATCGTCGTCTTCAACCGCCACCTCCACAGGGGGGAGGCGTTGGTCCGGCACTTCAGCCGGAGCGCCTCGCACATGGATTTGAAGGCGATGCCCTGGCACGAGTCGGTCCTCGAAGCCGAGCTGGCCAAGACCAAGGTTCTCGTCAACGCCTCGGCCGTGGGGATGGTCACGGGCGAGACGCCGATCCCGGCCGAGTTGCTGCCGCCGGATATCTTCGTCATCGATCTCACGTACAACCCGCCGGTGACCCAGCTGCTGCGCGATGCGGCCGAGGCCCGAGATGCCACGATCGGCGGCGAGCCGATGCTGCTCCAGCAGGGCGCCCTGGCGTTCGAGCTTTGGACCGGCCGTCCGGCCCCGATCGAGGTCATGCAGGCCGAGCTGGACCGAACCCGCGAGGGGGGCCTCCGCCAACTTCCAGTGGACATGGGTCCGGCCGGTCAGGGCGGTGGTGGGGAAAGCGAGAGCGGCGAAGGTGCTCCTATGAGCGGCGGCGGAGTGGCGGCGCCGGCCGCGACCGGTACGCCGGCGAAGAACGACACGGTTTCCGGTCGATCCGCCTAGGACGCAGAATGGGCCGCCTCCGCTTCCTGACCGCCGGCGAGTCGCACGGCCCTACCCTGGCGGCCACGATCGAGGGCGTTCCGGCGGGCCTGCCGCTCACCGCGGACGAGATCGCAGCCGACCTTGCGCGCCGCCAGGGCGGCTACGGCCGCGGCGCGCGCAGCACTTCGATCGAACGGGACCGGGCGGAGATCCTGGCCGGCGTCCGCTACGGGCTGACCCTCGGCTCCCCAATCCTGCTGCTCGTCCGCAACCGCGACTGGGTCAACTGGACGCGGGTAATGCAGGTCGAGCCGCCGACCGAGGAGCAGGCCGCGGAGCTGGCGGGGCTGGTCGAGGCGGGCGACAGGAAGGCCACGCCGATCACCCGGCTGCGGGCCGGCCACGCCGACCTGGCCGGGGCGACGAAGTACGGCTTCGCCGACGTTCGCAACGTGCTGGAGCGTGCCTCGGCCCGCGAAACCGCGGCGCGGGTGGCGGCCGGGGCCGTGGCCCGGGCGCTGCTCGCGAAGCTGGGCATCGACGTGTGGTCGTATACGGCCGAGGTGGGCGGCGTCGGTTGCGACCCGGCCGGCGCCACGCGCTCCAGGACGGAAACCGAGGCGAGCCCGCTGCGCTGCCCCGATCCGGTCGCGGAGAGGCGGATGATCGCCCGCATCGACGAGGCGCGCGCCGGGGGCGACACCGTCGGCGGCGTCTTCGAGGTGCGGGCGACCGGCGTCCCGATCGGCCTGGGCAGCTACGTCCAGTGGGACCGCCGGTTGGACGCGGCGCTGGCAGGCGCGGTCATGAGCATCCCGATCGTCAAGGGCGTCGAATTCGGGCTCGGCTTCGAACAGACGCGGCGTCTCGGCTCGGCCGTCATGGACGTTATCGAGGGCCGGGATGCAGCCGGCAATTGGGGCCGGCGTTCGAACAACGCGGGCGGACTGGAAGGCGGCATCTCGAACGGCCAGCCGATCGTCATCAAGGGCGCGGTCAAGCCGATCTCGACGCTGCCCCGACCCCTGCCGTCGGCCGACCTCATCACCGGTCAGCCGGTTGAGAAGGCCCACTACGAGCGCAGTGACATTTGCGTCGTGCCGGCAACCGGCGTCGTGGCCGAGGCCATGGTCTGCATCACCCTGGCCGACGCCGCCCTCGACAAGTTCGGCGGCGATTCGCTGGCCGAGACGCTCGACAACCTGGCCCGGTATCGTGAGCGAATCGCGAAGAGCCCCGTCGCCGGCCCCGAGACCGGACTCATCGGCGGAGATACCGGCCGCGACCCTCGCCCGGGCGGCGCGGCTCCTGCAGAAAGCGAGTAAGAGGTGGACCTGGTCCTCGTCGGCCTGCCGGGCAGCGGCAAGAGCGCCGTGGGACGCAGGCTGGCCGCCAGACACAACGCCACTTTCGTCGACCTGGACGATCTCATCGAGAACCGGGTCGGCAAGTCCGTGCCCGCCATCTTTGCCGAAGAGGGCGAGGGGGGGTTCCGCCGCCACGAAAGCGAGGCGGTCATCTCGCTCGGGCCCGCCGACCCCGACCCCGAGCTGCGGCGGGTCGTGGCCACCGGCGGCGGCGCGGTCATCGACCCGCGCAACCGCTGGCTGCTCTACCGCGGCCGCTTCCCCGTCTGGCTTGACGGCGCGCCGGAAGTCCTCGCCGGGCGACTTGCCAGGAGTCCCAACGTGCGGCCGCTCGTTGCCGGCCGCGACACCGTCGGGACGCTCAGGCAGCTGGCCGAGGATCGGCGCCGCTTCTATGCACCGGCCCTGCAGATCAGCAGCGCAGCCCACCTTGAAGACATCCTTCGGGCGCTCGAGGGGCACATCGGCGACGGCTCGGGCCCAGCCGCGACCGTGTTTCGCGCCGACACGTCGACGGGCCGGGTGGAGATCGGCTACGGGATCGCCGCCACGGCGGTCGGCTCCGCGCTGACCCGGGGCGAGGCCCGACGGGCAATCCTCCTGGCGGAGCCGCGGACCTGGGAAGTTGCGGGGGCCGGGATTGCTGCGGCCCTCGCGGCCGACGGTTGGGACGTGGAACACGTTCTCCTGCCGCGCGGCGAGAACGCCAAACGGTTACGCGGTGTCGAACGGGCCTGCCGCGCTCTGGCACGACTCCACGTCGACCGCAAGGAGACTCTCGTCGCGATCGGCGGCGGGGCGCTCACCGACGCCGCCGGCTTCGTCGCCGCGACCTACCTGCGCGGCGTGCCGGTCGTCCACGTGCCCACGACGCTGGTCGGTCAGATCGACGCCGCGCTCGGCGGCAAGACGGCCGTGGACATCCCGGAGGGCAAGAACCTGGTCGGTGCCTTTCACCAGCCCTCGGCCGTCATTTCCGACGTCTCGATCCTTGCCACTTTGCCTGCCAGGCAGCGCCGCGCGGCTCTCGGCGAGGTCGTCAAGATGGCCGTTCTCGGCGACGAGCGGCTGTTCGAGCTGGTCGAGGCAGAGGGAGAGGCGTGCGCGAGCGATGACTCCGGGCCCATCGAGTCGGGCGCAGTCGCCGAGATCGTCGAGCGCTGCGCCTGGGCCAAGGTGGAGCTGGTGACCGCAGACGAGCGCGACGACGGCGTCCGCACGACCCTCAACCTGGGCCACACCATCGGCCACGGCATCGAGGCCGCGGCCGGATACAGGTCGATCCTGCACGGCGAGGCGGTGGCATACGGGTTGCGCGGCTCATTCGCCATCGCCCTGGCAATGGGCCTCACGACGCCGCAGCGGGCGCGGCGCGTATATCGGCTCCTCGATCGGCTCGGACTCGGTGTGGCCCCGCCGCCGGTCACCCGACGCGCCGTCCTGGAGCACATGGCTACCGACAAGAAGCACGCCGAAGGCCGCCTCAACTGGGTGCTTCCAACCGAGTCCGCGGCCGTCGTACTTTCGGACGTCCCGCCGGAGGCGGTCCGGGCCGGGCTGGCAGCCGCGCTTCGGGTCGCACACCGGGGACGCCCCGGGGGCGCCGGGGCGAGTTCCGCCGGGGCAGAGCTTTGACGACCCGCGTGCTCGTCCTCAACGGCCCCAACCTCAACCTGCTGGGCTCCCGAGAACCCGAGATCTACGGCCACACCACCCTGGCCGAGATCGAGGAGGGCCTGCGACGAAGAGGCGCAGACCTCGGCCTGGAAGTCGACTGCTTCCAGTCGAACCACGAGGGCGCTCTCATCGACCGCTTGCACGCGCGCGACTTCGATTGGGCGATCGTCAACGCCGGCGGCCTGACCCACACCAGCGTCTCGCTCCGGGACGCGCTCACGGGCATCGGTCGGCCCTTCGTGGAGGTCCACGTCTCCGATCCCGATCGGCGCGAGCCGTTCCGCCGGGTCAACTACCTTCAGGACATCGCACAAGACCGGATCGTCGGCAAGGGTGCTGCCGGCTACACCGACGCGCTCGAGTTGATCGCGGACCGAACCCGCCCCGGAAGAGATCCGTGACCCAGGACCTGGAGGCGCTTCGAGCGGAGATCGACCGGCTCGACCGCGAGATCGTCGGGTTGCTGAATCGTCGCGCCCGACTCGGGCTGGCAGCCGGCGAGGCGAAGAAGGGGCTGGGCCTGCCGATCGCCGATTCGGAACGCGAACGCGAGGTCCTGGCTCGCGTTGCGATGGCCAACGAGGGCCCGCTTCCGCAGGGCGCCATGCTGGCGCTCTATCGTGAACTCATCGAGACTATCAGGCGGCTCGAGGAACTCGATGGCTCGGGCTCCAGGCCCGCCTAGGAGCAGAAGAGGCAGAATCGATGGACGAGACGCGGCCCGATCGGCGAAAGATGCGGACCCCAACCCTGGCTGCGCTGCTCGGCCTCTTCATCCTGGCCGTTCTGCTGGCGATCGGCAGCAGATTCCTGCCGGGCGGCCTGTCACGGTTCGCCGCGCGACTGCTCCGCCGGGGCGACCGCGACGGCCCCGCCAGGAGCTGACTGACCCGATCCACGCCCGGTGGCCCCATGCAGCTCGCCGACGAGGGCGGCCAGGGCGGCGACGTCGCGCCCGTCCGGCCCCAGCGCATCGACCAGCGCGGATGCCACGATCACACCGTCCGCGCCGGCATGCACTAGCACCTGGACGTGGGCCGGCCTGCTCACGCCGAAGCCGACCGCCACCGGCACGGGCGAGTCCGCGCTCGCGGCCGCAACCAGGCGGCCGACCGACGGCGGCAGCGATCTTCGGGCGCCGGTAACGCCGACGAGCGAAACGCAATAGAGAAACCCGCCCGATCGGCGCGCGATCTCGGCCCGGCGAAGCGGGGCCGTAGTCGGAGCGATGAGATAGACGACGGCCAGCCCGACCGCTCGGGCGACCGACTCGAAACCGGCGCCCTCGTCGGGCGTAAGGTCGGCCACGATCACGCCACTGGCACCGGCCTCGGCCAGGAGCGCGGCGACGGCCCGGCCGTCGCCGCCGCCGATGACCTGGTTCGCGTAGCACATCGGCACGAGGGGGACGTCCGGCCGCGCGACCGCGACGGCGCGGATCAAGGCCGCGGACGTTTCGAGAGTGGCGCCGGCCCGCAGGGCGGCCGCCGTCGCTCGCTGAAGAGTGGCTCCGTCGGCAAGGGGATCGGAATACGGCAAACCCACCTCGAGCAGATCGGCGCCCGCATCGGCGGCCGCCAGGGCTGCGGCCAGCGACCCTTCGTAGTCCGGATAGCCGGCCACGATGTATAGGATGAGAGCGGCGCGGCCGGCGGCCGAGGCGCGACCGAAGGCGGCGGCGATGCGTCGAGCTCCGGGAGTGTCGTTCGTGCCGGGCCGTTCGGCGTAGATGGCGGTTGCGGCGGCGGTGGCGGTTTCGGCTCTCCGCGCCCGATCGCGGAGGGTCGGCGCGGCCGTGCCCGTTGGGGTTGGCGCGGCCGCGCCACGAGTGCCGGCGGTGGTCGTCCGGCGCGCCGGCGCCGTCATCGAACCGCTTCCTTGAGTCCGAGAGCGGCGAGATCCTTGTCTCCGCGGCCGGAAAGGCCCAGGACGACGATGGCCTCGCGCGGGAGAGGACGCCCTGGCCCACCGGCCACCCGCTGGCGGGCGTCCTCGCCGGCCACGCTCCCGCGGTCGGCGTCGAGGGCGCCACTTACCCCTCCAACGGCCAGGCGAGCCAGCACCTCCGGCAGCGCCGCGACGGCGTGGGCCGATTCGACGGCCGCCAGGATGCCCTCGGTCCGGGCGACCTGCCTTACCGCGGTGAGAGCCTCCGAGTCGGTCGCGGCGGCCACCAGGATCCGGCCGGCTTCCATCAGCGCCGCCAGCTGGGGCCCGATCCCCGGGTAGTCGAGCCCGGCCGAGATCGAGACGGCCTCGATGACCTGGCCGTCGGCGTCCTGGAGCATGTACGAGCGGGATCCGTGAAGGATCCCCGGAGTGCCCGCCAGCAGGGCGGCAGCGTGGCGACCGGACTCTATCCCCTCGCCTGCCGCTTCCGCTACGGCGAGCCGAACACCCGGCTCGCCGATGAATCGGCTGAGCAGTCCGAGGGCGTTCGAGCCGCCTCCGACGCAAGCGATTGCCAGGTCGGGTAGTCGGCCTTCGATCTCGAACAGCTGGGCCGCGGCCTCGTCGCCGATTACGCGCTGGAAATCGCGCACCAGCATCGGGTACGGATGCGGGCCCATCGTCGAGCCCAGGCAGTAGTGGGAGGTCTTGGCATTGGTCACCCAGTCCCGCAGCGCCTCGCTGACGGCGTCTTTCAGCGTGCCCGATCCGCCGTGGACGGGGCGCACTTCCGCGCCGAGGGCCTCCATGCGCAGGACGTTGGGCGCCTGGCGCCGGATGTCCTCGACGCCCATGTGAACGACGCACGGGATGTCGAGAAGGGCGCAGGCGGTTGCCGTCGCCACGCCGTGCATCCCGGCACCGGTCTCGGCGATCACTCGCCTCTTGCCGAGCCGACGCGCCAGCAGCACTTGCCCGAGGGCGTTGTTGAGCTTGTGGGCGCCGGTGTGGTTCAGATCCTCGCGCTTGAGATACAGCCGGATTCGATCGGGCAGAAGACCCTCGGACGAGCCGCCCATCTCGCGCGCCCGATTGCGGGCCGCCTCGAGAATCTCGCCTCCGAGCCGATCGGCCCGGTAGATCGGGGTTGGCCGACCGCCGTAGTGGAACTGCAGCTCGCGCAACTCGGCCCAGAACCTCGGGTCGTGGCGGGTTTCGGTCCACGCGGTCTCGAGTTGGTCGAGCGCGGCGACGAGCGTCTCCGGGACGTATCGACCGCCGAAGTCGCGGTTCAGGCCCCACCGCCCGGCCGAGTCGGGCTCGACCAGCGCCTCCGGAACCGGAGTCGGGCGCGGCTGAATGTGAGGCCGGTCGAAGCGAGCTGCCCGGGCTCGCTTCACGAACAGGGCGACCCGCAACGGGTCCTTGCCGGGTCGCGCACCCAGGGCCGCCGCGGCCCCAACCGTCGCCGAGGCGGCGCCGGGCGAAGCCGCCGAGGCGCGGATCTCGACGCCCGAGGCCACGTCGACTCCGACCGCCGGGATGTTGAGCACGGCTTCCGCCACGGTCGCGGCATCGAGGCCCCCGGCGAGGACGATCGGGATCTCGCGGGCCACTGCGGCCGCTATGAGGCGGGCGACCCGGCGGCCGGTTCCTCCCGGGAACGGTCCTCCGGCGGTGTCGAGAATGAGCCGTTCGGTGCCGGCCGTCAGGTATGTCTTGCCTGCCTCGATCGCGTCTGCGGCTACCGAGCCGGCGTCCGCGAGATCAGCCGCCGCGCCGGCCGCGGTCTGCGAGGCGCCGTCCGCTCCCACCGCCGGCGCGCCATCCGCGGCCGGCAGATGCAGCACCTTCCATACCGGACGTCGGATCGAGGCGATCGTCGAAGCGGGCTCGTCGCCGGAAAGCTGGACGGCATCGGGGCCGAAGGCTGCAACGGCCGCCTCGATCTCCCGGGCCGCGGCATCGGCGAAGACCGCTACTATCCGGGGTCGCGTCCGATCGGGCGAAGCAGCGCGGGCCAGAGTGGCCAGGTGAGTGGCCTCGGCCAGGGTCAACGCTCGAGGCGTGCCCGGAACCAGGTTCAACCCGATGGCATCCGCACCGGCGCGGACCGCCGCGAGCACCCCTCCCTCGTCGGTGACGCCGCAGATCTTGACCAGGGGCTGCCGCGCCTCCGCAGCCACGTCGTGTGGCACCGACCCCGCCGCGACGAGCGCTCGCGCCGTCGAGGCCGGCTCGGCCGAGCGCATCAACGCCTCGCCGATGAGGGCGGCGTCGATCCCGGCCGCCCGCCAGCCGACCAGCGTCCGGGGCTCGCCGACGCCAGACTCGCCGACGGCCAATCGATCGTTCGGCACGAGAGGTCGCAATCGCAGGCATGCCTCGGGGTCGATCCGGAGCGTGCGAAGGTTCCGGTTGTTCAGCCCGATCACGCGGGCGTCGGTGGCCAGGGCCGCGTTGAGCTCGCGTTCGTCGTGAACTTCGACGAGGGGCTCCAACCCCAGCTCACGAGCCAGCTCGGCGAAGCGGGCGAGCTTCCCCGGCGGCAGGACCGACGCGAGCAGGAGGACCATGTCGGCCCCGGCCGAACGCAGGACCGGCAGCTGCCGCTCGTCGACCACGAACTCTTTGGCAAGGAC
>Ga0209777_10005757_pt1 | contig 14185 bp, 25 predicted proteins | sample FrelakmetHBP12HB_FD_187147 | JGI IMG/M metagenome (GOLD analysis project Ga0209777, IMG submission 187147) | Freshwater lake sediment microbial communities from the University of Notre Dame, USA, for methane emissions studies -HBP12 HB (SPAdes)... | ecosystem: Environmental > Aquatic >...
GCATACTGCTGCTTCGAGTACAGAGCGGTCACATAGAGTATCTTCGGGGTCGAATCGACCTCCGTAAGCGCCTTCGTTCCTTTACGTCCAGTCATAAGAAATCACTATCCTGTATCTGCTTAAGGGCCACGATGGTCCTGTTCATCTCCCCGAAGCGACAGTTCCAGCAGAGCTTCTGGTTCAGTTCCAACTTTGGCCTTTTCGCCCAGATGTCCGCGAACTTCCGCTCGTAGATGCTACCGTAGGATGAATTGGGAAGGTACTCTCGGTGGCAGCATCCATACACATTCCCGTCCGCGCCGATGACCGCGACATAACTGAGCGCATCGCACACGCTGAAGCCCAGGTCGGTCCCGACGCTCTCATGGCTGGTGTACATGACGGGGATGGCGCACTCCTCGTTCGCCAATCTCATCTCCCCTTCGATGCTGTGGCGATACTCCTTTGAGAACTCTAGCCCTCGGTTCACCACATCCTTGAACTGCAAATAGTCTGGCCGGACGGCGTTCATCAAGCGGGACACTTCCCCGACACCCTCGATGCTCTCAGGCGTGATGATGTACGCGACCCCTATCCTCGGCCTCTTGTTCTTCCCTCTGGCTTCAAGCAGCTTCTCCAGCGATGCGATGACCTCGTTGAAATGGTCTGCGCCCTTGATTTGCTTATACATACTACTGTTAGAGGCATCAAGTGAGAACCGAACCCAATCGCAAGCGCCGATGATGTCGTTGGCATACTCGCCAGCGATGACACCGTTGGTTATCAGTCCGATATGAGGCGACGGATAGCGATGTACCCTACGGTGCGGATAAATCTCCTCCAGCAAGTCCGCGAAATGGGGATAGAGCGTCGGTTCGCCCCCGCCCGTCAACTGGATGGTCTTAACACCCATGCAATTGATTTCCTCGATGACCTTCTTGAGCACATCCCACTCCAGCGTGAGCTTTCGGTCGAAGTTTGGGCGCTCGATGCCAGTAACGTGATGGTTCGCTGAGATACAGAAGTAGCACTTGTTATTACACGCCAAGGTGGGATGTAAGTCTATCATTATGGGTGGAAAGGGGCCTTTTACCCCCATCTTTTCTTCTTCTTTCCGTTCCCAATAGTGCTTGCTTACTTTCAGTGAGCTGGTAAAGGTCACCACGCTCAGACCTCCAGATTCAGATTGGCAAACTCTCCGAACAGTTCCTTCGCCTTCGCGTTGTAAACCCTAGCAGCCGCGATTTCAGAAATGAAATATCCAAGATGCAACCACTTCGAGTTGTTGGTAATCGAAGCTCGCCATTTTCCATTAGCTTTAGACCAACACACTCCTCGGAACACCGACGTATGAGGCGTATGGCATCTATTGACTAGGTTCTGCTGGTGGATGCAGATTCGCAGGTTCTCAATTCGGTTATCGAGTCGATTCCCGTTGATGTGGTCGATTTCCATGCCTTCGGAGATGGGTCCGTGGTAGTGCTCCCAGATGGCTCGGTGCATGTACTCGATGTGCGACCTCCCTACTTTCTTACTCGTCATTCGGACAGCGTAAAAACGTCCGTTGCATCGCGCCGTACTCCACTTGGATTTCGACAGCCATTCGTAGTCTGCATTATTAACAATGGCAACCTGCTCTTTGGTGAGCAGTATCGCTGTCAGAATTGTACCACCACCTGGAAATCCTCAAGCGCTCCGCACTTTGGGCATTCCAGGATGTCCTTCCCACGCGGCTTGGTGAACAGCTTGCCGCACAAGCACTTGTACACGGTGAAAATCTTGCGGTTGCCATCAGCGTCGTAGTACCCGCCCCTCGGTCTTGGCATGACTACGCGGCACTTCTTACACATGCACTTTCTTTCACCGTAGATGAACTCGGCCCCTCCGCACGAGCGGCAGACCAATGGCTTCTTACTGCGACTTGGCTTGTCCTTCTGGGTTGGCTTCTTGCGGTGCGACATTCTGTACATCTCCTTGCGGTGGGATTGGTGCGGTTTCCGAGGTTGGAACCGTCGTCGTTACGCGCTTCGGTCGGACGCGCCGTGCTGCCAGCTCCTTGAGCGCATCGGCCTTGGTAGCGTCGTCCACCTTCGCTAGGTTGGTCAGAAAATCCTTAATGATTGAGTCGGCCACATCGGTCATCCGTACCCCCGCTTTAGCGCACTCAGCGTTAAATGCTGAGTGGACCTCCTCGGAGATAATCAGATGCTTGCCCAAATTCACCCTTGCCACTACGCATCCCTTCATCGGGAAATAGGGGAGAAGTGCTTAAGTATTTTGGCTTAAGTGCGAATCTTGGCGATGTACAGCGATAATCCGGATGGACCTGAGCAGAGCACCGATTTCCTGCCGAACTCCAGCTTGTAATCCTCTAAATCCTCGATGTTGGTGTACACTATCTCCACCAGGTAACCGAGGAACGTCAGGTCCTTGGGTATCGAGTAGTTCGGTTTGCGCTGGTTTATCTGCTTCCCTTTCCAGTCGGTTATCCCTTCGGGCTTGACCTGTACCTTCCCGAGCAGATGATATGAATCGCTGGCCTTGTCGATGCAGAGCAACGGAGGATTGGTTTTCCAGTCGTGGATGTATTTTATAAATTCATTCTTCTTGCCAGAGCGCCCTTCCCTGGTGTGCCACTTGTTGCTCAGGTAGACCACATGGATGACCGACCCTAGTGCGTGGAGCTGTTTCGGTTGCGGGATGTCCGCATCGAATCTTTCATCTGCTGGCAGGTCTGCAAAGTCCTCATAGAGCTTGGATGCCTGGGTCTGCGACATTAAGTACACTACCGACATGGCCGGCTTAATAAATTATCGGACTAGCAATTTCCCCCCCTTATTAAATGGGCGCGGGTGGATGAAAGTCCACTCGACAATAATCCCGAGCATCGTTTTCGGGAAGGACTTTTGAACTGGCTTTTCCAAGGTTGGAAAAGCGGTACTTATACATCACGGTCGGAAAAACCTACGACACTACTTATACTAACAAGTGCTTAAGCATAATTATGGTTTCCAAACCGCAAACCCAATGGAACGTCGATACCATAGCAATCGACCAGTTGATGCCAAATAAGCATCAGCCGCGAGTGACGTACGACAAAGCCGAGCTGAATGAACTAGGTGACTCTTTGAAGGCGGTTGGAACAGTAGTGCCAATCATAGTAAGGCCACTTTCAAACGGTCACTTCGAGATTGTCGATGGATACAGGCGATTTCTCGAAGCGCAGGACGCTGGCGCAAAAGAAGTCACGGTCTTGGTCAAGACTGGTCTGGACGAGAAAGGTTCTGCGCTCGAAGCGCTCATCGCCAACCTTTTCAGAGCAGACCTAGACCCGTTCGAGCTTGCAGAAGCATTACGGAACATCAAAAAGCTGTACGGCCTCAAAACGAACTTAGAACTCGGCAAGCTTCTAGGGAAAAGCGAGGCAGCTATCAGGACAGCGCTGGCTTTTAATGATGTTCCAAGCCAGGTTCGGAAAAAAGTATCTGCAGATGGTTTAGACGCACGAAAAGCGAAGGAACTCACGCGCCTGGATACAGAACAGGAGCAAGAAAAGGCAGCAGACGTGGTGCTAAAGAACGAATTGACGGACAGGGAAACACAAACATTCGTCACCGCCATTAAGACCGCTCCTGCACCGCTGAAGAAGGCCATCCTTGAGAACAAGGTTGACCCACGGGCAGCCATCGAAGCGGTTAAGACCATCAAGGAGCAAGCTACGCCGATGTCCGACGAGAAGGCAAAGTTCCTGACCCAGGACATGATTAAGCGCAAGAAGGTTCGGGACAGCGACAAGTCTTTCGACCACGACGTAGTAAAAGGCTTCATTGAAGGCGACGAGCACACTCAGCTTCGCGTCGTGCAAGGACCTGACCAAATCAAGTTCGAGAAGCTGGAGCATATCGCTCGGATTCTGGACATGAACCCTCTGCTAGGAGTGAGGTTCAACATCATCGCCAAGATTCAGCACCCGAAGCTCCACAACGACGCAATAAAGCTCGCACAGGACATCATCATCTGCCTGACCAACGAGATTGAGTACGACCGCAAACACTGGCCTCTCCAAGGCAAGCTAGGGGTTGGTACAGAATGAAAACCTTTAAAGGAATGCCAAACAGGAGCGAGGTCGGTCGCAGACAGCGCGATATGAAGGTGTATCTGTACAAGCTGTACAAGGCTCACAAGGCCGACCAGATGGAAACGCATTTCACGCTGGAGGAGATGTTGACCGCTTGCGGGATGGACAAGAACCTGATGACCGATTATCAATGTGCGACCAATTTCCTCAACGCCCAAAGGCACAAACTGAGCAAGGCAGCGGACGAGTTCTTCGGGTCGCCCGAGTACGAGAAGCACCTGGAGGATGGACTAGACGATGCGGAAATGTTCGAGCTGATGGTCAAGGCGGCGGTCAGCAACGAAATCTACCCGCTCAGGAGCGAAGCCAATTCTCACCCAGGAAGCCCCGATGGATACCACCTTATGACGCTGACAGACTTCGCAGAGATGCAAAAAATGAGGATGAAGTCAATCGTCAGCGAGATAAAGGTGCTCGTGCCGAAGTTCCAGAAGCTCACCGCCAAGTTCCCAGAGCTATCTGCGCGATATGAAGCGCCAGCTCTACCTGCGCCCGATGGATTGCTCAGGACGACCTGCGACATCTGCGGCAAGACCTTCACAGACCAGAAGAACATAGTGAAGCATTATCAGCGCTTCCACCTAGCCGTCGAGGAGAGCGAGTAAGATGCCAAAGCCAAAGAAATTCAGAGGCGCAATACAGATTCACCACATGGGACCGAACGAGAAGGCGACCGAGCAGATTGGCTTCCGATGCCCCCATTGTGACAAGAACATCATCGCCAAGTTCACCCGTGACGATGGCGAGTCGGACGATGTGACTTTCATCGTTGAGGGACACACCTAAACCTTTTTCTATTTTTTTTCCTTCGGTGCGTTTTCCAAGGTTGGTAAAAGCACCCCGCACGAACTCCGTGTAAAAAGCCAGGTCTGGACTACCGACACCTACTTATATAGCACAAGATATATGCTTAAGCGAGGATGATTTCGTGGCAACAAAAGCTAAACCAATACGAAAGGTGACTGTTTCCCTTTCGGGGCAGAGCATTGCGGTCGAGCAGACCAGGTTCCACCTTGAGCCTGACTACAAGCAATTGCTGAAGAACGTCGGGGACAAGGCCGATTGGACGGACTTCGGGGAGTACGTCAGGCAACTGGCAGCGGAGCGCGTGGCCTGTGGTTCGATGACGAGCGAAGTGGACTTCGCCTACGGAGCGGGATGCGCCTTCTTCTACTTCTCGCACCAGGACAAGCTCCCGTCGGGCTGGATATTCAACGTGATGGGGGGCAAGTCGCCGTTCGGGTTCGACAGGGAGGATAAGAAGTAGCCATGTGCGAGAAGTGGAGCGGATTCAAGAATTACCCCACCTGGGCGGTGACCCTCTGGATTAGCGCCTCGAAGCGCGAGGAAGAAACCAGGGAGCGGCTCAAGGCTCACGGCAGGGCGGACACCATCAAGTGGCTCATGTCGCTCTATCCAACCCCAGGCTACGACAGCCTGAACGACTACCTGCTGACATGGGCTTACGGGCTAATCGACTGGAACGAGGTCGTGGAGAATTACAGGGATTGAGATGAACGACTGCTTCACCTGCGGCAAAGAGCTTGGCATGGTCAGCTATCGCGGTAAGAACGGACATTACTGCTCTAAGGAATGTCTGCTCTACCTTGAGCCTGACCATCCCGTGCCGCACATCGAATTTGAGGAGGACGAAAGATGGTCAGAAAGGCGAGGAAGGTAAAGCTAAGGAGCAAGGACATATCGACCTGGCGATTCTCAGAGCTGATTGCCGCCAAGGTCATGCTGGAGAGTAGGATAAAGCGGGGAGAGATTGACCCCGATGAGCTTCAGGCAGCAGAGAAGCGACTGCTGGACTTGAAGGACGAGCTTCGGCTGAGGTAACCATGAAGGTCGAGGTCGAGGTCAACAGTTGCGGGGAATGCCCACACTATTCTGAGCGGTTCTTCAGCGATGAGAAGGACACCTGCATGGAAACCATCACCGTGATAACGGATTCGTCCAAGATACTGCCGAACTGTCCGTTCAAAAATCCAAAAATCCCCTGAAGATGGCTCGTCAAGGAAGCGAGCCGAAACCTCAAGTTTCCAAGCTTGGTAAAACCAGCTAGGCGCGGAGGTCGGGAAAATTCCCAAAGGAGAAAGCAAGAATGCCAATAAGAATGGTCGGAAAGGATTGCTGGATAACGCTCCGGCGATTCACGGACAAGGATGGGAACGCCAAGTCATATCTGTTCTGCATCAGCAGACAGAAGGGTAACGTATGCCCTCGTGATGTCAAAGCTGGCAAGCGCCCCTATGAGATAGGACCAGCTTGCTTCGAGAACATGACGGGCGAGGACTTCCTGAACGATGTGATAATGCCCGACATACTTGAGCCGAGGCCGAGGATGGACTCGCCTGAGTACTTGGCAAGGGTGGGAGCGCCACCTTCAGGTGATAGCGGACCGACGATACCGCCAGTCCACAAGGAAACCAAGAAGGAGTGAGAAAATGGTATCCAAAATGATAGCCTTCAGGATTGAAGTGAAGCTGAACGAGTCCTTCAGGAACAGATGCAAGAACGAAGGGCGCTCGATGAACGCGGTCGTGAACCGCCTCATCGAGAAGTGGTTAGCAGGAGGGATTTCGCTTGACCAGCCAAAAAAGAAAGACAAAGCACCCTAGACCGACGCTCGGGATGCTCATCACCAAGGACGAGCTTCAGGTCGGCCAGGTGGTCGAGCTGGAGTGGACGGACGTTCAAGCGATGGACAGACTCACGCTGGAGGAGATACAGGCCATCTCTGAAACTGGTCCTACTCTGACCTACGGGGTCGTGCTGAAGCTGACACCAAAGACTGTCACCATCGGGCATGAGATAGGAGCGGATGGCTCGGATGGGTGCGTTGCCAGCATCTATCCGTTCAAGCTGATTGATGCGGTCAAGCTTCTCAGTCGCGTCGATTTGGCAGCTCGGCTGAAGGTCTGAAATCTCCAAGGTTGGTAAAAACATGGAAGCCACCGAGGAGCAAAAAATGGGGAAGCGCGGTCATCATCCAAGAAAGACCGTCGCCCTTTCAATCGAACCTGACGGGAACGGGGGATTCCAGAAGATGATGTCAATCACCCATCAGAACCCCAAGTGCATCCACGAGGCGATGCCAGGGACGCTCTACAAGCTCGATTGCAAGTACAGGACGGCCAACGGTCGATGCCGTAAGCGCCTCGAATGGGGTCGCACCGTGCAAATCAGAGCGGACGGTCGATGCCCTGGTTACGGGGCAAGGATACCAAAGCGCGACCTGAAAGAGAAACCAAAGGAGGGGAAGTAATGGAATGTTTCGATTGTGGAAAGAGTATCAGGGAGGGGGTCGTGATGGCTATGAATCACAACTCGCCCCCGCTCAAGGTCCGGAAGAAGATTGTCTGCCTGAAGTGCCTGAAGAACAAGCTTGTTCAGGATGACCTGAGAACATGACCAAGACAGAGGCGATGGACTACATCGACAAGCGCATTGCGGAGATTGATGGCGACGTGCGTTATCATTACGAGCGGGCGCTGGTTGACATCAACGCTCCACTTGCCCTGATTCAGGTGGACATGGACGCTGAGATGCGAGTACTGAAAACCGTCCGAAAGTTACTGACTGGTGGGGGTGCTTAAGTGACAGGCAAAAGAGTGACTAAGCCGTGCGGAAGAACAGAAGCAAGCAAGGACGGATGCAAACCAGGCTGCGAGTTCTTTTCCGTCATTGAAGGTGGGCATCTTCGGTGCAACTGGAAATCGGCAAAACAGACACCACTGTATTCAACACGGCAACCCGTACCCGCATCTCCGCCCGCATCCCCAGAGGACCGCAGATTAGGGACAATACGGCTTCAGTCCAATTGTAGAATAACGGTTCCACCAGAGGTTCTTCACACGCTCGGAGCGGTGAATGGCGATTTCATGGATTTTATCAGGGAACCCAACGGGCGGGTTTATGTCGTAATGGTCAGGGGGTAAGAGCCATGAAACACAAGGCCAAAATCACCATGATAAACGAGCAGGATGGGTACGCGGAATGCGACGCAGAGGACGTACCCGAACTGCTGGAGAGGTTGACTGGAAAGAAGCTTGAGCGCAAGCCAGCAACGGAGAGGAAATGACCAGGCCAGAGTGTGATTGCAGAGCGAAGGAGCACCATCCGCTCCATGTGATTGCCAAGATGCCAGACGGCGAGTGGCATGAGCCGATGTGCGCCGTCGCGGAATACTGGCGACAAATCATCTTAGAGAGCCGAAAAGGATTCAGGGGAGGGAAGGGGGCAAAGAAGAAATGAGAATCTTCCCGAGCAAGTGCGATGTACCGCGCATGGGCGTTCTGCTCTCCGACAAGGGCAGGTTCAAGCGGAGCTGGCATCACCCTTTCAATGCGAAGCTCCAGACGAAGCTCTGTCCCATCCTGAACGGCAAGTGCCTTCAAGAGGGCTGCATGGCTTGGAAAGGCAACGGACGCTGCAAGATGATGGGCGACGTGGAATAAATCCTGGAGGAAAAAATGCTTAAGCCGACCCCTAGCAAATCATTAAGGAGCAGGACTGCGTATTCCAACCTTGGAAACCTCACGGGAGGCAAAGCATGGCGAAACTAACGGATAAGGTCGTCTTTGTGGACGACAGCCAGTATCAGCGCCGAGCCGAGGCCATACTCAGGGGAGTTGGGAACCTCCGGCTTGTGGGAGAAACCGGCACGGGGAAGTCTACCCTAGTCCATTTCTTGTGCCAAGAGAACGATTGGGAGCTTTGGGAATACCAGCTCTCGACTGATACGAGCAGGTGGGATTTGCTCGCAGAAGGAGTACTCGGTCCAGACAAGGACGCTCAAGGGAAAGCGACAGGTGCGACCAAGAGTAGCGTCCGACTAGGAACGATATGCTCCTGGCTACTCGGTCCTTACGAGGATGAGAAGGCCAAACAAATACTGTTCCTTGATGAGTACAATTACGCTCAGCCATCGGTGATGAGCCTCATCAATTCACTGGCAGACTTCAGAGGCAGCATCCATGTGCCAGAACTCATGGGAAGCCCCATCGAAGCGCCGAACTTCGACTCGAAGAAGGGTATGTTGCACCGCATCAAAGGCAAGCATCTCATCGTCATCGGCATGAACCCCGCAGAGAAGGCCAGCTATGTTGGGACGATTGGCATGAACATCGCGCAGTTGCGACGCTTCGAGTCAATCGAGGTCCGCTACATGCAGGTCGATGCGGAAACGAAGGCGGTACTAGCCCAAGTTCCAGAGATGAACAACCCCAAGGACAAGAACGTGCTCGCCAAGTGGCTCGCTTATGCCGACACCACAAGGGCGCACTACTCTGATGGCGACCTCAGCATCCCCATCACCACTGGCAACATCATCAACTACTGTCGGATGTACAAGGACAAGACCGAGGCGATGAGCGAAACCGACATCCTCGAAATCATCGAGTCGATGTACCGCTCGGACGAGAGGGCGTTGCTCAAGGACCTGACGACCAAGATGTGAGGCGGTTCACATGACAAAAGTTGGCGACGTGAACATCAAGAACCTAGACCACATTATGATTATCGTGGCCTACGATGTGCCAGACGAAGGCATGGTGGCGCTCAAGCCAGGGCAGAGGAACTTCCTCATGGCATCGAGGCGCTCCCTGACCAATCGCCTCTACACTGCGGGATGCGTCCCGATACAGCAATCGCTGTACCGTGTGCCAGACCACGCGGACATGACAGAAGCGGCGGCGGGGGTCAACCAGATTGCCGAGGAGTTCAAGGACCGCTACAAGAACCCGACCGCTCACGCGACGAAAGCGCAGCTACCAGACCTCATGGGCATGAGCTGGACGGCGCACATCAACGTCTATCCTGTCGCTCTGGATGACACTGGTTATGAGTCGATGACCCAGATGCAGACCGATGGGATGCTCCTCTGGACCAGCGAGGTCACCCAGACCATCGAGGCCAAGATTGAGGAGAAGGTCGTGAAGCAGAGCATGTTGAACCGCTATCACCAGGCCATCGGCCACATCGAGGCGGCCATTGAGCAGTTCTACGGCAAGAGCCGCAAGGACCACGACCCGAAGGTGTACGCTCAGTTGATGCGCGAACTGGCCTTCGCCAAGCAGATGCTCGCTGACCTGGAGATGGAGATTGGTGGCGATGTGAAGCTCATCGAGGACACCAAGCGGAAGAAGGAAGGAGAGGATGCGAGTGCCGCCTGAAGGCGAGCTTGACATCGACCCTGAAGCTCTTGATGACTTCAGGGACGCGGTGAAGAAGGGAAAGTCGGCTCGCCCCCCGCAGCGCGTGATGGACAACATCCGCAAGAACTTCGTGAAGTACCCTGCGGAGGCGAGCGGCAAGATGGCCGAGGCCATCGAAGCGACGGTGGACATCGCCCCGCCAATCAATCCCGACGGCAAGCCGAACTCTACATCCTACTGCCTCAACCACAAGGCCATCTTCCTCTCTTTCCATAACGTGCCAAGGAACATGCGCGACATCCCCGACGCGGTGATGGCGGTGTTCAACGGCCTCGCCCTGCACGAGGTAGGGCATATCATATTCACCAAGGAGCGATGGGAGGAGTGGGACAAGTGGAGGAAGCGCCAGTCCAACCTGGTGATTGCGAACCGCGTCATCAATCTCATCGAGGACGCTCGCATCAACCACCGATTGACCCGTCGCTTCGAGCGTCTGCAAGGTCAGGCGCTCCTAGCGTTCGACCGCGTTCATGCGGCCAGTTGGGTCTACGGCATCGAGCAGATGTGCAAAGCGACCAAAGCTCGGTACGAGAAGGAAGGCGACTCCTGGAGTGGCAAGATGCCCGCTCGGGCGGTCGTCAGCCTCGCTGAGGTCCGAGGGCTTCACATCCATCTGCTTGATGGACTGCCAGACAAGCTCGTGAACGACTGGTTCCCCAACGTCACCCAGGAACAGCTCAAGGACATTCAGGATTTCGAGAACATCCTTCAGAAGGCAAAGCGCTTCAGCAACTTCAACGATGAGCTGAGGCCAGCCGCCAGCGCTCTCTACGACATCCTGGCGAAGTACCAGAAGATTGACGACCAGGACCGTCAGAAGGGCAAGGACAAGAAGAAGGAGAAGCAGCCCAAGAAGAAGCCAGAGGAGGAAGGCGAGGGCGAAGGCGAGGGCGAAGGCGAACCCGAAGAAGGCGAGGAAGGCGAACCGCAAGAGGGCGAGGAGGGAGAGCCTGGTCCAAGTGGAGAGGGTGAGCCTGAAGAAGGCGAGGGCGAAGGCGAGCCTCAGCCTGGAGAGGGTGAAAGCGAAGGCGAGGAAGGCGAGGGCGAAGGCGAGCCTGGGGAAGGCGAACCAGGCGAGGATGGTGAGCCTGGAGAGGGCGAGGGCGAAGGATACCCTGGTCCTGGAGAACCAGGCGAGGATGGTGAGCCTGGAGAGGGCGAGGGCAAGCCGAGCAAGGCTGACCGCGACACCCCTTCCGACATAGGCGACCTAGACCCCGCAGCATGGCTTCCGACCTTCAATGATGGTCACATGGAACCAGACGCTCCCAAGGGAATCGTCAAGGAATGGAAGGAGCACGACCGAGCCACCGAGGTCGAGCTGGAGCGCAAGAAGGAGCTGAACAAGGAGGCGCAGAAGGGTCAGAAGGGAGGCGGTGGCGCAGGTAGGGACATCAAGCCACCAGACATCAACCTGGGCGACTTCAACGAGCGCCGCATCCGACTGAGCAAGCAGATAAAGGAGATGAAGGACCTGCTCAAGCTCAAGAGCGCTCCGAAGCTAATCACCCAGAAGTATCAGCGTGGTGGCAGGATGATGTCTGGAATCCTCGCAAGGGCGGCGGTGCAGGGGCAGCGCCGTGAGGTCCGCGACATCTATCAAGTCCCGAAGTACCAGTACGAGGAGAACGACATGATGATGGCGCTGGTCGTGGACATGAGCGGTTCCACCGACGAAAACGTGATGAAGGACTCCTTCGTGCTCCTAGCGGAAGCCGCATCAAGTTGGATGCCCCAGGAGAACTTCTCCCTATGGGCGTTCGGCAGCGACTTCCAGCGCATCAAGGACTTCACCGAGAACTATGAGCACATCAAGGGACGCATCGGTGGCATGGGTAACCTCGGAGGCACGGTCCTCAGTCCCGCGCTCGCCAAGATTGGCAAGATGTACCACGAGATGCGGAAGCGGAGCGGGGTCAAGATGATTCTCATCCTCTCTGACTTCCAACTGAGCGATTCCGTCGAGTCAATCGCGTACCTGGACAAGATGGCGGTCGAGGAGAACGTCATACCGATGCTCATCGCCAACGGCGGTTACAACGAGTCCGTCGAGGCGGCGAGGATGGCGGCGGTTGAGGCGCATCGCTGGTGCGGTGGGCGTTACCCCATCGTGCTCATGCCTAAGACGGTGGACCTTCCGAGGCAGTTCTTCAAGGTCTACAAGCTGTTCGCCAACATGAACCCGAAGGACCTGGAATCAGGCAGGTGGAGGGACAAGATTCCAGGCAACATGACGGCCTACGGGGGCGGTCCATGACCTCGGTCGAGGTACTTTACTGCACCAAGGCGAAGCGCCTGGTGCGGGGTCTGAGCATACGCACCAAGAACCTCTCGACCGGCATGGTGCTGGTCGAGGGCGACTGCCCCCTCCACATCGGAGAGAAGCTGACCAAGGTGCGCTACCCAGACCCATCGCCGTTTTCCAAGGTTGGTACGTTTGACACGGACACCCTCCTGCCCGATGTCACCCCGCCCGTCAACGCCGGCACGGTCGATTATCCTTCACCGCTGTTCATAGAGGTCTTTTGGAAGATGATTGCTCAGCGCTTAAGCCCCGAGGAACGGCACAATGCGCGGGCAATCGCCGTCGTGCTCTGGGAGAAGGGCATGAACAGCGCCGAGAGGAGCGCTCTGCTCGATGCCTTTGCCTCCACGGGGAAGATACCGATGCAGAGCATCCCTGAGCCGCACAAGCCCTTAGAACCCCCTCAGAACGAGCCGGCGAAGGCGAACCCAATGAACGAGCCTGATAAGGACAAGCGCAGGAAGGAGCTAGACGACATCAACGTGGAGATAATGAAGCATCAGACCATCCTCTCCGACCTGCTTGAGCATCTTGAGGACGACGACCTCGTTGCCGCGGAAGCAATCGACTTCAACCTTATGACCGCAGCGAGAATCATGGGGGACCTCGACTACTCGAAGCTCCTTGCCAAGCGCTCCCTCATCATGGATGCGATGGGCGACTAAACCCTTTCCAGCTTCTCTTTTAACGCAAAATACTCAACGTGTACGTTCAGGTGGACGGCAATCACGTTGTAGTCGGTGCTGAGCTTGGGGAACTCTATGATGAATCGCTCAAAGCTCCGCTCCAGCTCCGCCATGCGCTTCTCGTCGTCCGATGGCGCGAACTGCTCTGGGCTGACCTTGACCGCTCGCTTACTGGTGAACTTCTCCCAGACCTCTTGCTTCTCCTCCAAGGTCCAGCCTTCACCGAACTCCATATCGAGGTCCACGGCGGACTCGTTCCGATACTTGAGGTCAGGCATCTCAGAATAGAAGTGCAATTTCGCATCGTCAGGGAACGCCTCCTCCTCCCTGAGCATCATCATCCAGTCCCCGTGCTGACCAGGATACGTTTCTACGTCGATGCCCAATATATCGAACGGATGCCTGAGCATGTACAGCAGACCATCGACCGCCGACTCATGTAGCTCGGTCCCGCCAAAGCCGAGGTAGTAATCGTTGATGAACGCCTTGCTTCGATGCTCAGATGCCTCGTTATCGAACTCCCACTTGGTCATCGGCTCATCAGGGTCGTAATCAGCATCCGATTCGGTCAGAGGGACCAGGTAGTAATAGTTGATTTGAATCTCGAAGTACTTAACCGTCAAGTCTGGTACAATCATAGTCGCTCACCCAACTTCTCTCTCAGCTCGAAGTACTCCAGCTTGCCCATCAGCACCGCGATGGTCGGGTAGTCGTGAGGCGCATCGGGATGCTCTTTGATGTACCGCTCGAACTCCCGCTCCAGCTCATCGACCTTCGACTCCGTGGGTGTGAGCTTCACATCGACCAAGCGTTCCCCCGCCTTCCGCTCAATCTCATCGAAGTGGATGATGATTTG
>Ga0209777_10005758_pt1 | contig 14185 bp, 9 predicted proteins | sample FrelakmetHBP12HB_FD_187147 | JGI IMG/M metagenome (GOLD analysis project Ga0209777, IMG submission 187147) | Freshwater lake sediment microbial communities from the University of Notre Dame, USA, for methane emissions studies -HBP12 HB (SPAdes)... | ecosystem: Environmental > Aquatic >...
TTTCCCGAAATACGAGGAGCTTGAGAAACGGATAAAAACATTGCCGGGAAGTGTTCCGGAGCTGTTTGACCAGGTATTGAAGCGCGTGGAGGTCGACCTGGGGCAGCCGGTAGTTAAGGACTTCATGTGCTACCTCGCCTGCGGTCGGCACGGCATGACCGCGCAGGAGTTGCAGACACTCCTGAAAGAACATGCCCCGGTCATCGATCCGGCAAACCCGCCCGACAGATACCCCGACATGCTCTTTGCCAGGTTGCGCAGATCATTAGCATCGTACCTCTTCGAGCGCTCCGGCGTGATCGACTTCTTTCACGGTCAGCTCAAGGAGGCGGTGGGCCAGAGGTACCTGTCAGAGGAGGCAAGCCGCGATGAGACGCATCGCATCATCGCCGAGTGCTTCGAGCGGCGGTGGGCGGAGCCCTATGTACGGGCTCTTGATGAGCTGCCTCACCAACTCACTAAGGCAAAGGACTGGAATGGCGTCGAGCGGGTTCTTTGCGACCTTCTTTTCATCGAGGCCAAGTGCGCGGCAGGGATGACCTACGATCTTATTCGCGACTATAACATTGCATTGATTTCCATCCCCGAAAGCCAGGAGAAAACACAGAAAAGGCTCCAGCACGAAGAACGACTGAAGAAGTATACTGAAGACCTTATCGCCTATTCTAGGAGATTGAGAGGACACCCCACCCTTGCCGGTTGGCTGACATTCTTGCGACTCGATCTGCGAAGACTGCTACAAGTGGACGTTCTAGATATCATACCCTCATGTGAACCATGTTGCGACGAGGAGATACGGCATGATATAGAAATGTCTACTAACACGCCTTCTCGCTGGGATCGCATGCGCGAGTTCGCCCAATTTGTTAATGCTCAGAGTCATGTTTTGTCCAGGTTCTGCTCTTATAGAGGCTTCTGCACCCAGAATGCCTACAATTGGACCAGATCTGGCTCTTTGGCCGCTAAGGCGCAGGAGTCCGCCAATGCCAACACAGAGGATGTCCTAATCCTGCATCCAGATTTTGAACGCCCCACGTACAATCCACGCCCCTCTCTTCTGCGATTGCTGGGAGGACACACAGCTCCAGTATCTTGTGTAAGCATAACTGCTGATGGTCAGAGAGGCGTATCTGGTAGTGAGGACATGACTTTACGGGTGTGGGACTTGGAGACCGGCGAATGTATCCAAAAGTTAGAAGGCCACGGTGGTCCGGTATGTTGCGTGAGTATAACTCCTGATGGCAAGACCTGTGTTTCTGGTAGTGAGGACACGACTTTGCGGGTATGGGACCTGGAGACCGGTGAATGTACACACAAGCTAGAAGGTCACGGTGGCCCGGTATATTGCGTGAGTATAACTCCCGATGGCAAGACTTGTGTTTCTGGTAGTAAGGACGCGACTTTGCGGGTATGGGATATTGAAAGCGTAGTCTGTCTAAGGACCATTCGTCGCGCGGGTATGGTCTACAGTATAAGTGTGTCCCCAGACGGGAAGAGAGCCATTGTTGGTGGTCAGGTTCGCGATGATTACTCTCTACGCCTTTGGTGCCTGAAAACTGGGGTATGTCTGCGCAGGCTTAAGGGGCACACTAACCCAGTTTTATGCATCAGCGCCACTCCCGATGAAATGACAGTCGTTTCAGGAGAGGGCTATTTTTCTCCCTATGAAACTGGTGATAAGTCGGTTCGTTTGTGGAATCTGCGGACTAGAAAATGTTTGCAGATATTGAAGCAAGGATCTGCAAGAGTCAATTCTGTCAGTGTCACACCTGATGGGAATATAGGTATTTCGTCACGTGAGGATGGCGATTTGGACATCTTTGTTCTGAATAGCAAACGGAAATACTGTCTGAGAAGCATTCACAGTGGCGCGGCATCCCGTTGCGTGAGTATCACAGCAGATGGGAAGAGGGCTGTCTCAGGTGGAGGCTCCGATTTTGCCCTGCGGATGTGGGATATACAGAGGGGGTATGATCAACCAACGACTACGCAAAAAGCATTTTTCACCACCAACTATGTTACTATTCTACCCAACGGTAAGAAAGTATTACTAGGTAAAGAAAAATACTTGTCAATAGCAGATCTTGAAAGCGGTTGCCATGAGAAAGAACTGGTTGATCAGTCAACTGGAGAACTCATAGATGAGAGAGGAAGAGTCGCTGCAAGGTACCTAAAAGTCTATGAACACGAGAGTTTGGTTAGAGCCGCGAGTGTGACGCCAGATGGTAAAAGAGCAGTGTCGATAAGTACGTCTGATGCTATTGTATGGGACCTCGAAACTGGAGGGTATCTAGCAAAATTGAGTGGCGGAGTAGGAGGTGATTTCACAGCTGTTACCATGTGCCCTGACGGAAGGAGAGTAATCACAGGTCGCAACAATCGTGACACAGATAGTATACGGCTAGAGGTTTGGGACATTGAGAAAAAGGGGGCCATATTTCACGAGTGCGTACGGACACTTGAGGGTCATACTCAGGTGGTGTCGGATATAAGTGTCACACCAGACGGGAAGATTGTTGTCTCAGGCAGCATGGATGCTACGCTACGTATATGGCACTTGGAAACTGGAGATTGCCTGAAGAGCATTCGGCAGGCTAATCCAGCTTGTTGCCTGAGCGTCAGTCCAGAAGGAAGGAAGGTCATCTCTGGTAATGCAGACAAGATGCTATATCGATGGAATCTTCGGACCGGAGAATGCATGCAAACATTTAGACAACATGATGGCAGAGTCAACTGCCTAGGTATCACTCCAGATGGAAGGCGAGCCATTTCAGCAAGTGCGGATACTACCTTACGTGTATGGGACCTTGAGAGAGGAGAATGCATTGGTGTCTATAAAGCTACTAATCCAATAACCTCCTTGTCAGGGATTAGAGCAGATGGTAGTTTGGCATGCTGCGACGAAAGCATGATTATACTGAGAGCTAGAAACTTGCTTGTGAGTACCCAGGTTGTCACCCCTATTCGAATCTGGCTCTATGGAAAAGTGTCAGAACCATTGGATTCGTGGTATCGCAGGAGTGACACGGGCAATTGGGACGATGACATCACGATCACATGTCTTTGGTGTGGTGCGCGCTTCCCCGTTGCAAAACAAATCCTTGATGTTATACGATCCATCAACCGCAATGCTGGTCTCACCCCAGACCAATCCCCCTGCCTCGAACTACCCGCCGAGGCTTGGGACGAGCCAAAATTGTTATCAGAGTGCCCGCTCTGCCACCAGCCGCTCAAGTTCAACCCCTTCATCGTGGACAACAGAGGAAGATATTGACCAGCAAATTAGGTTACAGGGCCAACCTGCATGTGCATTCGCGGTTTTCCGATGGAGGCGATTCCCCCGAGGAGGTAATAGAAGAGGCATTACGTTGCGGATTCGACTACTTAGGCTTCGCTGAGCATTTCTCCCCGACTCAGTCTCTGTGGCTATATCCAGGCTGCTATCTCATGACAAAAGATGTTGCCCGCTATGTGGAATACCTACATATACTTAAAATACGATATCAGGATAAGATAAGAGTTCTAATTGGTCTTGAGATCTACACCATTGGCTCTCGCGTTTTGGATTTGCCCTTTGATGAATTCATAGGGATTGACTTCCTCCTATTCGAGGATATGCATGACGATCCCAATCCCGTGGAAACCCTACGACTGCTACGCTTGAAGCTTCCGCACAAACCCATAGGGCTGGCACATTTCGACTTCTCTTGTGTTAATGCGCAGAGCTTGCTTTCCGCCTTGGTAGATTTGAACGTGTTTCTGGAGCTTAATACATCATACGCACAGCTCTACAGGCAGCAGGAACTCGTGTTCCGGAAACTCGCACATACAAAATTACTGATATCTATTTGTTCTGATGCGCATAACCTGAAGGACATTAGTGCGACAACCGACGCTGAAGACTTCGTACTGCGACTCAAACTCGAAAATAATCCGCTCCAGCTTTTAAAATTACTCTCTGTCCAAACATAAAGCGCCATCCAGGTAGATTTACAACAACAAGATTTACCACTCCAAAACCACTTCTTTATGAGTAATTGCTCAGGAAACATAGCACCTGACATGAGGATCCCGTGCTAATTGCTCGTAGCGCCTACCCAAAGCGTAGAATTATTCTATATCAACCTCTCCTTGGCCACATTACGGTATTGGATATAGCGAGGCATTGATGACAGTCATGGCGTCAACATAGTGAGGCCAGCGTCTGGATCGGGCGGATAAAGCCAGTGGTTTATGCAAGACAGGACATAATACATACTAGGGGCATTGGGAATGAGTACAAGGTTTCCCTGAAAATTGCACGTCACGGCATTACCTGGGACCAATCCCTGTTGATGGAGCTCTATGCCTTAAATCATCAGTTCCTCATTTAACATGTACATATTTTATTTAGGGACTGTCTGATTCTTAACTGAACAAAATTGCCTGAAATGTGCGGTGTACTGATCCTAAGAAGGACTTGACAACCTTAGGAAAATATGGTATAAACAGTCCGCTTTCCAAAATTTTCCACAGCTACTGATGGACTTCAAGGCAACTTCGAGTTAATAATTGCGTATTATCTAGTCCGAAAATAAATAAAAATACCTAACTAGATGTGGACACATAAGAAGCAGCTAGCAGGGCGCGGCAGATAACGAGCCATGGCTGCCTGGGGCAGATGGCCCAGAAATACTGCAAATATTGCCAGAATACCCGTAATGAGGCAATTTTCGAAGCTGGAAAGGAGGTGAAAGGCACGTCTGCCAGGACCAGAGGGCAGGCAGAATGCTCCCTGTCTTCACGGTCATGTTGTGACGCTGCTGCAAATTATGTGAACAATATTGGCGAAAAGAGGGATATATTTCGAGCAGAACTTAAGAAGTTGCAATGACAAAGAGACACACATTAAGGAAAGGAAGGAGGACAACCGAAAAATGAAACAAAGAATGGTGGCAGCTGTAGATATAGGCTCATCCAAAATTTGCAGCCTGCTGGCAAATGTCGATGCCGAAGGTTCTATCCAGATAGTCGGCATTGGCACAACCCCCTCCGCCGGGATACAAAAAGGGTTGGTAGCCGATATCGACCAGGCCAGCGAATCGATTCGGCAATCTGTAAGAAGAGCTGAGCAGACCAGCGGAGAAAGCATAAACTCTGTTTATCTGGGGATCAGCGCAAGCAATATTACTTCCACAAGCAATCGTGCCTCAATAAGTGTAGGCAGCCATGCCCGGGCAGTCCGCCAGGATGATGTTGACAGAGTATTAAAAGTTGCTCGCGAAATCAACATCCCCGAGGAGAGAAATATACTGCACGTGATCCCGAACTTATTTAACATCGATACTCAGATTGGGGTGAAGGACCCCAAGGGTTTGACCGCCTTCAGAATTGACCTGGATACCCACATCATTACCATACCACAGAGTTATGCCGAGAACATAACCAAATGTGCTCACAAAGCAGGACTAAATATCGAGGGACTAGTTCTTCAGTGTTTGGCAAGTGCTCAAGCGGTGCTCCATCCCGATGAGACCGATGCCGGCGTCGTGCTGGCAGACATCGGTGCTGGCACCACAGGCATATCTGCCTACAAGAATGGCAACCTGCTGCTCACCGCTGTCCTACCAGTAGGCGGCAATCAGATCACCAGAGACCTATCTGTTGGTTTGGGAATACCCATTGAGATAGCGGAACAGCTTAAAAAGGAACACTGCGATCTGGCGGAAAAGGATGACCCCGACGCAAAAGAAGAGCCAGCAGTGCAAGTTAACTTTGATGGTGTCGGGAAGATATACAAGAAAGATATCAGCGATATCGTCAAGGCACGAGTAGATGAGATCATGAAACTGATCGTTTCTCAATTGGTACAGCAGGTGCAATCTCAGAGCTACCTTGCCTATGTAGCCGAATTTCCTGCGGGTCTGGTATTGACCGGGGGCACCGCTAATCTGGGTGGGATAAGGACTGTTGCCCAGTATATCACGGAGCTTCCTACCCGCGTAGGAATCCCCCCAGCTATGTCCGGCCTGGATGACCAGCTTCACAATGCAGCCTATGCCAGCAGTGTCGGCATGCTGCTCTGTGGCAGGAAAAACTGGCGGCAGGAACAGAGCTGGACACGAAGTGAAACAGGGATAAAGAACAAAGTCGTTGATAGGGTCAAGTCTGCCCGGCAGCTTGTTCCCTGGGGCAGGACATAAACATTTAGACTATGCCTAAGAAAAGAAGACAAGATTATATAAGGAGGTCGAAAAGATGGCAGACAATAATATAGTAAGCACTCCTCCGGCTAAGATTAAGATCTTTGGTGTGGGCGGCGGAGGAGGGAATGCGGTGCGCCGCATGGCGAGAGGCAACTTAACCGGAGTGGAGCTCTACGCGGTAAATACGGACGCCGTGGCTTTGGAATACACCAGAGCGTCCGAGGATAAAATCACCACAGTCCAGATTGGTCCCAAGGTAACTCAAGGCTTGGGGGCAGGCGGCGATCCCAAGGTCGGCACCAGGGCTGCCGAGGAGAGCCGGGAAGAACTGCGCAAAGCTGTGCGCGGCGCTGATATGGTCTTTATTGCAGCCGGGATGGGTGGAGGGACAGGTACGGGCGCTGCCCCGGTTATGGCAGACGTTGCCAGGGAGGCTGGGGCTCTCACGATCGCCATAGTCACCCGCCCGTTCACCTTTGAGGGACAACATCGGCGTGACCAGGCCGAGGAAGGTATTGAGAGGTTGGTGCCGGTATGCGACACCCTCATTACTATTCCCAACGACCGCATAGTTAATCTCTGCGATAAGAGGACACAAGCAGACCGCGCCTTCAAGATGGCAGATGATATCCTGTACCAGGGTGTCTCGGCTATCTCCTCGGTCATCACCACCCCCGGTGAGATCCAAGTGGACTTTGCCGATGTGAAATCGGTGATGAAGGGTATGGGCCAGGCCTGGCTGTCCATAGGCACCGCCAGTGGTCAGAATAAGGCTGTAGAGGCTGCAAAGGCTTGTATCACCAGTCCTCTGCTCGATTCATCGGTAGAAGGTGCGACCGCCATACTGTTCACTGTTACAGCGGGCTTGGACCTGACCTTAGCCGAGATACAAGAATCTGCAGAGATCATCCGCAAGGCGGCTGATCCAAGTGCCAACATCATCTTCGGCATGAACTACGCTCCTGAGATGTCCAACGAAGTCCGGATAACGCTAATCGCGACTGGCTTCAACGCCAAACCGGGAAAGCTAAACAAAGAAGCCATGGACAAGGAAATGAAGGAGCTACGTAAGTACTTGCTGGATGAGGACCAGATGGATATACCTGCCTTCCTGCGCAATCCCATTCAGAATCGCAGGCAGCAGGTGGTGTCCCGGGCACAGAGCAGTGACTCTCGTGCAGCGGCTCCTAACAAGTTCAAGCCAGGGCCCAGGCCTTAATAAAACTAGCATATAGAGGGGGAGGGGATCTTCTCTTGGGTCCCTCCCCCTCCGCGGAAATGTCCTGGCTTCATATACAGAAACAAACGCTTTGTTTAATACCGACCGGGAAGCGGTTATGATATCATCCCTGTTAATAAGAACTGGCTAATCCATAGGCAAAGCGTGGTAGTAGCCAATTAATGCGCAAACCTCGAGGCCTGCCGGGGGAATAGATATGCACCGTAGTGGACCCCCAAAATTGAAAATCATTGAAGCCGGGACTCTATGTTGCGAAGCTTCGGAGATGGCATCGATTTTCAACCAGCAAATCAAGTTTGACCTGGGAATAGGTGGTGGCTCAACAGCTACTTTAATAGAGGCAGAGCGAAGAATCCTTGTAGATACGGGATTTGATTACGAGTGTTTAGGTACTTCGGACATTAGTAAAAAAAACAAGCGGAATATAGTTCGAGCTTTGCGAGACTGGGGGATTACTCCTGATGACATCGATGCTGTATTTATCACTCACTGGCATAGAGACCATTTTGGCAACCTCGAAGTCTTCAAAAAGGCAGCACATCTGGCTTCAAAGGGCCTGGTCAAGTGTATCGGATTGGAGGGTTTCCAGGGACTAGGTAACGAAGAGGAGATTGCAGAAGGTGTAAAGGTGATTATGACACCAGGACACACCATAGACCACGCGTCGATTACAGTTGATTCCATAGTCGGTAGCGTGAAGGCCAGGGTAGCCATTGCCGGAGATGCTGTGGTATCACATAGCTACTTCCAATCGAGACAGATCTGGCAATACAACGCTGACTTCTACAGCATTGAGGTTGCCCGTCAGAGCATATTGCGCTTGACAAGTCTCTCCGACATCATAATACCAGGGCATGGGGTGCCCTTTTTCACTTTCAAACCGAAATGGATGTAAAGTTCGGCTTTTTAGCACATGTTTTGGGTTCATGTCCATCAAAATGAGTCTGGTTTTGGGTGGAGACTCGAATATGAGTGATTCGAGGGCAGATCAAGCGATGAGCTTTCCAGTGCGACAGCTGCAAACATATGTGCAGACGAAAGACCGACGATACCTGGATAGCTTCATTGCCATCGTGGATGGATTATGTATAGATGGCCACTTTGAATATGCATTCGAGGTCTGTGAGGAGGCAATCAATACATTTCCGAACGATCCCGAGATTTACTATTGGGCAGCAGAAGTGTGCAAAGTCTGGAGCGACAAGTTAGCGGATATCCACTTTATTGTTGACCCAAAGCACCTCGTGAGAATGGAATTGCCTCGGTGGATGTATGAAGAAGACTCACCATACAGAAAAGTCCTGGAACTGCGACGCAGGGCTGCTGAATATCTAGGAAAAGCAATAGAGTTGAGCCGTAATCTGCCTGGCGAAATTAGGAGCGAACTTGAAGAGAAAATATTGTCGTTTCGCTGGGCTTAAGCTAATAGAGGGAGTGCTTAAATGGACAATTCCGGATGTCCGTACATAGAAAAGCTGAGAGCCGAAGCCGATTTCGGAGGATTGCTCGAAGCCCTGCGCTATAAGGAATGGCCTATCCGTAGAAAAGCCGCCGAAGTACTGGGGAAGCTTGGGCCCGCGGCTGTGGAACCCCTGATCGTTGCCCTCAATGACAGTGATTTCGATGTACGAAGAAGAGCTGCCGAGGTCCTGGGTGATATCGGCAACACCAGAGCCGTGCAACCCTTGATAGCTGCCCTGAAAGATAATAATTTTGATGTGCGAAGGGGAGCCGCTGAAGCGCTGGGTAAGACCAAGGACTCCAGAGCCGTGGAGCCTCTGATAGCCGTTCTCAAGGACGATAAGTCGCATGTGCGGGTAAGTGCTGCCCAGTCACTGTGCAAAATAGGTGATGCCAGGGCTGTAGGGGCATTATCAGCAGCCCTTAATGACGTTAACATACGCGTTAGAGTACTAGCTGCTGAAGCACTGGGCAAGATTGGTGACGCCCGAGCCATTCTATCTCTGTTAGCAGCTCTTAAAGACGAGGTTTGGGAAGTGGAAAAGAGTGCTGCCGAGGCGCTGGGCAAGATTGGCGACCCCTTGGCTGTGGAACCACTTATAGCAGCTCTTAAGGACAGTCCCTTTGGAGTGAAAGAAAGTGTTGCTGAGGCGCTGGGTAATATTGGCGATGCCAGAGCTGTGAAGCCATTGATAGCTGCTCTTGAATGCAGGGAAACACTTGCTCGAGGGGCAGCTGCTGAAGCACTGGGGAAGATTGGTGACTCCAGGGCTGTAGAACCGTTGCTTGCTTGTCTTAGAGACGAGGATTCGATGGATTTTATGGGCCATGAGCCACGGGTAATCAGCGCACTTACAAATGTCTTTTGCAACCGGCATTCGCATATACGACAGTGCACTACTGAAGCACTGGGAAAATTGGGACCTGCAGCCGTAAGACCCCTGATAGATACCCTAAAAGACAAGGATTACCACATGCGTGCGAGAGCTGCCGAGGCACTGGGAAAGATTGGCGATGCAGAAGCCTTGAAGCCCCTGATAGCCCTTCTTAAAGACAGCGATGTGTATGTGCGAGGGAGCGCGGCCAAGGCACTAGCTGAAATAGGCGCTGCCAGAGCCGCGGGGCACTTATCATTTGCCCTTAGAGACGATAAATCGTATGTGCCAGAGAGCACTGCCAGTGCACTGGCCAGAATAAAGATAGGCGCTGCAAAAGAGATAAACGACTTGATAGCCGTCCTTGAAGACTATGACTCGGATGTGTACGAGATAGCTTCTAGAGCACTGTGTGAGATGGGACCTGTAGCGGTAGAGCCACTGATAGCCGTTCTCAATAAGAATAACAAGCCGTATTTGCAAGCGCGTGCTGCCCGTATCCTGGGTGAATTAAGCGATGCCAGAGCGGTGGAACCCCTGATAGCTGCTCTTAAATGCAGGGAAACACTTGCGCGAGGGGCAGTTGCTGAAGCACTGGGAAGAATCGGTGACTACAGAGCTGTCGAGCCTTTGATTGCCACCCTTAAAGAACAGGATTCGTCAGTGCCGGGATATGCTGCTAAAGCGTTAGGCGAGATATGTGATGTCAGAGCAGTGGAGCCATTGATAACTGCTCTTAAAAACGGCCATCCGTATTTACAGTGGATGGCAATTGGCGGGCTGCAAATGATCGGTGCTGCAGCAGTGGAACCACTGATCGGGGCCTTAGATGATGAAAGAGCCTACGTTCGGGTATGGATTACCAAGGCCCTGGGCAAGATCGGCAATGCCAGAGCAGCTGAGGCCCTGATGGAAGCCCTTCTTAACAATGATGATGCAAATGTGCGCGGGAGTGCTGCTGTCGAACTGGGTGAAATTGGGGATGACAGGGCAGTGTATCCTCTCAAAGCTGCACTTGGTGACGGGGAATTACAGGTGCGTAAGAAAGCCGCTGAAGCGCTGTACAGGATGAGCGCTAAAGTGGTGGTTCCGCTGATAGAAGCACTTAGAGACAACGATATGTATTTACGATGCGATGCTGCCGAAATATTGGGGAGGATTGGCGACGCCAGAGCGGTCGAACCACTCATTGATACTCTTGAAGACTGTGATGAGTATGTGCGAGGCATAGCTGCCTGGGCGTTGGGAAGAATCGGCGATGCCAGGGCTGTGGAACCTCTGATTACTGCCCTGAAAGCGAGTGATCCGGATGTGAGGGAGACAGTCGCTGAGGCACTAGTTAAGATTGGCGATGCCAGAGCTGTGAAACCTCTGATTGCCGTTCTTACAGATATAGATGTCAGCGTGCGGGATAAAGCAATTTGGGCGCTAGATAGGATTGGAGATGCCAAAGCGTCGAGGGGAAGTTGGCATTGTTTAGCGCAGTGAGGCTAACGAAGAGAAAATATATACAGAATTAGGAAGTCCCTTTGATTAACTTAGTATTACTTGAGCCAACGCAAATTTGGTTTATTAGAGGTACTTATGCATACAGATGATATTTCGATACAGGAGATTTCAACGCCTATCACAGTTGTCGGCCTTGGCGGGGCAGGCACTAACGTGGTCACGAGACTGAGCCAATACAATTTGAACGGTGTGGAATGTGTGGCAATAGCCTCAGGGTCGCCTTATGAACTGCAAAAAATACCTCTAGCGCGCAAGGCGTCTTTGTATGAAGCTCTGACACCTCGAAAGGGATTTGATGGATACCCGTGGGAGGGTTTAACAGTCCCAAGAATTAAAGATCTGGTAAGAAGGGAGATCCCTGAGCTTGTGTCAAAGCAGAGATTGGTCATCGTCACAGCTGGTCTAGGAAGACACGGCGGGTTCGCCAGTTCTATTATAACTCGTCTGGCCCGGGAGGCTGGCAACCTGGTCGTAGGCGTAGTCACTACGCCTTTCGCATTTGAAAGTGTTGAGTGCCACAGATATGCCAATCAGGCACTGGAGCTGCTCTTGGCTGAGGCAAATAGCGTCATTACAATCTCAGACACCAATATTACCAGTGCTCTCGAAGAACATCACCTCTCCGTTAGTGAAGTCAAAGCTTCGGTCTTTTTTCAGACGGTTGATGAGTCGGCGTGCGAGGTTATAGAAGCTATTATTATGCCCATGGTAGAACCAAAGCCGCCCCAAGATTTCATTCTCTCATGGGGTTGAATTGACTGCCCTAAAGACACCTGGTCAGGTGTGGGACGCTGCTCGGTGGCTATCGGCTATGCCCAGGGTGAGAATTCACAGACACTGGCGTTGAAGGCAGCTTTGGCTAGCCCTTCGCTGGGAAAATACCTGGGCAAAGTCCCCATGGCGTATTGTATACTCAAGACCAGCCCGGACCTGCGATTGATAGACATTCAAGAATCGCTTGATATGCTAAGGGAAGCTGTTGACCGTGATATGAAACATGCTCCCGCCTATCAATGGATTGTTGGAGCTCTTATTGATCCCAATTTAGATCATACTACGAAGGCAATCGTGATAATATCAAGTCTTCGTGAAGCTGTGACCAGTGTCAAGGCTTTTCAAAATATAGGCACCTGTGACATCTGTGGTTATTCTGTCCATACTGGATTTATAGAAATTCAAAAACAAGGGTTTGAGGTAGTCTATTATTGTCCCAAGTGTGACAAAACCCTTGCATTTATCACTAAAGAAGAATTGGATACTCAGAAGCCTCCGAAATGCCTGTATTGTGACAACATTGGTACGTTTCTGTGTAATCAGGGGAATTCAGCCATATCCTGTCCCCGCTGTGGGAAAGGAACATTTATTGGAGAGGAAGTGCTAATCAAATGGTAGTGGGTTATTATTTCCTGCATGTTAAAGTCGTCAATTTTACCTATCTTCGGATATCTATAGCAACTTACTTGTGAAAGTGGAGGAGGTTGATTCAATACCATGGTAGAGGGTTTCTATCATACCTGCAACCAATGTGGCTATACTGTGCGCACCACGGGAAACTTCGGGTTTTATACAAACAAAGACGGTAGACGAGTCCGCTATGCAGCTCCTGCATGGAGAATGCCTGACGATGTAGACTGGAGCAGGCCGGACAACGTTGTACTTGCTACCAGTTATGCTCTATCGAGGGAAGAGAGAAAGAAAGGGATTGCCAACATTTTGTTTGACTCTTGGTTAGCCAAATTTAAGAGAAGTAAAAACAAGAAAGCCCCAGACGAACATAGAATCACGAGAACAGACGAAAGCGAGAGGAAAGGCGGCTCTGGGTTCTGTCTAACTGCCTATTGCCCAAGCTGTGATAAAACCCTTGACCTTGTCACGCGAGAACTGAAGGGTGGGGTAGAAGTGGATTATAAACCTTTAAAATGCCCATACTGTCTCAGTGAAAAGTTGGTTGTGGCTCCTGATAAAGAAACTGTAATAGTCTGTCCCCGCTGTAAAGAAGGGAGGCTAATAGGCAAAAACGAGTACCATATGATTTAGCTATAATTTCACAGAGAATTGCTATCTACAAAGGCTTGTAGTTGTACATGGATTAGGGCCGGGAAATGTTGACATTGCACATATTTAATACTAGCTCTATCTATCAGAAACACCTAAAAACTGGGATTAAGCGATGACAAAGGACATGTTTCTATCTTCAATTGATATCGGCACCAGCAGGCTCCGCGCTGCTATGGCTCATGTCGATAGGACTGGGAAAGTGCAGATTCTGGGCATAGGTTCTGCGCGTACACCCCGGTTGGGAATAGCAATGTCGTCAATAGGGATGTGGGCTCGTTACACATTCGATTTCGAAGAGTGCAGGGAATCGTTTCGCGATGCCATTAAGCAAGTGGAGAAAGCCAGTGGCATCAAACTGAAGCGAGCTTGCGTAGGTATCAGCAGTTGCGGCGAATCAATCTCGGGTTACGACCCTACCATCTCGCCGTTCCCTCAACGTGGTAGAAGAATTCATCCAAGCGATTTACAAGTTGTTTTTCACGGCATGCTACAGACAACCGGTCTAAACCCTGACATATTCAGCCAGGTCCATGGTTTCAACCTCAAGTATGAAATGCATCTTGCTATCGCTACCATGTTCTACATTCAGAACGCGATCAGGTGCATGGTGGACCTAGGAGTAAGGCCAGAGCAATATGTAAGACGACCTCTAGCTACATGTGTTGCAGCGCTGAAACCTGAAGAGAAGAAATCAGGTTCAGTTTTGGTCGATGTTGGAGATAAGGCCACAGATATAGCGGCCTTCAGCGGTGGTAAATTGCAAGAGGTTGTCACATTGGAAGTGGGAGGTTTCGATATCACCAAGAATATCGCTGTTTCTATGAATCTCCCCTATGCAATAGCGGAGGATCTCAAGA
>Ga0209777_10005759_pt1 | contig 14184 bp, 9 predicted proteins | sample FrelakmetHBP12HB_FD_187147 | JGI IMG/M metagenome (GOLD analysis project Ga0209777, IMG submission 187147) | Freshwater lake sediment microbial communities from the University of Notre Dame, USA, for methane emissions studies -HBP12 HB (SPAdes)... | ecosystem: Environmental > Aquatic >...
TCTGCCTTTACCGTCACCGGCTCACCGCAATTATTGTGGCTGGGATGAGGCACGCTGGCGTTCGGTGTCGGCAGTTTGATGAGATCCTGAGGCAGCCATGACATGAACGTAGCCATCACCATGAAAGACAGCGCCGACCTGATTGCTGCCTGTCTGTTTTTAGTTGGAGTCAGCTTAAGCATGGCTAACCGCCTCACCACAGGGGCAGGCGTCAAACCAAAGCCAAGGGTTATCCTCTTATCCTATCTGGGAGTGATCGTAAGCCTGGCTATAATTGCCTTACTGGTATTCTTGTCGGTAATGCCGCGATTTTATACTTCCGGGCAAGGCGCCACGGCGATAGATAGTACTGTCCAGTGGATAAGTATAGTTTTTTCTGTTGCTGCAGCCTTAATCTGTCTTAGAATTTACTGCGTATCGCGCCAGGATTTCTCTGGCTGGTATGCTTTGGGGCTGATGTTGTTCGCGCTGGCTTTATTCTTCGGGTCGCAAAGTTCCGTCGATAGCGTGTTATCATGGCTGGGAAGAATCACCCAGTTTATTTCCGGGATATATTTACTTATCGCCGTTGTTGGCTCATTGCGTCCGGCAAGAGCAAAAGAGTGAAGGAAATTCAAACCTGAAACGTCTTAAAGAGCCGGCAACTATAACTGGGCTTCACGCGTATTCCGACTTTTCTGCTTTAGTATAAAAATCAGTATCAGAGAAATCAGGCTGGCAACTCCCCCGGCAATGAAAGCTCCCTGGTAACTCCGGGTAACATCGTAAATTTTGCCCGCCCCCCAGGAACCCAGCGCCCCGCCTATCGTAATGACAAACGTGTTCAATCCCACCAGCGTCGCCATCGACTTTGTTCCCCAGTACTTGCCGATGAATAACGGGACCTGGGGAATTTCACCCCCGTACGGAAACCCGAAAATCACTGCGAAAAGATAGAACGACCATACCGGCTTGGCGAAAAGTAGAAAAATAAAAGATGCAACTAAAAATATCCGCGTAAAGATTAGCGTATTATATATCCCGGTCTTATCAGCCCCCGCGCCGGTTACAAGGCGGCCGGCAATACTTACCCCTCCGATGACGCTGACAAAAGTAGCCGCCAAGAGCGGGCTGATGCCGGCATCCGTAGCATAGCTGACCAGGTGCACCATGACTATCTGGATGCTCAGGAAGAATAACAGCAGGGCTCCCATAAACAATAACATCCGGGAATCTTTTACCGCTTGTTTTATGGTTACCTCGCCGGTAGAAGCTTTATTATTATTTAGTTCAATTGGACGTGCTGACTTTTTATCCATGGGCGTACTTTTATCAGGAGCCGGGCGCAGAAAGAATGATGCCGCTATCATTACTACACCAGCGACAATACCGCAGATGAGAAAAGTTTTAGACCAGCCGACAGCGATTATCAATCGCTCGGCGCCGGGGACGATAAAGAGAATGCCCAGACCGGAGCCCGTCGACATGATTCCTAAAGCCATTCCCCTGTTCTTTGTGAACCAGCGGGCGACCATCGCCGTGCCGATGCCGAAGGTGCCGCTCAACCCTATCGCCTCGATGAAACCGTAGGTAATGTAAAACTGCCAGAGCGCTGTAACCCGACTGGAAAGGACCAGCCCCAGTCCCAGCATGAAACCGCAGAACGTCATTATTTTGGCCGCCCCATACCTGTCCGCCAGCCAGCCGACGCCAACCGAGACCGCCCCCCGGACAATAAATGAAATTGAATATACCGCCGACAAGGTAGCCCTGTCCCGGTGGAAATAATCCGCCAGCTGCTTTAAGAATATACTGTAGCTGTATATCAGCCCGTAAGTTACGGCAATCATCAGGGTACAGACGCCCACTATTGCCCAGCCGTAGGAAAAGCGGCGGCGCGCCGATAACGCGTTTTCAAGAGGCAGCTGCTGTGACATTACGGGATAATTCTACCATTCACCGACTTATGAAGCTAGAATACCGCTAACTCCAGCTTAAGGGGTGGTATCCCTGTTGGGGGCATGTCATCATTCATATCTTGCCACCAGGAATGCTAGATGCTTAACAAGAAAGGAAAATTTATATGATTTATAATAAATTTTGCTATTTCAGATAGCAGATAGCTTTTCTGGTTTGTGCATCAGCCACGATATGGGCAAAAGCGCCGCTGTACGCCGAGGGCACATCAATTACTTTAATAACACCCTCGAATTCGACATATTCCGGTAATATGCTGGTAAGTATATTGGGGGACTGGGTAAAAAACCGTTTGTTAAACTCAGTGGTACGTTTATCCGGAAAAACAGGCAGGTAGATAATATCCGCTTCAACTAAATCCTGGAAAAAGTGGGTTCCATAAGACAATTCAGGCTCGTTGCCCGCATTGGTACGTCCAACTTCCACCAAAACCGTAATATTATCGATATCCGCATAACTGACATTCACACCCAAATCGATATTATTGCTGCCCCATCTTCCCGGGCCAATCGCCATTACTTTTGCTTCCGTATCGTTTAAGTATTCATTCAATTTACCTACCACCCGACCCAGCGACCTTTTCATACTTATCGATGATATCCCGGCATATTTATCCGGGTCGATGTAAATAACATACCTGATGGAATCAACAATCCCGCCGCTTATTATCCGGTTTGATTTGAATAACACATGTTGAGCATCAAGGTTCTCCGGCAGTGTCGTTGGCGAATCAGGTATCCGAGGTAATCGTAATGGCCGACATTGTAATAAATTGACCCGTACCTCCCCATTTTTATCGACGTTAGCGGTAAACTCGATGTCAACCGGCTGTCCCCAGGCTTTTTCCAGTTTGGTCAGCATGCCGTCCATAACTTTAATCATGTCCGTTTTTTTAACCAGATTATTAAAAGTCAGGATGATGTTTTCCGGCGAACCATCCAATGAACCATAAAGCGAATCATTTACAAAATCCTCTGACATCGTGGATGCCAGCAGTTGTAGATTGGGATAGTCCAGATTTTGTAAAACCTGCCGTACAGGCTGGGTAGCGAGTTCATTTTTCTCCAGGTCAAGGAGGTCAATATTTTTTTGCGAATACTTGGATATTTGCCTGCCGATTTCCGGCCTTAATTCGGGATGGCTCACGGCTATCATCCTAGGATAGTCACCTCCAACTCTGTTGACAGCGCGAGTCCCCAGGCCAAATACGAGCCGTAACATCCCTTTTTGGGGGTCGATGCGGTTAGTCCACGCATAAAGATTGCGTGAAAAAGCCACGCCGGCTAATGGAGGAAAGAAATATTTGCGATACGGCATCCCGGAAACTCGCTGCACCAGGATGGCCATTTGCTCATCACCTTCACCCAACCCCCTCTTTTTCCGGTAAAGCAGCGCATCAGGATTAAGGGCACTGGCATACACCAGCTTAACCTCTCTTAAAAAGGCCTCCAGCCGTTCATCCGGGTCACCCTGGTTAGCACAGAATTCGCTCCGGTATTTCCCGGCAAAGGCATTACCAAAGCTATCCTCTAACAAGCTGCTGGAGCGAACGATTATCGGCGCCTGGCCAAAGTAATCCAGCAGGTCCTTGAATTGCGCTATTATTTCTTTAGGGAATTCACCGGTTAAGAATTGCTGTTCAACCTGTTCAAATTCCTCCCGGGAAATCTGGGAGTTTCTGGATAGCTGCAACTTCAGGTGAAAGAGATTATTGTTAACCAAAAAAGTAAAGAAAACATCGGAGCCTATAAAGAACGAATCATGCTCTTCCAGAATACGTGAAAAATCTCTGTCTCCGTTTTCCTGTAACAAAATCTTCCGGGCAACCAGCATTCCCGCCGCTTTACCGCCAATTCGCCCGGAGCCAATCATCCGGTTCCTAATTTGCATCAAATCATCAACTGTCAGATAGCGGTCAGCCAGCCTATTAAATTCAGGATGGTTGCCAATCAACATGCGGGTCAACTCTTGCTGCAGCGCGGCTATTTCGCGCTTGGCTTCCGGTAAATCAGAAGCGACGCCCTGATATTGAATAAGTTTGCTGTAAACGCTGTCCCAGGGAGCCAGGGAAATGGATGCCATGCCAGCCGGCCGTTTACTGGCAGAAATAGATAGTGCGGCGGCATCACCGCTCTTAAAGACTGGCAGCCAGTTGATGCCGGAAATCAAATGAGGAAGAAACATTTCTGAAGAATATCTATCCCAGACTTTCAGGGGGTGGATATAAGCCTGGTTATCAACGTGGTAAAGGTCAAGCAATATCTGCGTGGTATCCCTGATACGGGCAATGGTGCCGGCAGCATGTTGATTCCGGGTAAGCGCAAAATAAGTAACCGTATCCAGTTCAAATAAGTATGGACAGGTGAAATGAAAGAAGTTACCCAGTAATTCATCGGTAGCCCATTTGTTTACCAGGTCTGAAAGGTTGTCAAAGACATAGCAGACCCCTTTTCCGTTTTCATCAATGATACGGTGTACCGTGGTGCTGAAAAAGTCGAACCCGGGCGACGGGTCAACATCAACGACGGTCAGGCCGGAACGGGGTTTGAGTATCGGGGGATGAGCCGCGAATCTAACATAGACACATTTGAAGCCATCATTAATGGCTTGAGCAACGAAGGTTTCAGCAAAATAGGCATAATCATTCAGGTTATCCACCTGCCAGACCACATTGTCACCAAGGCGAAGACCCTGAAGTAAATTATCCAGAGTCTTGATACCACTGCCAACTTTTCTGGAATCACCTTTAATAGTCATCATACTGTCCTTGTCTGGTACCTTCCTTGGCCTGTATTATGGTTGCCCTGAGCGCCCCTACTCGCTCAACCCGTCGTCTTCAACAGATGCCCCTGTCTTTTTCGGCCTGATCTTCCTGTAAACGTCTTTGGGGGCTCTTTTTTTATCGTCAACAGTCAAGAGCCGTTCAATGGTGATATCGAAAAGTCTTTCATTCTCCTCGAGGTATGGTTGAATCAATTTCCAGTCGGCATCCGTGATTTTGGCAAATTGGCCGCCATTGAGCTGCTCATCAACCAGTTTCCGGTACGGGTCGCGCACATATATCGCCCCGCCGGAGGCCAGGGAAAAGATATTGGACCCCGGATAGGGCGAGTCAAATTCCCGGATGGACCCGTCATTGTCATCAAAGCCGATGCCGTTTACGATGACAAACCCGCCGCCGTTCAGCGGATCGCCGGCCATAAAAGATTCGGCCAGGTAGTCAAGGGCGGTGCCGTTGATAACCACGCGCGGCTTGCCTACCGCGTTGATGAGGGGGCGTCCGGCGGCATTGCCCATGATATAAGCCATGCCCCCCTTGGCGCCGTACATGAATGTCTGCCCGACATCGCCGTAGACCACCAGCTTGCCCTCTTTCATAATCTGGCAGAGCTGGTCCTGGGCGTTGCCGTGCACGTAAATCTCCATGCCGTCGATACCCGATGCCAGATAGTCGCCGGATGAGCCGTAGACATCTATCCGCATGCCTTTGGTCGCCGGACCGCAGCCGCAGCCCGTAAACCGCTGGCCGCAGTATCTGTACACGATAAAGCGCCTCCAGCCGAGTTTGTAAGCCTTGACGATCATCAGCGCATCGCAGTTAGCGCCTTCCGGCTCAAAATGTTTCGCATCGATGATCAGAACCTGATTTTCCCGCTGCGGCGCGCGCAGGGCATCACGGGTAGCAAAATCTATTTGACAGAACTGCGACGCCGTCTTTTCCGTAACCATAGGCGTCGCGGCCAGTATCTCATCCAGTTTGATTTTCAGGACATGCTGCACGGAGCTGCGCTTGATACTGCCGGTATCGTATCGCCGGTCATTCAACAGGGTCAGAGCCGTGATAGCCGTTTGCTTGAAGTTATCATTTTTCAGGGCCTGCTCTTTAATGGTCTCAATTGCGGACCTGAAACCCTCGGCGTCAAATCCCGGCATAACTTCCCGAACATGGGCGAAAATTTTACGTGCCGCGGATGAATCGTCTGCATCGAATAAACCACGGAGGCTCTCTTCGAAGGCTTTGTCTTCGGTAGATAATTTTTCCAATTTCTTCGAGGTATCGCAAATGACCTTACCCCTGGCTGTTTCAATCACCTTCCCGAATTTATCGGTGCAGATGAGCTGTTTTTTGCCCGAGCCGTCACCGGTATCCTTCAGGCTAAAGATGAACGCGCCACCATCGGTATAACTGCCGCCGCGGGCGTTCCAGTATTTGTCGGCAATAGGCCTGAAACGCGGATCTTCCCGCTCCAGTGACGCGAGCGTCGCATCAATGGCCTGTTTTTCCGAGCAGATCAGGCCAATCTGTACTTCACCCTCCTGCAGGGCGAACACCTGCGGCCTGAGCATGGCCGTATCCGTGATGCCGATAAGCTGGAACTGCTCATTTTGCACATCATTGCGGGCGATAATGAAGAACCACGGCCCGTCGGGCGATGAATAGACGTGATGCGTCTGGATAGCTTTATACAGCGCTTGCTTTTGTGCCGGCAGCATGTCGAAGTCCATCTCTGAAGTCGGCGCCATAGCCTCGATCAGGTATTCCAGGGGGTATTTATAGACCCGGCTCCATAAATCAAGCAGCAGCGCCGCCTCCTCCGTATCGGTCAGAAACAGCGGGTGGTAGTTGCGCTGTTTGAGATATTCAAAAACGGACTGGTAGTTGGCAAAGTCGCCGTTATGCACGAGCGCCTCGTTGAGCGCGCTGAAGGGATGACAGCCGCCGGGATGCCAAACGCGACCGCGGGTCGGATAGCGCTGGTGGGCCAGCCAGACATAGGCTTTGAAATCTTCTAGTTTATAATAGCGGACCACACTCTCAGCATAGCCGACGATTTTCAAAATCATCATGTTCCGGCCATGGGACATGACAAAGGCTTTTTTCTCACCGAGGGAGGCATAATATTGCTTGTTGAGCTTGAAGGTGTTCTGATAGACAAACTCGTCCTCGGCATCGCGCCGGTTAAGGGAATTCAAATGGTTTTCCGCGATGAATTTATCCAGGACGTCATCTTTGACACGGACGAAATAACGCATGATATCCGGAGGCTTAACATCCAGACCTATGCTGCGATAGTCATCGAGCGTGGCGAGTTTCTCAAATTTGTCAACCTTGAAGTACGGCTTGATGAAAGCTTTTTCAAGTTCATCCGCCACGCCGGTTTCCAGGAGGGCGATGTGGAGCATGTAGTCCTCGTCTAGGACCTGCCTTGAAACACCGAGGGCTTCGGGGATAAATCCTACGGCACCGATGCCGCCGCCTTTACCATTACCCCGGTTATGCATCTGCAGGGAAGGCTCGAAGATATTTTTCCCGGTCACGGGGATGGAACAGATGAATCCGGTGACGCCGCAGCCGCCTTCCTCTTCGGTGTTGGCGGCGAGAACCGGCATCTGCCGGCACAGTTCATTGCGTGAAGACAATATTTTTTCGGCATTATCCATGATGGCATTACTCCGTTTCGTGACTGTAATCTATATGCTCCAGCAGGTCTGTCCGTCCGACGAGTTCTCTGACGCTGCGCATGCCGAAACGCTGGAGGATATCGACGAGCTGAACGTTCCAGGCATGATACATATTGGTCAGGCGCTGTGTCGCCCAATCCTCACCAAACAGGTCAGCCAGATCGGAGTCCGTGGTGGCAATGCCCCGGGAGCAGCCCCTTCCTGATTCACAGTTGCCGCAGCGGACGCATTCCAGAGCGATCAACTCTGCGGTGCCGATAACTGCCCCATCGGCGCCCAGGCAGATGGCTTTGGCCAGGTCATGGGCAGTCCGGATACCGCCGGAGGCGATGAGCGTCATGGCATCGCGGGCGCCCTCGTCCTTCAGAAAGTTATGGACCTTGGTGATAGCATACTCGATGGGCATAGCAATGTTCTTTTTAGCGATATCGGGCGCCGCCCCGGTGCCGCCGTAGCCACCGTCAATATGGATGATATGCGCGCCGGCATAGTATGAACCCACGGCGACCATATCCACGTCGTTGGGGGTGGAAACCTTGACGGATACCAGAGCGTTAGGGTTTATCTCTTTAACCCAGTCGATATGCTTTTTGTGGTCTTCGATGGAATATACCGAGTGGAACGGGAAGGGTGAAAACAGCGACGCCCCCTTGACCGCCTCGCGCATTTTAGCCACGCTTTCCGTATTTTTTTCGCCAAGAAGGTGTCCGCCGAGACCGGGCTTGGCACCCTGGGCATATTTGAACTCGATTATCCTTACGCGCTGGATTGTCTCTTCGCGCACCCCGAACAAACCGGTGGCGATCTGGGTGATAACGTGCTCATCGTACGGCTTGAGCATTTCGGGGTAGCCGCCTTCGCCGGTGGAGGTAAAGGTATTCCATATAGTCGCATTACGCGCCTTGGAAATCATCGTGGGAAGACTCACCGAGCCGAAGGACATGCCGCCGCCGTAAACGGGGGTGGAAATAACGATGTTCGCCCGCCCGTCGTTCCGGCGGTTCAGCGGTATTTCGGTGGAGATTTCAGATTTATCCATCCGGGGCGGATGTGCCGGAAACTTGAAACGCAGCTTATCGAAGCCGCCACCAGAATTGCCCACATTATATTCGATATCGGTACGCTCCGGCGGATAGCCGGTCTCGGCCATAATCCAGGTGCCGGTAATCATGTCCGCCGTCCAGCGGTAATCACCCAGCGTCTCATACATGGGGTTTAGTGACAAGCTCAAGGCTTTACGCGGGCATTTGGCGATGCAACAGAAATCCTTGTCCTGGCATTCGAAGCCGATGCACTTGTAGTCGATGGGCGGTCTTATTTTATTGTGCCCCTCGACCCTTTCATGCACACCGTAAGGGCATGTCTTAGCGCACGTGCCGCAGTTGATGCAGGCATCGGAGCGGGTGACCTTATATTTGGGCACCTGGTGCTTGAACCTGGAAGGCATTATTTTAATTTGAACGGTTGATGGTTTCATAAGTTCGCTGCTTTCCGTTTTTTAGTTCTAAAGAGATTTCCAAAGGTGTCTCTGTCTATTTCTTCAAAGAAGATGGCCCGGCCACTTTCTCCCCGCAGACGACGGGCTTCGCGAATACCCATAGCACCCATCATCTCCAGGATTTGCGAATGCCAGGCTCCTATAAGGTTAACCATCCGTTGCGTGACGATTGAGAGCGGAATTTTATCGAGCCCTTCCGGGAAAATCATCAATTTCACCGGATCTTCATAAACCCTGGCGCCCAAGGCAACCATTAGTGGTATGTCAATGGCCGTCAGGTCGGCGCCGCAGAGCATCGCCTTGGGCACATGCTCCGCCATGGCAATACCGCCCGAGGCAATAAGCGTGACCTCATCGCGGATACGGTCTTCCACCAATCTCAGGTGGACAGCCCGGATAATGTCCTTGAGAAGACGCCCATCCCTTCCCGCCGAACTATTGAGCTCCCAGCCACGGTAATCGGCAACGATGTGGATGATCTCCGCGCCGCTATGTACCAGCTTGGCAACGATGCTTTCCACGTCCTTCCCGGCCGGGACACGTATGATGGTAAGAGCGTGGTTGAACTTTTTTATTTTCTCCTTCAGGTCCGGCAAAGCATTCGGCACCGCATCGCTGTATTCGATGGACACGAAGCGCGCTTTTTTAAGCACGGTCTCATGCGTGTCGATTTCCGCAGGCATAAGGCAGGGGATAATGTTGTGGCTATATTTCTCGAATTCGGGTGTGATTTCAGCCGCCGGCATGATGATACAGGTGTTAATTTCTGTGGCCGCCTGTACCAGGGCTTCCTTGACATTCGAACTCAAATTAGGCGCCGGGATATCGAACAGGATGGGGATGGGAAGACTGGCGGTATCCGGGACCTCGGAAACCAGCTGTCCGTCGGCATCAAAGACCAGGTGATTGAGTTTGCGGCCCAGGTCAACGGCGGTGTTGATATATTCCCGTCCATGAATCCCGTCCCGGGTCGGGCGTACAATCTCGGACATATCGGTCCACATGCTGTCGAAACCCGTTCCGGTAAACGTACCACGGTAACCGGCGCCGGAAACGGGGACCTGCCCGTCCTCCGCCTGCTTCCAGAGGCTGATCAACATATCGGGCTTCCAGTACGCGCCGCCGATATTCAGATAATCCTTTTCAAGGGATTTTTCCAGGGCTCCCTGGGGGCATTCTTGTATGCACCGGAAACAGTTCCTGCATGCCACGGTGTTCGGGTCCGCCATCTTGCGCGGATCGTCTTTGCGGCGTTTGTGCGCTTCGTAGATACACACTTTGGTACATTTGCCGCAATTGATGCAGTTTTCCCCCCGCACGATCTTGAATTTGTATACAAAGTCCAGATCCAGGGGCGTAGCCTTGGGGCTAATGTGATATTTCTTTGGCATGGTCTTTATCTGTCTTTCTTAAATTTTGTTGATATCCGGAAGGGTTGCTGTTCCGCTCCACCATATCCCAGTATTCCTTGCTATCATCGACCTTTTTCAGGAATTCCTCTATCTGAGCGGCTGGCCGGCCGAATTGTCCTTCAAGTCTTTTTTCCAAAGCATCCCAGAGGTTCATCAGTTCGAGGTTGGTCTGGCAGATATTCTCGCAGGCTTTGCAGTGCATGCACAGGAAGGCATTGGCCGCTTCCTCCCGCGTCACCGTCTTGCCGGCCAGGAGTTTCCTGGCAAATTCAATCTTCCCTTTAGCCGTTAGAGCTTCATTCTTGGTGACAAGATAAACCGGACAAACCGCCAGGCAGTTTCCGCATCTGGCGCACGCATGCAGGGTGAGCTCAAAATCCAGGTTATCAACCTTCTTATTCTTTCCCAGGAATATCGTAATGGCTTTCCCGATTATAGGCGACGTCAACGCCATGAGCTGCATGGCAGGACCGAAAAAGGCCGGATGGAAGAGCAGGGTGGAGATTCCCCTGGTGCCGGCAGAGAAGAATTTGCCCGGGTTCAGTATATGGCGAGGGTCCACCTTAGCTTTATAGGCTTTCAGTTCACGCAGTCTCTCGCTGCTATACAAATTATGGATAAAGGCAGCATTCCAGAGGCCAAGCCCGTAGGGTTCCGCGCCCAGTGTCACCGCAGCTTTGGTGAGTATGTCAACCAGGGGGAGGTTAATATAATATTTCATGGTCCTGGAATCGCACAGGAAGGTGGACATCATGAGCGCCCTGTGGGCATCGAGGATGTAGGAGTCGATACAGACCACTGCCCCGAAATGGCTGCCTATCTTCTTGGCCTTTTCAATAAAGGCTGCAGCTGACGTAATCGGGATAATGACTTCACTAGCCAGGATAGTCGGCCCCAGGCGCTTGGTCTTCATGCCGAACAGGCGCTCATTCCAGAGGTAGTTCGCAACATGGCGGGGCGCTTCTTCAACGCTACTGTTTTGGGCCATGAATTTGACGAAATTCTTTTCATCCGCGGCACTGTCGAACTCCACCTGAACAGCGGCGCTCTTCTCGAATATACCGGCCCGCATGATCTCGTTGATATCAGCCAGTTGATTTTCATCTAAAAACCGGATGACATTGGGGTTAAACTGTTCGGGGGCTAAGCCTTCCAAGAACCGGCCGATGAATACAAAGGCTTCTTTATCACTCGGAAAATACAGGAGATGCGGGTATGAACCCTGGGGAACATCCCGCAATTTAAGGGTTGCCTCAACAACGAGGCCGAACTGCCCCTCGGTAGAGACGAAGTAGTTAAAATCACGGTCGGATGGGGACAGTTGCTTGACCTCGCCGGTGCCCGTGACGACCGTCATGGACACGATTTGTTTCGACAGGTGGCCGTACTTGAAGCTATTGATGCCATAGCCGCCGGTCGAGACCCAGCCGCCCACCGTGGAAAACTTGCTTGAAGGGTAGGTCATCAGACACAGGCCCTCGTTCTTGGCCATGATGTCGATATCGCTCCAGCGGGCGCCCGCTTCTACGGTCACGGTTTTTCGAGCAGTATCGATTGGCGCGATATTTCGTAAGGGAGACAAATCGATAACGATTCCCGCGCTGGTCGGGATGACGCCGCCAAAGCCCCACGAGGCGGCACCTCTCGGCACCACGGGGATTTTCAGTTCGTTGGCCAACGCCAGGACCTTTTTTATCTCTTCTATGTTTTTGGGCTGGACGACGAAGTCGGGTAACGTCTTAAAAAGGATTTTGGTCATAATCGGCGGCACATCACCGACGTCATGACTGTACAGCTCTCTGTCTGCCGCTTTATCGAGGATTGTTATATCGCCCGCCATCTTTCTAAACTCACCTGTTTTCATAGTCTATAAGTCGCCTCGCTCATCATCAGCAATTAACGGAATACGGTAACCGTTTGCCATATATATGATACTCCTAAACGCAGTATTTGTCAATCGACGGCAGCTATGCTGAAACGATTGATTGATTTTCCTGAATAACACTAAAAAACACTGCTCCGGTTATCAGTCTCCCCTTTCAAACACGGATAGTACCTCTTATTATACCACTGCACATGCATTGATTTTTGATGTATAATAAGCCTGATTGACCATGAGAGTCGCGGTAGCCTTTGGACTAACCGGTTAAAAAGACAGCTGAAATGACAAGCCCTAAAGTAATTGTCGCCATGCCGGCCTACAACGAGGAAAGGTTTATCGGTTCCCTGGTGCTCAAATCCAGGAAATATGCCGATAAAATCATCGTTGTGGACGACGGCAGCAACGATAGTACCGCCGAAATTTCCCGGATGGCCGGGGCTTCCGTCATCACGCACCCTGAAAACAAAGGCAAAGGCGCCGCCATCCAGAGTATCATCAACGAGGCGAAGAAGGACATGCCCGATGTTCTTATCGTCCTGGATGCTGACGGCCAGCACAACCCCGATGAGATACCGCGGTTAATCGATGCAGTGTTGAGCGGTTCTGACCTGGTTATCGGCTCCCGGCAGCTCGTCCGGAAAAGCATCCCCTCCTATCGCCGCGTCGGGCAGAAAATCCTGCTCTTTTCCAACCGGTTCCTGACCAGGAAAAAAATTACCGACTCTGAGTCCGGATTCAGGGCTTTCTCGCGGAAGGCTATCGCCGAGCTTGAGCTAAGCCAGCAGGGGTTCGCCGTGGAATCGGAGATGATAGCCGTCGCTGAAGAAAAAAAACTAAAAATCACTGAGGTTCCCATCACCGTACAATACAAAGGAGACAGCTCCACGCTGAATCCCGTCAGGCATGGAGTGGGCGTGCTGGCGCAAATACTGAATATGATTTCAGAGAGAAAACCCCTTTTCTTTTTCGGCACTTTAGGCAGTCTGCTTACCATGGGCGGATTGCTGGCGGGTGTCAGGACGGTGCAACTCTTTACGGCGCATAACGTACTGCCGGTAGGCACGGTCATGCTTTCGGTACTCTTTTTTATTATCGGTATGCTTTGCCTTTTCACCGGGGTAATCCTGCACACGCTCACCCGCAGAAAATAACCCCTTTAGTAACCAGTTCCAACTTACTAACAACCGTTAGCCACACATTTCTTAATCCATTCCGGCCCCGTATCAAGTACGGGTTCACCCTGAACGGTTCACCGTGAATGGGGTAAACTCCAGCCGGAATCCAGTCTGTTCCGTTGAATCTGGTTACCGATCCCGTATCCAGTACGGGACAGGCTTTAGTCAGTATGGTTGTCAAACGCCCCTAATGAATCGGTGTAAGTACCCAAACTAAAAAGCTTGATATTTCCGCTGTTTAACACCTATCATAGAAATAAGGATTTTTATGATTTTCGGATTCCTGGGCTTCATAGTCTTTATGGCGCTTATTCTCGCTCTGTGGGAGATACAGATTGAGGGCAAGGACGGCTGGGCGGCAAATTCGCCGGGCTGGCGCATGGAAAAGGGGTGGCTGGTTAAAATAACGGGCGGACGCCCTATAACCGGCTATCATTTCTACATGACTATTTTCATCATCTCGCTGGTGCACCTGCCGCTTTTCTTCGTCTCGTGGAGCTGGCGGCTGGAGTGTCTCCTGCTTGGTTTTTACCTGGGGATGGTCCTGCTGGAAGACTTTTTATGGTTTGTTTTTAACCCTTATTACGGCATCAAAAATTTCCGCAAGGGGAAAATCTGGTGGCATAAGACGTGGTGGGGACCGGTCCCGGCTTTATACTGGATTTTACTCGCTCTTACCATCGTGTTTATCTATTTCGGCAGGGTGGCAATTTAACCAAAGAGGACAGCCGCAATGCACTATTTACCGGACTATTATTACATTGCCGATGAAAACGACAAACTGAATGCGTCCGGTAA
>Ga0209777_10005760_pt1 | contig 14183 bp, 11 predicted proteins | sample FrelakmetHBP12HB_FD_187147 | JGI IMG/M metagenome (GOLD analysis project Ga0209777, IMG submission 187147) | Freshwater lake sediment microbial communities from the University of Notre Dame, USA, for methane emissions studies -HBP12 HB (SPAdes)... | ecosystem: Environmental > Aquatic >...
CACCAGCGGCGTAATGAAGTTCGTGAATTGCGCCACGCTGTTCTTCCAGAGTCGGGCATTCCACTTCATGCCCGACAACTTACACCCAGCGGGAAGGGATTGTCAACAGCTACTTAACAGAGTCATGTTAGATGGGCGTCGACAGACCAAGCATCAGGCAGTTCGCGGAACCGTGGCCTGAAATCCGAACTGCGCGTTTGCGACTACGTCGCTGGCGTGCAGACGACCGCGAGGCTTTTGCCGCGCTGAATTCCGACCCCCGAGTGATGGAGCATTTTCCTGCCGTGCTTTCCCGCGCGGAGAGCGACGCGCTGGCCGATCGCATCGAAGGTCACTTCACCCAGCACGGATTCGGGCTCTGGGCAGTCGAGATTCCAGGCAGCGTGGAGTTCGCCGGCTTCCTGGGATTGGCCGCACCCGCTTTCCAGGCCCACTTCACCCCCTGCATCGAAATCGGCTGGCGACTGCGCCGCGATTGTTGGGGAAAGGGCTACGCTACGGAAGGCGCGCGCGCCGCGTTGCGCTTTGGCTTCGAGCGTTTGGGATTGGAGGAAATTGTTTCCTTCACCGTACCCGCCAATCTCCGCTCCCGGCGCATCATGGAACGGATTGGCATGCAGCATTCACCCGCGGACGACTTCGATCACCCGTTACTGCCTGCGGGGCATCCGCTACGCCGCCACGTTCTGTACCGCCGGGCTCGTGCCGGTTGGGAGATCTTATAGCGGGCTCCCGAAAAACCGTAGCGGCGGCTTCACGCCGCCAGCTTGCACGAAGAACCTCGAACTTGGGGCGGGATAACCTGTCCCCATCAGCCGGCGGGGACGAGTTTCGCCGGGCGCTACGTGGGTTCGCGTCCGAGACGGAGGGATTACCATCAGGCCCAAAAATTCATTGACACTTTTCGGGAGTTTTTGTTACGGTACGCAACTTCAGTGAGAACGCGGAGATACTGATTTCCGGAGCCGGCTTTGGGCAGCCAATGTCCCCGCCTCACTGAGCGCGAGATCCTATCACTAAGACGGGGAGTGAAATGTTTGTAGCCAAGCGGATCTTCTTCACCAAAGGTGTGGGAAAGCACCGCGAGAAGCTGACCAGCTTCGAATTGGCTTTACGCTCGGCGGGAATTGCAGCCTGCAACCTCGTGCGGGTGTCGAGTATTTTCCCTCCCCGCTGCAAGCTGATTTCGCGTGCCGAGGGCGTGAAAGAATTGACGCCGGGAGAGGTCACCTTCGCGGTGATGAGCGAGAATTCGACTCGCGAACCGCACCGCCTCATCGCCGCTTCCGTCGGGGTCGCGATCCCGTCTGACCGTGACACTTTTGGTTACCTCTCCGAGCATCACTCCTTCGGGGAGACGGAAGAGGTGGCCGGAGAGTACGCGGAGGAATTGGCGGCTGAGATGCTCGCGACCACGCTGGGAGTCGAATTCGATCCGGACCGGAGCTGGGACGAAAAAAAGGAAATCTACCGCATCTCGAATAAGTTCGTCCGGACCATGAACATTACCCAGTCCGCTATCGGCGACAAGCGGGGCGTCTGGACGACTGTGCTCTCCGCCGCAATTTTATTGGGAATCGGTGAGTAAACTCCGTCCTCCTGCCATTCCCCCAAAGCACTCCAACCCGCTGTCAGTGGTCCGTGGCCGATTCGAATTCGCTCACGGCCCCGAGGCTTCGACCTTGCCTGGCCTTCCTCCCTTCGCCGTTGCTCAGGGACGCTGAGCAACGTCGAACCGTGAGCCTCGTCGAAGGGGGCGAAAGGCGAGGGGCAACTGACGAGGGACAACAGACAAAGGGCATCCCTATGCGCAAACACGAAATTCTTTCCACGCCGACCCGGCCCCTGGTGATCGACGGCCGCAAGAACGTGGCGGCCTTGCTCGAGAAGATGCAGGGCATCTCGTTCCAAGGACGCAACCTGGCCGCGGCCTACCAGGTTTGGAAGAAAATGCTGGGCGACCGCACCATGATCATGATGGGGATGGCGGGGGCCATGGTGCCTGCCGGCATGCGGCGCCTGGTGGTGTACCTGATCAAGAACCGGCTGATCGACTGCCTGGTTTCCACCGGCGCCAACTTCTTCCATGACATCCACGAAACCTTGGGGCGGCTGCACTTCCAGTGCTCGCCCGCCGTGGACGACGTCGCCTTGCAGAAGAATCTTATTGACCGCATGTACGACACGCTCGCTGACGAGGAGGAGTTTCGCGAGGCCGACGCTATGGTCGGCCGGTTCGCGGCGCGACTCGACCAGTCGAGGCCGTACACCACTCGCGAGTTCCTCTACCTGTTGGGCAAAGAAATCTCCAAGCGCGCCAAAGAGGATGGCATCGTGACCGCGGCCGCCAAGGCGCGCGTCCCGCTCTATTGCCCCGCGGTCGGGGACTCGTCCATCGGCATTGGCATCGCCGAGAACCGTCACCTGGGCAAGAACCGCTTCACCTTTGACGTCATCGGCGACGTGCTGGAGACGGCGCACTTGGCCGGCGACTCCCCTGCCAGCGGCGTGCTCTACTTCGGAGGAGGCACCCCGAAGAATTTTGTCCAGCAAAGCGAGGTCACCGCCACTTTCATGCGCAACTCGGCCGAAGGGCACAAATACGCCCTCCAGGTGATTACCGACTCACCGCACTGGGGCGGCCTGTCGGGCTGCACGCTGGAAGAGGCTCAGAGCTGGGGGAAGATCGCCCACGACGCGAGCATGGTGACCGTCCACTGCGATTCCACCATCGCCATGCCCATCCTCGTCACCGCGCTCTCGGAACACCCCACCCTCATCCGGAGACGGAAGAAGCCGGCCTTTGAGATGGGGCGCGAACTTAAATTCCACTTCCCGAAATGAAATCAAAACTCAGAATTCGTACCGCAGCGCGAACTGCATGATGCGCGGGTTGGTCAGCAGGCCCGTGTAATTCCCGAAGGTTGTTCCAACGTCCAACTCGGGAGGATTCGATTGGACGTTGAAGCGGGTGGCGTTCGGGACGTTGAAGACCTCCCAGCGGAACTGGAGGGAATGGCCTTCAGCGTAGGGCATCTTCCAGCGTTTGCCCAGGCCCATATCCCACCCGAACGCCCCGTCGCCGCGCACCACGTTGCGATTGCCGGACTCTCCCGGCAGAGGATGACGGAACGCGCCAATCGCCGCGATTCCATCCTTGAACATATTGACGGTGCCGTCGGGGTTCTTCGTCGTTTGCGTCACTGGGGCCTTCCCCAGCAACACAGCCTGCCCACCCAACTGCCAGTTGGTAGGCCATAAGTACCCGTTGGAAATGTTTACTGGGAAGCCGCTGGAGATGGCATATATCCCGGACACCTGCCAGCCGCCAATCAGTGCGTCCACGACGCCGCGCGATTGGGTACCGAAGTGCCGGCTTTTCCCGAAAGGCAGTTCGACCACCCAGTTGGAGTTGAACTGATGCGTGGCATCAAAGTCGGAGACAGCGCGCATTTGCCTGTGCGACCAGGAGTTAATGACTTCCCCGCCCAGACCTGCCCAGGGGCCGATGCGTTCGGCGTCCGACATCAGATCGATGGACTTTGAGAACGTGTAGTTGAGGTCGAACTGGACGCCTTGTGCCATCCGTCTGCGGACGCTCACTTGCAACGCGTGGTAGTTGGCATTCCCGATAGAGCGCCAAGCATAGAGCGAGGAATACTGGCTATTGTAGAAGGTGTTCAAGCCCGTCACTGGAGTCGCAGGATATCCAAAATAATCGAGGACAAAGAGCCCTGTCGTCTCGTTGTACAAGAACCCGTCCAGGGGGTCACTGAACAAGTCATAGGCGGCCTGCACCGCATCGTTCGTGTTGCCGATCCCGGTTGGATAGCCGCCGGCAGGCGGGGGGCCAAAGAGGTCGGCCCAGAAATTGGCGATTTGCGGGCTGACGGAACCGCTCGTAACAGAGGAAGTGCACGGGGGATTGCCGCAGTTTGTGCCGATCCTCGAAAGCGCAGCCGTGGCTGTGAAATAGTCCACACCGCTCTTCGGATCTCTCCAGTCGAGCGGCATCGCCAGGTCTTCCTGAGTCAACAGCCGGTGAGAGAGGTGGCCCACATAGGCGACCTCAAGCGTAGTGTTCTTGGGCAACTCCCGTGTGAGCGAGAAGTCGAGCATGTACGAATAAGGCGTCCGAATAGAGTTGTCAAGACCCCAAGAAATAGAGAATCCACAGTCCAGATTAGAAGGCGGTGTCCTTGGGAAACTCCCCGAGGGAGCCGGGCAAGCGCCAATGGACGGAATCACGTTCAAGCTCGTCAAGCGGGGGGCGGCGTCAAGAGTTTGGATCCCTGCAGGATTCGTGATCGTGGACGACAGGCCAAAGGAACCTGACGAGTCGAAGCTGTTCAGGAGCCCCATCCCGATGCGGTCATACACAACGCCGAAGCCCGCGCGAATGGAGGTCTTGTCCCCTTCGCCGAAGACTCGCTTGAGGAATTCCGACCTAGGCCGGGGAGAATAGGCAAACGCCAGTCGGGGCGCAAAGTCCTTCTTGGCCCAGTTGTAGTACCCCGGCTTGCCATTGGCCGGACCGGCCAAGTCGAAGCTGATCAAGGGATCCTGATTTGAGGGAAGGCCCTTCATCATGTTTATTCCGCGCTGCTGGAACCACTGCCCCATGTTGACATTGGGAGCCACCTGAAGACCCGTCGTCTCCCAGGGAGGCGACATCAGCTCGTAACGCAGCCCGTAAGTGAGCGTGAAGTTCGGCTTAATCCGGAAGGCGTCCTGAGCATAGAACTCGTATTCGTCCACCCCGAAGTGTCGACGCAAAGGGGTTCCCTGCGAAAGCAAGCTTCCTTGTTTATCAGAGTTGTAAACGTTATCCACTTCAGTCACGCTGCCGAGCAACGCGATGAGAGGAAAATCGTAGGAGTTGTTGAAAGACGGGTCTACAGCCGGGAATCCGTTAATCGCGGGGTCCATGTCGCTGCCCGTATTGGCGATGCCCGCCGTCGCCAGCCAGGAGGCGTTGGTGACGCCGTCCGTGAACGAACTCGCCAGGCTGAAGCGCGAGTTGCGGATAAAGCGCGCGTTGGTCCCAAAGCCCAGGGTATGCCGCCCCTTCACCCAGGAGAGGTCATCGACGAAGTTGTTCACAGGAAGCGTGAATTCATGCGTGCGGGTGATTCCCTGGTCCAGACTTCGAAAATAATTCCAGGGCAGGGTCGAATCACCCAGAGCGGCGTGACTTTGGCGCGTTAGCCCCCAGCGGAAGTTGTTCACGAGGGTAGGGCGCAGAATGGCCGAATAGCCAAGGACAAAGCCTTTCGTGTAGTCCTCATTGGTGACCTCCGAGGAAAGGCCAGGCAAGAACGGGGCACCCCTATCCAGGTCCCAAGGTTGAGCGTTCCCCCGCCAAAACAGGTTGTGGTTTCCGTTGGCCGTCAACTTGTAGTCGAGGCGTGCGATGAACGTGTCGAAATGCCGCACCGCGGCACCGGGGAAACGGTACCCCGAGTAATTGAGCCCGTCACCCACCGAGTTGTCGTTGGGCTCGGGATAACTCTGGAAGTATTGCAACATGACGGGATTGGGCCCCAGGCCGAGCGGGTCCATGGCCTGGATCTGCTGGGCCGCCAGAGCCTGCACCTGCAAGGGCTCGTTACATAGTCCATTGGCGTCGTAGTTCCCGTTCGGGCAGTATTGATACTGGACGGTGCCTTGCCGCAACGTAGCGGTAGGAACCGTCCGCACAACGCTATCCGCCTCCCGGTCGCGACGCCCATCGAAGTTCACGAAGAAAAATGCACGGTCCTTCTTGATGGGGCCGCCCACCGACCCACCGAAGATGTTGCGGATGAGCTTGGGGGCCTGGTTCGGCTCGCCACTCGAGAGTTCCGCGCGCTTGATGAACCAGTCATTGGCGCTCGTCGCGGTATTGCGGTTGTATTCGTATAGTGAGCCGTGCAAGTTGTTGCTCCCGCTTTTGGTAACGATGGCCACCTGGGCTCCGGAGGACCGGCCCTGATCGGCGTTGTAGTTGGTGGTGGTGACGCGGAACTCTTGCATGGCGTCGGGATTCATGCGCAGGACCGAGGTGAAGGCGTAGCCCATCGCTTGGTCATTGACGTCCACGCCGTCCAGGGTGATGTTGCTCTGGTCGCTGTGGGCACCGTTGACTGCTCCGCTGCGGGTATCGTTGTCGACGTCGAAGTCCTGCCGTGAGCTCACCGAGACGACGCCGGGTTCGAGCGCATAAAGCCCCGCCACGTTGCGCGCTTCCAGAGGTAACTGCTTCACCTGGGTCTCGCCTATGGCATTGCCCAGCGAAGCGTCCGTGGTATTCAGGAGCGGCGCCTCGGCACTTACAGCAACTACCTCGGTGGCGTGGCCGACCTCCAGGGTCACGTTGACGGTCGCCGGGCTGTTCACGAGTAACTCGATGTTCTCCCGCAGGAACTTCCGGAAGGACGGAGCCTCCACCGTCAAGCGGTAATTGCCCGGCGACACTTGCAGGAAATCGTAAACGCCGTCCGAGCCGCTCGCGATGACGCGCTCGATCCCAGTATCCACATTGGTGAGCGTGACCTTTGCGCCGGGAATCACCGCGCCGCTTGGGTCAGAGATCGTGCCCCGCAAAGAGGTCAGCGCCTGGCTCCATGCCATGGGAGCCGTCCACGCTGTCATCAAGCCTGCCAATCCTAAGCAAAAGAGAAGCTGCTTCATGTTGTCAGCCTCCTTAGCCTGCACCCCCCAACAAGGGAGTGCAAAGATCGTAATGCTCAGCGCTCACACGCCTATGCGCCTTCGGTACGTGCCTGGACCGGATGACCACAAGAGATAAGAGCTTGGAGTTCCGAGAGAATGCGTCCCTTTTTTCAACTCACCCGACGCTTGGCGACGAATCTTCCACGATACTGATGGGATGTCAACCTTTTTCTGGCTGCCTTCTTGCTTAAAGCGGGGGAGGCTGGCGAGAGGCACGTACTGGCTTCGAGGTCGATGGTGGGCTTTCCTACCGCGCAAGCGACCGGGGCTGGTATAATTCGGCGGAAGCGGGCACGCGCTCCCCCCAGGTGAACGCAAAGAGGCCCGTCTTCCGCCCCATGCGCGATGAGCAAGACATTCAGGACCCGCAGGCCTTCGAGGAGGAGGTCACTCACCTCATACAGGATTTCGAGCAGCGAACCCTGAAAGAGATGCACGGGCAGTTCAGCCGGCTGATTTATCTGGCCTCCCTGCGCGACTACAACACCGGGCGGTACCACCACTACGGTCTGGAGACCCGCCATTCCAGCCCGGCGGTACACGAAGGACTCCACCGATGCCATGTCAAGATCTTCGATGCTGTTGTGGCGATGCCTCTCCAGGAACAAACTGAGGAACTGCTCAATTTCTTCGAAACTCTTCGGGAGAACCCTTCATGCCTGGTGGAGAGCTGGGAACGGCTGAGGGGCTATCAAATCCTTCCCCCCGAAGACGCTCTTCCCCTCGCCCGGACGCTTTTTGACGAGAATATCGAGGTCATATTGAAATTGTTGAAGGACACCGACCTGTGGCCGCTACTGCACGATCCGCATCGCGACCCCGACGACCTGCCCTAGCACTTCGCCATCGTCCGGAACATGAATAATCCGCGGCCCGCAAGGGGAGAGTGGGTGCGGGAGCAGAGTCACTTCCCTGCCCTGCTGAAAACACCAGCAACATTCGTAGCTGTAGCGAAGTTCCAGGAAGTAGATGGGGCGCTCATGTTCGGTGAGCCAGCCAGAATTCACAATTTGCCGGCGGGAATTGTCCACTTGCACAATTGAACCGGGCCGGAGCAGAGGCCACATCATGTGGTCCTCCAGTCCGATATATCCGTAGAGATGCCTCTTCAAGTGCAGCCTGGCGAGCAGTCCCGCCGGGATCTCCCCCCACGCCTCAATGATGCGTGACAGGAAGATCGTTTTGTCCGGCTGAAACCCCGGATCAAAGCGGATGGGAAAGCGGATGGGGCGAGCGGGATCTCCCACCTCCGCCGTGAGCAGGTGCGTCCCCGTCTGCTGCGCCGCTTGCTGGTGTTTCTCCATGTTGGCGAGATTGATTCCGTAGAGGCCCAGCATCTGCTCGATGCTCATCTTGTAGATCACCGTCAGGCTATAAAACTTGTAGAGACTGGGGACGGAGCCCTCATTTTCGATCTGGCTGAGCCGCCCTGCGGAGATCACATATTCATAATTCCTCTCGGCGTCGGCAATTTCCAGGCTGGCTTCCTCAACCTGCAACTGGGTCAGGTTGAGCCGCTCCCGAGTTTGCTTCAGTCTGCGACCCGCTTTGAAAATAAGAGCCGCGCTGGTCGTCTGGGAGATTGGAGGTGTTTGCCCGTTCATGTGGCATGACTTCTATGCGAAAATTCGCCTTTGTACCATGTCGACAGCAGACCGGACGGTGCGGCGCCCTGGGTCTGAAAGATCCACCCGCCTGCACCTTTGCGTGGCAATTGTACTATAATCTCACCCAACCTTGGCAGCCTGGCCGATGGACAAATACCGAACGGCCTAAGACCCCGCGCCAGGCCGGGGGTCGCGGTACGCCCTCCGGCACTCCGTCCCCTTGACAAGGCCAGCATCACCTGCCGATAATCTCAACTCTTTCCAGGTCTTGCGCGAGGCGAGCCGATGACCCCAAGAAGAATAAACCCGGTCCTCCTGTTTTTCACATTGATGATCTTCGGCGCTTCTCTGAGAGGGAGTGACCAGCTCGTTGAAATCAACCGCCACGGGAATCAAATCGACGTGCTCATTGGTGGGAAACCTTTCACGACCTACTACTTTGGGCCGGAATCTCCCAAACCCTATCTTCACCCTCTACGCTCGTCGGAAGGGACCATCATCACGCGCGGCTTTCCCCTGGTGAAAAACATCCCGGGCGAGCATACCGATCATCCTCACCACCGCGCCATGTTCTTCGCGCACGGCGACATCAACCACATCGATTTCTGGGGTGAAGGCACGCCCAGCAAAGCCCAACAAACCGCCGGAGGCACTTACTATTCCAGCGAAGAGTTGCCCAAGGGCCGCACGGTTTTCCGCAAGTTGGAAGAGATGAAATCCGGCCCCGATTCGGGAACCCTCCGGGCGCTCTTTGACCTGGTCGGCCCCGACGGCCAACCTATCGGGAGCGAGACGCAGGAATATACCTTCCGTGGCGGCGACTCTTCCCGAATCATCGATTGCGCTTTCACCATCACCGCGAATAAGGGCCTTCCCCTAAAAATGGGCGATACCAAGGAAGGAACCTTCGCTATCCGCGTGGTCACGGCGCTCGAAAAGCCCAACGCCAAGATGCTCAACTCGGAGGGTAAGGTGGGCGAGAAGGAGATCTGGGGCAAACGCGCTGACTGGGTGGACTATTCCGGCAAGGTCGGCGGCGAAGATCTGGGGGTGGCGATCTTCGACTACCCCGGGAACATCAAACACCCAACCTACTGGCACGCGCGCGATTACGGCCTATTCGCGGTCAATCCTTTCGGCGAGCATGATTTCTACAACGATCCCAAGCGCGACGGCAGCGTCAGCATTCCTGCCGGGCAATCTCTGACCCTGCGCTATCGCGTCTTCATACACCACGGCGCCGCCGCCGAGGCCCAAGTCGCGGACGCCTACAAGCGATACGCTGAGGAAAAGCAGTGAAAAGTGGCGAGTGACAAGTGACGAGTGGGAGGAACAGTTGACAGTCGACAGTAATGGTCCCCGGGTAAGCAGGTTCTGGCTGTCAACTGTAGACTGTTGACTGTCGACTATGAGGTTTTTATGGACCGCCTGATCAAAGCTCTAAAGAACGAGGAATTCCAGGTGATCGTCAAGCCGGGAACGCTCCGCTTCCTCGACTTCTCGCGGCTGCAAGTGGAGAAGGGCGATCGGCACTCCCTCAACACCGGCGATCGAGAGTACGTGCTCGACCTGTTCTCCGGCAGGGCAACGGTCTCCGTCACCACGGTGGGAAGAAGCAAGGAGATCTACGACAAAGTGGGTGGCCGGGCGGATGTATTTGCCGGCCCGCCCGTCATGATTTATGTCCCTCCGCAGTCGCGAGTCGAGATCAAAGCCGACTCCGAAACTTTCGACATGGGGATTTTCTCCGCTCCTTCCCAGGCGCGTGTTCCGCCCGCCTTGCTCAGCGGCTCCACCGTCACGGCCAAGGAAGTCGGACGCGATAACTGGAGTCGCACCGTGTATTCCGCGCTCGCGGAGAACGTCCCTGCGGAGCGCCTGCTGGCCGGCGAAACCCTGAACCCATCGGGGAATTGGTCCAGCTATCCTCCTCACAAACATGACCGCTCAAACCCGCCGCGGGAGGCGGTGCTGGAGGAAATCTACTTCTTCCGCCTCAAGCCTGCCCAGGGCTATGGTTTCATCTGGACCTACACCGCGCCCGACGACCCGCAAGGATTCTCCAACGTGTTTGTAGTCGAAGACGGCGACACCGTCCTCCTGCCCAAAGGCTACCACCCCGTCGTGGCCGCACCGGGCTACCAGCTTCATTACACCTGGGTGCTGGCCGGCGAAGAGCGCCGTTACGGCGCCTGGGCCGACGACCCGCGCCACGCGTGGGTGAAAGAGCAGTGACGAGTGACGAGCAAGAAGAACGGTCCACAGTCGAGAGTCAAAGTTTGAAGGTTCAGAGGATCGTGAAGTTCTTACTGTGAACTGTAAGCTGTTCACTGTTCACTGTTCACTGTTTTCCATGGCAGGTACAGCATCCAAGCCCGACATGCCTTCCGGCTTCCGCCTCGGCCATCTACGCTGGTACATTTGTGGGCTGCTCTTCCTCGGCACGACGATCAATTACGTTGACCGCGGGACGATCGCCATCCTCGCCCCCAAGCTCCAGACGACCTTCCGATGGACCGAAAGTGACTACGGCTGGATCATCAACGCTTTCATGGTCGCTTACGCGATTATGATGGTGGCCTCCGGAGGGATCATTGACAGAGTGGGGACGCGTGCGGGCTATGCCCTCGCCATGGGTTGGTGGTCGCTGGCGGCCATAGGCCACGCGCTGGCGCGGGGTGTCCTTTCATTCGGACTTGCGCGGTTCATGCTGGGCGCCGGCGAGGCTGGGAACTTCCCCGCTTCCATCAAAAGCGTGGCTGAGTGGTTTCCGAAGAGAGAGCGTGCGCTCGCCACCGGCATCTTTAATTCCGGGACAAGCATTGGGACCGTGGTGGCCTACCCCATCGTGAGCTGGATGTATCTGCGGTGGGGCTGGCAAGTAGCGTTCATCGGGACGGGCGCCCTCGGCTTCGTGTGCCTGATCGCCTGGGTCGCGCTCTATCGCCTCCCACAGCAGCATGCCTGGTTGACGCCGGAGGAGCTCAGACACATCGAAATGCGGGAGGCCATCGAACCCGAGGGGCCGAAGGCGAAACTTCCGTGGACTGCTATTCTTCGCCGGCGCCCGGCGTGGGGCTTCACGCTCGCCAAATTCATGACCGATCCCATCTGGTGGTTCTACATTTTCTGGCTGCCCAAGTACCTGGTCGGTGCGCGGGGATTCACCATTGCGAAGCTCCAGTGGTTTGGCATGATCCCCTTCCTTCTCTCTGTGCCCGGCGGTGTGCTGGGCGGGTGGCTTTCCGGCTACCTGATTCGCCGCGGGTGGTCCGTGAACGCGGCGCGCAAGACCGCCATGCTCATATGTGCTCTCTCGATGCCTACCGGGATCTTTGCGGCGTTCGCGGATAGTCCGTGGGTTGCGATTGCGCTCATCTCGATATCAACTGCGGCCCACCAAGGCTGGTCGGCAAACGTCTTCACCCTCGCTTCGGACATTTTCCCGAAGAAGGATGTTGCGTCGGTGGTGGGGATCGGCGGCTGCGCCGGCGCCGTGGGAGGAGCGATCATCGCGCCCGTCGCCGGATACACCCTGCAACTGACCCACTCTTACATCCCGCTCTTCATCATCGCGGGGGTCATGCACCCTTTGGCCATGGGAGTGGTGCACCTGCTCCTCCCCAAGATCGAGACGATCGAAATCAGCTAACGCCATCTGGCGCAAGTATTGGATGAAGTCCTCCTTGCGCTGCGCTTGTATCTAGCTCGTTCGCTGGAAAGCGGCCCGGTAACCGCCGGGGCGCCTGGGCCCTGCGCGATTTATCCCTGCTGGGCAGACGCCATCGCCGCCATCCGCTTCTGCATTTCCTCCGGCGACACATCTTCTTTGTGAGTGGAAATGTACCAGGAATACCCGAAGGGATCCTTCACGCCCCCTGAGCGGTCGCCGTAGAACTCGTCTGCCAGCGGCCGTTCCACTGTGGCGCCTGCCGCAAGGGCCTGATTGAACACGGCGTCCACGTCCTCAACGAAAAGTTTAAACATCACCGGCGATCCGCCGAAGGATTCCGGGCTTCGCGCGTTCATCTCCGGATGTTCATCGGCCAGCATGACCATCGAATCGCCAATGCGCATCTCCGCGTGCATGATTTTTCCCTCTGGCCCCGCCATGCGATCCAGTTCTTTCGCGCCGAAGGCCTGCTGGTAGAAATCGAGTGCCTTGGCCGCTCCCTTGATGATCAAGTACGGCGTCACGCTGTGATAGCCCTCAGGAATGGGTTTCACATTACCGCTCATGATTCTGCTCCTCTCCACCGGGCTGTTCTCTCAGCCGCCGGCGATCGCTGCCTTGTCGAAGTTTAGGTTTTGGCTTCAAGCCCGTGGTCCATTTTACACCCGACTGCCTCTGCGTTAGTAGTTATTGAATTCCGTGGCGCGGCGGAAAGCCTCGACGTAGTGGCCGTCCTTCCGGGGCTGCTGGCGCCTCATCTCTTCGCTGGCCCTTGACTTGTCTTGCGGTTCCCAGTCGGGCCGGTATTGGTTAACCGCGGGCTCGAACTGGCTCACCTGCTTGAGTGCCGCTTCAACTTTCAAGTCCATGACACTATCGATGTTCACCCAAGAATTCGCTTCTTGAGGCGAAGGGTAGAAGAAGTACATCAGCGGCACCTTGTAAGGTTCCAGCCCCTGTTGGAGGCGCTGGTTCGGGAAATAGAGCCAGAATTCCGCGGCGCGCACTGCATCGATGGTGTTGAACGCCGCCATGCGGTGGTCGGTCTTGTGCCAGCGTTCGTACCACTCTCCGGGGTCCACGCTCAGCAACACGTCCGGACGAATACGGCGGATGATCGCCGTGGCCTCTTCGGTCAGCTTGGGCTGAGGAGCGTATTCCAGCATGCCGTCGTCATATCCCATCCATTGGATGTTTCCGGCCGGCGTGCCCAGCAGCCCTTCGGACGCCTCTTCCTCGGCCTTGCGGATACGCGCCAGCCTTTGAGAGCCCATTTCCGGATCGTAGGAGCCCTTATCGTCGTTTGTGTAAATCACAATGAAGACCTTGTTGTGATTGCGATTGAGCAAGGCGATGGTCCCGCCCGCGCCAAACACATCGTCGTCGGGATGCGGCGTGAAGACCAGGACCGTCTTGCCGCGCATTTCTTCCAGCGGCTCCTGCGCCCAGGCGCACCCTGCCAGCAAGAAGAACGTAAACAAACCCGCGAGCCCACGTCGCATCATTCACCTCCCCTGAAACTAAGAAGGCAGAAAGCAGTGGGCAGTTCTCTGCCCACATGGAAACTCTGAAAACCGCCGCTGGAGCCGGACAAGTGTAGAGTGTAAAGGTTAAAGGGTAAAGCGCGGAGGTGATTTTACCTTTTATCCTTTACCCATTGCACTTTACCCTTTATCCTTTCCCCTCTTCACCTGAAGGCCAGGGCAAAGCCTGTGTCATCGTCAATGGCTTCCAGTCTGAATCCGCAAGGAGCACCCGCGAACCGGGCAGCGGTTTCCAATGCCCGTCGCTGGGGAATCGTCGGTCTGCTCTTTGCAGCCTCCTTCATCAATTATCTCGACCGGGCCACTCTCTCCGTGGCGTTGCCCGAGGTCTCGCGCGAGTTGGGGCTGGCCCCGGCGACGAAGGGCGTCCTGCTGTCAGCCTTCTTCTGGTCATACGCGCTGATGCAGGTCCCCATTGGCTGGCTGGCAGACCGCGCCAACCTGCGCTGGCTTTACGCAGGAACGTTCGCCCTATGGTCGCTCGCCTGTGGCCTGACAGGGCTGGCCGGAAGCCTGGCCGTCCTGATCCTGTTGCGCATCGTCATGGGCATTGGTGAATCCGTTTACCTCCCCGGGGGAACGAAGATTGTGACCCTCCTCTTCCCCGCTCACGAGCGGGGTTTCCCTTCGGGCCTCTTTGACAGC
>Ga0209777_10005761_pt1 | contig 14183 bp, 17 predicted proteins | sample FrelakmetHBP12HB_FD_187147 | JGI IMG/M metagenome (GOLD analysis project Ga0209777, IMG submission 187147) | Freshwater lake sediment microbial communities from the University of Notre Dame, USA, for methane emissions studies -HBP12 HB (SPAdes)... | ecosystem: Environmental > Aquatic >...
TGAAAGGAACGCAACTTGAGGGGTCATAACCTTAACAAGTTGCGTACCTTTCATATAATAAAGACACGTTTTTCTTTCTGAAACCTGTACCGCGACATAAAGAACCGAGTCGATTACTTTCATATCAATGAACTTCCCTGGTACTTTCACTGAATAATTAAATGTATTATATATTCCGTCCCAGAGTAAAATATTGTTTTGAGGATAGCCTTGTGCGGTAGTTCCACCACCATTTTGTCCAACGGCGATAGCGAGATACTTATTATTGAAATTCCTCATCATCTGTATCCCCCAACCATTACCGATAGTGAGAATTGGAGCCGAGAGAATTGTATTTGAGGCAGTGGCGATAAGTTTTACCAGGTTTGATTGTATCGCAGTGGCAGAGTCAGTTATTGCGACATATTCTTGGAAAGTTTCGAGTAAATGTCCGCCAGTGCTAGACGTTATAGTTCCGAAAGAAGACCAGGAACCGCCTGCGAGAGGATAGTAATAAACCGTTGATTGATTTGTTTGCGTTTCATAAAGATAAGGTCCTGAAATGGCAAGCCTGCACCCCACATCTGATGAAACGGCGTGTGGTGAACCGATATCAGTGATTGCCGAAGAAGTAAATCCATAGACGTGTCCTGTGTCTGTTACGGCATAAGCTTCATAGGTTGAAGAAGTATCCGAAACCATATGCACAATATTACCGTCCAAAATTGTGGAAACAACACCTCCGCCAAATACTGAAAAATACATATCTTGTGTATTGTCAACAGTCCAAACTGTGCCGTTCGTTGAATATGAAGCATTGCCTGCATCTCCGAGAGCCGTGCTTGTTCCTATGGTCACATAATTACTCCCATCTCCTCCTGAATTGTATGAAAATACCGCGACATAATTGGTATTATCTGCCAGGGTGTAGCTAGGAAAAGTAAAGAGTGTTGAAACGTATGAAGTGGTGAGAGATGAAGCGTCAACTGAATTGTTTGAAGATACTAAAATTGAGCCCGTTGGTTTTCCATTTGTTCCAGACGTCCCAGTCATCGCATAAAGAGAGACATAAATTGAACCGCCAGGGGAGCCTGTCTTTTTGAGTTTTACTGAAACATTTGTGAGTAAACCTCCGTATTGATTATAAAAAGATTGCCCAAATTTATTGGTAGAACTTGCGTAAAGATTAACACCGCTATTTTGTTGAAGGTATCCTGCTATTTGATACGCATTAAGAGCCTGCCAGTCTATGGAAGCTGAAAGCGGAGCAACTTGTTCTTCTTGAGTGCCGTCAGAAAGATAATAAAGCGGGTCAACTCCCGCGATAAGATAGCTCTGATTTTTTTCAGAGAACTGCGGGACCGACGGAGACATTTTAAGAAAATTTGATATTTCGATTTTTTTCATATTAAGCCATACTTATACGACCCCACGGATACTCCCACCCTCCCAAAGTATCTTGACCTTCTACAATCCCCAATTCATCAGGAAGTCTTGCGGAAGCATATTTGCTAATATCTACCAAACGTTTTGCAAAAACAGATTGTGCCATTTTAGAGGCGTCTTCATTACCAAGTCTTGCGTGTACATCTATCAATGAACCCTGAATGACGGCATCGTGGAAAGAAGGAAAGATATTCGGTACATCTGTCGGAAGTGAGAGCAAAGAGTTTTCTGAGATGTAATAAATCTTTACACCGCCAATGACTGGATAATTTGTGACATCAGTTACAAGAGGTAAAAGAGTGAAAGTATTACCAAACATTAAAGCGGTCGGTTGAGTAAACTCATAATTTGGATCCGTGATAGCGTTTGGGTCAGCGACAAGAACCCGAATAAACTCTGTGTTTAATGGATTGTTAATATCGGCTGGTTGAAACGCCGCCCAGATACTCTTTATCTTGTTATAAGCGGGGGCCGTTCCTGAAAGTCCGTCAGGGTATGTATACGTTCCATCTCCGATAACTAAATCAGCGGTGGCAACTTGCATATAAAAGTTTTCGTTTACCGAACGAACTACATCTTGCAATTGAAGATAATATTTATTGCATATTCTCGTAAGGTCAGCGTCGGAGATTGAAAGGACGTTGCTCTTTGAGAGAAAATATATATCCGATTTTATGTCACTGAATTGCATTTTAGTTGAAAATTACGTAATTAAAGGTTGAAGTTTCGGTTGCTATGGTACTATGGAATACTGCTTGTCCTGTTGTTATCGTCACATAGTGAATAGGATATACCGCCCCCACAACAACAAGCGGAATATTCGCGGGTGAGGTCATTGAGAAAAGAATAATTGAGTTCGTTGTAATATTCGGATTGGTGAGAGTATATGAACCCGCTGTCATTGTAAAAGTTCCAGAATTTCCTTGAAGATAGGAAGCCATTATTGCGGGGCTTTGTTCAGTGATAAGGTCAATCGTATCTTGCGAAAGTGGAAAGGTAAGCTGTCCTGCTGTTTGCTGTAAATCATCAATACTAGAAGATTGGTCATCTATGGAACTTTGCATTTCAGACATATTTGAATCAAGTGAATCAGAAAAATCCGAAAGCGAAGAGTCGTTTTCATCAAGCCTAGTTAGGATGTCATCGATTTGTTCCTGCATTAGTTTTTATTTATCTTATTCCATACCGTGCTAGCAAAAGTATAGAGTGTCCATACTGTATGTTTGAAAGGGGCTACAATGCCCGTGGTGAAGCCTGAAAGGTTATAGTATCCAGTTCGTAAGGTTGTACGTATTTGTCGTGTCAGCGTGCTTGTGTAGCCTGTGAGGTGGTAATATCCAGTAGTCAGTGAGGTGGTGATGTGCTTTATCAGTGAAGTGGTGTTTCCTGTGAGAGTATAGTATCCAGTAGCAAGTGCGACAGCGTATCCGCGAGCTTTGAGAACGGCAGTGTTGTAGCCTGTAAGAGAAAAGTATCCTGTGGTGAGAGGGGCGGAAAATGAAAACGGTGGAGAGATAGAAAGTACTCCAAAATATCCTGAATAGTTATTTGAGCTATAAGTAAATGTTGTTCCTTGAGCACCTGTTCCAACCGTTCCATTTGAGTCAGAAACTATTACGGCGGTATATGGTGCATTTGAATACCAGTGTTGCATTACCCTCTGCGTGAGAGTTGTGGAAAGTGTTTTGTCAAAACTTGCTGTTGAATATCCAAAAGCAATAAGCCAACAGTTTGAATTTACTACGGTTGTACTTTTTGCAACATTATTTGTTGTTTCGAAAGTAAATGTTGAATTTGAATCTAACCTATTTGCTCCATTGTAACTAACAGCGACCGCACTTCCTCTTCCGTATGTTCCTGAAACAACGATATTATGTGAACCGCTTGCCGGATTGATTAGATAAAATATAGCTGTATGGTAGTTAGTCTCGCTTGCAAGCAAGGTCATTGCTACACTGTTGTAGGTAACACTGGCACTGGTAATATCATTTGTCTCGACAAAAAGAATACGATTTGTACCTGAGCAAGTATAAGCAATAGTTTGAGTTCCAAACTGTTCGCTAAACAATAAAGCACTGTTATCGTAAGCAATAGCCATAGATTAAACAATTTGGAGTAATCCGTTAGAAGCGTCTGGCGTAATCGTCAAAGAGTCTCCATTCTGCATATTGATTTCTGAACCGTAATCAAACCACGCGATAACCTTTGAGGTGGTGATGTCCTTGATACCGATATAGCGGAATTGTGGAACGGTGCCTGTTGCCGTCATTGTGAGAGCTGACAAGAGCAGTTTTGATGTCCCCGAGGAGTTAGTAAAGGACGTAGTCGTCATATAATTCGGATTTGAACCCGAAACGTTTGCATAGGAGATTTCCCCTGCGAAACTTGTGACGGTTGCAGTTGGTGCGGTGTCCGTAAAGGCAACGGCGAGCTGGTCGGTCGATAAGTTATGACCTGCAAGTCCGAGGTTTTGGACAAAAATATTTAATTTATTGAACGCGAGTGACATTTTGTTATTTATTACTTAATAATGTTCTCATCACAATAGCCGTAAAGCTACTGTGTGAAAAAACTATTTTCCCATTGTCTTTTTGATTGCCTTGTGAATTGGTTTATTCATAGGCTTTCCTACTGGTTGCGGTTTCATTCCGCGTGATTGTTGCTGTTGTGACATTGTTTTTTTTGATTAGTACCCAAACATCTGCATTCGCTGTTCGAGTAAATATTCTTTAAACTTTGGTTTGCAATAACTCCATTCTTTTTGTCCGAGAAGTCCATAATCACGGGTAAAGTTTTTCTTCATCTCGTTTTCTTTCGGGTCGGCTAAGAATAAAGCTTCCTTTTGAAAATCGGATTTCATTCTCACGTGGACATTTTTGTCGGTGATTTTCTTTTTAGTTTCAAAGTATTCCTCCTGCATTCGGAGTAAGTCATCGGCTTGGTCTTCTGTTACCTTAACTTTTCCAACATAGCGTTTGCCATTTACCATAAGTCCTCCGTCGCACATATCTCGGTCGATAAGAATGGTGACGAGTTTTTGAGCTTCTACTTTTGGTGTTGTGTCAACGACTTTTGGTTCCTCAAGACTTTGATTTTTTGTCGGCATAGAATTATTTATTCTTGCCGTTGAGGCGTTCTGCTAATGTTTTTGTCCTGTTTGCTTCCTTTGCCGTTTCGGTTTCTGCTTTAAGGGCATCATCGAGTTTCTTTACTGACTCTCTGCGTCTTTCAGATGATTCAGTGAGGATTGATTGTTCTTTCATTCCTCTTTCTTGAACACTGATAAATGCTTTGGTGATAGCTTCGCCGACTTGGTTAATCTGTGCAGTTAACTCTGCGTCTGTGAGAGTTTTCTTATCAGAATAAACCGTTGCGGTGAAAGACATATTCTCTGAACCGAATTGTCTAAGAGCGGATAGCTTGAACTCATTTAACTTTTCCATTTTTTTGTTTTGTGTGCCTATTTGTATAGTCACGTTAATTTTTAATTTTCAAAAGTTCTTGCGTTCTATCGGAAGGGGTGCTAGCTTTCCCCTCCCTAAGAACGCACGAACCGTTTTGACTAGGCGGTTGTTGCGCTGTGTGTGCTGGATGTTTCGAGGCGAACGATTCGGTTATTGTCCAAAATCGCTGCGACTCCTTCCCATTTCCAACCCACGGTTGATCGCTGGTGGAGAGGGTCTGAAGTACCTCCTTCGGTTTCGATATAGGTCTTTAAGCCACCTGAGAATTCAGAAACGGCATAAGCTCCTTTACCATAAACGAGAGAACCGTAGATTGCCTGTGAAGAATATCCTGCGGCTGCATAAACTGGTGACATCGTTGTTGAAACTAATCGAACTCCTTGCCAGTATCCCAATTCCCCAGTAAAGAGGTCGCCTCTGTGCTCGTTTGAAGGAGTAGGGCTTGAGTAATTGACTGCGGCGATAAAGCTCGTATCATTTCGGATGTCTTCTGCTACGTCTGGGTGTACTACCATTGCGTAAGCACTTCCAATCATAGGCATAGCTCCGAATTTCTCTACGTTATTTCTCTCCATAAATCTGACGGCTCTTGTGATAAGAGTTGTGGTCATCTTCATAGCGGTGGTAACGGTTGCGCGTGTTGCGACGGTACCATCTCCGTAAACAACATTTGTTCCTGCTCCGACAACATTCATAATGAGAGTGTCGATAGTTTCAGATGACTGAATAGCGAGAACATCGCTGGCGTCCTTAATCATTGAGCGGTCATAGAGGAATTCTGTGACATCAGAGATAACGGTGAAATCTCCATATTGTGAAAGAACTGCTGATACTGAGTTCATTGAAAGGTTAGAACCTGATGGGGTGATACCTTCATTAAGAGGAGTAATAGCAAGAGCGTTTCTGTTAAATCCACGGAGGATAACTGTTTTAGAGTTAGAACCTTTGGAAACGGAAGAAATCTTCGCGGTCTTGTACCAGAGAAGTTTCTGTTTGAGGATATCAATCAATTCTTTTTGAACGATTTTTTGTCCTACATCGATAGCTGCAAATAAATTCATTGTAGTTTAGATTATCTTTTAATATTAACAACCTTCAATACCAAAGTTTCCAATGTAAGAAGTAGTTACGTATACAGTATCAAGAGCGGTAGTTCCAGGTACGAATACCAAAGAAGTTTCATTCTTAATGTAAAGATATCCAATTTCGACGGAAGTGGACAAAGGGCTATGTGCGATATCGCTCTCCTGCATTTGGCGGTGCTTCGGGAATGAAGCTCCTGCAAGCCAGTAAAGGGATACGGTACCTGCTTCGGTCTGTGCTGAATCTGCACAAAGGGTGTACGTTCGGCAAGAGTTTGTGGTAACAGCGACGGTGCCGTCATCGTAAGCGATAGTTCCTGCAACGTTTCCAGCAACTCCTCCGAAGGTAAGTTGATTGGAAGTAATTGCTGGTGAACCGCCTACTACTCCAGTGTTTAAAGCTGGGCTGAGGTAAGTTGCGAGGGCGAGTGAAGGGGCGTCTTGTGCGGTCACTGTCATAGTGCGTCCATTTACTCGGAAGGTTGCGGTTGTACCAATCTTTGCAAGAGTTGATGAGCCTGCTTTAATGGCAAAACCTGGGGTTGTGTTGCATTCGTTAATGCATTGAAATCTAGGCATTATATTAAGATTAAACTGGTTAATCTCTCATAGAATCCAAGGTGTTATACAATTCTTCTAATGAGAGTTTTGAGGTATCAACCATTCCGTCACGTCTTGGTGAGGAGGGTTTCTTCTCAATAGGTTTAACTTTGCTTGAATACAAGTCTGCCAACGTTTCGCCAACCAATGCTTTGATGGATTGTTTGGGGTTTCGTAAGAAGGTTTTTTTGAGACTTTCTTTATAGTCTTTCATACCTTCAATCTTCTCGTACTGACTAAATTCTGTTTCAAATTTAGTTTCATTGTTCTTCTGTTCGAGCGGTGCGAGTATCGCAGAGTTTTCTGCTTTAATCACTCCGTAGAACTTTTCGAGCAACTGCCGAGAAGGTTCGTCTTGTACCGCACTAAGAAATTCCTGTACGTCTTTGAAACTATGGGGAGCTTCGGTCTTTTCTTCTTGGGGTTTTTGAGTTTCCTCTTTTTCCGCAAGTGTCTTGACTTGTTCCGCAAGGTCTCGAATACGTTTTTGAGCCCGTGGAGAGAGTTTGGATATTTCTTCTTCACTCATCTCTTCGTTCTCGTTGACATCATCTTCAGGTTCAGAGGTGGTGTCTTCCTCTGTAGGTTCTTGGGCGGACGCTCCCGAGGTTTCCTCTTCCTCTGATTCGTCTGATTCGAGCGTCTTTTTTAATTCCGCATACAAATCATCCTCCTCTACGTCTATTTTTTTTGTCATATCTTGTTTTGTGTGCCTATTTGTATAGTCACATTATTTTTAATTATTCCTCTGGAAGAAAACTATCTATTTCTTGCTGAAGAATTTTTGCTTGTGTTTTGGTGTCCGCCACCTTGAGAAGTTCAATCAGTGTCATCAGCCTGGCGTCATCTTTAATCAATTCGGCTATTCGTATCTTTACTTCTTCTCTTATCTTCTTTTCCATTACTTTCCACCCGTTAGTTCGTTTCATTGAGTCAATCACTTCAATCTCTGAGCTTCTGAATTTAATGGAACGGATTATTTCACGTGATCCGTCATCGGCATATTTTGTTTCGTCTAGGTTTCTCATATATTAAGATGTTACAAACGTTCCACTAAATGTCATCTGCAAACTCGGGTCTACTGTCCCATCTGCGGTCGCTGGTCCGTTGCTTGAGACGTAGATGTTATTCACTCCTGGTGCCAAGGTGAGCGGTGTTATCCCCGCTATGGTGGCGGTATCAATGACTGTCCCGTCTGCCCAGCCGTCTGTGGTAGGTGCGGTTACAGAGAGTTGCTGTGTATCGGTTGATACAGTGAGGTTGGTGGTGTGTTTTTCGTATAAAGTAGTAAAAGAACACGCTTCTAAATCATTGCTTGTGTTTGTTTTAAGCGTTCCGTCATTTACTGTTGAGGTTACGTGGAAGTGATATGTACCAGAAGTCCAGTCAAAAGAATTTAGGAATGAAAGCAAAGCACCCGTCGTAACAGAAGCATTTGCGATTGTTCTTGGCGTTCCGATTACGTTATTAGAGCTGTCGTGAACAGTTAAAGTCCAATCTCCTGTTCCTTTTGTTACAGGCCATATAGTGATACCTGTATTGTGTTTTTTTGTTGGGGTAAAAGTCTGTCTATGTGTCGCTCCTTCATTTATTGCTGTCGGTATGGCATAAGTATTTGCATAAGCACCTGCTGAGTCAAGACTCTGGTCCACATTATCCTTACTCGTCACTGCTGTTGCTTTCGGATAGAGAAGGGCTGGGGTGGCGGAGGGGTTGGTGATGGAGGAGACTTGTTCTAGGGTCATTGAGTTTACATCAAACCAAGCGTCTGAGATGTTACCGGCGGTTGCATTACTTAATTTAATTGTACCATACGCAGTTGAGGCGTTTGTTGTAACAAGAAATTCTTTTAGAGTCCAATCGTTCGTACCAACAAGGGTTGTTGAAAATCCAGTAATTATTGCAGATAATGCGGAACTAAACTCTCCTAGTCCAACCTTAACAGCAACTGAATTATTTGTTTTTATGTAGCAACGTAGTGCATAGAGAGTATTTGGTTTCAGTGGTATTCCGTGAGCAGTAGAAACAGCCCCTCCTGCCGATGTCCATATTTCCGCTCTTCCAGTAGTGTCGGTAGTAGACAGTTTAACCGTCCTTGCTCCTGTCCTTGTAACAGCACTATCAAATTCAGCAGACCAAGCTGTCGCCGTGTTTAATGCATACCACCCATACTTCTCATCCTCTATCCATCCACTCGTCGTCCTCGCTATATCTCCCGTCGCACTGTCTATCACGCGAACCACACCACCTTTGGCTGTGAGGGGGGTTACTGTGTTGACTGTGGCAGAGTTTCCTCCACCATTACCGACCATATTCGCAATTCCTATAATGTTTGGCATTTTATTGATTGAATACTACAAAGTCGCTTGCGGTTGTTCCTGTTGATTTAATTCCTGTAACTAATACGGGAAGAAATGTTCCATTGGCTATATTTTTAAAGATACAGGTTGTTCCGTCTTGATTGACAACGGTTACATTTCCTGCTGTTCCAACAAAGATTGGTGTTGCTCGATAAACAACGGAATCGCTCTTGGAAACATTTACTCCGTTCTCCGCTTGTAAATCTATACCTATATTTAATTGTGATTCTTCTTTCATATATTTTTAATTATTATATTTGCTTAGGTACTTGTGCTTGAGCTCCCGACTGAGTAGCTCCGAGTAATGGTGTTGCGTCTGTCGGTGCTTTTTGTTCTCCTGGCTGTTGTTGTGGCATTGCTGGCTGTTGTGGCTGTGGCTGTTCTTCGGCGGTGAACCAGGACTCTATTTCGTCTGGCTCTATGTCGAATGACTTGGCGACACTTCTTCTCATTGCGAGTTGTCCTGTAACTTTCGGGTCGTCTTTGAATGCCATAAACAAGTCCATCTTTGCTTTTTGCTTGATTGCTTTGTTCTGCACGCTGTCCTCTGCTGGTACAGCTCTGGCGACGAGCTTCACGTCTTTAAAGTTCTTTTTGGTAACGTCGTTAATGGTGATGGTCTTATATCCAAATATCTTTACCTTCCTTGGCTTTGTGAGCCTCTTGGCGGTTATGTCTGCCATAAGTTGATAGAGTTCTTCACATGCTTCGGTGTAGTTTCTCTTCATCACAGTTATACGAGCTTCAACATCGGCGTTGAGTTTGGCTTGCATTGTAACGGATACCTTTCCGCCTTTACCCTGCATTTGTGCTGGGGCGAGTCCTGACGCGCTGTCTGTTATCTGTTTTATATTCTGCCCTGTAGCGAGTGCTGACGAGATTTCTGGTACTTCAAGTGGGAACGCAACATCTTTGATACTCTTCCCAACGGGTACTTGGATTGAGGAAACTCCGTTTGGTCGCATTATGAGCGAAGACTGTTTGAAACCTGTTGCAGAGTCTACGAGCAACATATTGAAATTACGGTAAGTGTTATTGTCTATCGCTTGATTGAGCGTGCAGTCATAAGCGAGATTGGTATCACGATAGAGGTCTGCGACTGAAGGACACCAAAATGTTATTCCGCGGGTGTAAGTTCCTGGAGCGATGAACGGGTTTCGTTCCAGTCCTGATTCTTCGGCTTTCTTGTGTCGTAAGAGATACACGTCATTCGCGACGGTATCTATCATTAACTCATTATCTTTGTTGTATGAATACCATTCGGTTATTTCGGCAACTTTTGATCCGTACATATTCGTATTGCTCAATCCCATATTCTGTAAGCGGATATTCTTTTGGCTTTCCTCGGTATTTGAACTGGTCTGAATATCGCTTGGTACTTTGTATTCTTTGAGTTTAGATATTTCTTCGGTGTCATACTCCATTTCATCTGCTTCATCTTCAATCTCTTCAATGGTCTTGTAGATGAATTGCTGTCCGCAATAGAGTGCATCTTTGGTATTCTTGGCGAGCGGGTCAATGAGGAATGAGAGAGTATCAACGAGTTCAACGGTATTCTTGTCATTACCAGGGATTACTTTCCATACTCCGCGACCATATATTCCGCCTTCAATCTTTCCGTTCTCGTAAATGAGGTTCCAACCGCTTTCTTTCAGGTCTTCTTTAACGACGTGTTTCATCAACTCCTCGGCGTTTTCATCTCCTTCGGGGATTGTGTCGAACTCTACATCTGGTGCTTGCCCTATCTTTGCGGACATATTCTGAACACCCTCGAACAGAATAGGTGCGTGGAGATTTGAGCGTGTGAGTAATGATTTCTGCAGTACTCCATTGTAGATTTCTTCGCTCTTTAACCAGTTATTTATCTTGACCTGTCTAAATTTAATGGCAAAGTCTTTTTTTTTCTGGTAACGGAGAATAATGTCAACCTTTTCGGGAATGACATTTTTGTATTCTACCTTTGGTGTTTCAGTTTTTTTCATAGGAAATAATCTTGCGACTATCTCCCAGTCTTTCTGTGGAGAGTTCTTTTCTTATATTATACCATAATCACTTTATCTTTGCAAAGTCGTTCATCACACTTGGGTTATTAAGTACAATCTTTTGTGAACGGTGAACGAAATAAGCGTCTGCCTTTCCCGATTGGTCTTTGATAATCTCAACACGCTCAAAAGGTTTTGCCTCTCTTAGTATGTCGATTATTGTTTGTTCGTTTGTTGTTAGCATTTAATTAAAATAACCTGTTCTTGAATTGATACTCATTCGCTCAATAGCGTCTTCGATGTAAGTCTTTTCTGCTACTGGCGGTTTACAAATTTGTTCTTGATAAGCAAGCGCGTCTAGTATATCGTCGTTTATTCCCTTTGGAAACCTTAATTCTTCTTCTTCCAGGGCGTCGCATTGTCCTACAAGATGAAATATCTTTTTCCCTTCGTATCTCGGTATCAATCCTCTTATTCTCGTTTCTTTCTTCGTGCCGTGGTGTTTTAGTCCATAGATAATCGGGAATATATTGCGTTTAATCATTTCGAGCTTTAAGAATGGATACACTGCGTCATAGTACGTTGTTTCTTCAATTCCTATCGCTTCGGGTCTCTCCTTCCTCCACAATTCAAATATCTTGTCTATGAGTTTCGCGCTGTTTATTCTTTCGTGCTGGGATTTTATATACCAATTATTCTCAAGGTCCACACGGTTGATGATGATACCTGTATAATCGGCGCTGTCGTGTTCTTTCACTGCTGGGTCAATCGTTATCCAACACTTTGTATCGTCGGGTATCTGATTGGGTTCTTTGTACTGGAACATTTCTTTCTTGAACTCCTGACTGTCTGCGTCAAGTGGTGAGCATTGGTAGAGAGAACTCCAGTCATATGTTCCGATGTCTGCCTTAATCTCTTTGAGTGAGTCGAGCGTAAAGTGATCCGCCCACAATGCTTCGCCTTGCTTTCTGAACTGTTCATCTTCGATTGCAATGGCTGGGAGATTGATTACTTCCCATTTATCTGCGTCGGGTTTCTTGAGTATTCTTCCGATAAGGTCGTCGTCGTGCCATCTGGTTGCTAGAATGATTATAGCTCCGTCTGGACTTAGACGTGTTCGGGCGGTTGATGTATACCATTCATAAGTTGATTCCCTGATGACTGATGATTCGGCGTCTTGTCGGTTCTTACAGTAGTCATCGATGATTAAGAAGTCTGCTCCTTTTCCCGTCACTGCTCCACCGATACCGACGGCATTATAGGCTCCTCTTCCGTTTGTGTTCCACTTTCCTTTCGCTTTGCTATCCTCGGCGAGTGTAACGTCAAATAGGTTCTGATAGTGTGGGTCTGCGATTTGATTCCTGACTTGTCTACCGAAGTCCATCGCAAGGTCTGACGCGTAACTGGCTTGTATGATATTTCGGTCTTTATTCTTTCCGATAATCCACGGCGGGAATTGAATTGATACTAACTCTGATTTTCCGTGCCTCGGGGGCATAGTAACGATAAGTCTCTTGATGTCTCCTCTCTCTACTGCTTCGAGTTTCTCGGCTAGGAGTTTATGGTGCCAACTAATTTTGTATGTCGGGAAATTGTATTGAACGTAATTAAGTAAACAACGCCTGGCTAGTTCCCTTCTAGCTAGTTCCCTCAATGCTTCCGCCTTCGAGAATTGCGTTAAGTTCATCTGTTGTCAATTCGTTTATTTTGTTAATAGTGACTTCACCTTTTGTTTTGATTGGGGCGTATGAGCCTTTGAGTTTATAGGCAGAATCAAGATAACGATGACGGGTAGCATAGTCTGGTTTTTCTTTAATGATTTCTCCTTCTGAATCGTATTGAATATCGCTCGCTTCTAAGCCTTCGAGATGGACACGCTCCAATAATTCATCTGGGATTCTGTCGGCAATAGACTTGACAGCTTGCTGAATACTAGGTTTAGCTAGGTTTTCACTTCCTATGTTATTAGCCGTTCTATAATCGGTAGTATCATAAACTTTAAGAGCTGATTTTGTTGCATTACCAGTCTTTACATATTCCGCTACGAATCCTTTTTGTTTTTTAGTTAATCCTCGTGCCATTAGAATTTATATAAAATTAAACCGATTGCGAAAAACATTAGAATAATCTTAGTCCATTGTATTACTCTTTCTTCGTTAGACATTTTCATATACTTTGGGTTTTGATAGGTGTTTAATCATATCCTGGCGTTCTTCGTTTGTTTTGCCTAGATACTTGTAATCGCTTCGCTGACATATCCAATAGATGTCGATGTAGTCTGGATAGAGTTCTGTGAAGTTTGATTGTCTGATTGCTTTGATGAATACTTTTTTGAATTTGGGGATAAGTAATGCGGTAGATAACATCTTTCCAACTTTGCTGATTTTGTTTCTGGTGTCTTGATTTCCGTAGAGTTCTTCTCTTTCTTGATAGAGTGCTATGAGGCGGTTTAGTTCTTTCCTGGGGTTGTTTGCCAATTTGTCTTTATTCGTTTCTCTGGCGATGTCGTGGAGTCTGTAACGGTAGGCTGTATCATATTCGATTATGTGAGCTAAGCATTGAGCGAGTTGCTGACTTCCTGTTAGGTCGGTTAGTATGCATTTTAGTTCTCGGGCGATCGGCGTGAGGTTTTCATCTTTGAGTAATACTGATGGTATTATCTTTGAAGTTATATCGTTGAAAGATTTTAGTGCTTTATTAGGATTGAGGAATATCAGTGGAAAATTTGTGGCGTGGATTAATAATCTCTTTACGATGTCAAATAAGAATAATGCCTGTGGGGTAACATAAGCCCTTTGCGGGTATTCTGCTCCTTCGATGTATATCAAGATACCTCTGTCGGTTGCTTCCGATTTCTCTATTTTAAAATTCTCTGTCATACCGTCCTCCACCCCTGACAGTGGACGCTCGCCTTAACGAGTGGACGTGAACGGACAACACCTGATTTGTAATATTAAAAACTCTGCTCAGCGTTTCTCCGTTCGATAAAACTTTACACACCACATTGGTTCTCCGTTGTTTGATGTAATCGCGTCACGAGAGATTGAGTGTTTCCTGTTGCTTACAGTTTACCACATTTTGCAAAATACTACAAGTACCATTTTTCACACTTTTCCCTGTGCATAAAAGTGAAGGAAATTTGAAGAAATATTTTTGTGTGGCTAGAATATGGCTATATAGAGCCGTCAAAAAGATATCCACAGGTGGTCATTTTGATATACATAAAAAGTACTTGCAATATTTAATGTATAGTATATACTGTTTACATAG
>Ga0209777_10005762_pt1 | contig 14180 bp, 18 predicted proteins | sample FrelakmetHBP12HB_FD_187147 | JGI IMG/M metagenome (GOLD analysis project Ga0209777, IMG submission 187147) | Freshwater lake sediment microbial communities from the University of Notre Dame, USA, for methane emissions studies -HBP12 HB (SPAdes)... | ecosystem: Environmental > Aquatic >...
GTCGCTTCCACTGTCTTATTCTGCTCGGCCATTTGAGCTCCTTTTTGTTAGATAATATTACATTCCGGCCGAGAAGTGTCTCTTAACTATTACCCTAAACCTGTCTCAAATGCTCTGACACGGAACAGCGCAGATAAGATGGGGTGATCTGATTGATCTGCTTGACCGCCTGGGCCTCGCAGTAATCCGAAAACAACTTGATCTTTTGCCGGTAGAACCGCAAAGAACCATCAGCCAATCCGGCAGCTTTTCGGTCAATGAGGAAGGCCTCTAACCAGGTCAGTAGGTAACCATCGACCGAAGAATCTTGAAGAGTCCGCTGGGTGTCGATTTTTAGTAGCATTTGGCACACTCCTATGCTTTTAGTGTGCCAAATACCGCTAGATATGGGGGTAAATGGTGGTCAAATGCCTTTATTTAGGGGGTGGGAGAGATCATTTTGAACCGAAAATCGATCTAACTCTGCGGACTTAAAATCCGCCGGTGGTGACACCGTGAGGGTTCGACCCCCTCTCGCCCCACAGGTATGGCCATTTTAGGCATTTTCCAGCAAAAATCCCTATATTTAGGGGACATTTGACAGGAAAAAAAATCAAGAGAGTCCGCGGGGTGTCAAATTCTTGACTTAAACCCCAGATTTCAATGACCTCTGCCACAGAATACTATAAACAAAAAGATCACGCCCCGATGTGGGGCGTGATCTTTTTAATCCACAAAATTGCTGGGATTTGAGGAATTTTAGTTCATCAACGATACCTTAAACAAACCTATCAAGACACAGAAACTGCTTATCGACTGGTCGGCCTAGTGGATATTGCAGAATTCCTATCCTTATATTAAAATGGGAAATAAAGAAAGACTTTATGGTTCCCTCGTTAATAAAACGGTCAAGGAAAACCGGGCGAGTGAGCTAATTCTGACTTGTTTGGTTGATTATGATAAAAGATATTCACTGTAGGAAGAAGAGCCTCCTATTCGGGAAGCTTTTTTTGTGCATATATGGAGTTTATCAACACAAATACAACGGTATTTAGAAGGTCCAGCAGGAGTCGGACAACATCCCCGAGAGGGATATGCGACCAAGCGTATTCAGGTTCCAATCCGTTGGATGTCATTTCAACTGTACGCAGGCCGGTGTTAACGGTCGCTTTTTTATCGGGATTCCTTACCTATTTCAGCCCGGTGTGTGGGGTTCAAGATGATACTCTGTTCCATCTTCTTAAAACTGCCATAGGGTATAGCCGAAGCCTGACCTTAGGTACTTTTCGATCGCGTTGCGCATGTCGTCTTCATCGACATACAGCAGAGGGATCTGCGAACGCTGGCAGGCAAAGCCATCCTGCCAGGCTTTCAAGCCGGCGGGAGAGACCGGGAGGGAGAATTCGGTCGCATTAGCGGGGAGAAAATCAACCAGCTTGTGCTCCCCATAGACCAGGTAGGGGTAATCGGCGTAATGCCAGAGCGGGACCCCCAGCCGTTCGGCCGCGGTACGGGTCAGCACATGATCACGGTGACTGCCAATGGCCAGCGGAGCCACTAGCTCACAGTCCGCGGGAAGGTTCTTGCGCAGGAAATCCGTCACCGGCGGAATCAGGTGTGATTCTTCGGGCTCAAGCGGCTTCATCTGATCCTCGTTCTCTTTGATGATCGGCTCATCGGTCCCTGGATGGTAACGGTAAATGTTGTCAGGCACGGTGTAGCGTCGGTAGGTGGCCGCCCCCAGGACCGCACAGCAGGCGGCGTCCTCCAGGCTGCGCTTGCGGGGCACATCCTCGCCGATATCCCAAAAACTATGCAGGAGCTGGGCATATTCGGTCAGCGGCTTCCCCGCCGGGGGGTCGCCAGCGCAGATGGTCCAGATCTCCACGCTGTCGCCGCGGCGCGTCGATTCCCAGACCAGCCCGCCAGCGGAGAGTACCACATCATCGAAATGGGTGGAAAGGAAAATCCAGTTTTTCATTTGATTGCCCGGATGCGGGCGTCGATCTCCTTCTGCGACACCTTGACAGCAAAGACGATCCCGCCCAGCAGGAACAGGAACGCCGAGATGATGAACAGAGCCATGAAGGTGGTGCGCGTCAGGGTTACCAGAATGACACCGAAGATCAGACCGGCCAGGGCGCCCGAGAGCCCGGTCGACAGGTTATTGTAGGCCATGTACTGGCCAGCTTCATCCTTGGGGGCCAGGTCGCTGGCCAGGGCCGGGACAATGGCCATAATTGGGCCCGTTGCAGCTGCGCGGACACCGGCCAGGACGAGGAAAAGAATGTAGTTGCTGGTCAGACCCATCAGCAATGTGGTCATAGCGCACAGGAACATGGCCCACAGGATCAGGGGTCGGCGCCCAATTTTGTCGGAGAGAAGTCCCGAACCAACCGAGGCCAGTAAAGTCAACACCAGACTGATGCCACCCATTGTGCGGAAGGCCGCCTCCGGGTTGACGGTCGGGAAGTAAACTTGGAAGAAATACAGGGCAAAGAATTGCAGGCTGTTCATGCCCATGTAGGCCAACAGGACTGCAAACACCACCCAGAAGAAGACCGCCACGCGTGTGCGCACCTTGAACATATCGCGCACCGCCTGCCCCAGGCTGATCCTTTCGGACCGGTCGGCAGGCGTGTCCTTGCCGCGTATGACCAGGACGTTGACAATCCCAGTCAGGGCAAAAATCCCGCCGACCAACCATAGGGCCGCGATGGTCTGGCCGTTCTGGATGAGAATGGTCACCACCACGATGGCAATGGTGGCACCCACGAGGGTCAGGGCACCCTGGATGCCGGAGGCCAGACCGCGCTGCTTCTCGGGGACCACATCTACCAGCAGTGGCCACCAGGCCCCATTGCCGACGTTGGTGGCGAACTGCATCCCGCAGTAGCTCAGGACAATGATCGGCAGCGCGAATGAAAGGAATGCCTTCTGCAAGGTCGGCGCCAGAAAAAGCGTAGGGAGTGCGATCAGCGGGAGCCCGATAAGCGCACCGATCAGGATGGCCGGGGTGCGCCGGCCCCAGCGGCTGGCACTATGATCGCTCAGGATGCCTGACAGGATACTGACCGTGATAGCCAGCAGAGTGCCGAAGAACCCGATTAAACCGGTCACCAGGCCCTTGCTGGTCGTGACGACCCTCTCCACCAGGGTGGGAAGCAGGAGACTGTTGTAGGCCGTCCAGACCAGGTTGGCTCCCAGCATCAGCATGCTCATTCCGAAAAGGAAACCGACCGAACGTTTTATGCCCGTGCCTGAATGATCTGTCACTGCAGCTCCTTATACACAAAGGTCATCAAGGCTTCCCAAGGGATCCCGGGAGTCTTCGTGTTCAACGCGAGTATTATCCTGGTGCTTACATCATGATCTTTTGCAGCTTCATCAGGTCTTCCATCGCGCCCTTGACCTGGATCTTGCGCTGCATGTAGGCGGTGGTGCCGTTGATCTTCTTATCCATGATGCCGGCCAGGACATCGGTGGTCATGGTTACCAGGATATTCGGTTTCTCAACCGCTTCCTGGGTGAGGGTAGCCGTTTTTCCATCCACGGCCTTGATCAACCACGACTCTTTCGTGTCGGTGAAAGTGAATTGCAGGCTCTTGGTGAAACCTTTCAGGCCGGCCTGCACGGCCGGGTCGGCGAAGCGGTCCACCATTTTTTGTAGATAGGGTTTGATGTCAGTCATAATCGTCTCCTTTTTAGAGTGTCCTCGCGAGCCAATCAGCGGTGAAACAATCTCTGGCTCGCGAGGAGATCGCTTTGTTGCAGCTACGCCGTGCCTCAAAAAGACACTTTGATATTTCCATTCCGCACGGACTCGTATGCTTTCTCGATGACCTTGACGGCGTAACAGCAATCCAGTGGGTCAACCCTGGGGGATTTGTTCTCAACAACGGTGTGGACGAAATCCTTGACCTCCTCCACGATGGAAAAGTAATGCCAGCCCATCGGGTCATATTCAGGGCCAGCGACCGGGCTGCCGTCGAAATCGACTGGCTCGGCGTAAAACCGCACCGGTGGGTCCACCATCTGGTCCACGATCAGGCTGCCGGTCGTGCCGTATACTTCCAGGCGCTCGCTGTGCGGGATCTCAACGGTGAAGCTGAAGCTGGAGAGAAAATCAGCCCCGCACACCAACCGGCCGCGTACATCTGCGTTATCTTCCACTTCGCTGCCCACCTGGTAGAGTTGGGAGGTGAAGGCGGTCAGTTCTTTGATCTCGCCGAAAAGCCATTTCAACAGGTAGAAGGTGTGTGGTCCCGAGTCGATCAGGGTGCCGCCACCCAGGCTGAGCTTGCGGCCCCAGAAATACTCATCCGACAGGCGCATGCGCTCATTGGCAGGCAGGAAGGTGCGCACGAGGTTGATTTCACCGAGCTTGCCCGAGCGAATAATCTTTTCCGCCTCGATATACACCCGAATGTAGGGCGTGTTTTCCGCGATCCCCAAGCAAATGCTAGCCACTTTGGCTGCCTCGACAATATCCAAGGACTGCTGGTAGGTGACCGCCACCGGCTTCTCGAGCAGGAGGTGCTTCTTCGCGGCGATGATATCCAGCGCGATAGGATGGTGCAGGTGGTGGGGAAGGATGACATCGATCAGGTCAATGTCCGGATCGGTAAGCAGGTCATGGTAATCGTTGCAGGTCCTGGCGTCGAACAACGCGGCAAGGTTGGCGGCACTTTCGGGATCGATGTCACAGACGGCAACCACCTCCGCCAGGTCGGGTACTTCCTGGAACCCGGCCGCGTGGATGGGGGCGATCAATCCCGCCCCCAGAATGGCGACGCGCAGTTTTGGAGACAAGCTCACTTCCTTTCGATGATATCCACCGGCAGGGTGCTCAACTTCTCCGGTTCTCCCTGCGTGACGAGGAAGGTTTCCTCATCGCCGACCATTACGCCTTCATCGCTCGGTGAGTACAGCTCGATGTTGAGCACCATGCCCGGCTCCACCCGGGTTGGGTCGTCAGACATGATCCAGCGCTCCTCCACCTGCAGGCCCACGCTGTGGCCCACATGCAGGTACATCGGGTCGATCCCCATCTTGGCATACAGGTCAGCAGCACAGGCATGCACTTCAGAGAAGGTATTAGCGGATCGCAGGGTTTTCCCCATCTCAGCCACGATCCAGCACAGTTTCTTGTGCAGCTCCTTGAGCGCTTCGGGGACGGTCCCGGTGTACGCCAGCCGGCGGTTATCCGAGACATAGCCCCGGTACACCGCGCCCAGGTCGAGGGTCACGATTTGGTTCGGTTCGAGCACTTCATCCAGAGCGATCTCGGGGTTGGAGGTACCGAAGGCAACGGTAACATGGTCCACACCATCGGCGCCGTTCTGGATCATCCGGACCTTGGCCTCCTGGATCAGGTCCAGGCGGGTCATTCCCAGGCGAAGGTTCTGGACCAGTTCCATCACGGTGCGGTCGATAATCTGGGTGCTCTTGCGGATGAGTTCAACCTCAGCCGGGGTCTTGACCAGGCGAAGCGTGGTGAGCAGGTCATCCACCACGAGGATGCTGGCAGGTTTGGCATGCTCTTCGAGCAGGCGCACGGCGTAGTAGGGGAAGGTCGATTCGACACCCACCGTGCAGCCCGGCTTGAGCTTCTCATCGATCAGGGCAGCCAGGTCATCGGTTGCCATCTGGGCAGTGAAGGACATGCGCACATCGTCAGCGCCGTACTCGATGCCCATCGCCGCCGGCCCCCAAGCCAGCAGGATGATCTGTCCATCTGCGCCGACAAAGACGTTATAGGGGTCCTGGTTGCGCAGGGCATGGATGATCGGGTTGCCGCTGCCGGGTAGGCAAGGGTAACCGGTGATATAGAAGACATTTTCAGGGGAAGACACGAACAACCCGTCCAGCTTGTGCTCCTTCATCAGGGTGTCCAGGCGGGCGCGGTCCAGGCCAACGGGTTTGAATGAAACTTCAGACATCGGATCCTCCAATGGTGAACTGGTTGAGATCAGGACAGGCGTATCTCACCCCTGCATAGTCACGAACTGCCTGGTCTCGATCGAGCGGGCAACTGCTTCCGCCGCCTTGAGCGCATAGAGAGCATTCGCCGGGTCGATGCGCGGCGGGCGGTCATCGATGACCGCGGCGACGAAATCCTTGATCTCGGCAATCATCGAGTTGAACTTCCAGGCCATCGGGTCGAAAGGAACATCCTCCACCACAATGCCGTCAATGTCATTCGAACCCAGGTAATACTTGACCACCGGGTTCGCCAACTGGTCGATGATCATCCCGCCCAGGCTGCCATAGATCTCGACCCGTTCGGTCCACGGGATCTCAAAGGTGCAACTGGTGTTGAGCTGGAACTCGGCCCCGTTCGCCAGGTGACCGAGGATCAGGCCGTTATCCTCCACCTCCCCCTCGGGGATGAGCTTGGATGCAAAACCAAGCACATCCCGCACCCCACCGAAAAGCCACTTGAACAGGTAGAAGTTGTGCACCGATGAATCGATGATCACCCCGCCGTAAGGCGCCTTGCCATGCCATAAGTTGGGATCCTTGATGCGATATACCTCGCTCCCGGCAATCAATGTACGCACCGTCAGGATGTTGCCAAGGATGCCTTGCTTGAGGATCTCCTCGGCTTTAAGGTAGGCGGTTACAAAGTGCGTGTTTTCCGCCACGCTGAACTTGACCCTTTTTTTCTTGGCCAGGGTGATCAATTCCCCGCCCTGCTCCGATAGGATCGTGATGGGTTTCTCCACCAGCACGTGTTTGCCATGCTCGAGCGCTGCTTTGGCGATCTCGAAGTGCAGTACATGGGGGACGGTGATATCCACCAAGTCGACACGCGGATCAGCCAGCAGGTCCTGGTAACGGGTATAGCCTTTGGCTCCTGCTTGCATCACGATGCGGTTGTTGACTTCTTCTGCGTTGATGTCGCATATAGCGACGATTTCACAGTCATCCCCCATCTCTGCATACCCGGCTTCATGCGCATATGATATGGATCCCAAGCCGATCATGCCCACACCAACTTTTTTCACTGTCATGGGGAGTCCTTTCCAATGCTCGCAAATTTGTCGGACATTCTAAACTATAGCATAAAGGAAATTCTCGCGCAATAGGGTCGGGTAAGTATCGTATCAGGTTGCGTTTGAGATATGATTATGCTATAGTGGCCATATCAATCCAAACGGAGGATCTCCCATGGACCCCTTGATAATCATCGCCACCCCCAACATCTGCTGGCTCAAACCGGATGTGGACTATCCGCGCACGCCAGATGCCATCGCCAGGGAGGCGCGCCTGTGCTACGATAATGGTGCCACCATCCTGCACACACACGCCGAAGGCAAGTGGAAAGCGACCATTGCGGCAGTGCGGGCTGTATCCCAGATCCTCGTCCAATGCGGCATGTCCAGCCTGCCCATCCCCGACCGGATGGAGGTCTTCACCGAACATGCTGACATGATGTCGATCATCCTGAACCACCACGACGAGGCCTTCGTTGGTGCGGATTTCAATGTACTGCACCTTAAAGACGAATTGATCGAATATGCCCGGTTGTGCCGGAAGTACAGCGTCATCCCCGAATGGGAGGTCTGGCATGCTGGCTCGATCTGGAGCCTGAACTACCTGATCGGCAAAAAGCTGCTCAAACCACCTTATATCACCACCCTGTTCTTCGGCTGGCCGGGTGGGACCTGGAGCCCGCCGACCGTCGAGGAGTACCTCTACCGCCGCAAGTTGATGCCGGAGGGCTGCGCCTGCAATGTGAGCATCATGGGCGCGGGGCAGCGCGACATCCTGGCCGCGGCTATCATCCACGGCGATCACGTGCGCGTCGGGACGGAGGACCTGCCCACCAACCACAGTGGGAAACTGGTCACCACCCACGAGCTGGTGCTCGAGACCGCCGAAATGGCCAGCGCCCTGGGACGCCCGCTGGCAACGGTGCAGCAGGTGCGCAGGATGATCGGGTTGAAATAGATATTACCCTCGCCCTAGGCGGGTAGACCGCGCCACCAAGTTGGAGGAATTCATGAGCGATAGGAAAGTTGTCATCATCACCGGTTCAGCACGCGGCATCGGCGCGGCGACAATGAAAATATTTGCCCGCCATGGATATAACGCGGTCGGCCTGGATATCCTTGCCGAGGGCCAGAGCGTGGCGGAGGAGATCCAGAAAGAGGGCGGAGAGGCGCTGTTCCTACGCTGTGACGTATCGAATGAGGAGCAGGTGGCTGGCTGTGTCCGCCAGGTCAGCGAGAAATATGGCCGCGTGGACGTGCTGGTCAACAACGCCGGGATCGTGCTGGTCAAACCCTTCGACCAGATCACCTGGGACGAATTCCGCCGCACGACCGAGGTCAACTTGGGGGGGCACTTCCTGCTGTGCAAGTACGTACTGCCCTGGATGAAGAAGCACAAGCGCGGCGTTATCGTCAACATGGGCTCGGTCTCGGGGCATGTCGGGCAGATGGACCACGTCATGTATGGAGCCACCAAGGGTGCCATCATCGCCATGACCCGCGCCCTGGCATGGGAACTGGCGCCTTACAACATCCGGGTCAACTCGATCAGCCCCGGCTCGGTGGACACCCCTATGTTGCGTGGCGACATCGACCAGGAGTCGAAACGCACCGGCATCCCATTCGATGCTTTAAAAAAGGAGCGCGAAGCCGAGCAGGCTTTCAAGCGCTGGGCCGACCCGCTTGAGATCGCCGAGCCAATCTATTTTCTCGCCAGCGAGGGGGCTTCCTTCGTCACTGGCGCAGACTGGCTGGTGGACTGCGGCTGGGTGGCAAAATAAGAGGATGATATGAGCAACGAACGTTTTCTAGTCACCGGCGCAGCCGGCTGCATCGGCAGCTGGGTACTGAGGAACCTGGTCCGGGAGGGCGTGCCCGTTACGGCCCTCGACCTGGCTCCCAAGTACCACCGACTGCCCCTGCTTTTAGAAGAAAAAGAGATCGCCCGGATCACTTTCATCAATGGCAATATCTCCGACCTGGCAACGGTCGAGGCGGCGCTAAAAGAAAGCCAGGCTGATCACATCATCCACCTGGCTGCCCTGCAGCTGCCCTTTTGCAAAGCGGATCCGGTCGCCGGGGCGCGCGTCAATGTGGTCGGGACGGTGAATGTTTTCGAGGCAGCCAAGCGCATTGGCCTGAAGAACTTGGTCTATGCATCGAGCATGGCTGTCTATGGCCCCAGCGATAAGTACCCCGAGGAACCCCTGGGCAACGATGCCCCGCTAAAGCCGCGTTCGCACTACGGCTTCTACAAGCAGGCCAACGAAGGCAGCGCCGCGGTCTATTCCCGCGATGACGGCATCTCCAGCATCGGCCTGCGGCCCTACGTGGTCTACGGCGCTGGTCGCGACCAGGGCATGACCTCCACACCTACCAAGGCCATCCTGGCTGCCTCCGCCGGACAGCCCTATAAGATCAGTTACGGCGGGCGCTACTGCTTTCAGTACGGCGCCGACACCGCCCGGGCGTTCATCCAGGCTTCTCGGGCTGCTCCACGCGGTGCGCAGGTCTTCAATATCGGCGGGGAATCGGTCAGCACGGTAGAGGTGATCGCGGCCATCGAGCAGGCCGAACCCTCCGCCCTCGGCCGGATCACCTTCGATGACATCCCGCTACCCTTCCCGCCCGAGGTCGATAATACCGCCTTGACAGCCGCGGTGGGACACCTGGCCTTCACCTCGCTTACGGATGGCGTTGCAGAAACCTTGTCCATTTTTCGCCGTGCCTTGGCGGAGGGAAGGATCAAGGTGGAGTGAGGTATTTGGCAGGCGGATTCCGCTGCCTGCCCGCTTTCAAGTGAGGAAATATTTATGCCAACCAACATCGTCACTTTTGGTGAGATCATGCTGCGTTTATCCCCTCCCGGGCGTCAGCGCTTCGGGCAGGCGCGCAGTTTCGATGTCATTTATGGCGGGGGGGAAGCCAATGTGGCCGTCTCTCTGGCGAACTATGGTCTCCCCGTGGAACTTGTTACCCGCCTGCCAGCCAACGATCTGGGAGAATCCTGCATCCAATTCCTGCTCCAGTATGCCGTGGGTACGCAACATATCCTGCGCGGCGGCGAGCGGCTGGGAATCTACTTCCTGGAAAACGGCGCCGCCCAGCGCGGCAGCAAGGTGGTCTATGACCGGACCGGTTCGGCCTTTGCCACCCTCCAACCCGGCATGCTGGATTGGAAGAAAGCCCTCGCTGGTGTGAACTGGTTCCACTGGACGGGCATCTCGCCGGCTGTATCTGAGGGCGCCGCGGCGGCCTGCCTTGAAGGGATCCGGATCGCCAGCGACCTGGGGATGACCATCTCCTGCGACCTGAACTACCGCGCCAAACTGTGGAAATGGGGTCGGCCCACCGGCGAGGTGATGGCCGAGCTGGTTGCCTTGTGCGACCTGGCGGTGGCCAATGAAGAGGACGCCGAGAAAGTATTTGGGATTAAAGCGCCGGATACTGATATCACCGCCGGCAAAGTATCCGCCGAAAAATACATCCCCGTTTGCGAGCAACTGGCGGTCCGCTTCCCACGCCTGAAGACCATCGCCATCACCCTGCGCGGCTCGCTCTCGGCGAGTCACAATACCTGGAGCGGGGTGCTCTGGCAGCCAGGCAAGTTCTTCACCGCCCCAACCTACGATATCCCCGATATCGTCGACCGGGTCGGCGTTGGCGACGCCTTTTCTGCGGGTCTGATATACGGTCTGAACCAATATGGTAATGATCCGCAACGCTCTCTGGAGTTTGCCGCGGCCGCTTCGGCACTCAAGCACTCCATCATGGGTGATTTCAACCTGGCGACCGTTACCGAGGTCGAGGCGCTGGCTGCCGGGAATGCATCTGGGCGCGTAAGCCGCTAATCTGAAAGGATCCACACTTGGCAAAATACTCCCGTCTCAAAGTGCTCAACACCATGATCGAAACCGGCCTCGTGCCGCTCTTTTACCATGATGACCCGGAGGTGGCCACCGAGGTGATCCGTGCCTGCCTGGCTGGTGGGGCGCGCTGCGTAGAGTTCACCAACCGCGGCGATGGGGCCCACCTGGTGTTCGCTGAGTTGATGAAACGCTTCCGCGAGGATAAACAGGTCATCCTGGGCGCCGGGACGATCATGGACCCGGCCACGGCTGCCCTCTTCATCCAGCTTGGAGCCAACTTCATCGTCGGTCCCAACTTCAACCCGGAGGTGGCGCGCTTGTGCAACCGGCGGATGGTCTCCTATACACCTGGCTGTGCGACCGCTACCGAGATATCCAATGCAGAGGAGCTAGGCGTGGAGATCTGCAAGATCTTCCCCGCCGGGGAGCTCGGAGGACCGGCTTTCGTCCAGGCCCTAAAGGGGCCGATGCCTTGGGCGCGGGTGATGCCCACCGGAGGGGTGACGCCCGAGAAGGAGAACGTCATCACCTGGATCCAGTCTGATGTGGCCTGCATTGGATTGGGCAGCAAACTCATCTCCAATAAAGGTATCGAGGCGCACGAATACCAAGCCATCACAGCCAACGTCAAACAAGTCCTCGCCTGGATCCAGGAGGCCCGCAAGGGGATCTCTCCCATTTAGGAATCCGGACTGAAAATCCCATCTCAGCATTCATAACCCATCCCTGGAACAGGGGAAGGTTTTGGTAATGCGCCGATATCCATAGCGTCCATACTGGCTGGCTAACATCACGATCCGTTCGGTAAGCAGCTCTTCGTCATCGGTTTCCTTCTCATGATAACGCTGGGTGGAGCGAGGTTGTTTCATTGCCCGGCAGACACGACTCTCAGGTACCTGAAACACTTTCTGGGCGTGCTCCACTGCTTGCCTGCGTCTGGCCGGGCTGGTCAGTTTCCCTGGACCGTCTCCCGTAAGATCGAGTTGTCCAACGACAGATCTGCGACCAGCTTCATCAAGCGACTGTTCTCTCGCTCCAACTCCTTCAACCGCCGAGCCTGATCTGTGCGGATCCCACCATATTCCTTGCGCCAGCGATAATAGGTTTGTTCACTGATGTTGAATGACCGGCATACATCCCCCACTCCTTGTCCCTGGCTGAGAAGCACTTCTGCTTCCCTCAGTTTGCTAATTATCTGCTCAATCGAGTAGCTTTTCCTTGGCATTTTGACCTGCCTCCTTGTCTGAATCCTAACATGAAAGTTGGATCGGTTTTTGGGGAGCAGGTCAAAAATTTTTGAATAAGATTGATTTATAACATTAGATCACTTTAAAGCACAATAGACAACAATAATCCTTAAATATTTTTTCCTATACCTTTGTCCCGCAGTCGGGGCAAAACTTCGTCGCCAATGGCATTTCTTTGCCGCAGTTCGAACAAAATTTGGTCGTGGCATCAACAGGCACTGGGGTCGATGAGGGAGTGGATTGGGTTGAGGTGAGTGTTGATAGGGACTGCACAGGCCCAGAGACTGGTTGAGGTGCGGATTGGGTCCCCTGCGATGCATAAATTTCTGCATTGATCCGCTGGATATCCTCGTTCTTGGACTCGCCCTGGTGTTCCAGGTTCACGATTGCCTGGCAGATTTCATCGTACCCTGGTCCGGTCACGCCCGTGGTCCCCCGCTGGTTGTAGTACATTTCACCAAGTTTCAAATATTGAGCCTGGATCTGATTATTAATCTTTTCCAGATCGCCCTTCGCCCGGTTTAGCCGGTTCATCTTATCGGCTTCGAAAGTCACCCTTCCGGCACTACTTTTAATTTTTCCAAAGAAATCACTCATATTTGCCTCCTCTTGGCCTTTTAAGTATAATCATATTCATTATTTTGCACAGGTCGAATATTTTCGTCCCATTATTTTTTTGAGCTATATAATAATTCTCGGGGAATACTATTTCCTCTTTAACATTTGGTGTTTCTACTTGGACTATAAATTCATTTATATTGAATGGTTCCCCATTTTGAAATGCCCACCGCTATCCATATGCATTACAGGTAGTCTTGATCGGAATTTGTCTTATAGTTCCTCCTGAAAACGAAAAATCCCGCCATTAATGGTGGGTTAAATAGGATGCCGTTGTCAACATCCCGAAGTTAGTACCATTTGAAAGTAGAAAGATCAGGCATGTTCTAATGCGTACTGATAGGGCGACAAGCCCTGTAATGCCTCGTGTGGCCGGATAGCATTGTATTCTTCAAGCCACTGCTCTGCGATTTCACGAGCCTCGTTGATTGAACTGAAGAGATAAGCATCCAGGACATCTTCACGGAAAGTGCGGTCGAACCTTTCAATGTAAGCATTCTGAGCAGGCTTGCCGGGCTGAATATGTGCGAGAGTAACCTTTCGCTCTTGGGACCATTGTTCCAGACGATAAGAGATCAACTCCGGTCCATTGTCCGTTCGTATCTGGCGGGGACAACCTCGCCAGGTGATCAACATCTCCAGTACCCGGATAACGCGTTCAAGAGGCAAGGATGTGTCCACTTCGATCCAGAGGGCTTCGCGGTTGAAATCATCCAGAATGTTCAAGGTACGAAAGGCTCAGCCAGAAGCCAAACTATCACTCATGAAATCCAACGACCAACTCTGATTGGCCTTGGCTGGCTGGACCAGCGGCTGCGGGATGCGCTTGGGTAGCCTTTTCCTGGGTTTTACCCGCAGGTTCAGGCGCAATTCACAATATACCCGGCGGATCCGTTTGTGGTTCCAGCCATGACCGTCCCTTTTCAGGTAGGCCAGCATCTTACCGAAGCCCCAGCGTGGCTTCCAAGCGGCCAGTGCCAGCAATTCTTTCTCGATCTCACTGTCATCCGGTTTCTTGCCCTGATAACGAAATACAGACCGGCTCAAGTCCAGCACCTTGCAAGCCTGACGTTCGCTCAAATTGTTCTCTGCCATAACATACACAGCCAGTTCACGACGCTCGTCAGGCGTTACAGCTTCTTTTGAACAATATCCTTGAGCGCCTGATGTTCCAGGCTCAAGTCGGCATACATCTGCTTCAGCCGCCGGTTTTCTTCTTCGAGCTCTTTCAGCCGCTTCAGGGCACTCGCATCCATGCCACTGTATTTGGCCTTCCACTTGTAGAAGGTGCTCTGGCTGAAACCATGTTTCCGGCTCAGTTCTGCCACCGGGATACCTGCTTATGCTTCCTTCAGAATATTGACGATCTTTGTTTCGCTGAACTTCGACTGCTTCATGTGGTTACTCCTGGGTCTAATTTTGTCAGAAGTCTCCACTTCCTGCTGGTACTATTTTACGGGAGGGGTACC
>Ga0209777_10005763_pt1 | contig 14180 bp, 11 predicted proteins | sample FrelakmetHBP12HB_FD_187147 | JGI IMG/M metagenome (GOLD analysis project Ga0209777, IMG submission 187147) | Freshwater lake sediment microbial communities from the University of Notre Dame, USA, for methane emissions studies -HBP12 HB (SPAdes)... | ecosystem: Environmental > Aquatic >...
CGTCGGCGAAACTGTTCCGCTGCCGATCGACGTTTCCGTCGTCGACGCTAAGGCCATCGGCGTAGACCGCGTCTGTGAAGCCGCCGCGGCCTACGAGCGGTTGCAGACCGGCTGCACAATTGTTTCGTTCGGGACCGCAGTCACAATCGATCTCGTCGACGACGAGGGTACGCTTCTCGGCGGGGCCATCTTACCGGGGATTGAGTTGCAGATGCGGGCACTGCATGAGTTCACCGCGGCCCTTCCCGAAGCGACTCCCAGTTTTCCGGAGCTGCCTTACGGGCGCGACACAATAGAGGCCATCCAGACCGGCGTGTGCCGCGGTCTGGCGGGCGCGGTTCGCACGATCGTCGAGGGCTACGCGACGCACCTCAACCGCTGGTCGCAGGTCGTTGCCACCGGCGGCGGGGCCGCGTTCATGACACCTCATTGCGATTTCATCGACACATGGACAGCCGATCTCGCCCTCCGCGGGATTGCCCTGGCTTACGAAAAACATCTCCGTGCGCGGGGCGCATGAGACCATCATCCGGTCATCAGGCTTTTTTGCTCACGCCGTCCGGGGCCGGGGCGATCGCAGTCATCCGTGTGGTCGGGCCGGACGCACCGATGGTGGTATCGGAGATCTTTCGCGGCAAGGGAACAACCAGATTGACGGGCGCATTCGCGGATCAGTTGCTTTATGGCCTCGTCGTCGACGGCGAGGAAGTGATAGACGATGTACTCGTCAGCCGTGCGGCGCCGATGGTTGTCGGAGAGACAGAGAGTGCTTTTCCCGCGGTTGATATCTCCTGCCACGGCGGAGTGCGCGTGGTGGAACGGATTCTGAAAACTTTGGAATCCCGCGGAGTCGTAGTTGGCAAGGATAAGGAAACGACTCAGGTAGCTTGGGCGGCACACACTCTTATCGAACGTGAGGCGATCGACGCCATCGCCAAGGCCAAGACTGAGCGAGCGGTCCGATTCGCTGCGCGTCTTCGAACACAACTCGTTCCCCGACTGAGGGAGTTGGCCGACCTCATAACCGGTGACCCGACTGCCGTGCGAAGCGAACTGCGGACGCTCATGGCCGGGTACTCCGCCGCCCGCGTGCTTCTCGACGGCGCGACCGTCGCCCTCGTCGGCCCGCCGAACAGCGGCAAATCCACCTTGTTCAACCGCCTAGTCGGTCGAACCGCAGCCGTAACATCTCCGATTCCCGGCACGACCCGCGACTGGATCGCCGAGTGGGTTGAAATCGACGGTGTGCCCGTCAACCTCATCGACACCGCCGGTCGCCGTGAAGCAGTCGACACCTTTGAACGAGAGGCGGTCGAGTACGGGGAATTGCGGGCGCGATCCGCCGACGTCACATTGGTGGTCCTGGACGGTTCGCGAGACTTTGGCGACGCCGGGCGAGGAGTGCTATTAGCAACTTCCACGGCCCAGTCCCGCTTAGTGGTGGCGAACAAATCGGACCTGGGCCTGATCTGGGCGGAGGCGGACTTACGAATGACGCAACCTTCGTGCTCATCGGAGCTTGTCTGCGCATCTGCGATTACCGGAGCCGGCATGGACGAATTGTGCAGAATGGTTTTCCGGATGCTAGGCCTAGCTGCGTTTGATGGGATGAGGGCCTATTTTTTTACGGAGCGTCAGGTACAAGACGCCGAAGCGGCCCTGGGTGCTGTCACCGCCCGCGAGGCCGCCGAGGTGATCCGAAGGCGGTTGATTGGCGCTTGATCTGGATACTTGGGACGGAATGGGCCTATAATAGACGCGCGGGCAATCGGTTATGCCAGTTGGGTCGCAATTGCGGCCTATGCTTACCGTCCATCCTTAATTGTAGACGAAGATCGCGTTGAAGCGCGGCTGGCGCTGTCCTACAGTCTTAGTTGAGGTACATTTGTACGGCGTCGGCCGTTCCGCCGACGGCGAAAGTATCAGGATACGGATTCGCGCATGTCTGTTGACGATTCGCAGATCGCTCGCCTCGTCGTTGAACGAAAGCTCTGCACGGCCAACGAGGTCGAACTGGTGCGCGCCGAGCAAAAGTCGCTCATCGACAAGGGCCACCCCATAACCCTCGGCGATCTTCTCATCCAGCACGGCTACGTCACCCACTCCCAGGTCAAACGCCTGCACATGGCGATGGATGAGGATTCGATGTATCGCCCGGCGCAGCAAATCCCGGGATTTCAAGTCCTTAGCAAGCTTGGTCAGGGCGCTATGGCGGTTGTGTTCAAGGCCAAGCAGCTCAGTCTCGACCGGATCGTGGCCATCAAGGTTCTGCCCAAGCGCCTCAGCGAGAACCCTGAATTCGTGGAGCGGTTCTATCGTGAAGGGCGCGCCGCGGCGCGCTTGAACCACGCCAATATCGTTCAGGCTTTCGACGTCGGCGAGTCCGGCGGCTACCACTACTTTGTAATGGAATACATCGACGGCAAGACCGTCTACGATTTGATCGCGGACAGCAAGCCGATGGTGGAAAAGGACGCGATCCGAATTATTCTGCAGTGCTCCCGCGCGTTGCATCACGCCCACGAACAGGGTCTCATCCACCGTGATGTTAAGCCAAAGAACCTTATGCTCACCAAGGCCGGGGACGTGAAACTCGCGGACATGGGTCTGGCGCGGGAGGTGGGCGATTTCGCAACGGCGACGGCCGAAGCGGGACGGGCGTACGGGACCCCCTATTACATCAGTCCCGAGCAGATTCGCGGCGAGATCACCATCGACGCGCGGGCGGATATTTACGGGCTTGGGGCGACCTTCTATCACATGGTTACGGGCCGGGTGCCATTTGACGGCACTACCCCTTCAGCGGTCATGCACAAGCACCTCAAGGAGCCGCTCATTCCGCCCGATCACATCAACAAGGCGTTGTCCGCCGGCGTCGGGGAAATCATCGAGGTGATGATGGCCAAGAACCAGGACGATCGTTACCCAACCACGGTCGAATTGATCGCCGACCTAGAGGCGGTGCTGGCGGGCGAACCGCCTTTTCAGGCGCGGAAGAGATACGACAATCGCCTGCTCGCCGATCTGGCATCCGGAGGGAAAGTGATTCAGGAAGAGTCGGCCGCAGTTGCAGCGACTGCCGCGATGCCCGGCGTTTCAGTTCAGTGGGTTTTATTCCTGGGCGTGTTGCTGGCGATTTCAGTCCTCTTGCATATCGTCTTTTTCCTGGTCCGGCAGAAGCCGTAACTAAATAAATTGGCTCATGGGGCGTTTGGGGTTAGAACTCCAAGTAGAGCGCGGAGAAAGTCGACCGTTGCGGTTTTGAGGTTGTGGGCCCATTCGAAGACGGCCACGTACTGATCCAGGTATTTCTTGTGCACGCCGCGAAACGGGCGAAGGAAATTTCGAAGCCCCGTCCCAATGCCTTCCGGGGTGTTGTTGTGGACTTCGCGAATCCCGTCGCCGTCATCGTCCCGCGCCCACTCCCGTTTTCCCGGCGCATGACAGACTGTGACATGGCCGCGATCCGCCTTGGGTCAATGATGATACGCCTCCCATTCATTCCCGGCGCGCCGGGACCTCCGCTGCGCTTCGGCGTCGAAAAGGCAAATCCCGGCGCGCCGGGATTGCATTCCGTCCGCGGCTCGCTGGCCGCCCCGCGCTGGCGCTTGGGGTTCGGATCTGGGCGAGGCCGTGCGCCGTTGGTGTCGGTGCATGAAGCCTTCGGCACGCGGGCGATGAATGCAAAAAAGTACCGAAGCAGGTTGCCCAAGGAGGTCGGCGCTCCGGAAGACCAGATATTGCTCTGACGCCCCGGGACAAAGACCGCTACCCGATACTTGAGCCCGAGCTAATCTGCTTCGGCGCCGGGATTATATCACACTTGCAACCTCCCGACAACAGCTTTCTGCGACAATTCAGCTTCATGGGTCCGTGACAATTCCGGCGGGGTGAGATTGGGTCTCGCGGACACCCGACAAGTCGGGATTGCATTCCGTCCGCGGCTCGGACAAGAACCGTGGAATGACTGGACATGATTTACAAGATTAACAAGTCGCGCGGGCGCCCGGCGCGCCGGGATTGCGGTACCGATCAGGGTCGCGAGGGATTCAGCCCGCCGGACATTCCACCCTCACCCCAACCCTCTCCCTGAGGGAGAGGGGGTGCGCCGGGGAGACGCCGCGCGGCATGAATGCCGCGGCTCGGACGATTCCGAAAGTCCACGATTGCCCCGTTCGATTGCACGATCGTCTCCGTTTGCATCTTGCCGTCATCGCAATTACGCTTCTTTCCAAGTCGAACCCTACAACGGAGAACATATATGGAAATGCCCAAACCAACCGAACAGCATCGCAAGTATCAGGCTTTCGTCGGCACGTGGTCCGGCGATGAAACGCTGCACCCCATGCCCTGGTCGCCGCAGGCCGCGAGCGCGACAAGCCGCTGCACCTACCGCCTCGACCTCGACGGATTCTTCCTCATCACTGACCACGAGCAGACTCGCGACGGCAAGATCAGCTACCGAGGTCACGGGGTCTTCGGTTATGACCCGCGCCAGCAGAAATACACCATGCACTGGTTCGACGTGATGGGCGGCGACCCCGGCGCTCCCGCCATCGGTACTTGGTACGGAAACACGTTTCGCCTCCAGCACTCGCACCAAATGGGGCACAGCCGCTACACGTACAAGTTCGAGCGCGATGGCCTTTACACCCTTAAAATCGAGTTCTCGCAGGATGGCAAGAATTGGACGCCCTTCCTCGACGGAACCTACAAGCGCATCTCGAAGTAGGGAGAGCGACGGACGAAATGCAAATGCCCGCGGTTTATGGCGCTCCCGGATTGCGGCCAGGGGCCATTTCGTCCACGCCCGTGCCGGTCCAGAGCCTGTTGTTCCAGGTGCCGCCGGAAGCCCCGACCGGATCGAGGATTGGAAACGGAATGTTGGGGTGATCCTTGTTCCCTAGTTCGTAACCCAATTCCACCCAGGTCATAGCCTGGGCGTGCGAATCCAAGAACATGACGTTCCCCTGGTTGCGGTGGCGTAGTTCGACGGGCGAGTAGGCGAAGACAGCCGGATCAGACCCAGCCGAGACGTCTTCGGCGTCAGGTCCGAATCGCTTGGCGCTCTGTTCCGTCGCCAGCCGCGGCGGATCGAGAGCGAAAGATATCTTGCCGTGTTTGGGGCCCGCCCCGCGACTGTCAGCCAACAAGACCGTCTGGCCCGGCGAGCGAATGCGGTGCAGGCTAACCGCGAAGTTGTCCCAGAACTTCGGATCGGCGTCCTGTCGGGCGTTCCCAAGGTATTGGTAGTTGTAGCCGTAAGCGCCGTCACGCTCGTCCTTTTCGAAAGCCGGATCATCGAGGGCGGGACACGTGAATACGTCGATGGTCATCGTCGTGCCCGAACGATCGTTGATCATGCCCAGTCCGGCGTCGTCGAAGGGGCGGTTGAGACGTAGGAACGGCCTGGGGTCGATTACCGGCCCGGAGTTGCTTTCGAGAAACCACTGCCAGCGAGGCCACTTCCGATTGTATTCGTTGACATAGTCCGCCGTCGCGCTCGCAACCCCCTTCCGCAATTGGCACGGCGGGAGCGCGTCCCGATTCTCGTTTAGATAGATGACGAACGCGGTGCCGATGCCCTTCATCTTGGACAGGCAGACGTTGGCCTTCGCCTGACGCCGCGATGCCGAGAGGGATGGGACGAGAATGCCGATCAGCAACGTCAAAATGGCCATGACGGTCAGCAGTTCGATCAGGGTGAATCCAAGTCGGCGGCGATTCATCATGTTCTTCCGAGCTTTACCGTAAAGCGTATAGATCCATCCGGTGCGGTTGTAGACCCCAAAAGGTTATATTACCGGCTGGCAGGCGTCCTGTCACGGATTTTCGGCGGAAATGCCCAACTCCCCAAGGAGCGGATTCGTGGCCGCGGAGGCACTCAGCCTTCCGCGTCGCGTCGCCCATCGGTGAATTGCTCGATTCGCCGGCGGAGAGCATCGATTTGCGAACGCAGTTCGGTGAGTGTGGGTTCATTCAAACCCTCATCTACGGATTCGTCCGGCAGTTCGGAAGGCGATTCATCGTGCACCGATCGAGCGGGTGCATTTTCGCCGCCGAATGCCCGCATTATTCCGTCGGCCCAATCCAACGGCGAAACCAGTTGGCCTTGTATCGCCTTACGCATATAGGCATCAAACTGCTTCTGCGAAGCTGCCATCAGACCCAGGAACGGTCCGAAAAAACGTTCGACTGTATTTCGCACGACCTGACGGTTGGAACGGATCATCATGTGCAGGATTGAGCTGGGAAACAGGTCCAGTTTGGGGTGATCCTTCTCCAGCAGAATCTGCATCAGGACGAAATTCGTGATATCTTCGCTGGTTCGTGAGTCGGTTACGACTACGTCATGCCCGGAGATGATTAGGTCATGGACCTCCTGAAGGGTGATATGCCGGCTATGAAGCATGTCGTAGTAGCGGCGATTGGGGTATTTCCTGATCTGAATCGGACTTGGCCCAGCGTTATCGGACATATCATCCATCTCCACACCCCCGGACGGCTGGCGGCCTTTTCAGCGTAGTGCATCCGCAATGAAGTGTCAATGCTTCAAACCTAGCATAATCATAACTGTTTGTTAATCAATTGGTTCCGAGCAGTCGATGCTATTTTTGCGTTTGCAAAAAATCCGCTTGACGCAATCGCAAAATGGGTTACACTTTGGGGTGGAAGAAGTTCTCGGACCGTTTGGTTCAAACGACGGCGGGGCAACGTTGTTGCGACAAAGGCAGCTAGGACAAAAGGAAGGATCAAAAGACATGGTTACTGAGGCAAAGGAAACGATGAACAAGGTGTTTGAAACGTTTAATGACGGCTTTCGATCGGCTGTGGATGCGACCCAACGCACGCAGGAGTCGTGGATGAAGGTCGCGCAGGAAAATTGGAGTAGACCAGCGGACTTCGACCGATTCTTCACTCGCGGAGAGCGGATGATGAAAGAGTGGGGCCCGTTTGTCGGTCGGACTATGGATACGTTCGCGCAGACCTGCAACACGAACTTCCGCGCCGGCATGGACATGTTCAAGACGTGCTGTGATGCGGCCACCAGGACCGACGAAAACGATCTGTACAAGAAGACACGCCAGGTCTGCGATGCGAGCTTTGACGCGATGCGCACGAGTTTTGACGCCCTTGGCAAAGCCGGCACCAAGACCGTCGAGACCTGCTCGACCTTCTGTGAAACCGCTTTCGCCGACGACACTCCGGGCAAGCCCGCCGCAAAGCCGAGCAAGCCCGGCGCCTAGTAATCCGTCACAGCTTGGTTTTCGGGTTCCGCGATGCCCCGATCGTGCCACTCCTCTAGAGCAGTGGCACGCATCGACTCGAAGACTAACGTGTGGCAGATTGCCAATGCCAGGTCGCACTTGACTTGTCTACTCACCGTTGGCGCGGGGGTCGATGAGCACTCTGTGCGGCCTGCGGAGCGATCGCGCCATAGTCCCGCGATTTGCCTCGGCAACCGATATTGATATAGGGTGTACCATGACCGCAGCGAGTGGAAGCGAGTCAAACATGGAGTGACTCATGTTGAAGAACGTCTATGTCGCCGGTGGAGTGCGGACCCCGTTCGGATCGTTCAACGGTTCGCTATCGGCGCTGACGGCGCCGGAGCTTGGCAGCGTCGTAATACGTGAGACGTTGCGGCGCGCCGGAGTAGACCCCAAAGAAGCCGATGAAGTTATCTTTGGAAACGTGATCGGCGCTGGGATCGGCCAAAACCCGGCTCGACAGGCGGCGCTCGGCGCTGGACTTGGCGTCGAGGTGGGCGCGACGACTATAAACAAGGTGTGCGGTTCGAGCGCCCGGGCGGTGGTCCTGGCCGCCCAGGCCGTGCAGTGCGGCGATGCCAGGCTGGTCGTGGCGGGCGGATGCGAGAGCATGACCAACGCCCCCTACTTGCTACGCAAAGCGCGGTCCGGTTATCGCATGGGTCACGGCGAGTTGATCGACGCGATGATCCACGACGGACTGTGGGATGTATACACCTCGCGGCACATGGGCACATGTGGCGATCAGTGCGCATCTAAGTACGACATTTCCCGCAAGGATCAGGACGATTTTGCAATCGAAAGCTATAAACGCGCCATCCGCGCCTGGGAGGACGGATTCCACAAGAGCGGCGTCGTGGTCGTCGAGATCAAATCGAAAAAAGGCGCTACGGTAGTAGAATGGGATGAGGACGTGGCCAAGTTCCAGGGCGAGGACAAGCTACGCGCGCTTCCCCCCGCGTTCGGACCCGGCGGGACGGTCACAGCCGGAAACGCTTCCAAGATCAACGATGGTGCGGCGGCCATGGTCGTTTTCGACGACGAGTGCAAGAAGGCTTTGGGCCTAAAGCCCGACGCGAAGATCATCGGGCACGCCAACGTCGCCCTGGAACCGGACTGGTTCACGATTGCCCCCATCCACGCCATTCGCAAACTCTGCGAACGGCTCAAGATCAAGCCGTCCGACGTTGACCTTTTCGAGATTAACGAAGCCTTTTCGCTCGTGGCCGTCGTGGCCATGCGTGAACTCAAGATCGGACACGATCGAGTCAACGTCGCGGGCGGTGCAGTTGCGATCGGTCACCCTATTGGAGCCACCGGCGCTCGCCTCGTGGATTCGCTGGTTCGCGCGTTGGTTACCCGAAATAAGAGAATGGGCATTGCGTGCCTGTGCATAGGCGGCGGCGAGGCCACCGCGATCGCGTTAGAGCGGTGCGCGTAGGAGCCGGTCACGGCCTGATCTTTGGGTTCTGTCGTAGTTCGCTTGTGCCACTGCTCTAGAGCACTGGCACGCACGACCCGGTCATGATGGAGCAACGGTTTTATGGATAACTTCGGCGGAAACAACTCATCCGGACCGGTAGGCGATCCGTTCACCAAGTTCTGGATGGACTGCATGGCCAAAATGGGGGGCGCGGGCTTCGCTCCCCCCGCGACTCCTTCCTCCGAAGAGGCCGTTAAGCAAATGCGGCGTGCGTTCCTGGATGCTTGGGCTCAGCACTGCGAGGAGTTCATGCGCTCGCCGACGTTTCTGGAAGGCATGAAGCGGGCCATGGACAGCTCGCTCGCATTCCGTGAGCAACTCAACGAATTCATGACCCGCGCCCTGCACGAAGGTCAGTTCCCCGCGCGCAGCGATACCGATTCCATCCTCGTGGTGCTTCGCAGCCTCGAAGACCGCGTGCTGGACCGGCTCGACCGTATCGAAAAGCGCGTGAACGGATTGGAAGAGACGCGGGGTGGGAGCCTCGTGGGCGAACGCTCAACCGCTGTCCCGGAACCCGCGGCGGCTGGTGGAGCGGCGCCGACGGCCGCTAGGCGAAGCAAGGGAGGGACCCGATGACTACGGCCTGGTCGACTTTCGCACCGTGGATGATGTCGCCCTCGGACGTGCAGAACTTCTGGTACGATTTCTCGCGGAAGATGGCCCACATCCCGAAGGTGATTGAGGTGGCGAAGAAGGTGCGCGTCGGGGCAACACCGACGGACGCCGTGTTCCGCATGGACAAGATCCGGCTGCTGCGCTATGTAGCGGATGTTGAGCAGCGATACGAAACGCCGCTGCTCGTCGTCTTCGCGCTGATAAACCGCCCTTACATCCTCGATCTTCGACCGGGGAAAAGCGTCGTCGAGCACTTCGTTCGACGCGGTTTCGATACCTACAACATCGACTGGGGCGTGCCCACGGACGGCGACCGCTTCCTCAATATGGAGGATTACATCGAACGATACCTGGATCAGGCCGTCGATGTCATTCGCAAGCGCTCGGGCAGTGAAAAGATCAACCTGCTGGGTTACTGCATGGGCGGGTCGATGTCGGTGATGTACACGGCCCTGCACCAGGACAAGATCAAGAACCTCATGCTCATGGCGGCGCCGGTGGACTGGTCGCAGCGCAATCACTTGCTCGCCCAGTGGACGTCGCCCGACGTGTTCGACGTCGACAAACTGATCCAGGTGTACGGAAACGCGCCCGCGGAGCTCCTGCAGGGATCGTTCCTGTTGCTCAAGCCGGTTTCGACTCTGGTGGAGAAATATTTCTCGTTCTACGAGAACCTAGAAAACGAGAAGTTCCTCGAGGACTTTTTCGCCATGGAGACCTGGCTCAACGACAACATCCCCGTCGCGGGCGAGATGTTCCGGCAGTTCGTCAAGTATTGCATGCAGCAGAACAAGCTGATCAAAGGCGAATTGCGGATCGACGGGCGGGTCGTCGATCTGCGGCGGATCACTTGCCCGATCCTGAACGTGACCGCTCAGCAGGACCATCTGGTGCCGCCGTACCAGAGTCTGCCGTTCAACGATGCGGTGGCTTCGACGGATCGGAAGAGCATCAATTTCCCGGCCGGGCATATCGGCCTCGCCGTCGGGTCGAAGGCGAACCGCGAGCTCTGGCCCAAAGCGTGCGACTGGCTTGCGGAACGATCGGAGCCTGTGCAATAGCTCATCACAAAGGCAGGTGCGGCACGGGCATCCAGTCCGTGGAAACGCTGCCAGGATCGGCGCCACTAATTGTGGCATGGTTCGCAGGCCGACGGTGATCCGAACGGAGCGTTGGGGGCGATCGTTACGCATAGGTGAAATGAGGTGGGCGGATGAATCTCAAGGGAAAAATAGCGATCATTACGGGGGGGGCGAGCGGGATCGGCAGCGCGACCTGTCTGCAACTTGCCGGCGAAGACGTCAAAGCCGTGGGCGTCGTGGACATCACCGATGCCGTCGACGGGTTTTGCGAGGAGTCCAACAATAAAGTCGGGCGGGAGGTGCTTTTTCCGTTTTGCGGGGACGTAGTGGACAGCGCCTTCCGCGAGCGGGTCTTCGCGGAAATGGAACAGCGCTTCGGGGTGGTGAGCCTTTGCATCCCGGCCGCAGGCATCACCCGCGACCGTCTGGCCGTCAAGGTCCATCGCAACAACGGTTCGGTGCTCCCCAACATCTATAGCGAGACCGATTTCCGGCGGGTGATCGACATCGACCTAATCGCTCCCATCTACTGGGCAATGCGGACCGTCGGTTCGGTGGGCGTGGATCGCGCGAAACACGGACTGAAGGAGTGGCGTCCTGAGGAAACGATGCAGGGGGCAATCGTTCTGATCGGATCGGTGTCGTCCGCGGGCAACCGCGGGCAGATTTCGTATGCGACGGCCAAGGCGGGGCTGGAGGGCGCCCAGAGAACGCTCGCTAAAGAGGCCGTGTACTACGGCGTACGTTGCGCGATCATTCATCCCGGATTCACGGACACGCCCATGGTGCGGTCGCTCGGCGAGGAGGTCATTCGCGATCAGGTGCTTCCCAACACGCAGCTCCACCGGCTGATTCGACCGGATGAAATCGCCGGGGCGATCGTGTTCATGCTAAAGAACTCGGCGATCAGTGGGCGCCTCTGGGCCGACGCCGGCTGGCATCCGCGGGCGTAGACGCGGAAAGAACTACCACCCGAGCCGCGCAGCGCAGCGCATCCCTGTTTCTCCTCATTCTGGTTGCGGGTACAATGCAACGCGTCGTTTCAGGCGCAAAACGTAAAAGCAGACACGGGCAATAGCAGTTCACGAAAAACGGGCCAAGCTGGGCAGCGTGAGGAATCATGTCGGATAGCGTCAGAGCCCCGCAATTGGACGCCGGTCTGGGCTGGCTCAACACGGACAGGCCGCTGAGGCTCGACGGCGAGCTTCGCGGGCAGGTCGTGGTGCTGGACTTCTGGACTTACTGCTGCATCAACTGCATGCACATCCTGCCGGACCTCGCGTTTCTGGAGCACAAATACGCAGGCGAGCCGGTGGTGTTCATCGGCGTGCACAGCGCCAAGTTCGCCAACGAGGCCTCACGTGAGACGATTAAGGCCGCAATCCTGCGCTACGAAATCAAACACCCGGTGGTGATCGACGACCAGATGAAAATCTGGCGGGCCTATGCGGCGCGGAGTTGGCCGACGGTGGTAATGATCGACCCGCGTGGGTATGTCATCGGGCAGGTCGCGGGCGAGGGCAACCGCGAGATCATCGACCAGACGATCGCGCAGGCGCTTCAGCAGGGTCGAGCGGCGGGGACGTTGGCGAAGGAGCCGCTGCAACTGCGCCGCGAGGCTAGCGTGCGGGCGGTGTCCGGCTTGGCCTTTCCCGGCAAGGTCTACGCCGACGCGGAGATGAGTCGGCTGTTTGTGGCCGATTCCAATCACAATCGCATTGTGATTGCAGAGATGCCGGACGCTGGTGGGCGAGCCCGCGTGATTAAGGTCGTGGGCGCCGGCGCAGTCGGGGCTGATGACGGGCCGGCGGAGCGCGCGACTTTCAACCATCCGCAGGGGCTTTGCACCGGCCAGGGAAATCTCTACGTCTGCGACACCGAGAATCACCTGATCCGCAAGGTTGATCTGGAGACCTTCGAGGTCGCCACAATCGTCGGCACTGGGAAGATGACGTACGACTTCGCGGGCGGCGGAATGGGGACTCAGCAGGGGATCAACACGCCGTGGGACGTGGTCCGCGAGGGCTCGACGCTCTATGTCGCGATGGCCGGCCAGCATCAAATCTGGCGGATCGACCTCCCCGTCGGTTTCTCGCGAGCCTTGGCCGGATCGGGCCGCGAAAACATCGTGGACGGCCCGACGGAATCCTCGGCGTTCGCCCAGTCCTCGGGCATCTGCGTGATGGGCGGCAAGCTGTACATAGCCGACAGCGAGGTGAGCGCGATCCGTTGCATAGATATGGCCACGGAGCGCGTCAGCACCGTGATCGGCGAAGGGTTGTTCAGTTTCGGCGACGTGGACGGCGTTCATCCCAAGGCGAAATTGCAGCACCCTTTGGGGGTGGCCGCTTGGGGGATGTCGCTGGTCGTCGCGGATACGTACAACCATAAGATCAAACTGGTCGATCCGGGTGCGCGGTCGGCGCGGACGCTTTATGGTTTGGGAAAGGCGGCGCGGGTAAGGCCGAACGGAGGACCGGCGTTCTTCGAGCCTGGCGGGTTGTCAGTCGCGGGCGACGAGTTGTTCGTCGCGGACACGAACAACCACCGCGTGTTGCGGATCAATCTTAGGACCGGCGCCTGGTGCAACGTGGTTTTCGTCGGGCTAGGCACGTTCGGATGGGTTATCGACGAGCTAACCGCGCTGGACAAGGAAGAACCGGACTCGGCGCAGATGATTCGAGTTGAGCCGGTCGCCGTAGCCGCCGATTGTGACGTAGAGCTGGTTCTCGATATCTGTTTGCCGCCCAATGCACACATGAACTCCGAGGCGCCGTGGTCAGTCCGCGTGACGGCCGACGGAGCGACCATCGCGCAGCGGACGGGTAAGTCGGCGTCCATGCCGCTTTCGGCGGAGGTCAGTGCCGCGGCCGTTCGCAACGCCTGCGATTGGCGTGTCGAGGCCGCGTTCGCATACTGTCTTGATGACGGCAAGGGCTTGTGCATTCCGTGCAACGTGGCCTGGTCGGTCCCGATCCAGGTGAACGGCTCCGACGCCCGGATCGCACTTACAGCTTCATCCGCGACGATCGGGTAGCGTCCCGGAACCCCCACAGAGGATGGAGCGGTTAATTCCGATTCCAAGCGATGCTAATAACCTGCGCAAAAACAGCCCCGCATTTTCGACGGCCAGCGAATCGTTTCGCCCGGAGGGCGCACGCACGTTGCCAAGCCCATCTTCGACAGTGTTTGGACAGGTGAACCCGCGTGGTTGCTCATAAACGCGGATTTTCAAGCAAAATCAGCCCCGGAGGTCGCAAACGTAGTGCCATAAAATAGGCCCGAAACGGACATTTGTCCGGCATTTCTCTTGCATTGCAGCAGAATGGGTGCACATTTGCAGTGGGTACAAACCGCACCGGGATGCACGGAGGCTGCTAATGTTCGTCCGAACCAAGAAGAGCGGGGCCTACCAATACCTTCAACTGGTGCGCAGCGAACGCGTGGACGGCCACGTCCGCCAGCAAGTAATTGCCACCCTGGGACGCCTCGACGTCCTGCAGAACGCTGGGAGGATCGACGCCTTGATCGCCTCCTGCGCCCGCTTCGCCGAACGCAGCGCGGGATTGGAGGCCCACGAGCGTGGGCAGATCCCGGCGTGCCGGGGGTGGAGACGATCAAGATCGGTCCGCCCTTGCTCTTCGAGCGCTTGTGGCAGGAGCTGGGTCTGCCGGCGGTCTTGAGCGCCTTGCTGAACGATCGCCAGTTTCAGTTCTCCGTGGAGCG
>Ga0209777_10005764_pt1 | contig 14177 bp, 8 predicted proteins | sample FrelakmetHBP12HB_FD_187147 | JGI IMG/M metagenome (GOLD analysis project Ga0209777, IMG submission 187147) | Freshwater lake sediment microbial communities from the University of Notre Dame, USA, for methane emissions studies -HBP12 HB (SPAdes)... | ecosystem: Environmental > Aquatic >...
GATCGGACCCATCTTCAGGTTCAAACACTTCTTGGCGGCAAGAGCGCCACTCTGTCCCGGCTGTTGGCAGTTCTGGAAATAAAAGCATAAGCAAAGGGACTAAGAAGGTATGACGGAAGATAGAATTGCACGTCCCTTCTTCGCTTGAAACCGTCCCATTGTACTCAGACGTATTTAGGATAAGCGGCTGAGAATCGACAATGATATGCTCAAGTGGTGCAGAGGAGATAATATGACTGGTACTTACAAAACAAATCTTCATGCCAAGAAAGGTCGTCGTCATAGAGCCCAGCATGCGCCTAAGGAGGAAGCAACATTTGATGCCGGACTTCAGAGATACGTTATGCTAAGCGAACGCAGTGCCACCATGTCCAAGCAGGACACAGGTGAGTGAGACACAAGGAAGGGCAGGCAATTCTGGAAATGAAATTAAATAGGTGAGAGCGAAGGGATCTGGATGAAAACTGCACCAGACGGCTCTAAGTCCTAGTGGAGGCTGATGTTTCGCCTCACTCTGTTTTCTTACGTAACTCGGCTATAAGAACAGGATCAATCAGGTTACATAAGAAAACACATTGATGGTAGAATCACCTTTGAAAGGATTTATGTGCGTTGTCATGTATACTCGAATGTGGTGATTTTGTGTCAGAAAAAACACCAGCATGTATTTTCTGTGGTAGGTCAGATTCTGTGGAGCCAGTGGGAGGAAATAAAGGCATCTGCAACGCAGGCGCAGAGAGCCTTACGGTCACATTGATAAATACAAAACGAGGGAAAGCGGAATTCGGTCATATTATTTTTGGAATCGGCGACGAAATCCGCGAACATGAGAAAAGGAACATAAACGAACATAAACAAGAGAATCACTGGAATTCCCGGTGAGAAGGAACGTATGCAAGGTAGCGAAGTACTTACGTGGAAAGTGGAAGGACTTTTGGACCTTCTCCCTGTTGACACCATCCGAGCAAGAGGCCAAAACTAAACATTGGTGGCAATTTTGGAAATAGGCGAAGGGACTAGGAAGATACGACGGACAGATTGGTGATGTCCCTTCGCTCGAAACCATCCCATTGTACTCTGATGTATTTAGGATGAATGGTTGAATATAGCATATGGCCTGGAAGAAAACCAAAACCTTGGGGATCGTGATGTCGTTTCCAGACTTGATGTAATCCCATTGATCCTCAGTTATATCTGAGAACTTCATGCCATCCCATTCAGAAGGCAGTTGTTAAAAGTGATAAATAGTTTTGAAATAAGATCATTAAGGTGAACTAATGCTAAAGCCGCACAATACTCTTGAGGAAGCCATCACAGCGCGTCATGTAATTCGTATGCAATGCTATAAAGTGTCAAACCAGTATTGGGAATGGTGTTCCATTCATGCCAGGGCTTTCAATGCAATTACTATCGATGCTCCAAGAAGTCGTTATGCAATGGTAGAACTGGACCTCTACGGACTGGGTGCTGGGGGTTTCGATAGAGAAGCAGGCCAAGAGATTCTTTGCGCTATCCTGACCCAACCACTTAAGCCCATGTCAAGCTTTTTTGTCAGCCCAGTTTATGTATTCGCCATTGTTGCGGCGAAATCTGCGAAAATGCTGGCCAGTCACCTTTTCTGCAGCGCGCAGGAGGCGCTATCCCTTGATCAGATCACACACGAAGAATGGGTCAAGGGTGAGCTGGAGCGGACGAATGCTGGCGGCCGTAGAAAGAGCGCATTCGCTCCCGTCAGTGGCATAGCCCGACCTATGGCGATAAAGGCTTTGCTCGAAGACGACGGTTCTGTTTTCAAGTGAACTTTCCGGCGGAAAATGCCGAATGGAGGCTTCTTGAAAGCACCGGATATGAGTAGGAAGGGAGCAAAAGTTCGAGAGAGAAAACGATTTATCAAGGCAATAATATTGCTCGAATCGAGTCTCATAGCCAGATACGGTCATTAGGAGCCGAAAGGGAAAGGAGCAAAGAAGCCATTGATATACGGAAGAACCAACGATAATTCACATGACTTGGATTGGCTTGATGTGTTGACATGTATTATTTTCAGCAGCATTTCAAGATTTCTTCTTGCCATTTTGTATACTCATGCTTCTTGAAGATCCCCTATAATCATTCACATCACAAGCTCTTCGGTATAGGCGGCCGCCTTTAGAGCCTCTCTTGTATAAGATCTTACATTGGAGTTCGCTACAGAATATATTTCCTAAACATAACTTTTTACCCAATAAAATTGCTTTGAGGAATCATTTTCATCGATCTAAATTACCAGTAAACTCGTGCGGGGGTCCCGTCCCCCCGCATATCGTTATCGATTTTCGCAGCATCGGGACGGCATCTGGGCTCTCTAAACGCGGCAACCCACCGTGTTCCAATTTAATGGCTCTTCAAGACGAGTAATACACGATCTACATATCCAAGCATCGGGGACGACAAATCGTCCAGCAGCAATCAAGCTACCATAGAATACACATTCACATTTTACCATTCTAACCTCCTGCAATTTAATCTCTGCATGCATAAGACACTAGCTAGGACAAGATGTATCACAAGCTATGGCACATGTTACCAAAGGCATTAGTAGCCAATCCCAGGCGACATGTGGCATGCGATGGAGATAAGCCCAGGACGGACAGAGCTCTAAGCGGTCATGATTCTAAGTTTTGATGAGTTTTTCGCGCCAAGTCAGGAGGAGTGGGTGCATGCTGCATGGACACGCTCCTTGATTCCAAGAACTTGAAAGCCTTCTTCAGTCCCTTATCCTCATCCCCTTCATACCCATGACGTGTGAATCCCGTCATCTCCTTGTCATTCACATCTACCGTGATCTTCCCATGTCCATCTCTCAGTAGGTATCGAACCGCTCCATCTACTTGAGGCCATGATTCAACAATCTTCATCTGATACCATCCTCGCCTGGAGTACAATCTTCAAAACATTAATGGGATGGCCAGTCAGGACAAAAAAACGGCTGGCAAAAGTCTTCTCATTCCTTGACTAATTCTGTGCTGCCATCCACCACTCCTAGTTCCCTGCCTTTAAATAAAAAGCTTTTGGTATCTAAATTTTGGAGTACCATAAGCTATATAAACACAGAGCCTAATAAATTAGAGAATATGCCTAAAACTACATTGACCCTATCAGAACCGATAGCGAAAACTCTGAAGGTTTATACCGCACAAACCAAAAACAGCATGCGTGCCCAAAGCGAAGTTGTAGAGGAAGCCCTAAGAGAGTTCTTCGAGAGGCGCAATGTGGAGACCGAGGGAGTAACCAAATAAGCGAACTGGAGGGAGGCGCAAGCGATGGCTCGACGCAAGGACCAGAGAGTAGATATCTGTACATATATTTTAAAGAATTACCGATTCAAATCTTTCGCCTATGACCGCAGAGAGATTCTTACTATAGCAAATAATTTAGGATTCAAAACTGATCATGTACGTACCGAACTTAGAAGGCTAAGCTACTGTCTAATTAAGAACAACAATGGTCGAATGGTCTGGAAGAGAGATCAATTAGGGCGTACTTCCCTTAAGATTATGGGTGTTTAGTTTAGCGTCCTGAATTCCTTTGGCTGGTGGATGGAACTCCGCAGGGAGTGATTGCTTCTAATTTCTTTCTCAGATCATTTTTAAATATGTATAAGGTCATCCCTCAATATCAGGCTCTAGGTACTGCCTTCTGTGATTGAGTCTTTGGGGAGATGCAGGAAAGTGAAGGAAATGCAGGAAAACGCAGTGGATGAGGCTAAAATCACTTCCATGAAGAAAGATATCAACGATGCCTTGGGAGCAGACTATTACGACAGAATGCAAGCACTAGATGACAGATTCATCGAATTGAGGCTAGGCACACCCGAGCAGAACGACTACAAGCTCATGGAGGATGCTATAGCCAAGTTGAAGGCAGAGATACAGGATAGTAATGACTTGGAGTACACGGACGATGATTACGAGGAAGTGACCAAGGAGTTCTATGAAGAGCTTCTCGATGAGGAGGCGGGCATAAATTTGCGTGGCAGGGCGGTCATTGACTTCGTGATCAATAGGCTGAAAGGCATCCTCGAAGGCATTGAGAAAGAAAAGAGTGAAAAAGAGAAGGACGACGAAGAGGAAGATGGCGAATGATCAGACGTTTCAAGATGGCAAGCCGTTTCACGCTTTGAAGCGAAAAATTGGGCTTGCCAAATCAAATTACATCAAGAAGAAGGAAGTCAAGCAGGTCTGCCCAAGAAATCTATTGAGGCTCATAAGATGCCTTATCCTGTAAATCCTTTTGTTGCGCATCTCATCCTTATAGCTTAAAGGATTACCCCCTAACGGCATTTCTCATGGATGCATCGTATTCTTTCGTCTTTGCTCCGAGACACCCTTTATCTCTATACGGACTTCGCCTTCTTCGGCCAAGTCTACCTGGTTATCATGAATAGCCGCAGAGGTGGTCTCAACGGCTCTTATTAAACCGTAATCAGCATCCGTTTTGACATGCATTTTATATCCAAAAAAGGATTCTAACTTGGACCCTGTGAGTTTTATCTCATCTCCATCGCATTAGATCGCATAGTAGCCCTTATATTCTGTAGCATAGGCGTCTGTATTGCCTGCAAGACAATTTTTTCAGATGGCAAGATCTCTTCCGGCTGCTTTAGCTTATCTTTACCTCGACGAAATGTTCCTTGTGATCATCAACGAGGAGAACTGCCCTGTCGCTCTGCTTAAGATCGTCAACTGTCATGCTAACCACTTCGCAACCCGGCCCCGCCCGCGTAACCGTGATGTGGTAGAAGGTCTCAAGATAGCGGTAATGCAAGCGAAACGACTTCCAATCCACAGGAAGACAGGGGGTAAAGCGCAGCCTGTCAACGTCCAGCCTCAGGCCAAGCAGCGATTCTACTATGAGGCGGTACATCCAGCCCGCAGCTCCGGTGTACCAGGTCCATCCGCCGCGCCCGGTGTGCGGCGGGAGTGCATAGACATCTGCTGCAACGACGTATGGCTCCGCCCTGTAGATCGCAACCTCCTCCGGAGTCGAGCCATGGTTCAGAGGATTGATAATAGACAATAGCTCCCAGGCCCGGGTGCTGTCCCCCATGGCAGCAAAAGCCATGGCCACCCAGATGGCCGCATGGGTATACTGCCCGCCATTCTCTCTCACTCCCGGGATGTAGCCTTTGATATAGCCTGGATCCATTTCAGACTTATCGAAGGGCGGTTCCAAGAGCTGTACCAACGAGGCATCTCTTTTGACCAGAAGGCGATCCACTTCCTCCATAGCTATCCTCGATCTCTCTGGATCCCCTGCACCCGATAGAACAGACCAGCTCTGGGAGATGGAATCGATCTGACACTCCGCATTGGCCGCGGACCCGAGTGTCTCTCCGCTATCGTAGTAGGCGCGGAGGTACCAATGGCCATCCCACCCGAACTCTTGGATCTTCCGGCGAAGGGCGGCAGCCTCGCTGGTGCAGAACTCAGCGAAGGCTGAATCACCACGCAAAATGGCAATCTCAGAGAACTTCGTGAGCACATGGCACAGGAAGAAGGCCAGCCAGATGCTCTCGCCTCTGCCCTGATAGCCCACGCGGTTCATGCTGTCGTTCCAGTCTCCAGAGCCCATGAGGGGCAGGCCGTGCTGGCCAAACCGCAGACCGCTCTTGATGGCTCTGACGCAATGCTCAAACAAGGTGCCGGACTCCTCTGACCTCGTAGAAAGGTCATAATAGGCCTCCTCATCGGGTTTCAAGAGCCTGCCCTCAATGAATTTGATGCGCTCGTCAAGCACATCGGTATCTCCTGTAGCTATGACGTATCGGTGAGCCGCCAGCGGTAGCCAGAGGTAATCATCGGAGCTGTGAGTCCTCACGCCGCGTCCAGAGGGAGGATGCCACCAGTGCAAAACGTCTCCCTCCAGGAACTGGTGGGCTGCACATCGCAGGAGATGCTCGCGGGCAAGCTGCGGTTCTGCATATATTAGCGCCATGATATCCTGTAGCTGGTCGCGGAAGCCGAATGCCCCGCTCGACTGGTAATATCCGCTGCGCGCCCAGATGCGGCACGCCAGGGTCTGGTAGAGAAGCCAGCCGTTAGTAAGCACGTTGAGGGCCTTATCCGGGGTCTCCACGTGCACCGCGCCAAGGGTGCGGTTCCAATAGCTCCACACAGCCTCAAGAGCACTTCGGGCCGGACCAGACCCGCGAAAACGCAAAATTAAGCTGCGAGCGTCGTTCGTGTCTCGTCCAATGCCAAATGTGAAGACGATCTCGCGCTCCTGCTTGTCTGCTAGATCGATCTCGACCTGCATGGCCGCACATGGGTCCATGGCTGCGCCGACTCTGTTGGAGAGACGCTCTCGCGCCAGGGCGGCAGGGCTGGCCGTATTGCCGTTTCGGCCAAGGAACTCGGTCCGATCACCTGTGAAGCTGCCCACCCCCTCGTTCACATCCAGGAAGACTATCCTTCCAGGAAAATCCGTATTGTACGGGTTTCTAGCAAAGAGTGCCCCAGTCCTGGGATCGATCTCTGTGACAATGTGCATCCTAGTCTTAGAACGCATCTCCCCCAGCACCAGTTCGATGTAGCTGGTTACAGAGAGCCTGCGAGGCACGCCGGACTCATTCCGGACCTTGAGCACGCTGAACTTAATGGGAGCGTCTAATGCCACATATACCCAGAGCTCGGATGCAATCCCGAACTCCCTATGCTCGAAAACGCTGTAGCCGAACCCGTGCCTGCAGGTGTAAGGCGTCTCCCCTTGCGCCGGCTGCGCGGCCGCTGACCAGAACTGGCCGCTCTCCTCATCGCGAATGTACAGAGCTTCGCCGCTGGCATCGCCCACCGGATCGTTATACCATGGGGTGAGGCGGAACTGCTGGGAGTTCTCGCCCCACGTATATGCTCCGCCGCGTTCAGAGATTACAGTCCCGAAATGGGGGTTTGATATCACATTCGACCACGGAGCCGGGGTAGCCTGTCCAGGAGCAATCCGGATTATGTACTCATGCCCGTCCTGGGTGAACCCGCCAAGACCGTTGAAGAAGATCAGATCCCGGCCTGTATACCCAACCGCCTCGTAGTTCTCGACCCTAACAGCCTTTTTCGGCTTCAAAAGAGGAACGGCTCCCAAGAGTATACTCTTGCGTTCGAGCTGATCCTCAAACGGTCCTCGGTCATCGGTAAAGATGGCGCATGCTACGGCCTGTACCAGGATCCTAGCCTCTTCAGAGATCTGATCCGTGCGCAAAACAAAGACGCTGCCCGGCCGGTCCTGGGAGAGGGTCTCGGTGCTGATGGAGATCAGGCCCATAATTTCGTCCTGGAGCTTCTGCTGATAGCCTGAGCTGTCTTCGTTCCAAATCACCAGATCCGCTGCCAACCCCATCATGCGCCAAAAGGCATGAGCCCTCAAGAGCTGACGCGCCAGATCGATGTAAGACCGATCCCCGATCTTTAGAAGAACAAGGGGAAGGTCGCCCGAGATGCCATACGCCCACAGCCCTGACTGGCCGCTATGATTGCTCAAAAGAACGCTCGGACTGGCGCGCCAGGTTGAACTGGGATAGATTATAGCGCCTGCAAGGCGCAGATAAAGCTGAATATCGACATCGGAGATATTGAGCTGCTGCATAATCATCTGGTTGTGAGTCCAGGCCAAGTTGTGGACGCGGTCTGCCATGCGCACGTCGTGGTATTTATCGATCAACTCCATGGCAGAAGCTCGCGTCTCTGCAATGCCTGTGATGAAGTTCACCCTGGCCGTCTCTCCAGAATCGATCGTAACTTTGCACCTGATGGCAACGATTGGATCTAAGACAGATCCTTCGCTATCTGAGAGCTCTGGTGACTCCGTCAAAGCCACAGGATCTGCGGCAGTTCTTCCACGGCCTATGAACTTCAATCGGTCTGTCTCATAGGAAACTTCGTCGACCTCGATCTTTTCCGCTGCGATCAGGTGCAGCATCCAGGGCGTCTTCTCGTCCTTCGACCTCGGACGGCGAGTGCAGAGGATGGCAGATCTCTTGCGCACGATCTCCGTCTCTACGAAGAGGTTGCTGAAAGCGGTATGGGTCGCATCGGCTGCAGGGGTCGTCAAGACGACCTCTGCATAGCTGGTCAGCTCTATCTTCCTCCTGGTCGATGAGCGATTGGTGAGACTGATGCTGCGAAACTCGACATCGTCCTCAGGCGAGACGATCACTTCTGTATAGGCATCAATCCCAAAAATCCTTGATCGGAACTCTGCTATCGATCCCCGGAAGATCGCCTGGTATGTCTCAGAGTCTTTGAGCACAGGCTGATATCCTGCAGACCAGACCTCGCCGTTGTCCAGGTCACGGATATAGAAAAACTGTCCCTCATTGTCGCGGGTAATGTCACCATGCCAGCGAGTAACAGCGATCTCCTTCCACTTGCTATAGCCCCCGCCTGAACTGGAGACCATTACGCTGTATCTGCCATTAGAGAGCAGGTGCACCTCAGGTCGGAGAGTGTTCGGATCATCGATGACTCGCAGGGACTCGCGCCAATCCAGCATGCCCGCCCTCCAGATTGATGCTGCAACCTCAGCAGCATGGGGATAGAAGGGCGAAGCCTTCGGAACCCTTTCTTGGAGAAGCAGATCCGCAGCCTGGAAGATCGGGTTGGCCATGAACCTTCTTTGCATGGGTCGGTCTAAGAGCACGTAAGCCAGAGATAGGAGGCTCATGCCCTGGTGGTGGGCCATGAAGGACTGCACAGTTGCACTGGTCTCGTCCCGAGAAAGACGCGATGGGGTGTAGTCGATCGCCTCGTAGAAGCCATACTGTCCCAGATTGCCCTCGCCAGCCATTCGTTGCAGGTTGGTGCATGCCTTGGCCGGTTCCACCATTAGGGCCAGAGCTGAGGCGTAAGGCGCGATCACCAGGTCCTCAATCAGCCCGCGCTTAAACCCCAGGCCAGGCACACCGAAGGCGCGGTACTGGTAGATCCGGTTGACATCTATGATGTTGTAGCCGGACTCTGAGATGCCCCAGGGAACGCCGCGCTGTTCACCGTATTCGATTTGTCGCTTGACTATCGCTCTATAAGTCTGGTTCAGGAGGGTGTTCTCATAGGAAGGCATGATCAGTTGCGGCATGAGATACTCGAACATGGTTCCCCCCCAGGAGAGCAAAGCCAGCTCTCCGTCTGCGGTGGTAAGCATGCGGCCCAAGGAAAACCAGTGCTCCTGCTTAAGCCGTCCTTGAGCGATGGCAACGAAGCTGGATAGCCTAGCCTCAGACGCCAAAAGATCATAGCAGCTCTCATCGCGTCTGAGGTCGTCGACGTTGTAGCCAATGGCAAGAAGTCGACGTGACTCCTCGAAGAGGAAGTCGTATTTTATGTCTGCCAGCTCGCCACAGTCGAGCGCAAGCTTTTCTATGGATGCAATCCTGTTGTTGGCACGGTCGCTGGCCTCAGTGATCATCTGACCGAGCTGGAGGAACCTGTCTCTCTCATCCCGGAGATCTTCGCCCTGGAGGCTGCCGGGGATCTGCTCTATCATAGGCATGAGCTTCATAGCCGTCTCTGGGACCTCTTTCAATGATGGAATGCTGTCAAGTCTGAGCAGCTCAGCCTGCAGTTCGCTCAGTCTTACTACATGTTCGGCTGAGCCGCGAGTGAGGCCCTCCTCTGTGGGAGAATGCGCCATCGCCCAGAATGGAACCTTGAGCCACGGAGCCATGAGGACCAGGTCATCCAGATAGTCCCGGAGCTGCGTCTTATAGGCCTGCATCCACAACCTAACCGGACCATTGGCCACTGGGTCCAGGCCGTCTATCATCCCTTCCGCAGCCTTTGCCTGCTGGTCCAATAGCATCCAGGCTGCTGAGAGTGTACATGGAGGCGACTGAAGCTCAGCCTGGAATCGATCGATCTGGACCTGCACCTCTGGGGGCACGATACCTATTTGGCTTTTATCTGAAGGCCCACCTCCTCCGTGTGCATCCATGAGGATATACAGCGTATCTCTGAGACCTTCGAAGGTCTGCAAAGGCAGGATCTTCTGGTCTGGAAGCTCGAATAGCCCCTGCTGTAGAGTCAGCAAATGGCCTGCCAGGTTACCGCTATCCACAGTTGAGATGTACTTGGGATGCATTGGCAGAAGCAGCTTGGTATCGTACCAGTTGTAAAAGTGGCCCTGGAACCTTTCTAGCACTTTCATGGTCTGGAGGGAGCTACCAGTGCGCTCTATTAGCTTTCCTGCTGAGATATAACCGAAGTCGTATGCCGCCAGGTTTGCCAACAGTGACAGCCCCATATTCGTGGGCGATGTTCCCCTTGCAACCACCAAACGGGGGGACTCCTGATAGTTGTCCGGCGGAAGCCAGTTGCTTTCGGGCCCCACGAACGTCTCGAAGAACTTCCATGTCTTCCTCGAAAGCTTGCGCAGGAAGATCGTCTGATCCTCGTTGAGTTTTGCCTTGGGTGTGTCAAGGGGCAGGCTGATCCACCAGGCAACAGCAGGTGCGAGGCTCCAAGATACCAGCAGCGCCCATACGATGTACAACACATCAGGACGCCAAAACGCCTGATAGGAGGCCATGGCAATGGCTACTGCCGGGGCTACCCACATCGACTGATAGAATCCAGCCAGATCACTGCGCCCACTGTTCCTGGAGCTGCTCGAAGAGTTCCATTCCAGCAGCCGCTTATGGGTGAATAGCATTCGCCCTTCGGTGCGCACAACTGCATCCAGGCTGAAGAAGGCCTCATACGGCAGGAAGGTTAGGCTGAGCCCTGCCTGGGCCAGGTATCTGACAATCGCTCTCCCGGCAGAATGCAGATGCTGATCCAGAGGCAGCTCAGAAGGCTTGTTTAGGATCGCTCGGATACAAGCTAGCACCGGTGAAACCAGAACCGCTCCTACTACCACAGAGGTCCAAAACCTCGGCTGCAGCAGCATTAACCATGTCAAGAACAACAGTAAAATCTGGGCTGGGGTGACGAGGCTGCGCCTGAGGTTGTCGAAGATCTTCCATCGGGAAAGCCCTGAGATTGGATTATCCATGGCCAGGCCTCCTGGGCCTGGCACGCGCATAAGCAGCCAGCTAGCAATCTGCCAGTCTCCCCTGATCCATCTGTGCCTCCGGCCAACGTCTGTGATGTAGCGATAGGGATAGTCCTCATAGAACTGTACATCGCTGACCAGTCCGGCTCTGGCATAGCTCCCCTCCAGAAGATCATGACTCAGGATCAGGTTATCTGGAAAGCGTCCACCCAGAGACTGCGAAAAGGCATCCACGTCGTAGATCCCCTTGCCGGTAAAGGAGCCTTCCCCGAAAATGTCCTGGTAGACATCCGATACCTCCCGAGTGTATGGATCAATTCCCGTCTCGCCTCCGAAGAGCCTCACAAACCTCGATCGGTCTGCCTCAGGCATGCCTGAGCTCAGGCGGGGATGGAGTATGCTGTAGCCCTCAGCGACATATTGCTTATGCTCATCGAACCTGGGGCGGTTGAGAGGGTGAGCCATGGTCTCCACCAGTCGCCGGGCAGAGTCGTAAGGCATCTTGGTATCTTCGTCGACTGTGATGACGTACTTTATCCCGGCCAGGATCGATACGTCTCCTGTAATTATGGAGAAGCTATTTTTGGATCCGCCTCGCAACAGACAGTTGAGCTCCCCGATTATGCCCCTTTTTCGCTCATATCCCCTCCAGATCTCTTCCTTAGGGTCCCACCTGCGCTGGCGGGGAAAGAGAAAGAAGATACTATCATGGTACTTCTCATTCAGAGCCTCGACTCCCTGACGAGCCATAAGCAACAGATGCTCATCCTCAGGCACGACCTCCTGCTCGGCGTCGCCCAGATCCGTCAAAAGGCCGAAGTGGAGGTTTATATCCCGGTTTGCCAGGTATCGAACCTCGAGACCCTCCAATAGATCCATAACTTTTTCAGGACTGGTCAGAACAGATGGTACCACCACTAGGGTTCGCAGCTCTTGCGGAATGCCTGAAGAAAAGTCCATTCTGGGAATGGCATGAGGCCTGACCAGCAGAGTCGCCAGCCAGTTCACCAGGCCGACCGCAGGACTGCTTATGCAGATCACCAGGAATATGGAAGCCAAGACCAGCATCCATCCGCCCGATCCAAGCTTATAAGCCTGGGCCAGTACTGTAGCGGTGATGAGTGCAGTGACCAGCGTTATCGCGCCGAGATAACAGAGCAGAGGGAACCGGTATATAGTCCTGCTAAGTGATTCCATCAGCGATCGGCTCATCCCGGCAGCCCTCTCAAGCTCAGGTAGCCCCTTATCTATCAGGTAGAACCCAACGTGGGCACTTCGATCTTCGCTGCCCCTAGATTCAACACTCGCCCGGGCTAGTTTTACCGCCCTGAATGCGACCTCTTCCTCAGATAGCAAGCTGCACCTTGCGATCCTCTCAACTGTGTGGCGGTAACGGTCCCGAGTGGCGAAGTCCATCTGGCTATATATGCCTTCAGGGTCCATGTGCAGTGCCTTCTCGACCAAGCTTGTCCCTTCTACAAACTTCCTCCAGTCCATGGACTCAAGAAAACGAAAGCTTCCAATGCTGTTGCCTATGGAGACCTTATCTGCAGCCTCTTGCTGGATATCCTCCTGGACCATCTGCCCGATGGTCTTTCCTATCTCAGATAGACGCTCTTCAATCCATATTAGCGGGAGAGCCAGAGCATGGCTCTGTCCTTCCAACCTTCGGGCAAATTCAGCAACAAAGGCGCTGGACATTGGTGGGTCTGAGCTGGCCAGATCGGCCACCACAGCGATCATGCTCTTTGGTTCAGTCTCCGCCGTCAGAATTACCTGATCTGCCCAGTAACCAGCCATGTTGCGGTCGATCCTGCCCTTGGCGATTCGCAAAGAGATGCGCCGCAGGTTCTCTATTAGCGCCAAGCGGAGCATGATCGCAACTGCCCAGAGCTCGCCCAGGTTAAGCACTGTGATCGTCTGATACGCATCCACGAAGCGCTTCAGGCTTTCTGCATCCACCCGACCATCGGAATGAAGGATCAGCTCCCTGGCAAGGTCATAAATGCGCGGGTAGCCAGCCAGCGGCCCTCTTAGCATATGCGGCAGCTCTTTGCTGTAACCTTTCGGAAGATGCCGCTTGGCCATGCGAATCTGCTCTTCTACCCTGTAGAAGTTGTCGAGTAGCCACTCAGAAGCCGGCGCAATCCTGAGGTTCGATGCCACAGCCTCTGTCAGCAGCTCATTTGCCTGCAACAGGATCGCCTCGTTCTCAGCCAGCCTTGGCAAAAGTAGGTCTTTGCCGGCCATTGGATCAACCTCATGGCGTTCTGCCAGCGCCTTCGCATGTCGCTCCAGCTGGTCGGTGCTGAACAGCTCGGATCGTAGCGGCTGCTCATAGCCGTACTGGAGTGGGAAGGCATTGCTATCGAGGCACGCCTTGAGACGGTTTAAGCTCCTATGAACTTGATTTTGGTTTAGGATCAATTCTCGACACCGGTTAGCTGGACAGTGGTTCAATATCTGTTGCCTGATAATTTATCGAATGCATGCTTTGAATAGTTATTGGCGCTTTTCAACAAGTATGTGTCCCGTTCACAATGTACTATGAACAAGCGTTATAAAGGCCATGATTCCAGCTATGCAACTCGATATTTAATATTTAAATTGCTTATTTTTATTATGGATATCAACGCTATGATGATCACAAGGCATTGGTTGAGGGAGACAAAGAAAAGGCGATATTTTGGGCAACCTCTTTTGAGAAAACTTGTATCAAGCCACTAGCAGAGGCCAATCTCTTGGGCGACGTGCTGTTGCCAGAGGTCTACTCATTATGGCCAACACTTTGGACCTTCCAGAAGGCATTCCAGAATCTGTTGTTACAAAGAGGCCGCTAATTGATAGTTATTATGTCATGCTCTCCAGCCTGGCCTCGCCTATCTCCAAATCGACTTATGTTGAAGAGAAGTTGAGCAGGATGTACGAATACCAGATTTGGGCCTTTGAGAAAGAATAAATCTACCGGTAATTTAGTATGTGTAGCTCCAAATGTGATGTTCATCAAAGGCCCTCAACACGACCCTCAATTCGCAATGCTACAAGGTCCTCTCCATCTGCGTGAACTGCTCCCCGATCCTGGCAGGCTTGACCGCAGAGCTATCACGAAGCTTATTTTAAAGCTTTATCCGAGGGCACAAAAGAGCCAGACAACG
>Ga0209777_10005765_pt1 | contig 14176 bp, 7 predicted proteins | sample FrelakmetHBP12HB_FD_187147 | JGI IMG/M metagenome (GOLD analysis project Ga0209777, IMG submission 187147) | Freshwater lake sediment microbial communities from the University of Notre Dame, USA, for methane emissions studies -HBP12 HB (SPAdes)... | ecosystem: Environmental > Aquatic >...
GGGCTGTTTTGCTTGGCCGCCATTTCGACGGCTTTGGCGGCGGCAGACCCGGCCTGTTGGGTCCCGGCACGCTGGGATGGCGGGCCCTTGGAAGTAGTTCGCCGGGAGGCGGACAAAGCCTTCACGGATGCCCGCCTTCGCGAGGCGAGCGCCCGGTGGTACGAACCCGCCACGATTCAGAGCTGTTCCTGGCGCTGCCGGTGCTTTCGAGTGCCCATCGCCATACAAACCTTTTAAGCCTGTTATGTTTTATAGTGGCAACCGACTGCACCCCACGGCGAGACTCTCGCCACAGGCTGCTAAGCTCTGTTTAGCACAAGGTCGTGCACTTCATTGTAGGCCTTGTAGCGCAGGCGGTACTTATAGTGGCCTGAAGCGTAGTTCGCGGTGTTCCATGCCGCCATGTGGTATCCGGGATCACAGATCGCATTTGAGATAACTTCCAAGTTGTTGTCGCTCTGGTCAAGGATTTCTACGAGTACCCATCCGGCCTCTGGGACGCTGAACTCAATGGCCAATTGCGGATTGTTCGCGTTTGGATAATGTTGGTTGAGCACACGCGTCGTCGGCTTTGCGGGAATGCTGACTTTCTTCTCGCTCACTTTGGCGTAGTCGAACGGCTGGTTGCAGAGATGCCACAACGGCTCCTGTGTGCGCTGGTGTAGGTAGAATGTCCTCAACGGCGTGCGTGTGAAACTCGTCAGCGGACGGCGGACCGCGACACCATCCTGCCACTCATACACCGGAATATTCATCGGATTCAACACGTCGAGCTTGCCACGCTCCATCGCAATGTGGAACAATCCGAAATTCCCAGGCTCATGACCACCGAGCCAATGGCCCACGATATCGACAAGATAGGGGCTTTTGCCGAAGATGACGATGTTCGTCATGTAGTCCCAGGCTCTCCCATCGTAGTTGTTCTCGTTGCCGAAGGGATTCGGTCCATTGTTGAAATCGCCATCACGACCGTAGATACCCTCGATAATATGAAGCCCCATTGGGGACGCCGCATGATTGTCGATGGTCCGCTGCGCCCACAATTCCATACAGATGGCAGTGTAATAGTACGCATCATTGTATTTCGGATCGTTGCTCGGGACGTCCGGCGTATCCCAACGGGGAATAGTGCCGGCGTGCCGCTTGAAATTCGCCTCTACGACTTCATGGACTTTTGGGTGGATACATTCCTTCTTGATTAGCTTCTCGAGCTTCTGCATCGAATCGATATCGGGCCACTTGGCACAGTATCGCTGAAACGGTGAAGCATGGCTGCCCTGCCAGTTCTTAGAGGCGAGGGTCAAACCCATTTCGTGAGCCTTGAATTTCGCCACATTCAGGTTCCATGAATTCGGCGCGTTGAACGGCCATAGGTAAGGAAGCTGTGTACTTACCACGCCTGCGGGAACTTCTTTCCAGACAAATGCCTCAGCGTCATTCGCATCCTCCGGTGTTTCAATGGTGTCTTTTGGCGCGGCAACCGTCGCACCCAGCCGCTGGCCCATAGCCACGTATCCGCGCGGTTCGATCACGCTGGCGCCATTGGCATCGCGCGTATGCATCCTGGTGCCCGCGACACCCAGTTCCTTCAATGATTCAAACAGACCCTCGACGAAGAACACGTCAGTGGCAATGCCCATCGTGTCCGCAAGGGTGAATCCTCTTTTTTTGTCGACTGCGTCGTGAGCGGTGAGATTCGGCTTGGCCGCGATGTTGTAAGTCACCGGAACGCCGGTATTGTCCATGGGAACAAACACTGACCTCCCAAAATCCAGTCCGGCCCGCTTGCACGCACCAGAATTCGTTTTGTAGTCCACATGTGTCCGCAAGATGAAGACCGCTTCGGGGTGCCGTTCTATAAACGGATGCACACCAAAATATCCGGACGGTTTCGACGCATCGGCAATAATGGAAGCCTGACCGTTGAAACCCACGCTTCCACACAGCAATGACGAAGACGTAAGAAAATCCCTTCGACTGAACATAGGGTCCTTCCTTTCTAATGCCCGCTATCTCAGATATGCAGATCCGGATCCGCTTGAAGCCATTTGTGTGTTCCTGGTGCAGTGCACGCCGGCACGCTGTCAGTTCGGCAGCCTGCCTCATATCACCGACAGCAATTCCGACAGCCACGTCGAATACCATCACGTTCGCATTGCCAAAGGTGGCGAAGTTGTGGCCAGAATTTCCATTTTGGTCTCCTGGCCGTGAGCGATTATACACCTAGCCGCTTCCATTGGAGCTGCTTGTCTCATTTGTTCCATCCCGAGCGACTCCGGCAGCCCAGGAAGGGGCCACCCCTGGCTCCTTCAGGTGCATAAAAGCCCGGAAGTGCCCCACTTCAAGCGATTTCTCAGACACTTTCCGTCTCCTCCCTCCTTCGCTCGGTCTATTTCTGTGCCAAACCACCGGCTTTTGGCTTGGGCGTCGCACTGGGCGGACCAGCAATTCCACGATGTCCCGCTCCAGGCTGTCGTCGGACGGGATGCGGATGGCGGACTTCACCCCCTTTCCTCCAGCGCCTCGTAGATCTCCGGCTTGGCGAAGGCGGCGTCGGCCCGAAACACCACATCCTTGCCCAGCTTCATTCCCCGCAGCGGGTCGTGCTCGACAGGGACAGCACCGAGATTCCGGTGTACGGCCGATGAGTTCGCGGTTGATGCGGGCCAAGCTGCCGAAGTTCTCCTCGTCGGCCAGCATCTCGGTCTCAAACGTCTGCAAGCGAGAGGTCAGCGCCCTGTGCCGCTTGCATGGACCGAAAGTCCTACTGGCAGCCGTTCTTCCTTCCCACGCTGTGAACGGACCGGCCGGCGACTCCGTTCGTGCTCTTGCGGACGAACTGGGGATTCGCCGTGTTCACTTCCGGCCGGTACTTCCTCTGGGCCGTGCCGGCCAGTCACTGGCGCCCGTGCCGCGGGAGGCTCACGGCGCTCACCTGAAGGTTTCTGAAGTGTTGGCCGTAGGCGCGCAACGTGCAGAGCCCGCACTGGCGGTTGTGGTCCACGGTATAGCTGGATAGTGCCTGGAGCCTCTCGGCCTGAACGGCCCCCCGCGAGTTCCTCTGAGCCGAGAACGGAGGAGCATGCCGCGCATGGATGGCGGCGCTGCCGATCTCGACCTCAGCGCGCCTCCTGCGGATTGTGTGGCCCTCTTTACACACGCTCGTGCACTCGTTGTCGCGGCGCTGGACGGCTGGCTCTCGGCCGGACTCCCGCTACCGGATTTACCGCCGGCTCCGGGGTCAGCCACGCTGCTTGAGCGATAGCGGGGCACCTAGAGCAGATGCTGTGTCGTTCGCCGGGCTTGCTCAAAAGGCTCAGTTTGCACACGTTTTCATTCTGAGCGGGCAGATTTGAACAACATCTGTCCTGCGAGACAGACGGGAGCCCAATCAGAAACCGAACCACGCATTATGTAAGGTTTCCACACGCCCACAATCAGGCAACGTCGCGCTTCTTCCATCATGGGTCGGCGGGCCGGCTTCGCCGGGATGGTTTTGGAACAGCAACGTGTCTGTACGTCAGCTTGCTCTGAGCACGGCGCTGGGAAGATACGGCACCAGATTCGTGCTCAACACGGTGTGATTGCTGAGCGCGCGCGCCAACTCAGAGATGCCGTTCGCGGGCGTGGTGCGGGATTTCGCAAATAGGTCGAAATCCGCTGGGCGTACGTCGAGCTCGCCAATTCGCTTCACAGACTGCGTCTCCTGGTCGTGCAGACTCTTGGCGAGCGTAAGAGCGACATTACGACGACCTGCGGAGGCATTAAGCGAAGCGGCTCTTGCAGCGCGTCGAATCCGACGAGTCGGAACCACTCAGGTGGGCTCTTCAGGCTGGGACCGACACCACGAGCGCGAGACCGCGCTCAGGCTGCAGGCAACCAAGCTCACCTGGGAGACAACCGAGAACAGCCAAAGGTGTCGCCGCGCATTTCTTCCTGAAGATGAGATCTGCCAGAGAAACGTAGCATACTCGAATGAATATGGGTGTGCCGGCTCTGATCTGCATCACCATCCTCCTGCCTGCACCGCGCCTCATGTCCGGGGCACAATCGCCATCCTGCGCAAGCGTTTCGCCGGACTCGCTGGAACGGGCGGCCTGTCACCAGCGGCTCCGGGAATGGAGCGACGCGGAAGCGGCCTATCGAGCGTACCTGAAAGCCCATGCCGATTCCGTGCCGGCCGCGCTCGGCCATATCGAGATCCTGTTGCGCATGCAACAGGCTTCACTGCTCCGACACAACGTGGAAGCCGCGGTGGTGTATGCGGTCGAGGCGTCGCAGGAGCTGAGCGGACTTCTTGAGGCTCATCCGGGTGAGCCGGCCGTATTGAAGGTGCAGGCGTCGGTCCTGGGAAACGTGGAGAAGAACCCCCACGCGGCCGAAGAGATTCTGGCGAAAATCACCCAAATCGCGCCGCGTGACGGCGACGCGTGGAGCCTCCTCGGTTCGTTCTACCTGGACAGCCACCGTATAGAAGAGGGCATCCGGTGCTTCGAGCGCGCCACCGCTCTGGATTCCGCAAATCCGCTCTTTCGCGCAGGTCTGGCGCGCGGCTATGCAGCGGCGGGCCGCGATGCGGAAGCGGAGAAGGCCTTTGCCACGGCGGTGCAGACGGCGCGGCCGGATACGAATCCGTTCGTGTTTCTCTGGTACGGCGATTTCCTGGCTTCGGCGGAGCGTTACCGCGAGAGCCGCGAAGCCTATTCGCGTGTCATCGCGGCGGACCCGGCGGACGGCGCGGCGTGGCTGAAGAGGGCGGCGGTGGAAGTGAAGGCGGGCCACTACCGTGATGCGGAGGCGGATGCCCTGAAAGCGCTTGAGCGCGGCGCTGGCGAGCGTGAAGTGCAAAACCTGCTCGTTCGCGTTTACCAGGGACTAGGGGACACCGCAAAGGCGCAGGCCGCAGCGGCATCCGCCGGGCGTGCCGCCGATGCGGAGGAGGAGCGCCGCGCCAAATGGCGCCGCGCCAGAAGGACGCTCGAGGAGGCCGACCGGTTGATGCGAGCGAACCGTTTCTCCGAAGCCCTGCCCTTGTATGCCAGGGCCACGGCGGAAGTGCCGGCCTACGCCGACGCCTGGCTCGCCGCCGGCGTGTGTTGGAGCCAGGCGGGCGATGCCAAGCGCGCCGAGGAGTCCTTCCGGACGTTTCTTCGCCTCCAACCGCTCTCGGCCGAAGGGCACAGTGCCCTCGGTGTGCTCCTCCTCTCACAGCGGCGCGCGGCGGAAGCCCGTACCGAACTCGAGGAGGCCTTGCGGCTGGATCCGGCATCCGCCGAGGCCCGGGAGGCGCTGGACGTGCTCAATCACCCGCCGAAGTGATGGGACCGGCGCGTCAGGGCCGCCTTGCCGCTTGCGCGCTTTTCAGCCACGCCTGATGGCGTGCCGCCTCTTCCGTGCGGCCCAGCTTGGTACACAGTTGCAGGAGGAGAATGTGCGCAGCGCGAAGGAGTTCCTGGTCAGCAGGGCTCGTATTGCGCGCGACGACTTCCGCCTGCTCTACCGCTTCCTCCAGACGGCCCGTCTCAGCCAGCTTTCGAGCCCGCTGCATTCGGGCCGGCAGAAAGGCCGGATCCCAACGCAGGATTTCATCCAGCACCGCCGCGGCATCTTGTTCCTTGTTCACGGCCACCAGAAACGTGTAAAAGCTGAACGCGGGTTCCGGCATATGGCGCGCAAGCCGGCGATTGAGCTCGATCGCCCGGCGGAACGCATTCTCCGCTCTCGCGTCGTGCTGAAGGTACTGCTCGGTGAGACCGATCTGGGTGTAGATGAGCGCCTGTAATTCCTCGTTCGGGTGCGCCGCTGACGCCCGTTCAAGGACGGGGATCGCCTCTCCGGGGTGGGCCAGCACGCGCAGGCAGCGGCCGAGGTTGTAGAGCACCGCAGCATCGGAAGGGCTGAGGGCAGCGGCCTGCTCCAACAGTTTGAGGCCGCGCTCCCGGATCGGCGCCTCCGCGGTTTCCGCAATATCGGTCATGAGCCGTCCCAGAAGGATCAGGACCGGCACGTCCCCGGCCGAACCGTGCAGGGACGCCTCCAGGCCCCTCACGAACGACATGGACACGATATGGAGGCAGCGCTGCTCGATTTCGTCCGAATTCAGATAGAGCCGTAGGCCCAGAGCGCAGGCGCGCTCCGCGAACGCCGCATCGCCGGCTCGCGACCCGGAACCGGCGGCGAGGACGAAGACCTCGGGCTGTGGTGGCGGCTGCCGTTGGAGCAGCGGGCTCAAGAGTGCGACGGCCGCACCGGGATTCCCGCTCTGCGCATATCCGGCGGCCAGCAGCAGGCGCGCACCCTCATCGAACTCGGGAGATGCTTCAAACGGCTTGAGCAGGCCGACGGCGCGCTCGCCGTTGTATTCTCCCGTCTCGATATGGGCCAGCGCCTTGGCAGTCTCGAGGCTGTCAGGTTCCAGGCGCAAGGCGCGCTCCAGTTCGGCCTTCGCGGCAGCAGGTCGGCCCGCCATTAGAAGGACCATGCCGAGCGCGGAGTGGCCGTCGGCGGCGGAGGGCTGGAGCCGCAGGTAGCGGCGGAGCGCTTCCTGCGCCTCTTGCAACCGTCCAAGCTGGCTGCACGCAACGCCCAGCCCGAAGAGAGCTTCGGGCACATCGGAACGGCTTGCCAGCACCGAGCTGAAGCGAGAGGCTGCCTCTTCAAAGCGGCCCGCCGCGAGGTGATCGCGGCCCTCCGCCAGGAGTTTCTGCAGTGAGGGGGCTGGGGCAGGCGCGGGACTTGGCTGCTGACCGGCCATAGGGGAGAACGCGGCCAGAAGGATGATCCAAGCCGTCTTATACACGTTCCATTCTACAAAGCGGGAGCGGCCGGAGCCGCTCCCGTGGAGTGTTTAAGGGTTCAGCGGGGGTCAGAACACGATTCGGCCGGACACCTGCATGATGCGGGGTGTGTTCCCCGCGCCGGTGATGTAGCCGAAATACGCATCGCCGAAGGTGGTGTCGTATGAGCCGAGCCCGCGGATGTTGAACGCGTTCTGGGCTTCCACGCGCAGTTGGAGGTAGCTGTGCTCCGTGATCTCGAATCTCTTCATCAGTGAAGCGTCGTAGTTGAAGTAGCCCGGGTTGCGAATCCACGGGTAGACAAACCCCATGTTGCCGTAGGTGAGCGCCTGCGGCAGGCCGAACTGGGAGCAGTTGAAGCCGCCTGCGCAGGCTGTGTACGCGTCGCCGGGGCTGCGAAGCAAGCTTCCGGGGTTGCCGAGACTGGAAATCTGCGCCGTCGTGCCGTAGATGAAGCCGGTGAACCCGGGCGCGCCCTGGCCCTGGGAGGAAACCCCTCCGGTGCTACCGAAGGTGATCGGGGTTCCGCTGGTCCAGAGGCCAAAACCCGCCAATTCCCAGCCGCCGACCAGGTAGTCCAGGAACTTGCCGCCCGCGGTTTGCGGACTGGCCAGGAAAGTGCGGCCTTTGCCGAAGGGCAACTGCACGTCGTGGTAAAACGTCAGACGATGGGTGCGGTCGTTAAGATCGTAGCCGTAGACGTTACGGAAGGTATCCGTGGGCTGCCAAGACTTCTGGTATGAGCCCGATCCCCAGAAGCTCATGTTAGGGCCGCCGGAGTCGTCCAGGGTCTTGCTCAGGGTGTAATTCAACAGGAACGCAAGGCCCTTCGACATGCGGCGCTCCAGCCGGATGTTGAGGGCGTTGTACATCGAGCTTCCCTCGTTCAGGCCCTCGACAGACAGTGAGCCGCGAGAGGGATTGCTGTTGAGCAAGGCCCCCAGCGGGACCGTTGCGCCGGTGAAGGCGCTGTCGTTAGCCATGAGCTGCCCGGAGACGGGGTTCTGAACCTGCGTCGCCAGGAGCGTGGCCAATGCGGGGTTGAGGTACTGTCCCGGGAAGGGATTCAAATTGTCCGGGACGAGCAACGTGCCGGAGTGGTTGCCCGTATAAGAGGCTTCTGCGATCATGCTCGACGTGAGCTGCCGCTGCACCGTGACGTTCCATTGGTATTCGCGGGGCATGTCGGAAGTCGTGGAGTACACCGGTCCGCCAAGGTTCCCACCGACCTGGTAATTGGCTTCCTGGACGGTGTGTTTGTAGGCGGTCAAATCGCCAGGATCGAAGATGTGCCCCCACGTCAGCGCCGGAGTGCCAGTCCCAGGGATCGTCGCGTCGCCGGGGCCCGAGCCCGACATGGATGGCACTACCGTGGTCCACATGCTGTAATAGCTGCCGGTCGAGCTGATGTACATCACCGTGCCCGAAGCGCGCAGGGTGGTCTTGTCATTCAGCCGGTAGGCGGCGCCAAAACGGGGCGCGAAGTGGTTCCAGTGATCAGGCTGCAGCGTGCGGCCGGGATACTGCGACGTTCCGGCCACCGCCATGGCGCCGTTAGGATACTGGTGATTCTTCGACCACGCCGGCTCGGGGAATTGCGCGATCTGCGCGGCGGTGAGACCGGCCGAGCTCAGGGCGGTGCTCCAATTCCAGTCCGACGGAATAGTGAAAGCCGAAGGGGCGTTCGGGTTCCAGGCCACCAGCTTTTGGTGGCGCTCGGTGACCGGGCTCTCCATATCCCAGCGCAAGCCGAGATTGAGGGTCAGGCTGTGAGTGACCCTCCAGTCATCCTGGACGTATGCGGCCGAGTAGTTGGTATTCAGAGCCATGGTCCACGGTGCGGCCTGCTGGGTATAGCCCAACGCGCCGAGCAGGAAATCGCCCATGCCGTTGGCGGCCACCATGTTCGAGTTCGATTGCGTCCAGGTGCCACCGACGGTCGGTATAGTGGCAAACCCGTCAAAGCTCATCCAGCCGAGGCCCGATTCGAGGAAGTTGTCATAGTAGCGGCGGTGCTCGACGCCCATCTTCAACGTATGCTTGTTGAGGATCTTGACGAGCGAAACTGCGGGGTTGAAGTTGTTGTAGGCGGCATAATCCGTGTGGGGCCAAGAAGTATTCACCAGCCTGCTTCCCCCCCAGCCACCATTGCTGCCCAGGATGACGGAGAAAGGCAGGCGGTCCTGGCTGACCCAACCCCTCACCGCTGAATCGTAAGGCCAGTCCGAGGGTTTAAAACTGGACGACCACACCGGTCCACTCGCCGAGGGTACGGCCTCGACGCCCATTCGGGCCGAGAGGATGAGAGACGGGCTGATGATAAAGTCGTAGGTCAAGTTGGCGTCCAGCCCCTGCTTCATTTGAATCGCCATGGGCGGATTGAGCTGTCCCATCCACGAGGATTGCGTGTTGGAGTTGTCGTCACGCTTGAAACGGAAGGAGAGGCGTTGCCGGTCGGTGATGTTCTCGTCGATGCGGGTGGTCCAGGTCATGGCGTTGGTGCCCGTGGACTGCTGGCCCGCATAGTTGTTCCGTTGGCTGAATCCCGGAGTTGCCGGCCGGTTCGGCAGCGGAAGATCCGCGAGGATTGCTGCCGTCATCGAATCGATCCGGTCAGCCGGCACGTGCAGGCCATCCCCACCCAGTAGGCTGGTCCGCATCAGAGTGTTGCCCGACCCGGTGTAACTCCCTAGCGGATCATACAACAGGGGAGCCGCTCCGTTGTACAGCAGACCCGTCAGATCGCCCGTCCGTTCGGCCGCGGTGGGCACGCCGCCCAACATGTTGACGGCGGCCTGGCGGTACTTGGTGCCCTGGTAGTTGAAGTACCAGAAAGTCTTGTTGCGGCCATCGTAGATCTTCGGCAGAAACACGGGGCCGCCTATGTCGCCCCCATAGATGTTCTGCTTATAGATCGTCTGCTGTCCCCCGGTGGCGTTCTGAAACCAGGAGTTGGCATTGAGGCTTTCGTTGCGGAAGAACTCGAATCCCTGGCCGTGCAACTCGTTCGTTCCCCCGCGGGTCACAACCTCCACGATGCCGCCGGAACTGCGGCCATATTCGGCCGACAGACCGCCGGTGATCACCTTGAATTCAGAGACGGACTCCATGGTGGGGATGGCGTTAGCCAAGACCTCGTGGCCGCGTCCGCTGTTAATGTTCTGTCCGTCCACCGCGTAGTCGAGCGATCCGGTGCGCCCGCCGCCGATGGCCAGGTTCCCTGGAGAATCGCTGGTGCCAACTGCCGGGTTGCTGCTGATCGGACTGGTGCCGTTCGTCGCCAGGCCGGTGCCCTGCACATTGCCCGAGAGTTGCACCATTTCCAGTGGATTACGATTCAACTGCGGCAGGTTGCGGATCATCGTCGCATTGATGACCTCACCGGTCTGCGCGTCTTCGGTGCGAAGTTGGGGCGCTTCCGCCGTGACAGCCACGATCTCCGAGGTGCCCCCCACTTCCAGGCGCAAATCCAGTGTGATGCGTCCTGCAACGTCCACCCTGATATCCGGGCGCGAGAGTTTCTTGAAACCGGGGGCCTCCGCCTCAACAACATATAGCCCCGGACGTAACTGGGGGACCTGGTATCGTCCTTCCGAGGTGCTTTTTGCGGTCGTGACGGTCTTCGTCCCGACTTCCGTAGCGGTGATGACTGCGCCGGGTACAATAGCGCCGGAAGGATCCAGCACGGTACCCGATATCGAGCCGTACACCTGGCCCCAGCAGATGCACGGAAGCGCCAACCAAACACCGCAGAACAGTACTACCAGCTTCCTTGGCATACTCCCACTCTCCTTTTTCCCTGGCACAGCTTCTACTCTTCTTTCTCTGGACTTCTCTCCTTACCCGAGAGGTGGTCCTAAAGATACGGCCATGCCCGATCGTTTACTAGGTTGCCCTGGGTGAAGTAACGGTGAGCCGAAAGGCCGCCTCCGGCCGCATCGACTGATCAAAATGCTCTTTTTTTTCAATGGCTTTAACGGGGTTCAGCAGGTTACCTTGTAGTGGTCCCCAGGTTTCCACTCCCGTCCATGTATGAGAGCGCCGCCGCTTGTCGACGGTTTTCCGTGTTCGCTTTGCCCTGAGTACGGAAGAACCATCGGCCGACACCGGCATCGGGGTTGTCCAGGGCGAGGCGGGAGCAAAACGGGAAGCTCGTACGGCAGGGGTACGGCCTACGTTTCTAAGCCGCTGAAAAAAAGCTGGTTGCCGGTTGACGTACAAAACGGCTCAGGGGCGACTCTATTGCGGTAGCCCACCAGCTCCTAAGATGCTGAAAACAATCGGCTAGAAATCCATCAGCGTACAGGATTCCCCAGCAAACATTCGCTTATAATGGCCTAAGGACCGGGGTCCAGGTTTGCCGGAGTGCACGGTTTGATATGCTTTTTCGTAGCATGGAGCCCCCTGAGCCGCCGGCTGCGCTATCGCCCTCAATTGAGGAAAGGCACAGCCAGGTCGAGCGTGTGCTCGGCTCGGTGACCTTCTCCAACGCTCCCGGTCTCAAGCGTTTCCTGCAGTTCATCGTCTCCGCGGCCGAGGAAGGCCGGTGTGACGCGGTCAGCGAGTATTCCATCGCGACCGAGGTGTTTGGCCGGCCGCCGAAATTCGATCCCGCTTCCGACACGATCGTCCGCACGCAGGCCTACAGGCTCCGGCTGAAGCTGAAGGAGTATTACGAGCGTGAGGGAAAGGGCGATGGAATTACGATCGAGGTTCCCAAAGGCCACTACCTCCCCCTCTTCCACTTTCGGTCCAACAACGGCTTACATGAGCCGGTTCTTCCCAGCGAAGTTCCAGCGCAGCCGGAAACGGTTTCTGCCGCGCACACGGCCGTGCGCGACAAGCTCTGGATGCGCATCACGGGAGTGGTTCTGATTGCGCTCATGATGTTTATTGGCGGCGCGGCGGTCGGCGTTCGCTGGTCAGACCGAAGGCAATCAGCCTCGGCGGCCAGCAAGGATCAGGGGATAGAAGCCCAGTTTTGGACCAGCTTTCTTAATTCTGATCGCCACATCATCGTGTCCTTCTGGGACTTCTATTACCTCGTTTCAGAGGGTAACGTGCTTCTGCCCATCTACGGGAGGAGCCCGATGGGGGAGCGTGCCGTTCCGGCCGACCCAAAGGCCGCCGCCAACCCCAAACTGGCGGCAATGGCCGGCCGCCTGTATTACGAGAACGGTTTCGCCGCGCTGGGCGACATGATGGGCGTGCAGCGTCTGGCGATGTTCTTCACGAATCTAGGCGTCACCATGACGGCGCTACGAGCGCATCAACTCACACTCGCAGAGCTGAAGAACAGTGACCTCGTCTTTCTGGGGTCGTTTGAGGATCGGGGCAATCTGGTGTGGCAGCCGGAGCAGTGGCCATGGCGCTTCGCGATCAGGACCGGATCCGGGGCGTGGAGTAATCACATTGTCGACACCGCAGCGCCGGCTGACGCTAACTCGCACTTCAGCCTCGGGTTCGATCGGGATTCACACGTCATCCGGACCGACTATGCGCTGGTCAGTGTCGTCCCAGGGGTGATCCCAACCCGTCGCGTTGTGACTCTTGCCGGATTAACGACCTCAGGCACCCAAGGCGCCGCCGAGTTCATGAGTTCGGAAGCGGGCCTGCGCGATCTGCTGAATGCCATCGGTATCAGACAGAACGGGCGCCTGGTGTTCCCGCGATTCTTCCAGTGCGTTGTGCGCGTGGAGGTGGCACACGGGCTGGACGTCATCACGACGAAATACGTCACCGGGGCTGCGTTCGAACCCAAACAATAGTCTGGAAAGGCGGCCATCCTGCCACTCCGTTCCGCGCCCCCTTTCCCCACCAGCGCCGGTCTTCCTCCACAACTGGCGCTGCGCTCGCGGCTGCCTACAGCGTCCACCCCTGGCGATACGGGGGATTGACCAGCCGATCTGCGTCTGCATCATTAGTGACGCGGAGATTCGCACTGTCCCACTCCAGGTACCGGGCGGTGCGCGCGGCGAGCGCACCGAGCAGCGCGACCTCCGTCATCCGGCCGGCGATTTCGAAGTTGCAGCGTGCGGGCTCATCACCCTTCGCGGCTTGAATCCACTCGCGATAGTGCCCAATGGTGCGCGGAAGCGTTTTCGGCGGCGGCTGAAAATCGCGGTATTTCTTTTCCGGCAGCAGCCGATTATTCCCACCAGAATAGTCGGCCAGCAGTTTGCCCTCAGAGCCGACGAAGAGCAGCGCCGAGGACGGCATGGGCGTGCGCGGATCCAACTCGACGGGGCGATGTGGACGAAGGCCCCCATCGTACCAGTGGACGCGAACGGGCGGATGCTGCCCCCTCGCCGGGAAGTCCCAAGTGACCACGGTGGAGTAGCTCTCACATTCAGGCGTCTGGATGAGCGGCGGCAGGGTTTCACGCCCGTCCGCGTCCATATGGAACAAGCCACCATGCATCTTGCTACGGCTGCCGTGGACACTCGTGGGCGCACCCAATTGAAGAGCCTCGTAGAAGACATGTAGAGCGTGGCAGGTCATGTCGCCGACCGTGCCCGTTCCGAAGTCCCACCAGGATCGCCACAGCCAGGGATGATACAGGGGGTGGAACGCGCGGTAGGGGGCAGGCCCGATCCAGCGATCCCAATCCATGCCCTCGGGCACCGCGGAATCCGCCGCAGGACGCTGCTGGCCGGCGGGATACAGCGGGTGATCGCACCAGACGTGTACTTCCGTAACCGGCCCGATCGCGCCCGATAACAGGATCTCGGCCGTCGCCTGCGCTTCATCGCCCGCCATGGATTGCACGCTCATCTGGGTCGCAACCTTGGCCTCGCGCGCCGCATTCGCGACCGTGCGCGCCTCAAAAAGTGTATGCGTCAGCGGCTTGGCGGAGTACACGTGCTTGTGCATGCGCAACGCGGCCATCTGCACGATCGCGTGGTTGTGATCGGGCGTGGCGACAACCACCGCGTCGATGCTCTTTTCCTTTTCGAGCATCTCGTGGAAGTCGCCATACACCGCAGCTTTCGGATAGCGGCGAAACACCTTGGCCGCAAAGCTGGGGTCCACATCGCACAGGGCGATGATTCGTTCGCTCTCGCAGCTCTGCAGATAGCGGCGGCCCATCCCGGCCACGCCGACGCCCGCGATGTTCAACGTATCGCTAGGCGCCTGATAGCCCCGGCCGCCGAGCACGTGGCGCGGGACAAATAAAGCGGCGGCGCCCGGGATGAGAGCGCGGCGAGTCAATCCGTCTTGATTCGACATAAGGCACTCCTATGGCAACGGGCGGAAGTAGATGTTCCGAAACGCGACGGGCCCGTGGTCCCCCTGCAGCATGATCGGGTTCCGGGGCGCTTCGGACAGTTCGAGCGCAGACCTGGTAGGGCCGCCGGATGTGACGTTCTCGTGCACGA
>Ga0209777_10005767_pt1 | contig 14169 bp, 18 predicted proteins | sample FrelakmetHBP12HB_FD_187147 | JGI IMG/M metagenome (GOLD analysis project Ga0209777, IMG submission 187147) | Freshwater lake sediment microbial communities from the University of Notre Dame, USA, for methane emissions studies -HBP12 HB (SPAdes)... | ecosystem: Environmental > Aquatic >...
CAGCCATAACGAAAGGGTAAGCCGTAAATGCTGCTTGTGCTACGTTCCACCCTATCACACCTAAAGCAAATAAGGTATATACAATCACATCATATCCAGTTTCTTGAATGATAAGAACTTCATCCCCATCCTTTAACGGATTACCCCATAAGAGTGGATGCAACTTCTTGCCATTTACTCGGACAGTTAAGCAAGGAGGATCGTCTCTAACTTCGGGATGCCTTTGGAAAAGAGAAACAAATATCGCTAAGACAGTTTCATTATGTGATTCAAATTCGATCTTTCGATCTTCGAACAAACAGGGTATGTATTTCACCTTGGCCTTCATTTTGTCCCTCCTTTAATTCTAAAATGCCCATAGACCTTTCCCTTCCATATAGGATTCGTTAGAGAATCTATCTTTGTTCCAACTTTATCATAAGCATGAACAAATTTACCTTCACCAAGGTATATCCCCGAATGACTCGGATATTCTTTACTGTTAAAAAGAATCATATCCCCGATTTCCAACTTCTCATCTTTATCAAGTTTTCTAAAGAAACTGGCATATTCTTGAAGATAAAGTTCTGTCTTTCCAGACCAATCATCTACATAGGAGTAATCTGGAAGTTTGAGACCGAAGGCGTTAAAGAAATAAATCAAAACACCATAACAATCGATCTTCTCTGGCCCACGGCCTCCTATTTCAAACTTCATGCCAAGAAGCGATTGCGAAATTTCGTCAGATTTTTGTTTATCAAACATGGTTATCCTCCTTTCAATTTAATTATGGCAATAATAGTGATTCCCTAAATGCCCTTGCCATTCGCAAATCCGGCACCCATCCATCATTGAAGAAAACAAAATTTTCACCCGTGTCAACACAGTGAAAAGTTGATCCTTCTGGAATGATAGACCCGGCAATGGAATAGGGTTTATCATCGCTCGACAGCCCTTGATAAGTTGCGATTGTGGCGATTTTGAATGTTGCCATATCACTCTCCTTTCCTCCCCATAACTTTCTTGAATTTCTCAGTTAATTTTCCAAGCTTCCAGTCCAGCTCCGAATTCAAAGGCAGAAGAATTCGCGGGTCGGTGTTAACCCGCGGTAGCGGCTTGTCAGCTTTGGATTCCTCCATTGCATCAACGTCCGGGATGTTGCGTTTCAATTCGTCGATCCGTGCCATGTCCAGGACTGGTTCGAATCGCATGACCTCCAATGTGCGAATGGAATTCAGGCAATAAAAAAGGGCGCTTTTTATCGCGACCACGTTTGAAAACGTGGTCAGTTCCTTAGTCATTGTAAAAACATTAACCCCTCCCCTGCGCGTCTGCTTGTCGGGCGACTTTCGCAACAAAACTTCACGCCGCTCCTGGAAAAATGTAATTGCCTCATCAATGATCGGATCGCAACTTTCAATAAGAATTATTTTCCCCCGTCCTATTTCGTTTTCTATATTGAGCTTCTCGGATCTCAACGCTGCCCATTTTTCGTTGATTTTTTGCTTTAAAACTTTCTGCCTCTCCTCTAAAATCGAAAGCTCAGCCTTAAGTTCACTAACAGCTTCTTCAGCATCGGGAAGGGCTTGTAATTGGGCCTCTAAAATGTCGATCTTCCCGGCTGCCTCTTGGCGCGTTTTTAGAATCCTAGTGGCCTCTTCCGCCAGGATAGCCTTCATCATGGGATGACCGTCAGCCTTCGAAAGCAGCTCCGCCAGTCTTTCTTCCTTCAATTTCTCTTCCTTTTTCATCGTTATGCCTCCTTAAAAGATCATACGTTTTTGGATTTCAGAAGTGCTCAAGCCCTCGTACACTGATACTTCAGGTTCAGGATGACGAGCTGCTATGAACTCAGCATTGATGAGTGCGGCCAAGGCATCGGTCCGGGATGTTGATTTTACCTTATTCAACCGAATATTTGCGTTTGTGTCTGTGTCGATCCGCCCTGCTTCCACCATCGCTCTGAGGAGTTGATCTCCGCCGTGTCGTAACTGTCCTCTTATAATCTTCTCTCTGATTCTTTTTGTCGGTGGACTCATGAAGTTGGTTTGCTGTGGCACAGGGACCATTTCCCAATCTGTCCAGGTTTTTAGATCATCGGCTAAGTGAGGATCGTAACCAACATACTTGATTTTGAATCTTGTGCTGAGTTCAAGAAGTTTCGACTTCACAGAAGAAATATCAATCACGGGTTTCCCCTCGAAAATGATGTTCCCATTTCTTAACCAGCGATCATAGGGGAGTTTGTCACGACGGCAAACGTCGTTTAGGGATTCCCCGGCAATCCATACCCAGATAAGTACATCCCATTTTCCGGTCGGATCAAGAGGTTCAAAAAGAAGACTGAGCCCTGTTAGGGCTGTCGTATCGGATAAGTCAATCCCACAGTAACAGACACGACCTGGAAGAGAAGCATAGTCAACCATTTCTCCGCAAGCATCCCATTTAGTGAGATCGACAAACGTATTCGCCCCAAACTTGCTAAATTGGTTTAGGGTGTACTGTCTGAAGGCCCCTTCGCCCTCTTCGAGTAAGGCTTTCTGCAGGGCGTCCTCCATCTCCTTCCTATTTCTGAAGCCCTGCTCAGTGGCCGATCCAAGGGCAGGATTTGCAAGAATAAAATTATCGGGGTCTTTCCAATCAAGCTCTTCAGGGACCTCGAAGATCCTCACAAGGGTTTGAGGATCAAGTGAAGGGTCCGCTAAAATCTGCTTCATTTTCTCATAGACCTGATAGTAGAAACTTGACCGGGTATCCCCCGCCGTGCTGATCGAAACGAACATCGGCTCTTCCCTCATGCTCTGAGAGCTGGCCATGGCGTCCCACAGTTCAGAATCTGGCATTCCGTGACTCTCATCAAACACGACAAGAGATAAATTTTTCCCCAGTTGTGGTTTCGCATCGCTGGCCAGTGGTTCATAGGTGCTATTAGTCAAAACATTGGTAAGGATCGGGGGCTGCCTTCTCACGAGAATCAACTTACTCAATTCAGGAGAAATCTCGACCATGCGCCTGCATGTGTTAAAAATTACCCTGATACTCTGTTCTCTCGTTACAGCACAGGACACGACCTCCGCAGAAGGATCTGAAAAAGACTCCTCGGCCAGCCAGTAAATCACAATTAAACAGGCAAGGAAAGTTTTTCCATTTTTTCTTGCCACATGGATAAATAAACGACGATATTTTCTGAAGCCCTTTTTATCGAGTGCCCCTAAAAATTCTCGGATGATTTCTGTCTGCCACTTCATAAGGTGAACGGGTTGACCTCCAAACCTCCCATGAATGTGGGTGACATAGTGCTGGCAGAAATATTCAAACTTCCTGACCCGATAGTTGCCTTCACTCTCTTTTTTCTTTTTAGGAGGAAAATATAATCGACTGGCATCCCTTAAAAGCCTCTCTTGAGATGTGGCATCTCTTTCCCTAACTCGGAGAGATTTTCGAAGGTCCCCAGTAATTTTAGGACGGCCTCCGGGGTTTTTTTTCCTAAGTGGTTTTGTCATTTTTTCCTTCAATAGTTTTGTCAAAAAATATGCCTCACAGCCAGCGAGGTTGAGCCAGAGAGGGGTCTGAATGATTTTGACCGCCCCTCCCCATCGCTTGCTATACAATACTTTCCCGTCATTACATGTTCCTTTCCTTTCGCATCTCGCCTTCAATGGCCTGGTGGCACGCATGGCAAAGACTCACCAAAAAATCCAGCTCCAGTTTCTTAGTTCCTTTCTTAATTGGGATCATATGATGTACGACATCAGTAGGGACGGTTAGACCCGCTTGGAGGCAAGTTTCACAGAGTGGGTCATGTGCCAACTTCCACTCTTTCAAACGCTTCCACGCCGCACTTTGATAGAACTTCTTGCTTTCCTGATCCCGGTAGAAGCGGTCATAGTATTCACGTTTGACTCGGTTCATTCCACTTCCTCAAAGGCATACTGTCATATCGGCGGCCCTTCCTGGCCTCCCTTGCAATCTCCGCAGCCCGAACTCTCCGCCTCTCTTCTGTCATCTTCCTTCGGAGGGCCAGGCGCAACTTTTCTTTTATTCTCTCGGAAGGTTTTGCAATGCCCCTGGTCCTAATCTCCCTTTGAATTTTGTCTTTATTAACCCGCGCCCTCAACAAGGCGAGAGCTTTCTCTAAATCGCCCACCACCATTACCTCTGGCATACTTATCTCTCCAAGGTCATTCTGGATCTCCGTTTCGATAGAATGTTCCAAACTTAGTCTTCTCTCCGTTCCAATAAACCTTGACGTCACAATGGAAAAAGAGAGTTGCCTTCATCTTCTGTCCTTTTAGTGCATATCTCTGACGAACACCCTATCACCTGAATCATTGTGAGCTCGTGTTTGAGTTTCTTATTCTCCTCACGCAATAACTGAAAGGCCTGCCGGTAAAGAAAAAGTTTTCGCTCTAAAGTGGTCATCTTTTGAGACCTACTCCCCTTCATCTTCTTCTTCCAGTAAATCAGTTATCCGTTGTCCAGTGTTTCCCCCTAAAGGGGGGGGAACAACTGAACAACTGGTATAACCTGGCAGTTGTTCGGTTGTCCGTTTACTACCTGAACAACTGGACAACTTAGTATTTTCAATAGGTTGCAATTTAGATAATTTTTCTTCAGGCAGTTGTCCGTCAATGAATTCGGGTTGTCCGCTATTTTCGTTATTTTGGACAACTGGATAATAAACTGTTTGGTTCCTCAAAGAAGACTTGTTTTTAGTCCAAAACTTCCCTTCTCCTTTGCGAAGAAGCCATAGGAATTTCCTGCGGCGCATCTCCAAGTTGTCTTTGGCCATCTTATAAAATTCAGTTTGGTTTACCTCACGATCTTCTAATAGGTCTTGCAGGTTCAAAAGAAGTTCATCATCGGGATCACTGGCAGGATAAAGGCCTCGAATTGGGTCAAACCGCAAAAATATGGCGAAGGGTTCGAAACGGGTTTTACCTCTTACCCCTAACCGCAAAGGAAAGTCATTGGGATCTTCATCGTCAACGGTCTCCTCTGAACCAACTCGACGAACTCTCTCCAATACCAAACAATGGTCAGAGAGGTCGCTTATCGCGGTCGAACCCTTGTAAGTTCGTTCATTCGCCTTTGGTGCATGGTGAATTAAAATGATAGTGTGCCCAAATTCTCGAAGTTCCTTGAGTCGGTTCATGATTAAGGCCATATCCTTTGAAGAGTTTTCGTCTAATAACTGGGCTGATCGAAGAGTATCGAAAATCAGCAATCCCGGTATAAGTCCTTTATAAAGTTTCCAATCTTCCTTACTGTCGAGGCGAGGAGGTGGGAAAGGATTCGATAAGTGCCAAATTCTCATTTCAGAAGGTGCAAATATTCTTGACTTATCACAAACCAATGATTGAGGATTTTCGAAATCAATAAAGTATGCGGGCATTTCTTGTGTCCCCTGTCCCGCAAATGGCTTGCCATCCTGAACGCAGGTCCCGATTTGAAAAGAGAGAGTAGTTTTTAAACCCCCTCCGGGCGAGGTGAGAGTGGTTATACATTGTTTTGGAATAAGCCGATCAACTGCCCATTCGGTCTTATAATCTAACTTCCCGTATTCGGTAACAGTGGTAAGGTGACGATAGAGGTCAAGAGTCTGGGGGCCATTTGGCACGTCCCGCAATAACTTCTGGAATCCGCCCTTTTCAGAAAATTCCTTAATCTCAGTATCCCAAAGGGTCATGTCCTCTTCTTTTTCTAATTCTGGATCCATCTATTTCCTCTTTTCCACCCGGGACTGTGAAAGAAATTCCTGGACATCGCTCAATTTGAATCTAATGAGCTTCCCAACTTTATAGTAGGAAATGAGACCTCTCGAAGCCAGCAAGTAAGGGTAGGGCCTTGAGGCCTTCAATAACTTTGAAAATTCAGCGGCAGAAAGATACTCGTCCATCAAATCTCCGAGCCTCCCCCATTTGATTTTTGTGATACGAAACACTTTTCCGGAGGGAGACCGACAACTCGAGCGATACGCAATACCCGCGGATCGCCGGGCTTTACTGATTCGATGTTGTTAATAATTCGTGAGAGTGTCGAAGGGTTTAAATCAGCCTCGTGGGCAATCTGATAACTTCTTAGGTTGGACACCTTTACAGCATTTCTCAGCTCTTTTGAAACCATAACTTTGTCCTCCATGATTTCTTCTTACCATGGAAAAGAATGATTTCAATCTAAAAATGAGGATCTCTTTATTAGAAGTTTTGGGGAGATACCAGAGAAGATAAAAGATGGGATTCCTATAGAACGCGAGAAAAAAAAGGAAATGAATCAGTCCAAATCTCGGATTGATTTCTCATCTGCAAGATGTTCGATCAGCCTGAATTATCGTCAAGCCCTCGGGATTCCGATTTTTTGAAAAAGTGCATCGATTATATCTTCCATTCTCAAATTCTTAGCCACATATATTGAAAGGCTTCCTTCTCTATGCCATATTTGACCCAATTTGAAACGCTTCCTAAATCCAGTTCTGCGGTCGAACTTTTAGATTTGCGATATCGTATCTCTAATTTTAAATTAGATTTTAAGTTAGCAAGATCCTCTTGATTCCCAGACTCAAAGTATTCTGGAAATATCTTTTTTGCCCTGGTAAGGTAAGTTCGAATTGAAATATTGCTCAAACCATAAAAATGGGCCAGTAGACGAATAGCCAACTCTTTCTTAGAAATTCGTTGCTCAAAAAAGCGTATATCAGATACCGGGGTATTCTTATGCGGAGCAACAATAAATTCCTTTATTTTTGGAATCCGATCCCTCAAAAATTTAAGTCTGGTATTTGGATTAAGAAATGTTCGCGGGAAGTTCTCAAAAGCAGAAAGTATAATCAAATAATCGTGAAGGATGAGGATAGGATAAAGTTTATTTTCTCCACGACATTTCTGCTTTCCTCTTAGTTTAAGTGATGACAGTTGACCCCCATGGAAGGCTTTTGCTTTTTTGAGAGTTTCATCAGAAGGATTCAACTCTTTAAATGGCGAACTCAATCCGAATTTGTATAAAGTGAATCGGATATTTGTTACAAGATTTGGATCTTTTTCGAAGAGGATTTTTAGAACTTTATCAAAAAGGAAAAACCACCGAAGATGACACCTTTCAAGTGGGTCATTTGTGATTCTATCTTCTCCGATCTTCTCAAGGGATTCCCAATAAGATTTAGGAAGGAATTTGTATCGAGGGTCCTTCTTGGCCTTCTCTATTTCTGAATGTTTAATTTTACTCATTGCCACTCCTCTCATGGCCCTCAAAGTTTAAGGCCCCCAAACTGGATGAGGAAATCCAGCTTGTCGGGTGCGACCCTATGGAGGCCCTTTTAGAAGTTCATATCTGAGACAATCGCTCTGAATCGGAATAAGGAATAGTTACTCCCGAATGTTTTTCTTTCCAAACTATTTCTTTATGCACAGCATTATAAACGTCCTGGTCCTTGGGAAATTTACGAGCAACCTTGGCGATTATTCTTTTCTCCTGTTTACTAAGCGGTTCGCTATTCTTTACATCGACTTTAATTATATCACCAATCAGGTCTCTATAATTATTTAGTTGAGGTCCTTGAGGTAATGCGGCATAGCTTGCTCCCGTCAACCCTTCGCCCGTTTCTCTGAAATTAAACATGTCGGCATACCACAGATATTTACCAGAATACAATAACCTGTCTCCTTCTTTCAGCAAGCGTCTTCCTAAAGCGGATTCAAACTCCTTCAAAACCATATTTATTCGAGCAAGCGAAATTTCTCTGTTCCCTGTGCAACTATCTCCTGAAATCTTACCAGTCAATGCCATACGTAAGGCTTGATCCATTGACTTGCTTTGTATAAATCCAGTTTCCCATCTCTTAATACTCGCTATCCCGACATTCATCCGTCTTGCAAGATCATTTTGAGTTAAACCCTCCTTCATTCTCTCCTCGACAATCTCTTTTCCTGTGAGAAGACCCACCTTCTTGCGATATGCCTCTGCAATCGCCTTCTGAGTATTAGCTGTTTGTTCTACAGTGCCAAACTCAATCGCACAGGTAGAACAACGATACTGCTCGACGGGAACGGTTATTTCAACGTCTCGAAATTCTAACCTTTTATTTGTCTTCCTAAACAATATCTTTGCGTGACAATTAGGACATCTCATGGCTTTCCTCCTTTGTTTTCGTATTCATGGAGGGAAACTATCCAAATAAATTCTCCTTTCAGGCCAAATTTCAGATAAACATTGCAACCCAATTTTTGAGAATAAGTCTTGAATGCAAAGAGCTCAATTCCCTTGATCTTGTCTTCGTAAGACTTCTCCGGTGGCTGGTAACCAATATAATCCCCTGGTAATATCGCTGTTAATAGATCAATTAGGATATCCGAGAGATCCGAAATTCGATATCCCAATTCAAGAGCATCCCGCGCGAGAATTTCCTGATCTAATATACAAATCCAGTCATTGAAAACTGCCTTGAGAGCCTGTTCAATCTTGCCCGTGAGTTCTTTATGTGTCGGCCTGATATTCATATCTTAGTATCAATTGATACCTGTGTCAAGATAAAAATAGGGGACCTAAGGATCACTGCTTTTCAGGAGCGACCCCACGGCCCCTTCAATCAGCCTCCAAATTTCTTCCCACTATTTTCCCACCTTTAACTATCAAAATATAGTCTTTTGTGTTAATTGTCTATACACCTGATTGCAATAAAAACGCTAACTTACTGAAATCATTAGAGGCCGGTTGTCGTTTACGAATCACTTGCTCTACCACTGAGCTACGCCGGCTTCAAGTTCTGATAAAACATTGTTTCTTTTTTTCTTATCATGTTTTAGAATAGTCGTCAATCCAGGACGAAAATTAGAAAAACAAATAGTCGAATGTTTTGAAACGGATTCTTCAAAACTTCTGGAGTGGCATTGCCAAAACGACTTATCCTCTCTATCCTCGTCACCGTTGGAATCATCTTCGTTCTTCTTCTCCAAATTTCTCTCAAAGACCTTTATACACTTTTAAGAACCATCGATCCCCTTTGGGCCGCTCTGGGATCAATCGCTTATCTCCTTGCCATTCTATTCCGGGCCCTTCGATTCAAATGGCTGATTTACTCAAAGGGTATCCCTCTCTCAGACCTTTTTAGGATCACAGCGCTCTATCATTTATCGCTCATGGTTCTTCCCTCCAAGTTGGGAGAACTCTCCTACCCTTACTTTTTAAACAAAATCAGCGGGATGACTGTTACCGAGGGATTGGCTTCGTTAATTGCTTCGAGGGTCTATGATTTCTTAATCATCCTGATGATCCTTTTGTTTGTTTCCATGGGGTTTCAAGGCCTTTTTAAAGTTAACCCATTTCTTATCATCCTCCTCATTGCCTTCCTGATCGGTTTCATTATCTTTGTTTTTTTCTACATGAGTAGTTTTTTGGGGTGGTTTTCAAATGTCTTGGGGAGGATATCCAAGTGGACCGGGTCAAGAAATGTTAGATTCGTTCTATGGATTCAAAGGAAAATGAGTGAGATGGCAGAAGATTTTTACGCTATCAAGGCCCGCAGAACTTATTTCCCTGTCAGTTTGACAAGTCTGGCTTCGTGGGTCATGATCTTCTCGACCTTCTATGCCTATATGAAAGGATTCGGGATCGAAATCCCTTTGACCAAAATGGTTTTCGGCTCTACCATTGCTGTCATTGGAAATGCCTTACCGATCAGCGGAATTGGAAATTGGGGAACATTGGAGGCAGGATGGGCGTTTGGATTTCTAATGGTTGGGCTTTCTAAAGAGAAAGCGATCGCCACAGGGTTCGGAATTCATATCATCATTTTCATCGTCTGTGCAATGATCAACTTTTTCTGCTGGGGAACTTTTAAAAAACGAAAAAACCCTTCTCCAACTGTTCCATAGAAGACAGATAGGAGAAGGGTTTTAATTCAAACGATCACCAAAGGTGAAGGATTTTCATTAAACCTTTTGGCTCACATTTCGCTTCGAGGCCTTCAAAGGGTTCAATTTGAAATTGTCTTCTTTAATTTCCTTTTTGACGTGAGTGGCAAAATTGCAGGATCCTTTTGCCCATTTAACAGGGGGCTCACAATAGGTCTTGCAATAGGAACCTACTTCGTAAGTTACCACTCGGTCACACCCTTTGCAGGACTCCACGATGGGATAACATCTCCCACCATTATAGGAACAGCCATTCTTCTTCATGAAGATACATTCTGTTCCCACCTTGACGGTTTGACAAACCATGGCGATCTACCTCCCTTCTCATTGAATTTATTTTTTCAAAATAGTTGAAATAATTGAAGTTTATTATTTCTCAAAAGGGCACAAAAAAAAGAGCTACCAACTTTCGGTAACTCGATTTGGTCTCACACCAAACGAGACATTATTAAATCTAATATATTTCTTCTATTTTGTCAAGAAAAATTCTTGACAGGTCATACAAACTCGGTTATTCGTGATCTAACAATTGATCATAGCCATTATTTTAAAGAAATTAGCAACTTATAGATCTTTATGATTCTTCAAAAGCTATTTCTCTTTTTTTTATTTATCGTAACCATCCTCCTCTCTTTCTTCGTCACTCCGGGATATGCTCCCCAGAACCTCATCGCTTCACCTCGACTTCCCCATGTCACCCTGGAGATGGAGAGGCCTGAATTTTGGATTAAAAAGATTAAAAATCCAACGAATCTATTATTAACCCCTGAGAAGATTCATAAGATGAATGAAGAAAATTTAAAGAGACAAGATCTTCTCCTCTGCAGGATAAAAGATCTAAAGGAAGACTGGACAAGGGAGGAGATCCTCTCTCTTCTCAAGGAGGATATGGAAAATTTTGGAAGAACCGGAGAGGTTCGATATGGCAAAAGCGGAATCCCTCTCGGAGAATTTTTTTGGAATGAATTAAGAAACAAACTGAGCCAAGAGTCTATAAAAGAAAGTAACCGAATGCTTTTTGGTCTCATCGTCAAACGGACAGATATCCGTGTCTTCCCCACAGATGAACGCTCCATGAGCACCCCTCATCATGACGAGTTCGATCGTTTCCAACATTCCTCTATCTCTCCAGGATCTCCGATTGGAATCTACCACTTCAGCCAAGATAAGGAGTGGGCCTATGTTCAGACCCGCTTTATCCGTGGATGGGTAGGCATGCGTGATCTGGCTATCGCCAAAGAGAAAGGTGAGGGGGTGGATTATGAAGAGGCAAAAGACCAATTAGTGGTTACAGGAAATTTTGTTAATGTTTTCGGTGATCCCTCTCTTCAACAACCAGCCTTTCTTGCCCAGATGGGCGACTCCTTCCCTCTCCTCAGTATCCCTGGCGGAAGTAAAATCACTAACGCATTCTATGCCATCCATATCCCTTCAAGAGAGGACAATGGACTGTTGACTTTACGGAAAGGATACGTTCGTGCGGATGAGGATGTTCATCGAGGTTTTCTTCCCTATACGCAAGAAAATGTCGCACGTCAGGCTTTTAAAATGCTTAACCACCCCTATGGTTGGGGAGATAGGTCTGGCGGCAGGGACTGTTCCCGCTTCATCATGGACCTCTTCAGGACCTTCGGTATTCTGATGCCACGAAATTCAAAAGGCCAAGCAACAATTGGAATGGATCTGGGTCTCACAGAGGGAAGGAGTATCAAAGAGAAAAGAAAGATTTTAGATCAAGCCATCCCTCTGGCGACCACCCTCCGACTCCCCGGCCACATCATGCTCTATCTGGGTGAGGATAAAGGGAAACACTATGTCATCCATAGTATCTGGGGAATCCAGAAATCAGGACGGGTTGGTTCAACCCTGGAAAAGATTGGAAGAGTAGTCGTTTCTGATCTAAGCTTAGGTAGAAAAGGACCCAACAGATCGTTATTGGATCGCATCACCGATATCCGTATCATCGGGTCAAGTCCCGAAATTCAAAAAAAGTAAACTCATAAGACATCCGAAGATAGATTATTGAATTGACAGAGCGATCCTTTGCCATAAAAAAAGAAGTTGGGCCATCTGAAAGATTACCATCACACTTTTTATCTGAGGCAGTCCGGGATCGTCCTTGGATTGAAGCTTGAATCGTGGAAAAACTGAACAAGGTATTGGTGACAGGAGGGACCGGCTTTATTGGGACAAAACTGGTGACCGAACTGGTTCGGAAAGGACACATCATTCACGTCTTGAGGCGACCCACCAGTAATACGGAGGGACTGGAGCATGAAAGGATTCACCTTTTTACAGGTGACCTGATAGATTGTGAATCCATCAGAAAAGCGATGGAGGGATGCACCCAGGTTTATCATCTCGCTGCCTATGCAAAAAACTGGGCGAAAGATTCGAAAACTTTCTACCAAAACAACGTGGAAGGACTTTGCAATGTATGGGAAATGGCAAAGGTGTTGGACGTGGAGCGAGTGGTGTTTACTTCCTCCATTGTGACCTGTGGACCCACGGAGCCTGGTGTGGGGGGGGATGAAGAAAAACGATGTTTCATGCCAAACTGCTTCACAGATTACCAGGCAAGCAAAATCATTGGCGAACAACAGACCTATCAATATGCTGATCAAGGGCTCTCTTTAATCATTGTTAATCCGACACGCGTTTACGGCCCTGGAAAACTGAACGAGGGAAACTCTGTCACGAGGATGATCGATCTCTATGACCGGGGAAAATTTCCTCTTCTCCTCAATCATGGGATTAATGTTGGAAACTATGTCTTTGTGGACGATATCGTCCAGGGACTCGTCCTGGCAATGGAGAGGGGTAAAATTGGTGAACGTTATATTCTCGGTGGAGAAAACGTTTCACTCAAACAATTATTCGAATTGATTGACCAATTGAGCGGGAAAAAACATTTCCAGATGAACATGCCGTCTTGGTTTGCCTTTTTTTATTCCAGACTGGAACAGAAAAAATCGGAGTGGTTTGGTCTCTATCCACTCGCTACCCCCGGTTGGGTGGAGACTTTTCTCCAGGATTGGGCCTATTCCAGTGCAAAAGCTGAGAAGCATTTAGGTTATAAGATCACTTCCCTTAAAGAGGGGTTACGAGTCACTTTAGCATGGCTCCGTCAACTGAGAAAGAAAGCCTCATGAATCGATTTAAATCTATCATCTTCCCTGATGGGTCCTTCAGCAGGGAAAATAAGAAATCGACCATCATCCTGCTGAGCGCCCCTGTCATCCTGACCACCTTCAAGTATTTTGGAATGAAAAATTTTTATCTAAATCATCTGGCGCAAACATTTGTTCTCTTCGAAAATAGTGAACTTACCTCCGCCCTCTATACATTCTTTGCTTCCTTCATCCTTCTGGGATGGATTCCTGTACTCATTATAAAATTCGTTTTCCATGAACCTCTATCGGCCTACGGTATACAACTTGGGGACATCCAATTTGGAATGAAGTCTTTTCTTCTTCTCGCTCCGGTGATGATTGCCCTCACCTATCTGTCTTCACGAACAGAACCCTTTCTTCTGGAATACCCACTCTACAAAGGCGCAAGCAGTTCTCTATGGATGTTTGTTACCTATTCTCTTTCTTATTTGATGTTCTATCTGGGATATGAATTTTTCTTCCGCGGCTATATGCAGTTCGGTTTGGAGGGGAAGTTTGGAGGCTGGAATGCCATTCTCGTCCAAACTCTTGTCTCTTGTCTCTTACATATCGGCAAACCTCCTGCTGAGATATACGGTTCGATTTTTGGCGGAATTGTTTGGGGCATGATGGCCTGGCGTGGTCATTCCCTTCTTTTTGTTATTCTGCTGCATTGGGTCTTGGGTGTTTCTCTTGATGCCTTTATATCCTATTTCTAAGATAAAGCCATCGGATAAGCGTATGAGCACGATTCTATCAGAGTACCCTTCTTAGGAGCCTCTATCGATGAACATCATTTTCTTCCTTAAAGGAGTTGTCATCGGTTTCTCCATGGCAGTGCCGGTCGACCCCATAGGTATCGTGTGCATACGCCGCACCCTGATGAAAGGACGTCTCTCAGGTCTCGTCTCTGGTCTGGGAGTGGCCACGGCGGATGCGGTCTTCGGATGCATCGCAGGATTTGGGCTCACTTTTATTCCAGACTTTTTAATCAGCCAACAGGTATGGCTTCGCCTTATCGGCGGGTTATTTCTCTGCATTCTCGGCCTCAAAATCTTATTGGCTAAACTGGTAGAGCGAGAAGTCCCGTCTGAGGGAAAGGGCCTATTGGGCGCCTACACCTCAATGTTCTT
>Ga0209777_10005768_pt1 | contig 14167 bp, 11 predicted proteins | sample FrelakmetHBP12HB_FD_187147 | JGI IMG/M metagenome (GOLD analysis project Ga0209777, IMG submission 187147) | Freshwater lake sediment microbial communities from the University of Notre Dame, USA, for methane emissions studies -HBP12 HB (SPAdes)... | ecosystem: Environmental > Aquatic >...
CACGACGGACGGGCGCGAGCTGGTCATGCCGCGGCATACCCAAGCGGAATCCGAGCAACAGATGGTTCTGGAAAAGCTTAAGCTCACGCTGCCGGCGCAACCGCCGCCGTGTATCCGAGGCGATGACGTGCTACTGCCCACGCCGTCCGCGCGCTGCTGACCCCACGTTGGATGCATTCAAAGCGGTGCCTAAATGCCGGTTTTGTAGTGCAGACCTTGAAGGTCAAAACCGCCGTCCCCATCCCGCCAAGGCCGATCGAACTCGCAATCTGCGAAAGTTGGGCTAGCAAGAGCCATCGAAATCCTAATCGCAAATCCAAACCGAATCTCTCTGTCATGTGGTCTCCTTCAATCGTTCGATATATCGCCCCGGCAAAGTTTATCCCTTCCCGCGGCCGTTTCGCGATGAATTTCGGATGGCGAACAAATCGCCCGCCGCAATGGCAAGCGAACACTCTCCGCGCGCAGACACGCCTCCGCGCGTTTTCTTTGGCCGATCCTCGGCGTCTTCAGGCGAGATTGTTCACCAGCCCAACCCGGAAACGTAACGTGTCAGAGATGGCGGCACAAGAGGCATAACATGCGTGCGGAAGACGCACCGGAGCAGTGCCTTGAGTGGGTATGGGATAAGCTAGGAGGCGACCGTGCGCAACATTAACGTAACTCCGTCGCAATGACACGACTTTGCACTTGATCGTAAGGATGTGCGATGAGGGCGATTCTGCCCGTGCTCTTATAATCGTGTACAAAGACCGCATCGCACAATTCGTAGTAGGCGAGTTGGTTCGCGGTGGTCGTGGGAGTGGCTTGATGTTGCGGGCGTTGTTGGTTCTTTTCATATTGGCCGCGCTGGGCGCGGGCGGGTACGTGGGCTTTCGTTATTGGGTGAGTTCCGAAACACCCGTCACTTACAAGACCATGCCTGTGACTCGTGGCGCGGTTGTCTCCACGGTGACCGCGACTGGAAACCTCGAACCCCTAGTCAAGGTCATCGTCGGTTCGCAAGTGAGCGGCACGGTCACTCGTTGGTACGCCGACTTCAACCAGCGCGTTGAGGAAGGCTTCGTACTTGCGGAGTTGGACCAGGACCGCTTCAAGGCCACGCTCGACCAGCGCCAGGCCGCCGCCAAGGCGGCGAGGGCCCGCGTCGAGGAATCGCAGGCTGCCCTCGCCGACGCCAGGCTCAAACGCGAGCACGCGGAAACCAATTTTGCACAACACGCGGCCACGGACTTGGAGCTTTCCGAGGCCCGGATTGCCGAGCAGTCAGCCCAGGCCTCTCTTCATGCCGCCGAGGCCGAAGTCGAACGGGCCGAGGCCGATGCCCGGCTAGCCAATGTTGACCTCGACCGCACCGTGATTCGATCGCCGATCGACGGCGTGGTCATATCGCGGAACATCGACGCGGGCCAGACGGTCGCGGCCTCGTTGCAGGCGCCGGTTCTTTTCACCATCGCCAACGATCTGTCCAAGATGCAGGTGAACGCCGCGGTCAGTGAGACGGACATCGGAAAGGTCAGCGAAGGGGGCTTGGTCGAGTTCCGCGTCGACGCATATCCCGACCGCCGCTTCCGCGGCACGGTCTCGCAGGTGCGGTACGCCGAAACGATCGTCGACAACGTCGTGACCTACACGACGCTGATCAACGTGGACAACTCCGACCTCGCACTTCGTCCGGGCATGACCGCCACGATCTCCTTCGAGGTCGCCCGGGCCGAAAACGTGCTCATGGTCCCCAACGCCGCGATGCGTTTCAATCCGGCCACCAGACCGGCGGATGGAGATTGGATGAGGCCCGGAAAAGCGCGAAAGATGGAGCCGCGGGTGCACAAACTTCAGGACAATCGCCTCGTGCAGGCGTCGATCGAGCCGGGCCTGACCGACGGCACATCCACCGAAGTGCGCTCTGGCGATTTGCACGAGGGCGACGCGGTGGTCATCGAGCAGATCGGCGGACCGCGCGGCAATGTTCCGGCACGCACCCCGAGGTTTGGCGGATGACCGCCGACCTTGTGGACATACGCGACGCCTGGAAGGTCTACCACGTCGGCGAGGTGCAGGTGCCTGCTGTCCGCGGCGTTTCGCTGGCGATTTCGCACGGCGAGTTCGTCGCCATCACCGGCCACAGCGGATCGGGCAAATCCACCTTCATGCACCTGTTGGGGTGCCTGGATCGGCTCTCCTCGGGGACGTACCGCTTCGAGAATCAGCCGGTTCAGGAGTTGTCACGGCTGCAACTCGCCCGGCTCCGCAATCGCCGGATCGGGTTCGTCTTTCAAAGCTTCAACCTGCTTTCGCGCACCACCATCGTGGACAACGTGGCCTTGCCGCTGATCTATCAGGGCGTGAAGCGCCGCGAGCGGCGGAAGCGTGCTTCAGAGCTGCTGGAGCGCGTCGGATTGGGCGATCGCCTCCGACACCACACCAATCAGCTTTCCGGCGGGCAGCAGCAGCGCGTCGCCATCGCCCGGGCCCTGGTGACGCACCCCGCCATGCTCCTCGCCGATGAACCCACGGGGAATCTCGACACCAAGACCAGTAACGAAATCATGACCCTGTTTCAACAACTCAACCGCGACGACGGCATCACCGTCGTGGTCGTAACGCACGAGGCCGACATCGCCGCCTACGCCAAGCGGCACGTCACTTTTCGCGACGGACTGATCGTGCAGGACGAAACACATGATAATTCGTGACTGTCCCTGATTTCCCATTCTCACGCCCGCGCGGCTGCATCCTGGGCGGGTTCAAAATCCTGATTGAACGGATCGTCCCAAAAGTTCACCAAGTCGATCCGCGTAACGATACCGACGATCTCCGCGCCGCGGGTGATCGCCGCACCGCTGTGGCCCGAGGAGAGCAGCCGGTAGACCTCGTCGAGGTCTGTGTGTTCGTCGAGGGTAGGCATCGGTCGGCCCATGATTTCGCGGACTGGAACCTGTCTGGGGTCGGTGTGTTGGTGCAGCAACCGGGCGATAGTCAATTCGCGAATCTGTCCGATGACCTTACCGTCTTCGATGACCGGGAGCTGCGAAATGCCGTGCCGCCGCAAAAGCCCGATCGCATCTTCGGCCTTGTCGTCGGGTCCGACTGCGATGGCCGGCACTGTTCCGCGTCGCGCCAAAAGCTCCGCGACGGTGTGCGGTTTGACCGCCGGCTTCATGAATCCGCGCTCGATCATCCATTCGTCGGAATACAGCTTGGAGAGGTAGTTTCGCCCAGTATCCGGGCAGAGCACGACAACGAGGTCTCCGGGTCCCAGCCGCCTCGCATACCGCAGCGCGCCGGCCATCGCCGTGCCGCACGACCCGCCGACAAGGAGACCCTCCAGCCGCGACATGTTGCGCGCGACGGTGAATGACTCCGCGTCGCTCACGCGGACCCATTCGTCGACCACTTGTGAATTGAAAGTCTGCGGCACGTAATCCTCGCCGATCCCCTCAACGGCCCAGGGCTTGGGATGATCGCCAGAGAGAATTGAACCTTCGGGGTCGGCCGCCACCACGCGAATCCTGGGGTTTTTCTCCTTGAGAAACTTGCCCACGCCGGAAATCGTGCCGCCTGTTCCCACGCCTCCGACGAAACAGGTGATCTTGCCCTCGGTCTGCTCCCAAATCTCCGGCCCGGTTGAACGATAATGGAATTCTGGATTATTCATGTTCGCAAACTGATTCGGCTGCCAGGCGTTGGGAATCTCGTTGGTGAGCCGAGCTGCGACCCCGCTGTAGCCCTCCGGACTGTTGCTCTCGGCATTGGTCGGCGTAATCACGACTTCGGCCCCGTAGGCCTTTAGCAAGCGGATTTTCTCGGCGCTCATCTTGTCAGGCATCACGAAGACGCAACGATAGCCCTTTACCGCAGCTACCATCGCCAGCCCGACCCCGGTGTTGCCGGAAGTAGCCTCGACGATCGTCCCACCCGGCTTGAGAAGCCCGTCGCGCTCGGCTGATTCAACCATCGCCAGGGCAATGCGGTCCTTTACGCTTCCGCCCGGATTGACAAACTCAATCTTGGCGTAAATGGCGGCGGAAAGGCCTGTTGCAAGGCGGTTGATGCGGACAATGGGGGTTCGTCCGATCGCTTCCAAGACGGTGTTACATCGTTTCAACATGGTCATGACTCCGGGCTTCAGTCGAGGTACGGGCGAACACCATCCATCCGTTTTCGGACCGAGGGCTAGACCCGACACCTGAGCATTGTATCGTATTGAATCGGGGATTTGAACCTGCAGGGCACCTAACCAAGAACCCGCTCGGTCATTTTGCGTTTACGGATGGTTGTTTTCGGACACGGTTTCACGTAAAATGCTTGATTCGGTTTTCCGTCGGCTGCGGCTGGGTGCCTCCACCACCAAAGCCCGATTAACCTAAAAGTACCCCTAAGGGGACGCGCGGTCTGTATACCACGCAGGGGTCAAAGAATCAGGAGCATTGTGACCACCATGGTAGTTTCGGCCCAACCGGCTACACCTCGAAAGAAACCACTGCAGGTGATCGAGCGTGAAGAACTAACGATTCGCTTTGTCGGCGACTCCGGCGACGGAATGCAGCTTGCCGGAACGCAGATGACGAATACGACCGCGATCTTCGGGAACGACGTCAGTACCTTCCCGGATTATCCCGCTGAGATCCGCGCACCCGCGGGCACCATTGCCGGGGTCAGCGGTTATCAGCTCAACTTCGGGGCGCACAAGCTTCGCACGCCCGGCGACCGCGTGAATGTGCTGATCGCCATGAATCCCGCCGGATTGAAGGCGAATGTCGCAGACCTCGAGCAAGGCGGCATCCTGGTGGTCAACGAGGATGCGTTCAACAAACAGAATTTGGCCAAGGCTCAGTACGAGAACAATCCGCTCGACGACGGGAGCCTCAGCCGATACCAACTCTTTCGTGTGCCGGTCGATCGGCTGACCGCCGAGGCTTGTGCCGACACTGGTCTAAACGCTCGCGCCGTGGGGCGGTGCAAGAACTTTTTCGCGCTCGGATTGACCTACTGGCTATTCGGGCGGTCGATGGATCCCACGCTGCGGTGGATTCAGGACAAGTTCGGCTCCAAGCCCGCGGTGGCCGACGCCAATGTCAAGGCCCTTCGCGCCGGTTTCTACTTCGGCGAGACCACGGAGATGTTCACGGTGCGGTATCTGGTGCCGTCGGCAAGGCTGACGCCTGGACGCTACCGGAGAGTGACAGGCAATGAGGCGATGGCCTTGGGGCTGGTGACGGCCGCTACGCGGGCAGGCAAACCGCTCTTCTATGGCAGCTATCCGATCACGCCGGCCAGCGAGATTCTGCACGAACTGGCGAGATACAAAAACTTTGATGTGCGCAGCTTCCAGGCCGAGGACGAGATTGCCGCAATGGCCGCCGTGGTCGGCGCGGCGTTCGCCGGAGCTTTTGCGGTAACGGGAACAAGCGGTCCGGGGCTGGCTTTGAAGCAAGAGGCTATCGGGCTGGGGATCATGACCGAGCTGCCCATGGTGGTGGTCAACGTGCAGCGCGGCGGTCCGAGCACCGGACTGCCTACGAAGACGGAGCAGGCCGATCTTTTGCAGGCGGTTATGGGCCGCAACGGCGAAGCGCCGCTCTGCGTAATTGCCCCGGCGACTCCGGGCGAGTGCTTTCAGATGGCTATTGAGGCGTTCCGCATTGCCATAGAGTTCATGACCCCGGTGATCGTCTTGAGCGACGGGTACCTCGCCAACGGAGCCGAGCCCTGGCTGATACCCGACGTCAACAAGCTCCCGACATTTAAGGTAGTTCACCCGACGACGAACAACAATGAAAGCGATGGTGGGCATTTCCTTCCGTACAAGCGGGACGCCAAACTCGTGCGTCCGTGGGCGATACCGGGAACGCCGGGACTTGAGCACCGCATCGGAGGACTTGAGAAACGCGATGTGACGGGAGATGTCTGTTATGCACCGGATAATCACCATCACATGATCGTGACCCGGCGAAAAAAGATCGACAATATCGCCGAGACCATTCCGCCGCTTGCGGTGAATGGAGACCCGTCCGGCGAACTTCTGGTCCTCGGATGGGGTAGCACCTACGGGGCGATTACGACCGCGGTGGAGCGCTGCCGCGAGTCGGGGTTGAAGGTATCGAGCGCTCATTTGCGCTACCTCGATCCGATGCCCAAGAACACCGGCGATGTGCTGCGGTCATTTGAACGCATACTCATCCCGGAAATGAACCTTGGACAGCTTCTGCACCTGGTTCGGGCCAGGTACCTGGTAGAGCCGATCGGACTAAGCAAGGTCCAGGGCAAGCCCTTTATGATTCACGAGATACAGTCGCGTATAGAGGAGTTGTTGAACGGAAAGTAGAAGCGTGAAGCCCCAAACCGAATCTCCCCCGCGGGGGAGAGCGTTTGCAGGGCGCACACTTAAATGAAAGAGCATAGAACATGAGCACTCAATCGACAGTTGTACAACTGGCCGCCAAGGATTACGCAAGCGATCAGGAAGTTCGCTGGTGCCCTGGGTGCGGGGATTACTCCATACTCGCCCAGGTGAAGAAGGTGATGGCAAACATCGGCGCTCTTCGCGAGAAGACGGTGTTTGTGTCGGGCATCGGCTGTTCGAGCCGCTTCCCCTATTACATGAGCACATACGGTTTCCATGGAATCCACGGCCGGGCGCCGGCGGTGGCGACGGGAATAAAGGCCACTGACCCAGAATTGACGGTGTGGGTCGTGACTGGCGACGGCGACGGATTGAGCATCGGCGGCAACCATTTTCTGCACTCCATCCGCCGCAACATGGACTTCAAGATTCTGCTGTTCAACAACCGCATTTACGGTCTGACAAAGGGGCAGTATTCGCCGACTTCGCCGCTCGGGAAGAAGACGAAGTCCACCCCGGCAGGTTCGGTGGACTATCCGTTGCACCCGATATCTGTTGCCATCGGCGCTGAGGCCACCTTCGTCGCTCGCGCTATGGATGTGAACACCAAGCACCTTGAGCACGTGCTTGATCGCGCCGCGAAGCACAAAGGGACGGCGTTCGTCGAAATCTACCAGAACTGCTCTATCTTCAACGATGCAGCATTCGAGTACGCCTCCGGTAAGGAGACCAAAGACGATACCACCGTGTACCTTGAACACGGCAAGCCGTTGGTTTTCGGCAAAGACCGAAAGAAGGGCATCCGCCTCAACGGTATGGACCCAGAGATCGTGGAGCTGGGCGGGGACATTACCGAAGATGACCTGCTTTTCCACGACGAGAAGCAGGTTGAACCGAGCCTGGCCTATTTGCTAAGCCGGATGCACTACCCGCACTTCCCCGAGCCGATGGGAATTTTCCGCTGTGTCGAGCGACCGACTTATGAAGAAATGATGCTCCGCCAGATTAGCGACGGAATCGCAGCAAAGGGTCCGGGCAAGCTCGAAGAACTTTATGACGACGGAGAAACTTGGGTAGTCAATTAACGCCTCCGATTGGGATTGTGCCAATGAGCCCAAGGGAAATTATCGAGCTTCAGCGTGAGCGCCCGTTTCCAGGATTGCGCATCCACGTGTCTGACGGAGCATCCTACGAGGTCCGTCATCCTGAATTGATGCTTGTGACGCCCGGCCGAGTGTACATCGCACTGCCTCCGCTCAGAGACGGCGTTCCGGCCGGCAGCGCGGTCTATTGCGATCCAATGCACATTACGCGTATTGAGCCGATGAACGGCGAAAAACCCAAGCGCGCAGCGCGGAGGCGATAAGCGAGGCACGGCACCCCGGCGCCCCCGGATGAATCGACGGCTTGGAGAGGTTCTACGCGTGTGCGGACCGATATGAGTCCGCTGCAGGCGACGCCGACTCCCGCTGATTTCGATCCGGCTGCGCGGCATGATGAAGGTCCTCGGTGACCAGCCCGTCGCGCAGGATGATCTTTCTATCGCAGCGGGCCGCCACGGTGGACTCGTGGGTTACCATGACGATGGTCGTTCCCTGGTCGTGCAGCCGGTCGAAAATCGCCAAAATCACCTCGCCGGTAGCCGTGTCCAGGTTGCCGGTCGGTTCGTCGGCGAGCACTATGAGCGGATCGTTGATGAGAGCGCGTGCGATTGCGGCGCGTTGTTGCTGGCCGCCGGAAAGCTCATTAGGGCGATGGTGTCCGCGGTCACCCAGGCCGACCATCTCGATAAGCGCCCTAGCCCGCTCGCGGCGCACGGCCGGGGCATGCCCCTGATAGAAAAGCGGGACCTCCAGATTCTCCAAAATCGTTAGCTGGGCGATCAGATTAAAGTTCTGGAAGACGAAGCCGATGCTCCGGCTGCGAACCTCGGACAGCTCATCGTCCCCCATCTGCGACACGTCAACGCCGCCGAGCGTGTACCTCCCCGATGTGGGGCGATCTAGGCATCCGATGACGTTCATCAGCGTGCTTTTGCCAGAGCCGCTCTGCCCGCAGATTGCGACAGACTCACCCTCGACGAAGTCGAGGTCGATGCCGCGAAGGGCGTGAACGTTCACGTCGCTTCCCGCCTTGCGGTAAACCTTGGTCAGTTCTTGGACGGATGCGATGGCCACGGGGAGGCTACGGCGCCTTTCCGACCGATGAGCGGCCTGCGGAGTCGGGCTTGGCTTGCGACTTGGAGTCGCCTTCTCGCTCGGTTTTCTTTTCCGGTGCGTCGGCCTTCTTTTCTTGCGTGTCGGTTTCCTTTTCTGGCATCTTGGGGGACGTAGCGTCCAGCTTTGCATCGTGCTTGGCTTCGGACTCGCCCGGGGCCTTTGCAACAGGCGTTGCTCCCGGTCCGGGGATTGGCCGACCGCCTGCTTCATTGGACGACTGACGCCCGGGGCCGCCATGCTGACCTTTGGGTCCGCCGCCGCGGCGCTTCGCGGCGTTGTCCTGGCGTTCCCCGGGTGCGGCGTCCGGGATCATCCGGCGATAGTCGTCGCCGAAAGCCAGCAGAACGCGTTCACCTTGGTTAACGCCGGCGGCAATCTCGGCCCATTCGGCCCCGATTGCCCCGACATCGACGGCAATCGGTTCGGCCTGGGCCCCTGTGCGCCGGAAAACGTAGCGCTTGCCGCTTTTCGCGTAGATGGCCTGAACGGGCACGGCGAGCCGGTCCTCGACGTTTTGGACGAGGATTTCGGCGTGGGCAGTGACGCCTGGCTTCAATGGTATGTCCGTCGAGTCAAGAATAATCTCCGTTTCGTATTCTTTAAGGTCGGGGTTGAGCCACGAGTTCTGACTGTCCGCGACGGTGGCGATTTTTCGGACGTGGCCGGAGAAGGATTTGCCGGGAATTCCCTCAATTGTCACGGACACCGGCTGGTCAACCCGGAGCTTATCGGTCTTGGCTTCGTGAACCCGAACTACGACCATCATGGACGATGTATCAGGAAGTTGCATCAGGATCTGACGCTCGAAAACCTCCGCGCCTTCCTTGATTTGCTGCTCTTCGGACATTCCACGGTGCCCGCCGAACCCGCTGTAATAGACCACAAAGCCCTGCGTCGGAGCGGTGATACGGCACTTTTCCTTCTGGGTACGAAATTTTGCGAGCTGATCCTGGATCAGGGCGAGCTCTTTTTCTTTTCCCTCGAAGTCACGGCGTTTCTTGGTTTCCTCTGCGTTGGCGTTCTTGCCGACGCGCTCAGCTTCCTTGGTCGCTTCGGTCAGATCAGACTCTCGTTGTTTAAGCTCGGCGACGTGGGTGTAGCTGTTGAGCACCTCGAGGGCCAGTTTGGCCTTTTCAAGTTCCCAGCCGGCCTTTTTGAAGTTGAAGTCCGCTTCTTGATACTCAGTCTGTGTCGTGTAATTCTTGGCGAACAGTTCCTTGGATGCGTTATAGTCCTGTTCGCGGCGCTCCAGCGAAATCTTAGCCTGCTGAATTGCCACATTGGCGTCCTTTTGGCGCTGCTCCCATTCGCCCTTTTGATACTTGTCGAGTTCGAGACCTTTTAGTTGAATCTGCAATTCGGCCTTGCGAATTTCGCTGGCGTTCTTATCAAGCTGGATATCGAGTTCAGCCTTTGCCGCCCCGAAAGCGGTGATTGCGTTGGACTCCTTGAGTTCCTCTTCGCGGATGCGGTTCTCGATTACGTCGCTGGCAAGGACTACGAGCAGATCGCCTTCCTTTACCGCCGTGCCTTCGGGAATCAGACTGATGATCGTCGAGCGACCCTCGACCTCGCACTTGATATCCGTGGACTTTGCCGCCTTCAGCTCGCCCTTTTCTTTGAGAACGACGTTGAACGTCCTTGGCTCGACGGCGGCGGTGAGCACGTCGCTTGCAGCAGCGCTTGGACGAAATCGCATGGCCGCCGCCCAACCGACGGCGCTCAAAAGGACTACAATGCCGCCAACCAGTAAAAGCGGAACGATGGATCGTTTTTCCTTGATCCATCCAGACGACGCAGACTTTGGCTCGGATGGCCGCGTAGCGGCTCGGAGTGACACATCGGCTGGCGGACTGCTTAGCGAAGTGGTCATTTGGATTGTTCCCCATGCGCTTGGGCGTCAGGAACGCCTGCAAGGCCTTCCCAGTATGGTAATCGGAAAGCCTCCGAGACTCAAATCACGCCATGAACGGGAGTCATGTACAAAACGGTATGGCGCAAAGAGCCTTCGGCGATTCAAGTCCCCATGCCGGTGGGCCATGTCTTAACGCTTGTCTACGCAAGCGAAACACATCGCACCGTCTGCACGACGGCTGGCGAGGCCGATTGTTAATGTCTTTTCAGCTCTTCGTCGCCCGGTTCGGGCGGTTGCGGGCGAATCCAATTGCCGTCATCCGTGACTCGTAGCGTCTCTGTATCGCGTCTGAACTCGAGAATCGAGACACGGTAACTGGCGATGGCCCCGGCGAGTTCGTTGCGCGCGGCCAGCAGGTCGTTCTCCGCGTCCACGACATCCCGGTTCGTGGTCGTCCCCAGGTCGAACTGGGCGCGGGCGGCCTTCAGGCGAAACTCATTTTCCTCGACGTTGGCCGCCTGTATCTCACGGAGTTTGGCCTGTTGTCCGACTCGGCGAATGGCCCGGCGGACGTCGGCCCGCACGGTGTCGGCGGATCGTTCGTGGTTGCGCTCGGCCTTACGTGTGGCGATGAGCGCCGCGCGGTATGCGTTTCGCTCTTTCTTGCGATCGTCCATGCGCAGCTCAAGCATCCCGACCCAGGTCGTACGCTCAGTGTTGTAACTGACGGAGTTAAGGCGAGTCGCATCGGTATCCATTGTCGCGCTGCCGCTGGCATTGAGGTCGGGGAGGAGGCTGTTCCGGGCGACCAGGACGCCGCGGCGGGCGTCATCCACGTGATCGGCATCGTTAAGCAAATCGAGCCGGTAACGCAGAGCGACGTCGAGGGCCGTGGCCACGTCCACCTCTGGTAACAAATCATCAAGGGCCTTCGCATCCGCGTCGGCGTCCTGATCCAGAACGTCGAGCAATTCGTCGACGGGCATACCTACGAAGATTTTGAAGCGGTCGAGCGCCGACGCATATTGTTCCTTGGCGCTGACGAGAGCGGCCTCCGCCTGGCGGAAGCTCGACTTCGCACGGGGAGCTTCGAAGATCGTCTTGGCTTGGCCCATGCGGTTGATGAAGTCGGCCTTTTCCCAGTCTCTTTTGCGGCTTTCGTAGCTCTTGTTGGTGTTTTCAATGGCGGACTTAAGCTGCTGGAGGCTGAAGTACCTGGAGGCGGCATCGACCAGGAACGATCGGCGGAAACGCTCGTAGGTGCGGACGGCGTAGATCAGGTCGCGCTCCGCCTGATAGCGAGATTCGTAGGCCACGCGGCCCGCGCCGCGAAAGAGCGGGATGTTGGCTTCGAGGATAATATTTCCGGACTCGCCCGATGTAGTGTGCATGCCGAGGTCGCGCATCAAATTGTTGATAATGCGCGCGGTCACCTGTCCGCCGTAGGGGAGCTTTTGGGTGACGGCGACGTTGCTGACCGCGGTCATGGCCCTGTCGAAGTCGCGGACCTGGCCGTAATCGGCGAATTCGGCCTGGACCGAGGCGACGAATTGGGGCGTCCAAAGGTGCCGTTCCAGGGTCAGGGCAAGTGCGGCAATAAAAAGGTCTTCTTTGGCGTCCTGCACATCGCGGGCATGATGGTCAGCGTAAGCAAGGGCGTCACTAAGATCGAAGACCTTTACCTGGGCCTGCTGATCTTGAGTGAAGATACTCGCCGAAAGCGGCGCGGCCTCAGGTTCGGGCGCTGCCGAGGCCGCGGGTTGTGTCGCGGACGAGGGAGTCGAACCGGGAGATGCGCCTCCAGCGCTCGAATCGGACTTAGACCCTGTCCCGTTCTTACTCTCGTCCCCGAATGGAGAGGGCGGGTTGACGCGGTTTTGGGGTAGGTTATCAGACGCGGCGGAACGCGAGGTCTCTTGAGGCTGTGCGTTCGAGTTGTCTCGGACAGGCTGGTCCGAAAGCGGTCCGGGTTCTTCGGCGCGAGGGCGACGAAACGACTCCGGGATTTCGGAATCCGTCGGGCGGGGATTGAAACTGTACATGCGCTCGGCGCCGGAAACCTCGCCGGCTTCCGGGCCGATGTTGACGTCGGATGTCGCTCCGAGGGCCGCCCGCTGGCGATCCTCGATGACGCGGTAAACTTCGCGGTCCGCGTGTTTGATGATGGTCGACTGGCACGCGGGAGTGAGAAGCGAAGCGGAGATGAGCAGCCCTGCGCAATGGATGGAGCGGCTGGTCTTTCGGCGTTTCAGCATCATCGTTGCACGTAAGGCATAACCGCAAGGTACTGTAGTCGTCAATGTCGGCAGCGGCGGATTACGAAATCCGACGAAGAATCAACAGCGCCGCCAATTACCCATGAATGTAGGCTACCCCAGGACAGGGCCGAATATCGCAGCGTCGACGGCGGCGGTAACGAGCCAGGGCAAGAAGATACCGTACATCAATAGAATCCTGATCAAGTGCCATCGTGAACGAACAAGTTGTTTGGTGTAGTCACTACGTAGCGGACCGATCCAACCGCAGCAACCAAAGATCGTAAGAGCGAGAGTTGCCAGCAGCCAGCCGCCCGCCCCACTGAAAGGTTTGCCGAGATAAGCCTGGTATCGAAGAAGAACGTCAACAGCCAGATAAGCACACAGCAAGAGCGAAAGGTAGACTACTCGATGCGACTCGTAAAACGAGGCAACGATAATCGTTCGAGGCGCCCGCGCGAAAGCCGGCAGCCCTTTGCGGATTTGAGTCCAAATCCCAGCCGCAGCCGGACACGCCCAGAGCGAAACGATCAAAACAAACAAAATGCTGCACGGACGCACGAAGCTCAGCGATGGCCTAAAGGCAGCGCGCGTCGAACTCTTGTACGACTGACCGGGTTTTACCGGGACCCATTGTTCGTGTGTTCGTTCCCAATGTGCGATGGTCATCCCTCCAATCCCGAACTCCCATTCAGAGCGATAGACCTCGGCCCATTCGATAGTCGGGTCGGTTGGATTGGGACCAAGCTTATAGCTAACGAATTCTACCGACCAAGTCAGACAAACTGCGCCGGAAATCGCACCTACAACCGCGATTAAACACGCACTGACAGCGATGCAAAGTGCACCTCGATTCAACGAGCGACGAACATCTCCCGCCCTGTCCAGCGCCCACCACCAGCCGGCAGGGCGTTTGCGGAAGACTCCGAAGAAACTCGAAAAGAACCATTTGCCTGAATCCACCAGCTCCCAAACCTGCTGTCGGTAAGCAATCGGGATATTCAGCAGTCCGCATTCGGGGCATCGCGGCTCCTGGCCAAGTCCAAACAGGTTGTATCCGCACGCGACGCACCGCTGTGCCGTTTCGGGGGAGGGTTTGATTGGCGAAGTCGCACCGGACGGTGACGCGATGACGGTCTCCTCGCTCATATCAGCCTTGGGGCTCGCTTCGACGCCTGACTCCCTGGATTCTACGAGAAATGACGGCTTGGGAACAGGATTGTTAACCCAGATGGGCAACACAGGGTGCGTGATAGTTCCGCCGGGACGTATGCATCGCCCCAAAAAGTGGTAAACGTTGAGTCCGTCCTCCGCCCCCTGCCGAGGCGGGAATCATGAAATCCGATCAGAATCTCGGGGGCAGGGCTAGTGCTCCGTCACCGTTGCTTTGAGGAGTTGTATTGGGCATTCTTGTAGTGGGACGGGGGGACCGTCCCAGGCAAGGAGGCCTGATATGAAGAGGTACATCGTGACGTTGACGGCGGAGGAACGC
>Ga0209777_10005769_pt1 | contig 14167 bp, 10 predicted proteins | sample FrelakmetHBP12HB_FD_187147 | JGI IMG/M metagenome (GOLD analysis project Ga0209777, IMG submission 187147) | Freshwater lake sediment microbial communities from the University of Notre Dame, USA, for methane emissions studies -HBP12 HB (SPAdes)... | ecosystem: Environmental > Aquatic >...
GGTCGCGCGGACTCCCGGCGCGCCGGGATTGCATTCCGTCCGCGGCTCGGAACGACTCCTCAGATGTGGCGTGACAGAGCACGCGAGAAACTCCGCTGCCGGGGACTTCCAACATTGCGCCGGAACCGAGGGGCCGGTATCTGGGACGCGCCTCGATCGTCGGATCGACCGCAGGGGCGCCCCACGTTTCGGTTATGTTAGGGTACTGGAGGGCGGAAGTCAAGGAGGCAAAGGGCGAAATTCAAAGATCGAAGATCGAAAAGCGAACGCGGAATGGCGAATGCTGAATGCGGAAGGGCGGAGAGGGGAATTGATCTATGATTGACAAGCGATCGTGGGGCACGGGCTGCGCTTACCCGCGGCTATTCCACAAGGCCAACTCCAGGGCCGGCGGCGCGGGGCGCGAAGGGACGACGGCTCCTTTCGGGCGACGGAGGGGTTGCGGCGCGCGGGCTGCCAACCAGCCGAACAAAATAGAATAGCCTACGTTCGATCTTGGTTAGGAACCCGATAGCATTTTCTTCATCAGTCCATACCAACCATCGAAGATGTGCTCGTCGTATGTGCCATAGAAATCACGATTCTGGCCTCTATGCCCGGAGTTGAGGAATGCCGACATAAACTCTTGGGGGTTCAAACTCGTTCTCTCCATGTCTGCTGTGACCATGTGAATCAACCATTCAACTTGGTCCTTTGGTAGAAGGCGCACAACGGCTATGCCTTTTGAGCGAGCGAGATTGAAGGCGGATTGCTGCAACGACCCGGAGACGGCAATCATTCCTTTGACGTTGGCCCCTGTGATCTGTTGGAGCTTAGCGTAGAATTCCTCCACATCGCTGACAGGAACAGACCCGCTGTAGTCTTTGCATTCGCAGACCCACAAGAGGGAATATTCTTTTGCGTTCGGGAGCCACACCTCGATGGCGATATCCACAATCATGTCCGCACCTCTGTCTTTGGAGTAATACGGGCGCTTTTTATAAAGGCGACAGTTCGTCGGATTAAGCCCGAGGCCGTCATCTTGGAGGAGGTCGTTGACCGCGTCATACACCCGTCGTTCGAAGCTGTCACCCTTTTGGACTGTATTCATTTCTGACTCCTAACGCGCGCCGCCAGTGCCGGCGTGTAGTCCCGCCCGCCGTATACGCGGCTCCCCGCGAAGAAGGCAGCCACGCCGACCGCTGGACGGCCCTGGCCCTGGCCTTGCAGGCCGCGGGCACGGCTCCGCAGGTGCTGGGCTTTATGGTGCTCCCCGGCCGGCAACTCAGCAGACGCGAAGAATGGACGCAGTGGTAGTAGGTTCGGCGTCCAATTCAGACCCCCGCATATCCATCTAAGTCCATTCTGGCCAAGGAGTTACGTTCTTGCGGTGGTGCCACCCGCGAGGTAGCAAGGAGTTACGCTTTGCGTGAAAAGCGTAGCTCAAGAATGTCAGGAGGTGGCACATGCCAAAAGAAACGAATCGGTCTCACCAGTCTCGGGCACCCGCGTTGCGAGTGGTGTTGCCGCCGCAATTGGAAGGCAGGCAGAACGCCCTGACAGCGCCCAATCCAAAGATCATTAGACCACTGCGCCGTTTGCCGCCGGAAGTTCTTTCCGACGCCGAGGTCTGCGCGCTCATGCGCGCATGCGGCCGATATTCGCCGACGGGGATGCGTAACCGGGCGTTGATCGCACTTCTTTACCGCACCGGCCTGCGAATCAACGAGGCACTCAGTCTCTGCCCCAAAGACCTCGAACTGACCGACGGCAGCATTCGCGTGCTCCACGGCAAAGGGGGACGTTCCCGTACCGTCGGTTTGGACCCCGGTGCCGCCGCCATCATCGAACGCTGGCTGGACGCGCGCTCGCGGTTGGGCCTTAACGGGCGTCATCCGGTCTTTTGCACGCTCCGCGGCCCCCCCATGGCTGACGCCTACGTGCGGGTCATGCTCAAACGCCTCGCCGCCCGGGCGGGCATCGACAAGCGTGTCCACGCCCACGGCCTTCGCCACACGCACGCCGCCCAACTCCGCGCCGAAGGCGTCGACATCGCCATCATCTCCCGCCAGCTTGGCCACGCCAGCATCACTACCACCGCCCGCTACCTTGACCACCTCGCGCCAAGGGCGGTCATCGAAGCGATGCGCCAGCGACATTGGATGGAAGCGTAAACTCGCGCTGCTGGCGTGCTGTTCCGCACGGTTCGGCAAATGGGCCGATGATTTCGGAGGCGAGTTCGACTCGGTCACAAAGGACGCCGCGGAGGAACAGCAACAAGATGCGAATCTGGCCCACTTCACAGCCACCGAGAATTACAATCACGGCTCGGAGACGAAAGCCGGAGCGTCGAAGCCGTAAAATCGTAAGTCCTTTGTTGACAAGGCGTACAGAATATTCGGGATGGATCAGGGCCTTTCAATTCTCGTCAGTTCGATCGGATCGCCACTGCTGGCTCGTTTGAAATGCGGGTCCCGTTCGCCTTGGCGATGGAAGAGCGGAACAATTGAAAGGCCCAAAGGCCCCGCGGGATGGACAGGTACTATCAAAGTACGTCGCCATTCGCTATAATCGTGATATCCGTCTTTGCAGGAGCATACTTGTGGAACCGTTCTTGCCGGTGGTGCTGGTGAGCGAATGGAAAGCCCCTCGCACAGGAAAAGTGAATAACGCTCCGGGCGGGCCACCCACATCTCCCTGTATTGCGGTTTGGAGTACGGATTATGACCGGACCGTTTTGGTTGGTCTTGCTGGCAGTCGTAACGGCCAAGGAACCGGGATCTATCAAGAGCGGCGGTGTAGCCGCTCTGCGTGCGATTGCGCCGAGCGGTCCGGTCGCCACCGCTAGCGAGGTTCGGCACACATCGGAGGCAGACGCGGCAGCGTCCGATTACGCCGTCCCCGCCGACAACGGCGCCGCGCCGGGCGTGCCTGCGGATATCGAGATTGTACATCTGGATCCGAACATGGTGTTCCAGCACGTTATCGTCGGCGCGGACGGAGTCGTTTCGCCGGCCGGCGACGGTGCCAACGGAGTCTCATTGGTGGCCGGTGGCGGCGGTACGGCGGCGGCTGGTGAGCGGATTATTTATAGTAACACGCTCGGAATCGACGGCATCAGGTTTCCATCCGGAGCACTCATTTCCGACGACATCAGTACCACGGCCCCCGTGGGCTGCAAGCTGACGAAGTTCAGTTTCAAGGTCCTTGGAAGAGTCGTTCCAACTGATCCGGGCGGGCCGTTCACCGTCGATTTCGCGCTTTACGATAATTGCCCACAGGCGGTCACCGCGACGCAACGGCTGCATTACACCGATGATCCGCTTCCGGACACGGGCATCAAACTGCGCGGCGCGGATGGGCAGGTCACGTTTGCTGACGACGCTCCGCGCACTATCTCGTTCGTTGTCCCAGACGATCTGGTCGTCCCGATTCCGACCAATCTCTGGTTGGGCGTGAAGTTCAATCGCTCCAACTGCGGCGTGGTGGTCGGTGCTCCGGCCATGGTGGGACATTCAGCGGACATCTGGGATTTTCCGGGATTCCCGTGCGCAGGCACTCTCGGTGGGTTCCCAGAGCAGGCCCACGCGAGCCTATGGGCCGAAGTGTACGGCGGGGCCGATTGTCCCGACACTTTCCTGGGCTACAGAGCATCCCAAGCGAATGGACCGAAGATCTCCGAAGGCGCCAGTGTTCCATTCTTTGACGACATCAAGCTGATCGTGAACAACTGTCTGATGACCGGCTACGAGGTAGCCGTGCGCGGGCAAGGCTGGTACACGTTCAGCCTTTATCGCGATTGCCTTGATTCCCCCTCTTCATTGATTCCGGGCACGGATCGGACTTTCAACGTGGGGCTCAGCACCAAGCCGCAGTTGCAGCTTGCACGCTTCTCTTTTGATCCACCGATCCAATTGACCACGGACGCGCTTTACTTCCGCTTCACGGTTAACAATATAGCTAACGGTGGCGTGGTTTTGGCCGGGATTCAGCCGACGATCGGCAGTTCTGGGGGAAGTTACTTTATTATTGATCAACAATCCCAGGCATGTACACCAAAAGTACCACCACCACCATCGCCGTTGACGGGAGTGTTCCACGCCTCGATCACGTGCGGCGGATCGCCGCCGTTGGGCGCTTGCTGCGACATGACCCTCACGCAGTGTGTAGGCGGAACCGACGACGGTAAGCGTTGCCCATGTGATTCAGTCTGCCTTGGCGGAATCGACGACGCCAGGTGCTGCCAATCGTCCGCCAATTGCACTGCCCCTGGCACTTGCGGACCGTATTGCGCCGCGCCGGGCAGGTGCGAGCGGGTCTGTCGTGAAGTTCCGCGGATAAACTGCCCGTGGCCGCCGAGGAACCAGGACCAGTATCCCAAGTGGCAGCTTGGGGCCACGTGCGACGCGAACCCCTTCCCACTTGCCTGTGGGCTGGCGGCGTGCTGCTTACCGGACGACACATGCGAGAACCTCACACAGAACGAATGCCTCGCTCGCGTTGCGCCCGGAGAACCGATCCTCTGGCAGCCCGGCGCCTATTGTGCGGTGGGCTGGCAATACTGTCCGTTCAGCGCGTGCCTGGCGCAGGAAGGCTCGTGTACGATTCGACATCCGCTGCCTGGATGCAGTGATCCAAATTGCTGTACGGCCGTCTGCAACTTCGACGACTGGTGTTGTCACGTGGAGTGGGACGATCTTTGTATCCGCTGGTCCGATGCATTCTGCATCTTTCCACCGGGCAACGATGAATGTGCGCCGGATGCGCGAAGACTCATAGACGGCGCCGTTACGATACCGGTTCCTGGCTCCGCCACGACTTACAACAGAATGGCGACGAGCAACCCCACCGACCCGGGTTTCTGCTGCCACAACGGCATGGGAGTATGCAGCGGTGGTCCGCGAGACTCATTACCCTGTGTGGTACCGGCAGACTGTCCGGGCCCCGGATTCTGCCCGGATCTCCAAGCCTCACCAGGTCTGCAGGGTTTGAAGACCGTCTGGTTCAAGTTTGTTCAGCCGCAGGGTTTCACGTCGGCTTTGATCCACACCTGCGACAGTAACTCGCCGGCAGAGGATTCATTGCTTCAGGTGTTCAAGCCGGGTGACAATTCTTCGCCGTACAATGCCTGTCGAACCCTGTCCGTAATCGGGTGCAACGATGACGCTACGGGCTGTTCATCCGGCGGGAGGAATTCGAAGCTTTACGTCAACAACCTCGTTGCCGGCGAGACCTATTACATACTGCTTGGCACCAAGACGGAGGATTTAACCACCGGTGGATATAGGGTTACCGTAGCAGCGGGGTGCACAGGTGGCGATGTAACCCCCAACGATTACTGTCCTAACGCGACGACTGTCACAGATGGGGCGACACCGTTTTATATCAACGTGAATACATGTGTGGGAGGCGTCAATACAGGCAAGCCGTGCATGACTGCGACGGATTGTCCAAGCGGCACTTGTCCGGCCAATCAACACACAGTGACTTTCGACTGTCCGGCGGAACCTTGTGTACCCAGGGGACTGAACGACCTCTGGTACAACTACACGGCGACATGCACGGGCCAGGCGCGGTTTGAGACATGCGCCCCGCCTGGCGAGACGGGCCCGAACACCACGCTGGCCGTCTACGCCGATTGCACCAAATGCCCGCCGGCTTCGGGCCCGCCCGTGCGCTGCGACGACGACGCCTACGGGGACTGCGGGGCGGCCTCGCGCGTGGAGTTCGGCGTTCAGCTCGGCGAGTGTTTCAAGGTCCGCTTGGCGGACAGCCTTGGCGTCCCTGTTTCCGGCAACCTGACGGTCACTTGTATTAGCGACGATTGTCAGCCCAACGGCGTGCCGGACATCATCGAGATCAACGCGGGGACCGCTCCGGACTGCAATCACAATGGTGTGCCTGACGAATGCGACATTCGTGACGGCGTGGTTGTGGATGGCAACGGCAACGGGATCCCCGACCAGTGTGAAATATGTCCCAGCGGTCCGATGATTCTGTTGGACCCGCCCGACCGCGTGGTGGACGCCCGGCAACCGCACCCGCCGGGTGAGCCGGACACGCTACAAGGGATTGACACTTTTATGGCGATTGCTTTCGAAGGTGCCCGCCCTTCTTGCTGGGCTCTTTGCGAGTCGAACCTCAACCCGTCGCTGCATCCGCCTTATCCTGCGGAGCTGGCGGAAAACGCGATCGCCAGCGTCGAAGAGACGCAGCCCGGCCGGTACACGCTGCGGCTCAAGCGGCCCATCACCCCCGGCGAGATGACGACTATCACCTATCGTGATGACCTGGGGGAGAGTTCAATTGTGCGGGTCTTTTCGCATCCCGGAAACGTCAACGCGGACAGCGCTGCGGCCCCCGCCGACGTGTTGGATTTGATCGATGCTCTTAATGGCATCGTCCAGCCTGTATGGGGATTGTACAGCGCCGATTGCGATCACAGCGGACTGATCGCTCCTGCGGACGTTTTGTGCGTAATCGACCTGTTGAACGCGGGATGGAACGGGACGGCCCGGCCCTCACGAAATGCGCCGTGTCCGTAGTGCTTGTTTGTGTGGGAAACGCCCTCGGAATAGGGCCTTTCTCGAAAAAGAATCGCCGCGCGTAAGAAGGCTGGCGTTTGAGGCGACACTCATAAGGAGTCGCGCACCGTGCTGGGGCTAAGACATGAAACTAGTCAGGACATGGAGCATGAAATCGAAAGGTAATTGCAGGCTTGGATTTACTCTGGTCGAGGCGGTCGCCGTGGCCGTCACGCTCGCCGTCGTCGCGGCGTTTATGGCCTCCGCTGCTGGGGGCATTCGCGGCGACAGCAAGGCGAGCCGCTGCATGTTGAACCTCATGCAGACGGGCTACGCGAGCAGCATTTATGCGGCCAACGATCCCGCGGACATGGCGATCCCGGTCCACCCGCTTCAATTCGCGCAGAATCCGAGTCAGCCGACATTTGTTGGTGCGTATGAATGGGGCGGCAAGAGCGGGATCGGGTGGGACACCTGGCTGGGTCCGGCCGACCCGCTTAACAGCAAGTACGGAACTAAGGCAGGATTCGGGCCGGCGTCGCGGCCGCTCAACGGAATCATCTACCGGGAGAGCTTCGCCGATAATCTGCACCCTTCGTTCGATCCGGCAGGCGCGACAGCCGACACGCAACTCGACCTTGACGTGCAACAATGTCCGTCGGATACGGGTTACAGCGGCGTCCATTTCCCCACCTTCAGAGACAGTAAGCTGAGTTCGTTCGATCATTTCGGGACGAGCTACACTGCGAGTCTCTTCTTTGTCAGCACGTATGGAGGTGGCACTTTGCGGAGCAACTCCCCGTATCTCCGGCGCGTTTCCGACATTCTCAGCCCCTCGACCACATTGGCCTACTACGAAAACAACGGACGGTATGGATGGGCGGCGGGTCCCGCACCGGGCGAATGCGACTTCTACTTCCCCGGGCCGCCCGGTCCGGTGTGCGGTTGGCACGGCAAGGACTGGATGTTCAACGCTGCCTTTGTGGATGGTCACACAGACACCGTCTATATGCGCGGATTCTCGAATCCGCGGCTTGGGTTTTACCCCGGATTCGATGCGTTCGGCGGTCAGGGCGATTATGATCAATATCGTTGCATAATCGTTCGTGGCGAGGGATGGCAGATCGACACGCTACCGGGCGAGTTCATCCAAACGAACCTGCAATGGAGCGGCGAAGGACGACCGTCGTGGGAAGGCGGCATCGAATAATCACACAGTGAACGACAGGATGTACACATGATTCTCTCTACCTCGGAATCCAAAAGCGGTCGCTTCGAGTCCGGCAGCCGACTAAGCGCATGGAGTTCGCACGCCAGGCGGTTTCTCGCGTTCATCTGCGCGATGATGAGTGTGCTCTCGGCATCAGCCGCAGTTGCAACCGAAATCGAACCCAACGACGATCTGACTACGGCGACCGATACGGGACTCGTCGGCGTTGGAAGTTTCACGGCTTCCGACGGTGAACTCGGCAACGGTTCTTTTTCGCAACTGGATGTGGACATCTTCGTCTTGACCATCGCGCCCGACGCGGCGTTGCCGGTTCGGATCGACGCCCACGCCGAATCCACTTCGCCGCCTGTTGATCTCATGCTCCGCCTGTTCGACTCGACCGGGGTTGAATTGGCGAGCAATGACGATCGCGGATTTGACGATCGCAACCCGCGGCTGCAAACGCTCCTGCTCCAACCGGGGGCATACTATATCGGCGTCTCCTCGGCGTTGAATCCGCGCTATAACCCGACGGTGGCCGGTAGCGGGCGACCCGGTCCCGGCGGGGCCTATGCGCTGACGGTCACGGTAGCTACGTACTCCGCGCCGACGAGCACACACGAACCCAACGACACGGCAGGCACGGCCGCTTGGATGGGCAACGGGTCGTTCGACGTTTCCGGCGAGTTCATCGGCGACGGAGCACAAGGCCGCCGCGACGTGGACATTTACCGAGTGACGCTGCTCACGCCGGCGCGGCTGGATGTGAAAGTCACGTCGGCTGACGGTCTGCTCGACCCCGTCGTTCGCGTTCGCAGTTGCGGTACGGCCTTGCCAACGCCGACCACGATCGACGATTGCCTGCTGGGCAGCGCCGACGACGGTCCCGATGGATCCAGGGACGCTTACGTTTCCGTCGCGGCTTTCGAGCCGGGTGACGTTTACATCATGGTGTCGGGCGCGGGCAATCTGGCCTACGATCCAACCGTTGCTGGCTCCGGCGAAGCAGGCAGCGTTGGTTACTACGAGCTGATCGTCACGGTTACCGGTCTCGGTCCGGTCGTCATGGGCGAGCCGAATGACTCGATTCCGACTGCGACGCAACTGCCGCTACTGATTGAAGGACGCCCAGACCCAATCGTCGTCGATGCCTTCCTCGGGGACGGGCCCTACGCGACGCTCCGCGGCGACCGCGACTTTTACGCCGTGCGCGTGCTCGACCAGGCCCGCGTGCTCAACATTGAGGTTCAGGCGGCCTCGATCGGCAGCGATTTCAGACCCCAGCTAGTCGCCTACGATCTTCAGGGCCGCATCCGCGGAATCGCCGACGGAAGCATTACGGGGGACGCGCATCTCACGCTCGCGGCCCCCTGCGTAGTTCCTTCTCCATACTCAGATGACCGATCGCTCGTCCTCTTGGTGATGGGCGCGATGCAGCGCCGCCCCAGCGATCCGTTCGACCCCTTGGAGGTGGCGTCTCCCCCGGAGACTGTTCAGGATCACCATGTGAGGGATGGCGCTGGAAGTACGGGCCCATATCGACTGATCGTATCTTCGTTGTCATCGTCGCAAGTTTGCGGCGGCGAACCCAATGACACATTTTCCACTGCGACGCCGACCGGGCTGACGGATGAAGGGTATTATCTGTGCACTGATGGCTACCTCGGCAACAGTCAATGTGCTGTTACCTACTATGACGCTGACGTTTATTCTCTGGATGTGACGCGCGGGCTAGCGACGCTCCGAGTGGATGTGTTTGGCTGCAAACCCAATGAACTAGCCGGTCTGCTTGACCTGCGCGTGTTTGACGCGGACGGGCGCGAACTCGGACTCGCCAGATACCCGGATATTCCGATAGACGAGCTTTCGGTCTCGCTGTCGGTGGAACTCAACCACAGCGGGCGATTCTACGTGTCCGTAACGCCATTTTGCACCACTCCCTTTGATCCTCGTGAGGAGTGCTCGGTGCGCTGTGGAGGCCTGGAAGGGTATTACGATTTGGCGATAACTTTGACGCCATTTCGCGGAGCGGCGACGGCCAGTGTGCAGGACGATCGTTCAAGCTCTTCCGCGGATGAAGTTCATGTCTTCGCCGAACGACTCGACGCCGCCGCCGATATGATTGACGTACTCAACGCGGAGAACGGAAGCGTTCATTCGTCGTTCGCCGCGCCGGAACCGCGTTTCGGCGGAAGCGGCGGGCTGGCGACAAACGGCGCCGATTTGTTCTTCCTAGGCGCCGGCCGGTTTCCGACTCTCTACCGTATGGACCCAACGACCGGCGAAGTCTTGCGCAAATACTTCACCTGGTTTGGTTCAGGCTACTTCAGCGACGCGACGATGCTCGGCGGCGAGATGTATCTGCTCGACTATCGCCAACGTCGCGTTCATGTAGTCGATCCTTTCGGGCCGCGGTACATCCGCTCCTTGGACCTCGGAGCGATGCACGGCATCACCATCGGCGGCGGACTTGCCGCCCTGGCTGGTCCCAACCGCCTCTACGTCGCCGACGCTTTCGACACTCGCTCAATATATGAGATTTACCCGCCCGCCGGCGAGTTGACCGCAATCCTGCCGCCGACCGAGAACCGCCCGACGGCCCTGGCCGGTCTGGGCTCGTCGCGGCTTTTCGTCGGCGACTTTCGCACGCAAGCGATCGAGGCGATTGATCGAACTGGCGGTAAGGTAGATCTGTTCGCGGTAGATGCCCCGGTGGGTGCATTGGCGGGTGCGGCTGGAATCGGCCCCTTCGCCGATTTTGACGCCGACGGCGATGTCGACTTGAAAGACCTCGCCGCATTTCAGTCTTGTTTCATGCGCGAAGGCGTTGCCGCGACCGAGTGTGCGCGGGGCGATCGGGACGGCAACGACGGCGTAGATTTGAGGGACGCGGTCGCGATTCCAGGCGCCTCGACAGGCCCCTGAGAACCGCCGACCGCGCCGCATAGGAACGACCAACGCAGGCGAACACCGTTCATCGAATGCGCTTTCCGCAGGTTTTGTATCAAGTGGGACCGGTGTCACTTACGCGCGACGGCTTGCCGAAGCCGCCGTGTGCGTTGACAGCTTTCACCCACTCGGCCAGAAACTCCCGCTTGGTACGGTTCTGCTGGCTATCCTGACCCTTGACTTCCAGCACCAACATCTTGCCCGTAGCCAGCCGGATCAGGAAGTCGGGGCGGTATTTCTGGACCACCCCCTTGTAGACATACATGATCTCGAAGCCGAGGTGGTCGTTTTTCACCCACGCCCAGACATGTTTGCTCCGCTCCAGCTCGAACGACTCGGTCGCTTCCCAAGCGCTGTCGTAGACGCAGTGGCTGATGTGTGATCGCCGGGTGATTTCGCACGGCTTTGCGGACAATCGGGAAGCACAGACGCATATAAACAGTTGGCCGACGGATTGGGGATAGCGATTCGGGATTTGTCCGCAAGTAGATTTCGTGGCGTGGGCGGCAAAGGTGGGCCGCCTTGCCGTCTTCGCGGCGGCCGAAGTGACCGCCGACCGCCAAGGCAGAACCCGTCGTGCGAACCATGTTCACGACTCACCACAGGAAGACGGACACGATAAAATAAATGAGGAGAGGGCAGGGTACCCTTTGGCACTCGGCAAACCTAATGCGAGTATTGGTGATGCAAAGGTCGGGCGCCGCTGCTGATGGTGCGCTCCGTGAGGAAAGGCCCATGAATTCGGTGAAGGTCTTCATCTCAAGCCGCGACTCAACTTGCGACGAATGCGATCAGAATTTGGGCCGAAGGGCGTGGATTACGCTAAATCAAGAACGGGCAGCCCTTTGCCTCCCATGTGCGGATCTGGATCACCTGATCTTCTTGCCTTCCGGCGATGCCGCACTAACCCGACGTGCTTGCAAACACTCAAGTTTGAGCGCCGTCGTCCTGAAGTGGAGTAGCGCGCGAAAGCGATACGAGCGGCAGGGGATTCTAGTGACTGGCGACGCCCTGGACCTTGCCGAACAAGAATGTCTGGCTGACCACGTGGTGCGGACCCGTCGCCAGCAGCGCGAGGCCGCGAGACGCGCAGAGCTGGACCAGGAGTACGTGCGGCAATTCGCGGCCCAGGTGCAGGATCTCTTTCCACACTGCCCACTCGGGCGGGTGGAGCTTATCGCCGAACACGCATGTCTCAAGTACAGCGGGCGAATCGGGCGTTCGGCCGCCGCCAAGAGCCTCGACGAGAACGCGGTGTGCCTTGCCGTGGTGGCGCACATACGCCACACCGAGACGCGCTATGACGAGCTCCTGGCTCAGGGCTGGGACAGGCAAGAGGCGCGCGCCGAAGTCAATGAGCAGGTCTGCAGGGTATTGGTCGAGTGGGAAACACGGAAGCGACTGGGTCCCGGGCGCGGAGTTTAAGCGAGAGAGCGTTGCTGCTAGGGTTGCGTTCGGGGACCCGGACGCTCCAAGGGAAGGGCGACTGGTCCGAGGATTAGACGCGGGTTTGGGTCGCTACCGGGGCCGGGCGACCCTGCCCGACGACCATGAGCTGACCGAGCTGCGCAAGGAAACCGACCAGCGCGTACTGGCGAACCTGTTGCGGCTAAACCTGCAACGGGCGGGCAACGGCCACGACGGCCCATAACCCAATCCGCCCTCACGCCTTCGTCGCGACGTTGCCGATGATTTCGGTGTCCCTCTATAATGGAGCGATGGAGGAGCGGGGCATGGAAAAGGACCAACTTGTATCTACTTTGTGGGCTGTGAAACGAAGCCCGTTGACCCTATCCGCATCATGAAGGGTCTATTCATGTTTACGCAACAAGCGAAGGGCGGTTTGATTCCATGTTCCACGTCCGCGCTCTTTGACTTCTCGCCCATGCAGTACGGACCGTGCGCACCTGAAATCTACCACGTGCTCGACGAACTCGTTGATGCAGATTGTCTTGCCAAGGTTCCAGTCAGCGGCGAGACTTGGGTGTTGTACCGTGCAACCGATCACGGCCAACGGCGCGTTGTCGAACTCGAAACAACCGTCGATCGGCGCGTACTCGACGCACTTCGCAATCTGCGCACTTGGTGCGATCAACGACCCTCCACGCAATTGTTGCGTGATGTTTACCGCGATTACCCTGAATTTGCTGTCAACAGCGTGCTACCGCATTGGGTGCCAAACCGATGACACTAATCATTGGTATCCGCTGTCAAGACGGTATTGTCATGGCCGCCGACAGCATGGTCACTGAGGGCGCGCCGATTGGTGGCGCAGCCATTACCAAGCACGAAGGTGAAAAACTCGTCATTCAAGGGAGCTTCTTGTGGGGGGCGTCAGGACAACAGGGTATTAAACAGCTCGTGGAGGAGGAACTAGAGAAAAAGGCAAAGCAAATCTACGGGGAACATAAACCACCCGCTCAATTACGCGGCGAGATATTGACCACGGTACATCCCATTCTTGTTCGCCAATATAAGATTGTCCAAGAGATCGTCTCGGCTGCCTTTGGGCAAATGCCACCGCAACTGACCTGCTTCACTGGTTTTCTTTTCGCCACTTACCTGAAGAGCGGATTTCATCTATTTAATATCGAAGCGGACGGAAAAGGGGAGGTAGTCGAGGCCGTGCATTGCGCGATCGGCTCAGGCCAAAAGACTAGACAGGCGTTGTTGCGACGACTTCGGAATCAAGACTGGACGCTGCGAGTTGCGGAAGTGGTCGCCTACCGCACAATGAATGACGCTATCCACGTTGAGCCTTCCGGCATTGGTGAGCCGATACGGCTTGCGCGGCTCTATCTGAAAGACAAGAAGCCCGCGATTGAGCGAATTGAGAATGACGAACTCTCGGCGATAAGAGATGCTGCTCGTGCTTGGACGGAAACCGAAGCGGAGGTTCTTAAAGACCTCCAACCGAAACTGCCCGTTGGTGGTTCGAGCGTGCTTTCCGCGCAAACGGCCTGACGAAGGGTCGCATCATACCTTTGATACCAATTAGCTCCAATCAACGGTAGAATTTGTTCGCCGGGTTGCGGGTCGCTCCCGCTTCGGACCGGGCGCTGCTTTCGGACGCATTCCCTCGCGAGCACGCCCGGCCCGGACCCAAGGGAATGCACCATGCCGGAAAGCGTCCACCGTCTCGCAGATCGTGTTCTACGAATCGTCTATGACCTACAATTCGTCGGACGTGTAATCGCCGTCCTCGATCATTGGGATGCGAATGGGAACGGGATACTCAAACAGGCTAGCAAAGACCGAGAACCGGTGCGATTTGAATCAATCCCCATATTGATCCTTTTGGCCGAACTCTATCGACCGGCACACGACAACGAAAAACTGAAGTGCGCGCTGCGCCCGGCGGTAAAGTACCTCGAAAGCAAAGGGACCATTCGAGCATGGCACTCAACGCCGTTAACCAACTTTGGGGCTGGTGATGGTTTTGCTCAATAAAAAGCGTTCCTTTGTGCCGACGTTACCTTGCGCAAGTACGAGCCGTCGCAGAAAG
>Ga0209777_10005770_pt1 | contig 14166 bp, 13 predicted proteins | sample FrelakmetHBP12HB_FD_187147 | JGI IMG/M metagenome (GOLD analysis project Ga0209777, IMG submission 187147) | Freshwater lake sediment microbial communities from the University of Notre Dame, USA, for methane emissions studies -HBP12 HB (SPAdes)... | ecosystem: Environmental > Aquatic >...
TTTTTTGAAAATTTATTTTTAACATATTTTTGAATTCTTAATCAGTCCGACCTTTATTTTAAATTAATTCTTATTTTTTAGATTTTCAAATTTCTACAAAACTACCTGCAGCAGCGGAAGCCAACGGAGTTGAACGAGTCGGAAGGAGCGTTGAGCAAACTCACAGCAAAGACACCTGCACCCGAACCATCGTACCAAGAGCCACCGCGGAAGGCCGCCGCATTCATGTTAGCCCCTCCGCCTTGGTACGCTGTCGGAGCTGTGTAATACTGATAGTCTGAGCCATAAGCTGCGTTATTTGCTGTTGTGTTTGTTCCCCGGCCATACTGGTCAGCCGTCCATTCCCAGAGAGAGCCAACCATATTCTCTGTCCCCCAGCTGGACAAGCAATTTGTTCCTGCGCCGGTGGTGGTGGGACCTGATCCTGAAACATTGCAATTGGGCGGTGTTCCGGTTCCGGGGTCAGGAGTTCCGGCTGCTGCTACCTGCCATTCGGGATCGGTACAAAGATGTTTTTCAACATTAGCGCAGGCCTGGGCTGCCTGAAACCAGGTGATATATGCTGAAGGAGTAACACCGCTGGTCGAACGGGCGTAAATGGGATGAGCGGCAGCTTTGGGGCAGTCATTTCCGTTGTCGTTGCAGGGATAATTATCAGAGGAAGCGCCATATTGGGTTCCTGCGGTAGAACTTGACCAGACCGAGGCTTCGTATTTGTCAATGCAGAAAACTTTTCCCACACCAGCTATTTTCACCATACCAGAAGGACAATTAAAAATTATCGGAGAAGTTCCTTGGGCAATTGCCTGAGCCGCCACATAAATCTGTTCCAAAGTATACATAGTAGGAGTCGGGTTGCCCGGTGAATCTATGCCGTATGAAGTTGGAGTACAACCGGTCAAACCGCAATAAATATCTTCTAAAGTAACCATCGTATAAGTGGGTGGATTATAGGCGGGGGGGTTAGACGGATTTAAACTTCCCGCTCTGCTGATTAGGAAGCCAGCGATTGCTGTTGTTATAACACAGGTAATGCCAAAGATGATTTTATAGTGTTTTGTATTGGGATTAAATATTTTATTAGGATTCATTGCTCTTGTTTTGAATTAAGAAAAGTAATCGACCTTTCTCCGTGTTGCACTTGTCAGTTGAATTCAGGCTTTTAAATTTTTAATAAATTTTGCCCTTTGCACTTTAAGTTTTCAGTTTGTTCTATTATAACTTATTTTATTATAGCAAGAAAAGAGGGTCAAGGGAAAAGAAAAAGCTAAAAGTGTAAAGTGCAAAGTTTAAAATTTTAAGCTGTAGCTTTGTGCTTTACGCTTTACACTTTTGATTACGGTGCAGAATCATAAATCCAAGGATTATAACCTGAATAATTAGTGTCGTAATCAAAATGTATCCAGCCGATGTTCTCTCCCCATGCATAATCTTGCAACTTGCCCAACGTAGCAGTGTCTACAAAAATTTTTACTCCAGTAAAGTTTATCCAGCCGACATTCTCTCCCCAGGCATAGCCAGAAAGATTACCATAACCATCATTGTTTACTCCGAAATCGCTCGCAGAAGAATTAGAATATGTAGAACCCGTATACTGACAGCCATTAGCAACCCCTCGAGGGCTACCATCTCCTAAATTAATCCAACCAATATTTTCCGCCCAAGCATAACCTTCTAAACACCCCTTAGAAACTAATACGCCCCAAGAGCCCTCATATGGTTGGGTAGACTTAAATTTCAGCCAGCCGATGTTCTCTCCCCAAGCCCAGTAATGAGGAGCTGGACCAAAAGGCCAATAGACTATATCTGGTGGTGTGCAAATAGATACTTGGGTTGTTTCTGTCGGAGGAGAAACGGCACAATTTGGAGAACAACATTTAACGGGATAACAATAATTATATATACCTTGATAAGCTGGGCAAGAAAGAGTGCTATTAATAACATCTTTAGCTATAAAAGTAAAGTTTAATTTCCCGGAAGATTGGTATTCCTGCCAGCAATAGACTCCTTTGGTTACAAATTTCGCTACACCGTCCTCAGCCAAAAGCACATCATTTTCAAATGCTGGGCTGGTACCTGGCGTATAATCGCTTGGCAATACGCCTGACTGGCCAGAAACTACTGTTTCATCTGCAGTAGAAGTATAAGAACCTGACCACCTGCCAACAACAGGTAAGCCAGAAATTGGTTTTTCAGCTTCGTTAACTACTTTTACCTCTGCCAGAGCATACCGATGGAAAGCATCCACCGCATAAGAAAGAGTAGAAATTACATTAATTGAAGCTATATGAATATTCATTGGTTTTCCTGGATTCGCTAAGTTTACAGAAATTGGATTATCAGTAGGATTATAGACTTGCACAAAATCAGACCCGTGCTTCAAATAAGTCCTCTGAAATTGAAAGTTTTTGCCATATGCATCTGTCCCTACAATAGGTGCTGATAAAATAGTTACTATGCCCTTAGCATCAGTTGTTGCAGTACAGGTTGTATTTCCGTCAGCGCAAGAAGTAATAGGGCTAAGCCATTTTCCTTTAATGGTAACTCCTTGAACTGCATCTAGTGTTTCTGCTGTAGCTGGGTCATAATAATTTACTTGTATAGTTACTTTACCTTGATATAGCGTTTGACCCTGTGAGCAAGTGCCTATCAAATCGATAGAAGTGGTTACAATCATAGGAGAAGGCGGAAGAACTAACGCTACCGCTGGTGGTCGACAACAAATTACCTGTTGATTAGTAGAATCAACTCCTACCATCACATATTTATTTTTATCTGAAGCTTGATCATCTCCTGCTACGTTCGTTAAATTAACATTCTGACAATTACCACTAGGTACATCTTGGCAATTATAGTTAAAGATAAAGGGATCCCCGGCTAATTTATTTGCCCTTGAAAGATATACATCTTGGAAATAAGCGTAAGCATTATCTCCGTGCAAATCTTCTGTCGTAGTTAGTCCTCCTTGGATATTAACACTTGCTGGAATATCGCTTGTCCCAACCTGAAGTCCTCCCTCAACGATTAAAGAGCCTGCTTTTGTTTGAGGATTCGTGCTTGTATCAAGAAAGGTTCCTGTTGTTATCCCATTAGGAGGCGGAAGAATTGGTCCTTTCCACTGCGCCAAAACAATCTGTAAACCTAAAGCCAAAATCGTCCCCAAAATAAGCGTTGAAGCAGTTAAAAGCAATGTTCTATTGAAAAGGGTTTTCTTTAATTTTAATTTGGTTTTTTTCTCTCTTGGCATTTTTTATAATTATTGAGTGGTTTTTTCTTCTTTGTTTTCAGAGATAATCTTATTTGCAAAATTATCTATTTCGATAGTGAAATAACTCGTTATATTTTTTTCCCTATCGATTACCTTTGAATAAACTAGAGCTATGGTGTCGTTGTCTGATTTTGTATATTGGTTTTTGGGATTCCAATAAAGATCAGAGGGTTGATAACCTTGGCTGATAATATCTTTAAATTGATCGTTATTCTGGGCAATTGCTAGCGCCCGATTCAAGGCATCAGCTGGGATTAAATGTCTTCCTACTAAGTTAATGCTGACATCTTGCCATCGCTTATTGTTCGGTTGATATGCAACTGATATTGTATAATTGTCTTCGAAATACAATCTCCCGAAAGGAGAAGATGATAACTTTTCGCCCGAAATTGTTCCCCTTAGAAATATCTCATAATAGTATCTTAGAGGCACGCAGTCTTTTCCATTATAAGCCTTGTTTATTTTTACCGATTCATCGATATGGGAATAAGCCAATCCGCCATAACCCCTAAGAGAGGATATCTTTTGAGAGAAGAAATCTTGAGCTCCGGGAGTAAAGCAAAATAATACTTCAGAATCCTGATATTGTTTCCACTCTTCGGGAGCAAGATATTTATCAGGATAAGATTTACTAACCTCCGTCCCGGCTGATTTATATACAGGGAAGACACAACTTACCTTTGGGAACCAAAAGGATTTTGTGACAAAACCCAAAATAACAATTATAATTATTAGAATCAGGGTGATAAAAATCCATCTTTTGATTCCAGCTTTTTTTAGAAAATCCATTTTAATTTAAAACTTTAAACTAGTGGATTACCCAAACGCCGCAGAGCGACGGGGCTTCAATGAGGAATTTAATATATGAAAACCTAAGGTTCTTAAACTTTCCTCTATTGTACCCAACCGCCCTAAAGGGCGGGGATATTCTCTTATTATAATAATATAGCAAAAAATTGGGTAAACCTCCATGGCCCGAAGACCTAGCTTGAGCTCTACTCTTTTTTCCAACCCAAGCAAGGGCTAGGCTTGCAAATAAAAGTAAGCCAATAGTATATAATATTCCCCCTTATTGCCCTTTCAGTTCTATGTAATTTGTTGCCGGATCGACATTGGTGCTACTTGAATAATCTGAACTAAAAGAAGTAACGGGCCCTTCATTCCCGCTGCTTCCTCCCCAATTTGACTGATTGGTAATATTATTTTCCCAACGGGTTAGATAATAATTCCAGGCAATTTTTTGGACATTATTAAGGGTGATATTCGCAGTTACTTTTCTTGTCGAAGGATCATCGTGACTTGCATTGTAGCTCGATTCAATATTGCCACTTGCGTCACGAGAAACATTATTAAAAACTATCCAACGACTAAAGGTGTCTTTTCCAAGAGTAATTGTCTTTTTACCTGTATCTGTGGAAAGAACCCATTTCTCGCTGGAATTATCAAGATAATATTCCTGCCCCGTAGTTGTACTATATATTAAATGCCAATCCTCCTGGGCAATGGCTTTAGTAGCTTCAAAGGCTTCTTGGGCTAATTGGTAGGCAATGTTCTTTTGGCGGGTTGCTTCTGAAGCTTTTAGGCTTGTTTGAATAATCTCGGCGCCCAATACTAAAACTACCGCCCCGATAGCAATCGTCAATAAAATTCCGATTAGAGATTGACCATTTTCTTTGGAAATCATATGTTATAAGTTTCAAGCTCCAAGTTTTAAGAGCTAATCAGACGAAACTCTTCCTTCTGTATTTACGGTAATAGTTTTAGTATTATTACTTGTTTGAGAAATGATGGTGACCGAAGTAGTGTTTGCTACGGTAGCTAAAAGTTTTGAAAACTGAATATCGGTGGTGTTTCCCTCGCTCGGGTTTGAAAAGGCAACCCCCGAAGATAAATATATTGTTTCTGAAACGGTACCACCTGAATAGTCAGTATTTGTTGAATATAATGCAAAAAAATTATTGCCCGAAGTGGGATTCACAAAATGAACCCCCCAAGCTTTGTTATTTTCTTTAGCTAAAGATTTGCTCCGCGCTTCCTCCAAATAATTAACTATTTGGTTTGAATCTTTATTTAGATTTAAATCTTTTTGATAGGACGTTAGATAATTCGCCGAAAGAGCGCCAATTACAGCCAAGATAGCAACAACTATGATAAGTTCTAATAGCGTAAACGCTGAAGAATTTGATATTCTCATCTATTAAAAAGAGCTAATTAATTTGTACATCGGCAGAAGAATTGCCAAAGCAACGCTACCGATAGCAAATCCCATAATTAATAAGAGTGCGGGTTCAATAATGGTGGCTAAAGAGTTCAAAGTGTTATCCACCTCCTCTTCAAAAAAAGAGCTCATCGTTTTTAGCATTTCTTCTAATTTTCCGCTTTGCTCACCAGCCTTCATCGTTCCCGTAAGCAAAGAAGGAAATTGCTTAGGATAAGCTTTTAAGGCATCTGAAAGGGGTATCCCTTTTTTTACGACGTCTTGGACATCTAAAATTTCTTTTTGATAAATCCTATTTCCTACCGCATCCGAAGTAACGGCTAGAACCTCTACTAGCGGCATACCGCTCGCTAGAAGCATAGAAAGATTGTTACAGAACTTCGTTAAAGATATTTTTCTTGAAAGCTCTCCAACTAGGGGTAATCTATCAACAATTTTAGTGTATAACAGATCTCCCCTCTCAGTTCTTTTAAAAAGGGCGATAAAAACAATTAAGGCGATTATGGCAATAACAATCAAAAGAAAATTATTCTTTATAAAACTGCTTACCGAAATTAAAATCTTAGTGATTAAGGGTAGTTCTAAATTGCTGTTTTCAAAGGCGGTAAATAATTTTGGCATTATAAATAACACGAGGACGCTCACTATCAAAACTGTGGCTACTAAAAGAAGTATGGGATAAAAAGAGGCTGATTTTATTTTTCCCATCATCTCGTGGTCTTTTTTTAAGGTTACCGCTAATTGGTCTAAAGTTTTATCTAAATTTCCTGAAACTTCTCCAGCTTTTATTAAGCCGATAAAGACAGGCGAAAAATCTTTTTTATAGTCTTCAAAAATTAAGTGGAGAGGCTGGCCTTTTTCTATGTTTGCTTTTGCGTGAAAAAGAAATTTCTTTAGAGCTGGCTTTTCCGAACTGTCAATCAAAATATTCAAAGCTTCGCTTATTCCCATGCCGGCTTTAATAAGGGCTGAGAGACGAGAAACGAACTGGAACTTATCCGAGGTATTTATTTTTGAAAATAGATTTATAGAAAGAGATCCTTTTAGAGAAAATGCTTTTTTTTCTGACTTTAATTCAATGCTAATGGGGGTAATATTTTTCTGCAAAAGAAAATCCATTGCTTCGCCTTTGCTGGTGGCAACTATTTCTCCTTCAATATTTTTCCCGCTTGCATCAGTAGCTTTATAAAAAAAGTTCGGCATCGTCGTAAGTTAAATATTTATAGACTATACTCTGATTACTCTTAAAACCTCTTCGATTGTCGTTAGGCCGGCTTCAACTTTTCTCAATCCATCCTGGGCCATTGTGGTCATCCCATCTTTTATCGCCTGAGCCCTGATGGCCGAACTGTCAGCCCTTTCTAAAATGAGTTTGTTTATTTCTTTTGAAATGCTTAAGCACTCAAAAATTCCAATCCTACCCTTATAACCCCGGTAACCGCAAACTTTACAACCCTTGCCTTTATAAAGAAGGCTTGGAACGGTTACTTTCACATTTCCAGAACCAAACTGGGCAGTAATCAATTTCTGAATTTCGGGAGAGGGTTTGTAGGATTCTATGCAGCTTAAACAAATTCTTCTAACCAATCTTTGGGCTATAATCAAATTCAGCGTTGAGGCCGCCAAAAATGGCTCTGCTCCCAGATCCAATAACCGTGGCACTGTACCTGCGGCATCGTTAGTATGAATAGTTGATAAAACCAAGTGGCCGGTTAATGCAGCGTGAATAGCAATATTGGTGGTTTCTGAGTCTCTTATCTCGCCAACCATAATTATGTCGGGATCCTGACGGACGATTGACCTTAACCCGCCGGCAAAAGTAATTCCCGCCTTCTCATTGACCTGAACCTGGTTTATCCGCGGAATATCATATTCCACCGGGTCTTCAATTGTCACAATGTTCACCTTGGGCTTATTCAACAGATTCAAAATCGTGTACAAAGTAGTAGTTTTCCCGCAACCAGTAGGCCCTGTAGACAAAATCATTCCATAGGTCTTTTTGATGTTTTCTTCAATCACTTCAATGTCTTTTGCCTCCAACCCCAAATCTGTCAAACTCAAAGGCCTTTCTGATGACTGCAAAATCCGCATTTCTATTTTTTCGCCTCGAAGCAAGGGGATAATTGAAACCCTAATATCTAAGGTTCCTGAAGCAGAAGTAAATTTAAATCTGCCGTCTTGAGGTTTTCTATGCTCATCAATTGAAAGGTTGGCCAAAATTTTAACCCTGGCGACTAAAAACGAATGGACTATTTTGGGCAAGGTTAGAATTTCTCTCATTACTCCATCAATTCTATACCTCACCAAAAGAGCATCTAGCAGCGGCTCAAAGTGGATATCGGAGGCCGCCATGTCAATAGCATACTCTATAATCGCGTCCAAGATTGCGACTACCGGGACCTCTTCTGCAACCTTTGTCAGATCGATTTCGCCGGAAATCGTTTCAGCTCTTTTTATATTTTCAGAAATAATTTGGGAAAACTTATCGCCAATTTGCTCTTTATACTGAGTAAGGGCCTTTTTTAAATCTTCGGACGAGACCACATAGGGTTCGACCGCGCAGTCAAATTTTGCCTCCAGATACTCAATTACTTCCATATCTCCAGGATCTGTCATCGCTACCTTAAGGACTCTTTTTTTCTCGTCAAAATCAAAGATAGCCAATGATTTTTTCTTGGCAAAATTTTCAGGAATCATTCTTACTGCTTCTCTCTTTTCCTCAATACCTTTTAATTCTGTTGCCGGAACTCTAAAATAAGATGATAATATTTCAACTAAAAATTTTTCTGAAATGCCTTCTCTCCCCAAAAGAACATTAACCAAAGTTTGGCCGCTCCTTTGGGCCTCTTTTTTTGCCTCCTCAAAATCAGCCCTCTCAATAATGTTAGTTTTTAAAATTATCTCTTCTAATTTTTCGGAACTAATATGCATTTTGCAAAAATTCAATAATTTACAACGATGGCATTCTTAGAGCCGCCATTCCTATATGATTAATTAAAAAATTGCCAAATAATAAGGTTGAAATCAAAGAAATCAGCATCGGATAAAGCAGAAAAACTCTTTTTTGCCCTCTCTTTCTATAATTTTGAAGCAAACTATATAAAATAGCAAGCGTTAAAGTCAGCAATAGGAAGATAATTAAATTTGGCCAGCCGGAAAAAAGAACTGCTAAAACTGCTAGCAGGGTTTCGCCTGAATTCACATAATTTTTCTTTTGAAAAATCCAGAATAAAAAACCTGTGAAAATAGCTCCTCCTAGTGCTAGACAAAAACCTGAGAAGAAATGGAGAAAACAATATTGATAAAAATAACTGATCGGCGTATAGGGGGGTAAAAGAAATTTGCTAATGGGATTATTCTCCCAAGCGTGATATTGAAGAAAGCTCCAAAAAGTAGCCGTAAACAAAAATAAAATAAAAAAGAGGGGAATCCCTATTATTATGACCTTTCGGAGATATTCCTCTTTTTTAATCGAAAAACAAATAAGTATTAGCGCCCAGACGACAGGGAAAATAGTGCTTATAAAAGTGCTTATAAAAGAAAACCGCCCCTTTAAAGAATCTAAATCCATTAGAAATTTTAAACTAATTAGTGCCCAGCGAAACCATTGGTAGCATCGGTTACAATAAACTTTGACCCTACTTCATAAACAAGATTGGGAGCAGTATTGAGAACCCCTCCGTCCGTCCCAGCTAAATTAATAGTTGTTTTATAATAAACACTCTCGAAGACTGCAGCAAGTTCAAAGTTGTTGCTGCTATCGGTAACGTAGCGGTAACATAAGTCAGAATCGGTTGGGACGGCGCTTGTCGTATTGGTAGGATCTACCGGTAGGGAAGAAATAGGCGAGCCAATAGACATAGTATCAAAATGTATAGGTATCCAACCGCTGGCATCGATATTACGCATATTAACACTGGTTGGTTGATGATAGGCAATGAAACTCACATCTGAAGGAACACCGGTAATAGGTGTTGCCGTAGGGGCGCTTAGATATATCGTGGTAGCAGTTCCCATAACTGGAGATGATGTCTCCGCAACATATAAACCAATGGCTGTTTTTAAAGTCGAGAGGTCGGTTATTCTTTGGGTGTCCCTGGCTTTTTTAAGAGTTTCGGCCGGGTTTAAAGTTATAACTACCATCGTCATTAAGACTGCTAAAATAGCTATGACAATAAGCAATTCCAAAAGAGTAAATCCTGACCGATTCTTTTTCTTATTTATTTTTTTGGCGTGTTTTTTTGGGACTCGTCTTTGCATAAAATAATATTAATATTAATTTTTATTTCTTTTTTGTTTTCTCTATGGTTTCCTTGATTTTCTCAACTACTTGTTGTATCGAAACATTGCTTTTTACGATATATCCATCTGCCCCCAAGGCCATTCCTTCATCAATTTCTTTTTCTTGAGCTAAATTTGATAAAATTAGCACCGGAATATGCTTTACCCTAGAATCAGCTTTTATTTCTTTTAAAATTTCGAACCCGCTTTTTTTGGGCAACATCAAGTCTAAGATAATAAGATCTGGCAATTCGGAATAAACTTTCCTTAAACCCTCCTCGCCATCTATGGCGGTTGCCACCTTTATTCCTTCTACTGAAAGCTTAACCGTATAAACCTTATTAATTCTTTGGTCGTCTTCAATCACCAATACTTTCGGCTGATTTTGAATATTATCTTCTGGCATGTTGATTGATTATAACAAAAAATACAAAAACAAAAAGATTACTTATCCACATTTACCTGTCCGCGATGGGAAAACCTACATAGAAAGTAGAGCCCTTATCCTCACCTTCCGATTCAAACCATATTCTGCCCCCCATTCCTTCGGCAAAAACCTTGCATATAAAAAGTCCTATTCCGCTCCCCTGAGCATTAACTACGGTTGCATTTTCTGCCCTAAAAAATTTCTTGAACAAATCTTTTTGCACCCCTTTTGGAATGCCTATTCCCGAATCTTTGCAGGAAAAAATCACTTCTTTATCGTTTTTTTCCAGAGACAATATCACTTCTGATTTCCCCTTACTGTAATTAATGGCATTGACCACAAGATTTTGAATCACCTGAAAAACTTTCTGATAATCTACGCTTATTTTAGGCATTGCCTCTTTCCCTAATTTTTTGATAATTTTTATATTCGAGGCTTCGGCCAAAGGAATAACATCTGAAATCGTATCTTCTATAATTTGTTCGGGACTTATTAATTGCTTGCTGTATTTTATAGTTCCACCTTCTATCCTCGAAAGATCCAATAAATTATTTATCAGTTCTATGGCCTTTTTGGTGCTTTGATGAACTTCTAAAGTAAAGTCTTTTTGAAGCTTGTTCAGTTCTCCAGCATCTCCATCGAGCAGCATTTCAACATACCACCTTATAGAAGAAAGCGGCGTTCTAAGTTGATGGGAAGTTATGGAAACAAATTCCGATTTCATTCTTTCGACTTCTCTTTCTGAGGTAACATCACGTAGAACTATCACATAACCCATGATTCCGCCCCTAAAATCTTTATAGGGAGATACGCTGCCGTCAACCTCAATTTTTACCTCATATTTATTAATTAAATAAATTCCCCTGGGAATAAAAACTATTTTTTTAGCAACTATTGCTTTTTCTATCGGGCAATCTTCGTTATTGATAGTATCAAAATTACAAATAAAGATTTGTTTTTCTTTATCAAACAGTCTCAAAAATTTATAGTATTCCATGCCCATCATCTCTTCTTCTTTATATGCTATAAGCTTTTGGGCTGCTAGATTCGCGAGGATTATTTTCTTTTTATTGTCCAAAACAATAATTGCATCCCCCACGTTATCAACAATAGCATTAAGTTTTTCTTCTTCTCTTTTCATCCCCTCAAAATTCTTTTTTAACTCTTCTTTCATCCATTCTAAATTTCTTGCCAACTCTCCTATTTCATCCTTTCTTTTTATGCCAATTTTTACATTAAAATTGCCGCTAGCTACTTTCTGTATGGCCTCTGACATTTTCTTCAGATAGCTCAAAATAGATATCACATCCCAAATTCCCGCCAGAGACATAATAAAAACAAAAACAGTAAAGCCAATAAATATATAAAAAAGGTGCGATAAGGTTTCAGCAAAAGAAGCTGATTGATCTCCTTTAAAAAAATAGATAAATATTACGGGAACTAAAAAGGCAACAAACAAAACAGCCAGAAAAAAACGCACTTTTACTAATTTTCTAAAAATCTCCATATCGGGTATATTTTAACAAATCTCTTTAAAAAGTATATCCCCTTTAAGAAACAGATTTCTTAAGGTATAAAAAATAATATTCAGAAATCGCGCTAAGCTCTTCTTGAAGCTGTTGATTAATCTTAATCTTATTAAAGAAAAACCAGTCTCTTTCAAAAATTATCCTCAAAATTTTAACGGCGTCCATGCTGATTTCTCTTATCTTATCCTCCCCAATGCAGTTTTTACAGATCGTACCGCCGCTTTTTGGATAAAAATATATTTTATCTGGAGATAATTTCCTTTCACAGATTGAACAATTATAAAGTTCCGGTTGATATCCTGAATAACAGAGGAAATTCCAAAAAAAATAATAATATATCTTGTATATCTTGGGACTTAGAACTTGGAACTTGAAACCTACATTTAATCTATCAAATGTCTCTAATAATAAATGCCAAATCCTTTCGTCTGGCTCATTTCTTTTTATCAATTCATTTAAAACTTCGGAAATTTTATCGGTTGTTTCAAATTTATCGAGATCTGCACTGATATTTTTGAATTTATTTATTAAAATTGCATCGGTTAAGGTTTTTTGGTTTTTCCCTTGTATAAATTCAATTTCTGAAAAATAAAAAATGTCAGCGCCCGATCTTAATTTTGAAGTAATTTTCCTGATAGCTTTTCCTAAAATTTCCAACTTCCCGAAATCTTTTGTATAAATAGTAAATAATTGATCGGACTCTCCCCGATCTTCTTTTTTTAGAAATAAACCTTGGGTCCGATAATGAACAAACATTTTAGTTTTTAGAAAATCTATCTTTCCAAAAACTAAGTTCCCTCTTCGCCCTATCTCTATTTCCCCAGGAAGTCTGAGGGCTGGATATCTCTTTTTTCAATCTATCTATTATCTTTTTAGGCTCATCGGGATTCTGCTCCAAATAAGAACCAAGCCCTTTAGACGCCGATTTTGCTAATTGTTTTTTTTCTTCTTTTGTATATTTCTTCCCATACCCGGGGATATTGCCTGGCTCCTTTTCAATTCTTCCTATAAAAACAGACATGGGAACATGTGGTTTTGTTTTAAAAATTGAATCAAAATTTATTTCTTTTTTAACGGGAGTTAATCTTGCCTTTTGCTCCCTTCCCGCTAAAGCCCTCTTCGTCAAAAGCTTTTCTCTTATTAAAAACTTTTCTCTAAATTCACGTATATAATTACGGGCTGGATTATTTCCTTCTGCTGAATTCATAGATTAAATCTTTTTAATTCCTATCCATAAGTCTTTTTGATCGACCTTTATTTCTTCTTCAGCGTCAAAAACTTCTTGAGTCTTTTTTACAAATTTTAAATCTTTGATCCTCCCCTCTCTTAAAATAAATTCCTTATTATTCTCTAAAATTTTATCCAGCTCATCGCCTCCAAAAAACTGCACAATGATTTTATCATCGGGTTTAAATCCCGCTTTTTTTCTCATATCCTGAATGTGGCGAGTAATTTCCCTGATTGCCCCCTTTTCTTTCAATTCTGGGGTAATTTCTATACTAAGCTCAATTTCTTCTTTTAAATTATTATCAAAAATTATTTTTTCAACATTAACCTCCTCTTCCAGTAAGTTTATGTATTCTTCTTTTTTCTCTTCCCCCCTAATCTTTAATAACGATAGGGGTTGGCGAACTTTTATGCTAACCTCTGACCTTTTGGCTAAAGCTAAAGCGGCAACTTCGATTATCGCCGTCATGTTTTTTTCGACCATATCGTCGATTAAATCTTTTTTAGGTTGCGGGTATTCTTCTAAATGAACTGATTCTTTTTCTCCTCTTAAATTTTTATAAAAAGATTCTGAGAGAAAAGGAACAAACGGCGCAAGAAGCTTAGATAATTTCAAAAGGACATAATACAAAGTCTGCGACGCCTTTTCTTTTTCTTCGTCATTTTCTGATTTTTGAAATCTTTTTCTCGATCGGCGGATATACCAATTAGACAAATTATCAATAAAATCCATAAACAGTCTCGCTGCGCCAACCACATCATATATTTCCATTTTTTCTACTAACTGCAAATTTAAACTTTCCAAAAGAGAAATAATCCATTTATCAAGAATATTATCTGAAAATATTTTTTCTTTTGCCTTAAAACTATTATCTTTATAGGTATCGAAAAATCTTTGGACATTCAACAGCGTATTAAAAAAGTTCCCGTAAATCGACTGAACGTCTTTAAAGTCAAATCTTTTGGGATCGGCGACAGCGTTTATCGTATAAAAATAAAGCCTTGCGACATCCGCCCCATATTTTTCCATTACCTCCGACGGCTGGACAACATTTCCCTTAGATTTTGACATTTTCTGCCCTTTCGCATCCAAAACAATGCCATTTGAAATAACATTTTTATAAGAAGTGCCAAGACCCAATAATGTTGAAATAACTAACAGGGTGTAAAACCATCCGCGGGTTTGATCTATCCCTTCACAAATAAAATCTGCCGG
>Ga0209777_10005771_pt1 | contig 14164 bp, 10 predicted proteins | sample FrelakmetHBP12HB_FD_187147 | JGI IMG/M metagenome (GOLD analysis project Ga0209777, IMG submission 187147) | Freshwater lake sediment microbial communities from the University of Notre Dame, USA, for methane emissions studies -HBP12 HB (SPAdes)... | ecosystem: Environmental > Aquatic >...
CAGGGCCGTATCCTCCAGGTCTATCCCGCCGCGGAGAGGCTGCGCTACCTGATCCCGTTCGCCAGCGTCGAGGAGTGCATCAACTGGCTGCGCACGCAGGTGCCCACTGAAGGCGAGCGGGTCGTGTGCTATGCCGACGACGGCGAGAAATTCGGGGTCTGGCCCAAGACCTTCAAGCATGTCTACACGGACGGCTGGCTGCGGCGCTTCCTGGAGGGGATTCTGGCGGCCCAGAAGGAAGGCTGGCTAATCACCTCAACCCTCGGCGACGCCTACGACCAGGTCGGGCCAGTGGGGCGGATTTCCCTGCCGGAGAACAGCTATCGCGAGATGACCGAGTGGGCCTTGCCTGCCAGACGGCTGGCTTCTTACGAAAAGGCCATGCACGAGCTGAAGCACGACCAGGGCCTGTGGAACGACTGGCGAATCCAGAACGTTCTCCCCTTAGTCAAAGGAGGAAACTGGCGGGCCTTCAAAGTCAAGTACCCTGAGGCCAACCACCTCTATGCCAAAATGATGGAAGTGAGCGACAAGGTAGCTGCTCTCCCACCCAAGGTGAAGCTCGCGGATAAGGCGCGCACGCACCTGTACCGCGGCCAATGCAACTGTTCTTACTGGCACGGCGTCTTCGGCGGCTTGTATCTGCCGCACTTGCGCTTTGCGATGTATCGTGAACTGATCAAGGCCGATAAGCTCGCCGATGAGGCGGCTGCTTCCCCGCCCCTCTGCGGCGTGGTGCGAGACTTGGATTTCGACGGCGAGCCGGAGGTCAAACTGGCCAACCCGCACCTGGCGCTGTACCTGCATCCCAGCGGCGGGGGGCACCTGTATGAGTTCGATCTGCGCGACATCGAGTTCAACGCCGGCGACACCTTCGCGCGCCGCTACGAAGCCTACCACGAGAAGGTCGCGCGCGCCGTAGTGGGTGATGCCGCGCCAACGGCCAGCATCCACGATCTGGTGCTCGCCAAGCAGCCCGGCTTGCTGGAAATGCTGCAATACGACAGCTATCTGCGCGAAAGCCTGGTGGACCACCTCAGCCCCGAGGCCCTCACGCCCCAGCACATGCTCTCCGGCAACCCCCCCAGCGACCCGGGGTTCCGCCAGGGGCCATACGATGTGGACGTGACAGGCCTGACGAGACAGCGGCGGCGCAGCAGGAGGCCGAGCGGGGAAAGCAGCCGGCGCCACAACGCCATCAACGTGGTGTTGTCGCGCCGAGGCACGTGGGCCGGGGCCGAGCTGAAGGTCAGCAAGCGCGTGACACTCGGTGAGGGCCGCGCCTTTGAAGTGAACTACACGGTTGAGCACCTCAAGGGTCCGCCGCTGGACGGCTTCCTGGGCGTGGAAATGAACTATAACTTGTTGGCGGGCGAGGCCCACGACAGGTATTATTACCATGAGCAGGCCATGAATGCCGGGAAGCTGATAACCGCGGCTGACTTTGGCACGCTGGCCTGCGTGGGGCTGAAAGACCATTGGCTGAACGTGGCCCTGACGCTCCGTTCGTCCCCGCCGGCGCGAGTGGTGGTAAGCCCCGTGCGCACGGTGTCGCAGTCGGAAGGCGGTTTTGAGGCGGTGTACCAGAGTTCGTCGGTCGTAGTACAATGGCCCCTGAAGCTCTCCGCGGGAGAAAGCTTCAAGTCCGAGTTACAGCAGGAGACCGGCCGTGCCTGAAAACCAGGAACCGATTGGGCGCATCCTTGTGGTGGACGCCGCCAGTGGGGATACGGCGCAGGAGATGGAGTTGTTGTCCAAAGGCGGCTTCCAGGTCAGACGGGTGGCCAGCACGCAAGAGGGCTTGGAAGCGGTGGGGGCGGAGCCGTTCGACCTCGTCCTGGTGGATCTGGACCACGCCGGCGAGTGGCAGAACGGGCTGGAGGGCTGCCGGCAAATCAAGGCCAACCCAAATCTCGCCTGGATGCCTGTGATGTTCGCCACGGCCAACATCAACCGCGATATAGTCGAGAAGATACTGGAGAGCGGCGGCGACGAGTTCGTGGGCAAGCCTTTCCTGCCCGATGAGCTGCTCGTGCGCGCCAAGGTCCTGGTGCACAAAGGCCGCGAGAAGCGCTGGCTGGTGGACCGCGCCCGCAAGCTCGCCGAGAAAATCGCCGAACGCGACGACGAACTGGACGATCTGCGGCGCTTCGCCCAGGACATCGTCAGTTCCCTTTCCTCGGCGCTGCTGGTGCTGGACGCCGAAGAGGTGGTCCTCTTCGCCAACCCGCCGTTCATTGAGGCGGTGCGTTCCGAGCGGCGCAACGTGGTGGGGCGCAAGCTGACAGAGTTCATCGCGCCTCTGCCAACCGCACGGGCGGGCGCCGGCGTTTCCGGCGCGGCAGCCGCCGTAGAGAGCAAGCCGAATGGCGGCCCACAGGTCCAGCTTGACCCAGCCCACAGGGCGGACCGCGGCGCGCTGAGCGCCGCCATCCGCACCGCCGCCGCATCCGGCCAGCCCTCGCGGCTGCGGCGCATCCAGGGCCTGCTGCGCGGCGCTGCGGAGAGCATGTCGGACGTCACGGTCACGGCCATTGACTACGGCGGAGTACGGCAGGTGCTGGTGGTGGTCGAGGACACCACGGAGCAGGCGCTCGCCGAGGCGGAGGTGCTGCGCGAGCGGGCCAAGCTGACGGACATCGTCAACGCCATGAACGCCGCCCTGTGCCTGATAGACCGCGACTGCAAGGTCCTCTGGCATAACCGCATGTTCGGGCTGTGGTTCGGGGACGCCTTCGGACAACCGGGACTGAACGCCTTCCTCTCCCGCCTGCGTTCCGATGAGAGCTGGGTGGAGCAGGTTTTCGGACGCGGACAGGTGTTGCAGATGGCCTGGTCGGTTTTCACTCCCCAGGGCCAGCGGCGCCATTTCTGGAACATTATCGCGCGCATCAAGAACATCGGGGGCTCCGAGGCCAGCCAGGCGCTGGTGTTGACCCAGGACGTGACCGAGCAGGAGACGCGCGTAGAGCAGCTTTCGCTGTTGCGCGAACTGTCGCAATATCTCCAGGGCACTTTGGACTCCGAGAAGCTGAAGCACGTCATCCTGCTGTGCGTCACCACCGGTCACGCGCTGGGTTTCAACCGCGCCTTCCTCTTCACCCGCAACCGCGAAGCCAGCACCATGGATGCGCAGATGGCGGTGGGGCCGGCCAGCCGCGAGGATGCCTTCCGCATCTGGTCGGAACTGTCCGCCCAGGGGCGCACCTTGCGGGACCTGCTGCAAAGCCTGGAGCGCCTGCCGCCCAAGGAGAGCATGTCGCTGTACCCGCTCATCCGCGGCTTGTCCTACGCGCTGGATGACCCGGCGGAGATCATCGTACGGACCGCCTTGGAGAAGAAGGTGCAGCTCGTCTCGGACGCTGCCAAAGACCAGCGCGTGACCCAACGCTTCAGACAGATTTTCGGCTGCCCGGAATTCGTCTGCGTGCCGCTGATCGCGGGGAACTCGGTCGTAGGCGTGGTCCTGGCCGACAACCTGTATTCCGGGCGCCCCATCACCGACGACCACGTCAAGCTGCTTTCCCTCTTCGCCTCGCGCGCGGCCCAAGCCATCGAGAATGCCGAGACGTACATGGAGTTGCAGAAAGCCCTGGACCGCGAACGACAGGCGCACATGGAAATCGTGCACAGCGAGAAGCTGGCCATGATCGGCAAGATGGCGGCCCATGTGGCCCATGAGATCCGGAACCCGCTCTCCACCATCGGCGGGTTTGCGCGGGCCATCCTGAGGAAGCCGGAGAATGGCGAGCGCGTGGTCAAGAATGCCAAGATCATAGCGGAGGAAGCCGGGCGCCTTGAGAACATGCTCAAGAGTGTCATGGACTTTTCCCGCCCCTCGGCGCCGCAACGGCGGCAGGTGGACTTCAACAGCGTGGTGGAGAGGGCTTTCCGCACGCTGGCTGAAATCCTCAGCTCGCACAACATACACTCTGCTCTCGATCTGGACCGCTCCATCCCCGAAGTCAACATAGATGAGAACCAGATCATGCAGACCTTGCACAACTTGATCCGCAATGCCGCCGACAGCATGCCGCAGGGGGGCGCGCTGGGCCTCAAAACGGGCCGCGATGGGGACTTGGTCTATCTGACGATCTCCGACTCGGGATCGGGCATCCCGCCGGATGTCCTGGAGCAGATTTTTGACCCGTTCTTCACTACCAAACCGGATGGCACAGGTTTGGGTCTGGCGGTCAGCAAGAAGATCATTGACGACCACGGGGGCCGCATCGAGGTGCAGAGCCAAGCGGGCAAGGGCACGACCTTCAGGATCCTGCTGCCCCCCAATTTTCCGGCCTTGCCGGCGGCCGTCTCCAGCCTGGGCACGGGCGAGGCGGTCACAGGCCGGCCCGCAGGCGAGGTGGCGCAGTAAAGACTTGCGTGTGGGGCTGGAGACTCTATGCTGTGTGCAAGCCACTTCGGAGTAGTGCGGCTTCTCGCGCGAAGCCTGCGGATTGAAAGGACACGGCCATGGCAAAGCTGCTGGTGGTGGATGACGACAAGAACCTGCGGATGCTGTACGAGCAGGAGTTGGGAGATGATGGCCACGAGGTGGCACTCGCCAGCAGCGGCCGCGAGGCCCTGGAGTACCTCAAGTCGCAGCGTCCGGACCTGATCATTCTGGACATCTCCATGCCGGGGATGGATGGCATTGAGGCGCTGGGCAAAATCCTCGCCAAAGACAAGGCCATGCCGGTTATCTTGAATACGGCCTATTCAACCTACAAAGATAACTTCATGACCTGGTCCGCGGACGCCTACGTGGTGAAGTCCGGCGACCTGACCGAACTGCGTGGCAGAATCAAGGACGTGCTGAAGACGAGAGGGGTCACGGCCTGACGCCGCACAGCCACCTCCAAATGCCAAGTGCAAAATGAAGAAGCCGCCCGGTTCTTTGGTCTGTTCATTTTGCATTTTTAGTTTTGCATTTCCTTAGGGGCCAAGAGCCAAGGGCCAGAGAATGTTGGACAAGTTGCTCAGGAAAACTCTTACTTTGATCCTGGCCGGGGGACAGGGCGAACGCCTGTATCCTCTGACCCGCGACCGGGCCAAGCCCGCCGTGCCTTTCGGCGGGATGTACCGCATCATTGATTTCACGCTCTCCAACTGCCTCAACTCCGACATCCCCAGGGTCTACGTCTTGACGCAGTACAAGTCCTTCTCTCTGGACCGGCACATCATCCTGGGCTGGGCCGGCCTCTTCAACAACCCCGAACTCGGCCGGTACATCTACATTCTGCCGCCGCAGCAGCGCACGGGGCAGACGTGGTACCTGGGAACCGCGGATGCCATTTACCAGAACATCTACACGCTCGAACGGGAGAGGCCCGACTACGTGATGATCCTGGCCGGGGATCACATCTACAAGATGAACTACGCGGAGATGATCCGCTACCACGTGGAGCGCAACGCGGAACTGACCATTTCTTGCGTTAGCGTGCCCAAGTCCCAGGCCAGCGAACTGGGCATAGCGGTTGTGGACAACGAAAACCGCATCCTCGGTTTCCAGGAAAAGCCCAAGGAGAACCCGCCCACGCTGCCCAACGACCCTGAGAACTGCTTCGCCAGCATGGGCATCTACGTCTTCACCACCGAGACGCTCGTGCGGCGCATCTCCGCGGATGCGCGCAAGGATAGCGCTCACGACTTCGGCAGAAACATCGTCCCTGAAATGGTGAGCGAGAACGCGCGCGTGTATGCGTACCCGTTCAAGGACGAGAACAAGAAGGAACAAGCTTACTGGCGCGACGTGGGCACCATTGATGGTTACTACGAAGCCAACATGGACCTTACCGCCGTCACTCCCTTGTTCAACCTTTACGATGAGACCTGGCCCCTGCGCACCTATCACGAGCAGGTCCCGCCGGCCAAGTTCGTGTTTGCCGAGGCGGCCGCTGAGCAGTCCGCGCGCCGCGGCCAGGCGTTGGACAGCCTGGTTTCGCCGGGCGCCATCGTCTCCGGCGGGACCGTGGAACACTCGGTGCTCTCGCCGCAAGTGCGCATCAACAGCTACAGCCACGTGAAAGACTGCATCCTGATGGAAGGCGTCAGCGTGGGGCGGCATGCGCAGGTCCGCAAAGCCATTATTGACAAGGGGGTGCGCATTCCCGAGGGCAGCACCATCGGCCTGGACCCCGAGGCGGACCGGGCGCGTTTTACCGTCACGGCCAACGGCGTAGTGGTCGTGCCCAAAGGCATGCCGTTCGTGTGAGGACTAAGCGATGTCCGACCGCGCCCGCGAACCCCTCGGCTACCTCGCCCTGGTCTTGCATGCCCATTTGCCTTTTGTGCGGCATCCCGAGCATCCGGAGTTCCTCGAAGAAGACTGGCTCTACGAGGCCATCTCCGAAACGTACATCCCCCTGCTGGTGATGCTGGAGGGCTTTGAACGCGACAACGTCAGGGCCTGCTTCACCATGAGCCTAACCCCGCCGCTCTGCGAGATGCTGGCCGACCCGCTGCTCCAGGGGCGCTACCTGGGCCGGCTGACGCGGCTCCAGGAGTTGGCGGACCTTGAAGTACGGCGCACGGCCGGCACGCCGCAGGAGGCCGGCGCGCGGATGTACAGGAAACACTTCGCGGAATGCCGCGAGTTGTTCGCGGACAAATGGGGCCGGAACCTGGTCAACGCCTTCCGGCACTATCAGGAAAAAGGCTTCATTGAGGTCATCACCTGCGGCGCCACCCACGGGTTCTTGCCGTTGATGCTGACGGATACCTGCGTGCGCGCCCAGATACAGGTGGCGGTGGCCAACTACCGCAAGCACTTCGGGCGCGCGCCGCGAGGCCTGTGGCTTCCCGAGTGCGCCTATGCGCCGGGGGTAGACCGGCACCTGCGCGAAGCCGGGATCGAGTTTTTCTTCATTGATACCCACGGCTTGGCCTTCGGAGCGCCCCGTCCGCGGTACGGCCCCTTCCGCCCCGTTTACTGTCCCAGCGGCGTGGCGGCCTTCGCCCGCGACGTTGAGAGCAGCAAGCAGGTTTGGTCCAGCGAGGAAGGCTACCCGGGGGACTATGACTACCGCGAGTTCTACCGCGATCTGGGCTACGATGGAGAATACGCCTACGTCAGACCGTACCTGCACCGGGACGGCGTGCGGCGCAACATCGGGATCAAGTACTTCCGCATCACCGGCCAGGTGGACCTGGCTGACAAGCAGCCCTATGTCCCGCTCAACGGCACCGAGAAGGCCGCCTCGCACGCCGGGAACTTCATGTTCAACCGGCAGCAGCAGGCCAAGTGGCTGAAAAGGGTGCTGCGGGCTCCAGCCTGCATTGTGGCGCCCTATGACGCGGAACTCTTCGGGCACTGGTGGTTTGAAGGCCCGCAGTTCCTCAACTTCCTCATGCGCAAGCTAGCCTACGACCAGGACGAAGTGGCCCTCACCACCCCTTCTCGTTTCCTGGAGAAGTTCCGCCGCCACCAGGTGCTGGAGCCGAGCGCGAGTTCCTGGGGCGACAAGGGCTACTACGAGGTTTGGCTTAACGGCGCGAATGATTGGGTCTACAGGCACTTGCATGCGGCTGAGTTGCGCATGTTGGAATTGGCGCGCCGCTTCCGGCAGCCCCACCCGCTGCAGCAGCGGGCGCTCAAGCAGGCGGCGCGCGAGTTGCTGCTGGCGCAGTCCAGTGACTGGGCCTTCATCATGACCACAGGCACCATGGTTGCCTACGCGGAGAAGCGGACGCGCGACCACCTGCATCGCTTCAACGGCCTGTACCTGCAGCTCCTTGAGAACCGTCTCGAAGAGCCTTGGCTCAGCCAACTGGAAGGCCTGGACAGCATCTTCCAGGAGATTGATCCCAGCGTGTACGCGTAATCGTTATCCTTAACGGGGTATACGGGAGCATTCCGCTACCCCACTTCGTCAGGAAGTCTTGCACACGCCCCCGTTATTCAATCCCGACATTCTGATTATCCAGCAACCGGCTCCAGATTCGATGTGCAGAATGGACACCGCTTCGCCTTCGCGGGGATGCTCTGGAGACACTGCGGACAGGGCCGGTTAAGCGTTTCCGCCGCCTGCCGTGGCGCGGTTCGCAGCGCGTTTATCACCTTGATCAGCAGAAAGACGCAGGCCGCGACGATGACGAAATCAATCACCGTGTTGATGAACTGCCCGTAAGCAATGATCGCCGCTCCCATCTCCTTGGCTTTGGCCAGGGATTCAGCCCCCCTGGTCTTCTCCGGTTCGAGGCTGACGAATAGATCGGAGAAGTTGACATTGCCCATCACCTTGCCAATGGGTGGCATGATGACGTCATTGACCAGCGAGGTGATGATCTTGCCGAAAGCCGCGCCGATTATGACGCCCACAGCCATGTCCACCACGTTGCCGCGCGCCACAAAATCCCTGAACTCCTTGGCCATGCTCATTGGTCGTCCCTCCAGTTGTAGGCTCTCTGGCGAGAGCTTGTGCCCGGCGCTGTCGCGCCACAGTCCGTTCATCCTGCGTTGTGCGCGCCCGCGTTCGTTCCAGTCACTTCTTACTCGCGTCGGCGGGCTGCGGCACAACGTGAGCGGCGATGTATTCCTGAATGTCGTCCAACATATCCTGGTACATGATGAAGGTCTTCGTGGCGCCACTGATAGCGTCCGCGTCGTCATCCTTGGCGGCCTTTGGGGGAGCTGTCGCCTTCCGGATGAAGGCTGCGGTTTCGAGCGGTTCGAGGTCCCGGCCCCACCGCTCGATGGGCCGGACGGGCTCCAGAGAAAGGATTTTCTGTTCTGGCAGGCCGAGGGCGATCAGGAACTGAGTGTCGTTGCACATCGGACAATGGAGCACGCGGAAGGCATCGGCGACGAAACCGGCGGCTTTTCCGTTTGCGGAAACCCGGTAATAGCGGATCGGCGCGTCGGCCACAGCTGTGATTGGTTCAACGTCTGCCTTGGCGCCAAAGACTTTCACGGCGAAGGCCCGCGGGTCGGCATCGAGACGGCCTTTGCCCTCGTCGGGGTTGAATACGCGGCGCAGCAGCGGCATGAGGTATCTGTCTATCTGGCGGTCGTCGCCCTTGTTCTCCAGATGGAACGGGCCCATCGCGAAGGTGACGTCGCCCGAGAGCTTCTTTCGCCATTTTTCCGCGATACTGGCGCGACTCCGCTGCCCCTCGTCAGTCAGCAGCGACACGGTCGCCATGCGCAGGCGCGGATAGGCGCGCACCGCATCTTCGAGTAGCCGACGCGTCTGTTCCCACTTCTTCTCGTCGGGCGAGAAAAACACGGTGGCATCCACCGGGGCGCCTTCACCCGCTGCCGCCGCACGGGCACGGCCGGCCAGCGCAAGCAGGCACACGAGAACCAGGAATAAACTGGCGCGAGGCGCAGCGCAATGCATAGGTTCAGCCTCCACCATGTGGTCCAGCAGGCTATTTCAACTGAGCCAGAACGGCGTCGAGCTTGATCTTGCTGTCGCGGAGGTGCCGGGCAAAAGCCGCGGCTTCGCCAAAGTTGAAGGTTTTGCTGAAGGGCATGATTCTGGAGTACTCGGCTTCGTGCTGTTTCAAGTGTGCGATGTTCGCCTTGTCGGTCTCCTCGATGACGAACGACTTCGTGGCTTCGGAGTCCGGAAGATGGCCGCCATCCTTGGTGTGCTGGGTCACCGAAAGCGGAAACAGCGTCACATCAATACTGCATCTGCTGCGGACGTAGGCGTTGCCGCGCTTCTCGAAACCATATCCATGGAAGATGGTGGTGGCGATTACGGGAATCTTGCGATCTGGGGCCTTAAGCGGCTTGTAGTCGCCGGGCAGTTTCATACCAACCAGCAGGTGGTCCATGCCGTACAGCACTCCGCCGAGAACCTTATCCGTCTCGGACAGGTTCTTAGTGATCTCATCATCTTTTTCGAAACTGCCGAACGTCGTCGGTTCGCCCAGGATCAACGTCACGCCGATCCGGTCGTCCTTGTAGATAGACCGCACGATCCGCTGGAACTGTTGGCGAGTCACAGGATTGGCATACGTGGCGGTGTTGTTGATCATGAACTCGTTCCTGGCCTTATCGTAGGTGATGGAGCTGACGGGTTCCATGCCTTCGGCGCTATCCTCCAACACCACGCCTTTGGGAAGAGAACCATACCGGTACAGGACAGGAACCGGCGTGACTCCGGCGGCAGAATTGCCGGCATGGAATTCACTGCCGCGGGACGCGACGACAGCGACCAGAACAAGGACAGCCAGAGCCAAACGCCAGACTTCACACAATGCCTTCAACGACATGCGCATTTACCTCCGTAGCCGGTTCATCCGAGAGATTGAAGACTTATGGAGGACTGGCGGGCGGCCAGTCGCTCAGCACGCCCGCCAGCCTGAATAGGCGTACTACCTGCCCAGCCTCTGGGCGTCGGTCGAAGTGATCCCTGGAATGCTGCCGTAGCGGGAGACCACATCCCCCTTGGGGGCGACGACCGGCTTCCCAGCGTCGGCCCTGCGCCAGACCAGCGTGGCTGACTGATCAAGCACATCGTGAGTCACGACTTCGTACTTGTCCGGGACTTCTACCTTGCGCCTTGATTCGGGCTCAACCATCACCATCTTCTTCACGGTCGCGTACTGTGGCGGAGTAGTCTCGAAACGTACGCTTGCCGCGGTGACCAGAACCTGCTTCTCGACCGTTGCGTACTCGGCTGGGACGACGAGCTTTTTCACCTCGGCATCCTTGACCAGTTTCCTTACCCGAAGCGCGCGGCTCTGCCCCTTCTCAACGAGCTTCGGCGTTTCCAGATCCTTGGCCAGGACTTGCTTGGTGACCGTTTCGTAGCGGGCGGGGATTTGCACCAGCGTGTAGCAGTCATCCTTCGACTCGCGGCGATCAATCCTCGCGCCTTTATCGTTGCAGTCCACCTTTACCCATTCGCTGCGGGCAGGTTCGACCAAGACGCGCTCAGTGTTGGTGCTAAAGGTCTGCGGCGTCACCGCGTAGGCCGCGGATTCGGGCCGCACCTCTACCTGTTCCACCTCATCGGCGAAGACAGCCGGAACCAGTTCGTAGCGGGTGGACTCAGGCATCACCAACCGTTTCTCAACTTCGCCCCTAAAGACAGCTGGAACAGGCACGGCCACCTTCTTCTCTGGGGTAACGAGCACCTGTTCTTCCTTCGCTTCGTACTTGGGCGGGATCGTCTCATAGTAGAACGTTGCCGGGCGCACCAGCACGCGCTCGGTTACTCTCTTGTACGTTGCACCCTTGGTGACAAGGCACCATACTTCGCCGTTCTGCGCCGCAGGCGGCGGCTGTCCCTCGACGAAAGGTACCTCGTCAGGCTGAGCCGTCTTTGCGGGTGTAGCCTCCGCCTTCGCCTTTGGTGGGAGGAACCCCCCTTTTTCCTGAGCGCCCCACGCTGGGCTCAAGAAGGCCCCGACACAAAACGTGCCGAGGAGTAAAGCCACATCGAGTCTTGACTTCATGTCCTCCTCCTTATCATGAGAATCTGTCTCTTTTACATTATCTTGCTGTTATCACAGTTGTCAAGGTGGATTTAAGGGAATTGTTTGGGGCGTTGTGGCGGTGGGGTACGTGAAGCGCAATCCCGTGCGGGCGGCGCTCATGGCGCGGGACCCCTATGGTCTAGCGTGGCGGCGCAGTGCGTATCACGGATGGAAGCCATTGAAAAGGGTGGTGAACGGGATGGTGATGCTTGGAATGTGCGAAGATCAGGCCGCTGGAGCGGCTAATGGCTCGTCATCCTGGAAATCCCCGTAGAGGAGGTGCAGCATGCGTCTCACCTGTCTCAGCCGCGAAGCAGGCTGCATCGCCGGGAGTGCCGCTATCTGTCGAAGTGGAAAGCGCTAGCAGGCAGCCGGATACGGCCATGTGCGCCCGCGTGGCGGAACTCCTGATGCAGAAAGGCATTCGCCCAGCCGGCATGGCCGGATCTCTCGACCAGACGCGCACCATTCTTGAGGAGATGGCATCTCACGAACTGGCCCCGGCGATCTTTGTGGTCAACACGTTTGGCGCCAAGGACATCCTGGAAGACTTGGACACGCTCATGGGTGAATCCCGGTTCTGTACCTAAGGCGGGCCCTCTTCTCTGGCCAGAGCGGCCTCCTGGACCAACTGAGCCTGAACACCGCGGGCTCGCCCATGGCGACAAGCGTGCTGCAACGGATGAAGCCTCGGCTCACATCCATGTGGTTCTACGGTGCGAGGAATAGCGACAGGATCGCCAAGCGAGCCGCCGAGGCGCTCGGCGCATTCTTGAGCTCAGGCGACTTCAGGCTGATCGAGCGCACGAAAAGCGCAGACTAAGGGCCTCAGGCGTCTAGGCGGGCCGCAGGCCGCCGAGGCTTTCTCCCTGGCCCTCGCCCAAGGCGTACAGCCGTCGCAGGGATGCGTCTGGGTTGGCGTGTGCCGCGACAACTTTGCCCACGATCAGCGGGCAATCGCCGGGCCTGGTAATCTCAACCAGCACGCACTCGAAGTTCGCCACTGCATCGGCTACCAGCGGGGCTTTGACCGCCGTCGCGGCCTCAGTCCGAATGCCGGCTTCGGTGAGCTTGTCCCTGTTATGACCGTGGTGGCTGCCAGCGAAAAGCGTTTCCGCGGCCATCCGCTCGGAGGGGAAAGCCACGACGAACTCCTGCGCCTGCCTGATCAGCTCGTAGGTGCAGGCTTCGTCGTCAATGCCCAGCACGAACATGAGCGGCTCTGACGAGGCGACCGCCACCCAGCCGACCGCCATCACGTTCTGTTTCCCCTCCGCGCTGCGGGTCGTCACCAGCACGACTTGCTCGGGGTACTTGCGCGCCAGCGCCTCGCTGATCTCCACTCGTTTCTGCATACGTTCCAACTCCGGGGCTATTGTTCTTCTCTGAAAGTGAAGCCCTTGGGCAGTTCATCCATCCAGATGCGCTTGATGAACCCACGGGCATCCTCATCGGTGGGCGGGCGGGGATATTTCTCCATGCCGATGATCCAGCCCTCCTTTCGTTCCTTGCCGCTTTCGTAGAACGCGCTGGTCTCGGTCACCGACCACCTGCCTTGGTTGGGATTGGACTCACATAAAGCCTGTTCGCCACTGGCCGCGAGGAGCACGCAGTTGACGCCGTCTTGTTCCAACAGGACCACCTGCGCAAGCCTTTTTGCTGGCGTCCAGGCTACAACCTCTGCTGAGGCAATGCGGGCAACCTGGCGCTCATGCGCCGTCTCGTCCGGGCCGGCCATGCCGGCGCCCCCGCCCCCTACCCCCTCCCGCGGCGGGGAGGGGGAAAGGGGGAGGGCTGTCGTGGCGGGAGTGACGTTGATCACGAACGTTTGGGGCGCGGACCTGTCTTCGCCTCCGAACGCCGTGCCGCCGTTATCCTTGGCGACGACCGTCACGGTGACTGAACCGGACGCCTCGGGCGCGGGCTGGAACCTCAGGCTGCCATCCGGCTTGACGCCGGGCTGCTCCGAGAACAGCGCCGGGTTGTCGTTGCTCGCCAGGAAAGTCACCTTCTGCTTCGGGTCGTTGGGATTGACGGACAAGGCCCACGGTGTTCGTCCGCCCAGGAAGTAGCGAAGCTGCTTGGGCGTGTCGGCGGCGGTCAGGGCTTCCCGGTCGTCAGGATAGGGCTTCCATCCGCCCAGTTCCGGGTCGTAGCCCACTTTCGCCAAGGCCGCCGGGTTCGCCAGGAAGGCGGCCTCTTTGAAGTTCTTCACGCCGCGCTGCTTCGCGAAAGTGTTGTACGTATTCACGCTCCAGGTTGTGCACCAGCACGACAGGGGCCACGACTGCCACGGCAGCCCGGTGGACGAGCCGTACATGTAGCTCGCATAAGCAATCTCGCTGGCCTTCGGCATGCCGTCGCCAATCCACAGCACGATATGCTTGGCGCCGGCTTCAGCCGCGGCGCGCTTCATGACCTGGTAGATCTGCGTGTTGTCCACGAGGCGGCCCGCGGGGTTCTGATACCAGGACTTCGGCTGTGTGCCCATGTACTCCTCGAAGAGCTGCGCCCCGGCGCCTTTCGCATACAGCTTCACGGGTTCATTGGTGTGGGAGCTGAACCCCGAGGTGCTGTAGCCCCAGAGGCTGCCGTACGTGACGCTGCCATCGGTGGGGTTGCCGTGCGCGTTGGTCCGCGGCAAGCGGCCGCGGGTGGGCGGGACTTTGAAACGCATGAAGCCGTTCGAGTGGTCGGCGGTCAGGATGAAGAGCGTGTCGTTCCAGGTGAGGCA
>Ga0209777_10005772_pt1 | contig 14162 bp, 12 predicted proteins | sample FrelakmetHBP12HB_FD_187147 | JGI IMG/M metagenome (GOLD analysis project Ga0209777, IMG submission 187147) | Freshwater lake sediment microbial communities from the University of Notre Dame, USA, for methane emissions studies -HBP12 HB (SPAdes)... | ecosystem: Environmental > Aquatic >...
CACCGGCCTGGTAGACCCGGAAGTTGAAGTTCGCCCAACCAAGGGACAGGTGGATGACCTGGTGAAGGAAATCCGCCTGCGGGTTGAGAATGGCGAGCGGGTCCTGGTCACCACGCTGACGAAGCGCATGGCTGAGGATCTGGCGAAATATCTTGAAGAACTCGGTATTAAAGTTCATTACCTGCATTCCGAGGTCGTCACTCTGGAACGTATCGGCATTTTACGGGACCTGCGCCTGGGTGTATTCGATGTCATCGTCGGCATCAACCTGCTTCGTGAAGGCCTCGATCTTCCGGAAGTTTCTCTCGTAGCGATCCTTGATGCAGACAAGGAAGGCTTCCTACGCTCCGATACAGCCCTAATCCAGACCACCGGGCGCGCCGCCCGCCACATCAACGGGCGGGTCATTATGTACGCTGACCGTATGACCGATTCGATGAAACGCGCCATCGACGAGACCAGCCGCAGACGCGCCAAACAGGTAAAATTCAACCAGGAGCATGGAATCGTACCGGTCAGTATCCATAAATCCATCCGGGATCTGACCGACCAGTTTTCAGCCCGTGGGGTGGCTGAGACGCGTGGCGAGTACAAGACCGGCAAGCATAAGGATCTGACCACCCGGAGCGAGATGCAAAAGGTAATCTCCGAATTGGAAAAGCAGATGAAGGAAGCCGCCAAGAACCTGGAATTTGAGCGGGCTGCCGCCCTGCGCGACGAAATGTACGAGTTGAAGTCCGTCCTGGCAGATGACGAGGATCTCAAGCCTTGGGAACGAATTAAGCTATTAACGGGGGAAGATTAAATTGCTAAGTTGACAATGGGGGTCGGACCGGGATGACATTCCGCGCTGACCGTGACGGTTAGTTCCAGAAAACCACGATGGTTATCAAAAGAATACCGACCAGAATTGAAATCCCCCCCGCCCAAAACACCAGTTCGGGATCCCTCATCCGTTTGCGGTAGATACGCCCTGCCCAGAAAAGGACGATGCCAGCCAGCATCAATCCTATCCCCAGACCAAGTAGGATGAAAGGGATCATTGCTTTTCTCCTCTACTTCCAGCCATATTCCCCCCGCAATGGGACGAATGCCACCTGCAGACTGACCCGGCACTCGAATTTCTGACCGGTCCGCTTCCATAACTCCAAAAACTGGGAACCACGGAACCCCACCGGGATGACCAACCGCCCACCGTCCGCCAGTTGATCCAGCAGGGGTGGAGGAACCTGCGGCGCAGCGGCCGCCACGAGAATTCCATCATAAGGTCTTGCTGCGGGCCAACCCTGCGAGCCGTCTCCACAATGAACAATTACGTTGGAATATCCCAAGTCCGCCAGGATCTCCGCTGCCTGTTCAGCCAGTTCCGGGATCACTTCAACCGTATGCACTTCTGCAGCCATCAGTCCCAGCACCGCAGCCTGATAGCCGGAACCGCTGCCTACTTCCAGGACGCGCTCCTTACCGGTTAGCTGCAGCATGTCGGTCATCAGGGCAACAATATATGGTTGGGAAATGGTCTGATCGTGACCGATGGTCAGCGGACAATCTTCGTAGGCCGAGGCGAGATCACTTGCAAGGACAAATCGGTGACGAGGCACGCGTCCCATCACGGATATCAGGCGCGGTTCGCTCAACCCGCGGGTAATGATCTGCTCCTCCACCATACTCAGGCGTGCCATTAAATATTCATCTTCACTCATTGTAAACGCCTGGCGATCTGCCGGTCCACGTTTCCCATCGGGTAATTGCCCAATTTCCCCGGGGCAACCCAGGCTAATTCTGCCGCTTCGAGGGGACGCGGTTCTCCCTCGATCAACTCGCACAGGAAAGCATGCAGCGTGAGGCTGAAATGGGTATAGGCATGTTGGTAGATCCCGAAGGCCTCCCCCACCCGGATTTCTGTTCCTGTTTCTTCCCGTATTTCACGCCTGAGACAGGCATCCAGTGTTTCGCCTTGTTCCACTTTCCCGCCGGGGAACTCCCACATTCCCCCCAGTAAGCCCTTCGATGGGCGTTTTGCCAGGAGGACTTTGCCTTTCCGCTGCAGCACCGCTGCAGTGACTATGTAATGCGGTACTTCGACCCTGGGCTTCAGCACCGGGCGCTGCTCCTGGATCCCGGCCAATCGCGCCTTGCAAAGTTCACTTAACGGACAAAGCAGACAGGTCGGGTTGCGCGGCAGGCAGATTGCTGCACCCAGATCCATTAGAGCTTGGTTGTAATCTCCTGCGCGGCCAACGGGGAGGTTTTCCTGAACCAGAGTCCAGAGGATCTCTTCCCCTGCAGGGGCATCTGCAGGTTGAGCCACGTCGAAAACGCGGGTAAAAATGCGCCTGATATTGCCGTCCAGGGTTGCCTCATCCCTCCCGAACGCCATGGAGGCAATGGCTCCGGCAGTATATCTTCCAATCCCTGGAAGTTTTCGCAGTTGGGCAGGGTCGCAGGGTAATATACCCCCATGGTCATCCTCCACGATCCTGGCAGCTTTATGCAGGTTGCGCGCCCGGCTGTAGTAACCAAGCCCTTCCCACACTGATAGGATTTCCTGTTCGCTGGCATTTGCCAGGTCCGTTATGGTCGGGAAGCGCGTCATCCAGCGCTCAAAATATGGAATGACCGTTTCCACCCGCGTTTGTTGCAGCATGATCTCAGACACCCACACCGCATAAGGGTCCGGGTGTCCGCGCCAGGGAAGTTTACGTCCATGACCAGCGTACCACTTTAAAATTCTGTCGGAAAAAAGTGTCATAATGCAAACGAAGAACGCTTTAATTTTACTGCGTTCTTCGATTCATTCACCTTGGGGAAAAAGAACTAAAATTGGAATCCGCTGCGAGCCGGGATGATCTTATAAGAGAAGTTTTGCACCAAGCCAAATAGTTTCTCTTGCAATTTAGCCCAATTCTCGGTATGTAAAATCCGCTGCATAGCCTCAAGGTCATCTCCCAATATGTTTACCTGGATTTGCGGGTAATTACCATAGACGGTTGCCCAGGCTTCCGCAGGCTGGAGACCCAATCGCTGCACACCGGGGACGAATTCATTGATCACGAATTCAAAATAATCCTGGTCGTGGTCGGGGGCAATATCCCAAGACATGATGAGTTTTACACCCATATCTTCTCTGGCCTCTCGAAATGAATTTGTACCAGCGCATCACTCATGCCGGTAATCCAGCACGATAACTTTCGTCTCATCCGGCAGGGATGACTTACTGACTTTAAGGGTAGGCATCGTTTCAGCCTCATGCAGGCCCATTTCCTTCATGAACTTGTCAAGCCTGTCCAGAGTCACTTTGACTGCCGGGGTATGGTAATGCATCGGGATGACAATATTCGGCTCCAGCAAGCTGACAACTTCGGCTGCCTTGGCAGCATTCAAGCCGGTTCCTCCACCCACCGGTACAAGCGCCACGTTCACGGTCCCCAGGGCCTCGATCTCGGCTTGAGTCGGCACAGAACGCAGATCGCCCAGGTGGGCAACGGTGATTCCCAAATAATCGAAAACATACAATGTATTTCGAGGTAGTTCAACGGCTTTCTTGCCCGAAGAATCCGTTTGCACGCCTGTTATAAAAACACCCCCGATCTCGAATTCGCCTGGTCCGGTGATGGCATGATTGTAGCCCTTCACCGCATTCAAGGTATTATGTCCCGGTGCGTCGTGGCTTGAAGTGACAATATCGGCTTTGAGTTTGAGCGGTTCATACCCGACTAATTCTGAATCATACGGATCGGTAACGACCGTTGCCATGAGACGTTCGGTCAATCGAAAACAGGAATGTCCGTACCAGGTGATCTCCATGCAGTCCTCCGTGCAGGGTTATTATACTCGTATAATAATGGTATGAAAAATGGGCTGAAATCCAAGCACACCCCTGGTGGATCGGTGAACCAGATCGAGAATGGCTGGAGGATGGAAATTCCTGCCAAGTCCGCCAGCCAGGAATATTGCCTGGCCCAGATTGACGATTATGCCTCCCTGCCTCGCAGGCGGTTACACCACTCTCCGCCCTGGTTTTTGAGCTTGCAAGCGAGGGTTTCCGAACCCAACATTCCGGGCACCTGGGGTTTCGGACTTTGGAATGATCCTTTTGGATTTTCGCTTGGTTTTGACGGCACGCCGAGACGCCTGCCAGCCCTGCCGAACACCGCCTGGTTCTTTTATGCATCCCCACCCAACTGGTTATCCGTCCACGATTCCATCCCTGCTCAAGGATTCTTTGCCGGGACAATCAAGTCGCCACGCACCCCATCATTATTCCTTGCCCCGGCGTTACTTGCCCTGCCACTACTGAGCATTAAACCGGTTTCCCGTCTCCTGCGACGAATGACAGGTCGAATCGTCTGGCAGGACGCCTCCTTGGTCTCCGCAAAGGTTACTGATTGGCACAGATATTCCATACAATGGATACGCGAAACAACCGAATATAGGGTGGATGATGAACTCATCCTTAAAACCAGATTTTCCCCTTCCCCACCGCTTGGGTTGGTGATCTGGATCGATAACCAGTTCGCTGCCTGGGATCCACAAGGCCGGCTTGGATACGGCACCTTGAAAAACCCATCTGCCTGGTTGGAAATTACCGATATTAATATGATGTGAACATCAGCTTGCTCACATCAACTTTTTATTATAGAAATGACTTTTGAAAAATATAAGGGAATCAAACAGGAGCATAGGTGACCTGGCAGATCTCTATATTTGCCAGCTTCAAAAAATTCATTGCGTTCTCATCGGTATGGTAAGCCACGTTAAAAACCAGGCGGACTATCCCGGCATTGATCAATACCTTGGTGCAATTGATACAGGGCAGATGAGTGACATAACAGGTGGAACCTTTTGTGGATACGCCGTGCAAAGCCGCCTGGATAATGGCATTCGTCTCCGCATGGATGGTGCGGACGCAATGGCCGTCCACCATTAAGTGGCCTGCCTCATCACAATGGGGCTGACCAGCAGGCGAACCATTGAATCCCGTGGTCAGGATGCGTTTCTCTAGCACCAGCACACAACCAACGAAAGCCCGGTCACAGGTGCTCCGTTCAGAAACGGCATAAGCGATCTTCATGAAATAAGAATCCCAATCTGGACGCATTATATTTCCTCATCATATGGATTGGCACACTCCGACGATTATAACCCTGCTTAATATTATAGGGCGCAGCCACCGCTGCGCCCTATCCTTATCAAAACATTATTTATTTCTTGATCTTCAGGATGACGCGGGCATCAACCACTTTCAAGCCTTTGCCTTCCTCATATACCAGTACCGGGTTGGCATCGGTTTCAGCAATCTCATCGCTCAGATCATAAACCATCTTGGCATAACGGCAGACAAGCTCTGCCAGAGCCTTGCGGTCGCGCGGCGCTTCACCACGTACGCCTGCCAGGATGGGGGCACTGCGGATCTCTCCCAGCATCTGTTCCGCCTGCTGCTGGTTAAGCGGGGCAACCCGGAAAGTGACATCTTTCAAGACCTCGACAAAAATGCCGCCCAAGCCGAACATCACAGTCGGGCCAAAGGTCGGGTCGTTGACCGAACCAACAATGACCTCGGTGCCCCAGGGAGCCATCTCCTGGACTGCCACACCATGGATATTGGCTTCCGCTTTGTACTTTTTACAATTCTCCAGGATGGTCTTATATGCTTCCCGAACACCCGCATCAGTCTTGATGTTGACCTTCACACCGCCCGCATCAGACTTGTGGATAATATCGGGAGAGACGACCTTCATGACCACCGGGTAAGTGATCTTGTGAGCCAACTCGACTGCGTCATCTTCACTTGTAGCCAGGTTCGTCGGGGCGATCGGTAAACCATAAGCATTAAATATCTGCTTGGCTTCAACCTCAGTCATGGCAATGCGCCCATCGGCACGCACCCTGTCAATCACCTCGCGGGCAACTTTGGATCCATCCGGGTCACAACTGGTGGTTGGCTCGGAGAGCATGCTGCGAATATTATTATATTCCCGCAAGGCAGCCATGGCGTTCATGGCTTCGTCCGGTGCTCCGTAAGCCGGAATCCCATTTTCAACCAACCACTGCATTGCCTCTTCACAGCGGGTACCACCAACCATGGAGACAACCACAGGGCGATTCTTGATCCTGGATTCGTCGATGGCCTTTTTAACAGCCTGGGCAATTTCCAACGGGTTGGTAATGGCAGTCTCGCAATACAAAACGACCAAGCCATCCGTCCAGTGATGGGCATAGGCATACTTTACCGAATCGTAATACCACTCGTTTCCAGCCATGCCGGTCAAGTCTACCGGATTCTTGGCTGAACCATACTCGGGCATATGCTTCTTCAACTCGATCTGCACGTCCTCTGGGGCAAAGTGCATAGGGATCCCAAAGCGCTCGGCAGAATCAGTCGCCAGGACTCCCACACCACCGCCATTGGTAATGACCAGTAATTGCTCGCCACGCAGCGGGGGCTGGAGCGAGAGAGCCAATGTCCGATCGAAAAGATTATTCAGGTCCGATGCCTGTACAACGCCTGCCTGCTGGAAGGCCGCTCCATAGACTTTAACCGCGCCAGCCAAAGAGCCGGTATGCGAAGCCGCGGCTGCCGCACCATGCGCAGAAACACCCGCCTTGAGGGCAATGATCGGTTTATTGGTTTTCTGGCAGGCTTCGATGAATTTGCGACCATCCTTGAAACCTTCAATATAAAGGCAAACACAGGAGGTGTTCTCATCACTGTCCAGCCAAGTGATCAAATCGGCAAAATCCACGTCAGCCATATTGCCGATGGAGATCATTTTGTCAAACCCAACTTTCCGGGTGTAAGTAATCGCGTCCATGGCAATTAATAGGGCGCCGCTCTGGGTGATGAGCGTTGCCTTTCCAGGAAAAGGCAAAAAAGGAGCAAATGAGGCATTCAGTGCATCTGAATTGGACAAGGTACCTACGATGTTCGGACCCAAGACACACATCCCATAACGGTGGGTGATCTCAAGCAGTTCATCTTCGAGGTCCCGGCGTCCAACTTCACTGAAGCCGGAAGTGATAACGCTCAGGGCTTTGATACCCTTCTGTCCACATTCCTCGGCAACCTGGCAGACCAGTTTGACCGGCACCGTGACCACAGCCAGGTCTATGGTTTCAGGTACGGCACTCACCGAAGAATATACCGGCAGGCTGAGTATTTCGTTGGCGGTGGGGTTGATCGGGTAGATCTTGCCCTTGTAGCCACCCTTGATTAGGTTGGAAATGACGGTATAACCTATTTTGCCTGGCTGGGCTGAAGCCCCAACGACGGCGATCGATTTTGGTTGCAACAGTTTGGTAATCGCTTCTTTGTTCACTTTCATCCTCCAAAATATTTCATTAGTACCACGGGGGTGTCTATGTTCCGTTTTTCACAAAGCAAGTGTTCATTATATCCATTAACCGTGTTTCGGCTAGGCACAATCTACCCAAAACCTCATGACAAAAATACCTTTTATTGTACTTTTATCAAAAATCCCCCATCCCCAATGGATGGAGAAATTTCCAGCGTTTATTTATCAGACTGGCCTACGGCTTCCTTGATCTCATCTGATAAAAAGGGCACATCCAACGTGTCGTATAACTCCCATGTCTCAGTGTGGCGAACGTCCGCACCGGGCTCGAGAACGGTCAAGGGACCCAGGCTTTCCAACTCCAAAAACCGGTCATTGCAATACGATTCTGCATTGCAACCGCCATCAGGAAAAACCAGCCCCACACGGACATCGAATACCTTCCGGAATAAATAACCATCCAGCCAATAGGCCAGCCAGCCGTGCGGGTCGTAATAACCGATTTTCAGGGGAGGCTGATATGGTTTTGCCCGGAGAAGGATATCGTCATCACGCAGAACAAGACGTTCGTCACTGATGCGCGTGTACGGCCACAATGCCAGGATGCGGTTATTTACCAGGTTTTCATTATCGGCATTCCTGGATGGCTGGGGCAGGATGGCAGTCCCTCCTGGACGGAACATGGTGATCGCCCAAGGCGCCAGTTTAACCGGACTCGAACCGTGGTTATATAAATGATGGTTTATGACGGCTGCGGGTCGATCCGGGCAGAGCCTGATCTCCATGAGTTTGGAAATCCCATCCGCGATGGGGTGTACCAGACGAATTCCTCCAACCAGTTCCTCCACGACCAAATCCTCATTATCGGGGAAATAGGTATCTGGAAGGATTTCAGGCGAACGCCACAGCCGGTGCCCACCGCGAAAATAAAATGGTCCGTAGATGGTATCGAAGCGGAAATCCGGCAACTCTGCCAGCAAGTTATATCCGTTTTTTTTCGAGAACCGGACAATGCGAGGACCGGCAGTGACCAGGTATTCCAGCCTGATATGGTCATTTTCCAAGATACCGGTCGGGAGGCCGAAGTAATCATTCATGCAGTAGAGTTCTCCAATGAAAAAGGATCCATAAAAAGCACATAAGTTAACATGCAAACCTGACAATTCCATCCATCTTTGTAAATCAGTGTGACTGCAGCAGGGTAATGCCCGCCACCAACCTGTTCGCGTGCGTGTACCATGAGCGAGAGATTAATATCTCTGCTATATTGGCACGAAAGTACTTTAGTTTCACAAATGCATTTAGTCGACTCCAATCAGCGGTTCAATGGAGGCAAGGATATCCTTCCCCCATGCATTCCACAATTCCCAACTTACGGTGAATTATCGCTAATGTACTTGACGTAATCTACAGCACCCTGACAGACCGGAGTAAAGTGTGAAGAAAGGTGCGACCAATCCAGCGTCTCGCCTCTGCGCTGCGTTTCCCATATGGCAAGGGTAAGGCAACCCGACCCCGAATGGTAATTCACCAAGGTGAAACGCCAGAGATCTTCGTAACTTGCAGATGCACCCGGTGCTCCCCCAAATGTATTATGGACGATCGCTCCAGCCTGCTCGCAATTTGACAGCAGAGTCTCGGCGAAGACGCCCACGCTGTTTCTGGCTCGATTAAGGTCTATCCCCATGTCACAATCCGGGCAGGTGGCATTCACACTGTTCACCAAGGCACTGGTCAGGATATCCTGTTGATCAGATGAAAGCTGTGCATACCCGCTTTGGCAAATGGCTCCATCCAGCGTTGAGGGACAAAATTGCTCAAAGAAAGGTTGGTTCCAAAGCAGTGTTGTATCGGCACCACCACTTGTCATTTGCCCCAAACCGGCTTCCGGGTGATCAGGGGAAACGCCTGGCCAGAATTGACTCTCACGGCTGAAGATGCTTTTAAGCAGATGTGCCGGGATCCCGGAATGCTGGGCTGTAGAAAAGATAAGGTCATCGAAACTGTTCTGCCACTCAGTCACAGTGTTGCGTGCCGCCTCCATTCCGCATTGACTGACCATTCCATTATCAATTATGCCACCATCGCTGCAGGCGGATACATCTACGACACCCTGTTGGATCAGGTTTGCTGCAAGGTATTCGTAGGGAACATTCGTCGCAAGATCTTCCGCACGCTGGGGTGTGGATAGCCAATCTGGGAGACCACCGACCGGCGGAAAACCATCCCAAATCAGGGAACAACCCGCCAGGGGTACATCACGCCATTGCGAGGTTAAAACATCCACGTACCAGGAATGGTCTGTCGTATCATCTGACGCAGCCACCCGTACCCGTGCATTGAAAAGCACACTGCTGTCACCATAACTGGAGTTGGCCCAGAATTCAAGCAACATGCCAGTGTCGCTGGTGGGAGCAAGGTCAACCTGGCAGACCGCATCGCAGGTGAAGCTTTTACCATCCATTCTTACTTCAAGACCGGTAATATGTTCACCCTCCAATGGTTCCTCACCTGTTAATACCAGGGTGGGCAGGGCAGCACATTTGAACGTCGAATTGTACGGGATGCATCCGTCGAGTGACACCCAAACCACCGGGGGCGAAAGGGTAATACCCACTTTTCTCTTTGCAGGCTCGCTTTTAAAGAGTTGTAAATAGTATCCGCTGCACGTCCCATCCGGTGGGCAGGGTTTAGTGGCAACCCATTTGTCGTAAAGCGGCTTGCCGCATACAGTATAGACTTCACCAAGCGTAGGCAAGCCTGCATGATCCACATTGATGGAACAGGCAACTTTATTATTTCCCCAATCGGTCAGCCACCATTCATAAGCCGTATAATCCTGGGTAACAACTGCAAAGCGATCCGGTCCGGGTGGCTGATCCCCCGCGGCAGATACGCGCCAGGCCCCAAAAGCAGACATTGCCGTAAAAAAACAGGCGACGCTGAAGACCATCCATCCAGTCCGGGAGCGGATGCTCGTCACGGTTGTCATACCATTAAATTATAGCAAACATTGATCCTTTTGATCCTTAATATTGCATGGAAACAGGGCCCTTTTTGAAAAATCCCCCATTAGTAGGAGGGAATTGCAGCCGGGATCTTCAGGAGAGCTAAAGTCTATAAATCGGTGTGGTCAGCAGTTCCACCCCGAACAAAAAATGGTGGGGGCTTAAAAACCCCACACCCATTTTCCGCAAAGCTTTCCTCTACCCGAATCGGAAGAGGGATCAAAAAGGGACCAATCAGATCCTTTAATTGGTCAGTCGTGAGTCCTAGTTGTTCTCAAAGATCCAGCGGTCGATATCTCGCCTCCAATCGACCAGTTCACCGGGTTTGAACCAGAGAGCCACTTCCTTCTCACCATTTTCAACACTATCTGAGGCATGGGTCAGGTTGCGGCCGATATCCAGAGCAAAATCTTGGCGTAACGAACCGGGTGCAGCTTCGGTTGGACGGGTAGAGCCCATCGTCTGACGGACTGCAGCGACTGCGTTTGGTCCCTCCCACGTCATCGCCATGACCGGGGCAGAAGTAATATACTGGATCAAGCCATCAAAAAAAGGCTTACCTTTATGGATAGAATAATGGGTCTCAGCCAGATCCTGACTGACCTGAATGAATTTTGCAGCCACCAGCCGTAGCCCGCGATGCTCAAGGCGACTGATCACTTCGCCTATCAGTCCACGCACTACACCATCCGGTTTGACAAGTACGAGTGTCCGTTCCATGATATTCTCCATTTTAAAAAATAATGACCTCGAGGCAGGTTCTGTCTCGAGGTCTGATTTTACCATGCAGGAACAGTTTTTTCTTTTACTGGTGGCTTCGGCTCCTAACGCAATAATTCTTCGGCCTTGGTATAAGCGTCCAGAGCATCCTGCAACCGGTTGGCCCGCATGGAGGCATCTCCAAGAGTTTGCCAAACGATGATGTCCACCGGATAACGATAGAGTGCCTCACGCAGATCGTGAATAACCTCGTCCAACAAACGGCCTTTTTTGATCAGGGACAAATATGTCTCCATGGCTTCGTTTAACTTATTGGCATCCAGTTCTGACTGAGCTATCATAAGAAGCTCGGCATCCTTATCCTCGACAGGAATATTTGATAGCATTCCGGTCCCTGTAGACCTTGAAAACTGGATTTGAGGTCTAACTGAGGGTGGGACCAATTTAGAACTGGATGCTGGTTCAGGAACAGGTTTTTGTTCAGCAGATTGTTCCGGTTCCGGGGTCAGACTTTGCGCAGGTGTCACGTCCACCGGGACCCATTCCTCAGGTGCTGTTGGCGTAGGCGCTCCGGAAACTGGATGTGTCTCTTCAACCCAGGAAGGCATTTCCGGCTCGGGAGCATTATCGGGTTTTAGAGGAACTGCCCCCTCCTTTCCAGCAGGCTGCACGGGTTGTCGTAACCAGTCTGGCAGGTCTGCTTCTGCTTTGGAAACCCTGGCAGCCTCGTCCGGCGGAGTGGGTTTATCAAGGTCCTTCAACCAATCGGGTAGAGGTGTAGAGGATTCAGGGGGTTGCTCGGCATCAGGGGAGGAACGCGCTTTTTTAAGTGCTTCTTCTACATCCAATTTACTCAACCAGCTGGTGATGGTAATATCATTCCCTGCTGGATGGGTAGAAGCTTCTGGAGTGTTTGATTCGATCTGGGCGGTTGCCTCGACTGGTGCTTCGGGTTCCTGAACTGGGTGTTCCAGCCAATCTGGTGGTGTTTCGATCGGTTGCTGAGCGGGAGTTTTAGGCGACTCCTCCAGCACGGCATCCTGCTCATCCTTCAGGTCTTTCATTCGGGCATATGGAACGTCTTCCTCATTAATAGATTCGGGACGCTCATCGGCAGGCGGAGAGAATGGAATCGGCGCTTCCACCGACGAAAGTCCTTCATCTGGTTTAAGGGCTGGTGGCATGCCCGTCTCAACGGAAGTCGGTAATATTTGCTCCTGAGCAGGTATTTCAAATGCTCTGGAAACTGGCGCTTCAACCGGCTGTTCAGGTAGTTGCTCGCTGGTCAGCCGCACCGAATCAGGCATTTCGCCGGAGCGGTCCTCGGGTTTTGTAAGGAGTTCTTCTTCTTTCGCACCCTGTTTTACTGCCAGACTTTCCAACCATGCCATGGCATCATCTTCTATCTTGAGCGGTTTGACTTCACCGCTGGACTGGAAGGGCATTTCCTTATCCGGGTGGTAGGCAGAAGCCAGAGGTTTGGTTGGCGGCAAGGGTGAAGGTATGGGTGGAGTGGGTTGCGCCGAGGCGGCAGGTTCTTCAGTTGGAGCGGGTTGTAACGCAACAGGCGATTCTTCAGCTTCAGGTGTTTCATTCACTTCGCTCGCAGGTAATTCACTGACAAGCTCATTACTGGCAACGACTTCACCAGCATCAGCGCTTTTCCTCGCCTCAATTTCTTCGGTAAGCCAATCCGGGAAGACGTTGCTCACTGGTGGCGTTTTAGGTTGGGAAGATTCCGGGGCAGCATCCAATGCGGCAGCTGCCAAGCCTGGCAGCCAATCGAGGCTGGTATCATTTTCAGGCACATCTGGAGAATATTCCGATGGAGGCTCAATGGCTGGTTTTTCCATCTCCACACCCTCTTGCGGAGCCATGGCTTTCAACCAATCAGGGAGATCTTCATCTTTAGATACAGATGCAAGGTTCTGCGGTGCAGGCTCAGATTCAGCTTTGACTTCATCCGCTCCTCCCTGCGGAGTCACGGATTCCAGCTGGTCCGGTAAACCTTCATTCAAAGATTCTGGAACAAAGTTCTGTGGTGCAGGCTCGGCAGCGGTTGTTGCAGCATTCACTTCTCCCAGCGGAGCCATGGTTTTCAGCCAATCCGGCAGATCTTCATTTTCGGATTCAGGTGCAGATGGTTGCAGTACAGGTGACGATTCTGGCTTTCCCACATCCGCAGCTTCTTGTGGAGCCATCGATTTTAGCCAATCCGGGAGATCTTCATTCATGGATTCAGGGGTCAACGGAGCAGGCTCGGATTCATCCTTTTCTGCATCTGTACCCTTTTGTGGTGTAATGCCTTTCAGCCAATCTGGGATTTCTTCATCTGTAGATTCAGATGCAACGTTTTGCGGTGCAGGCTCGGGTTCGGTTTTTAAGGAACCCACTTCTTCCTGTGGTGCCTCGGCTTTTAGAAAATCAGGAATGTCATCATTCAAAGATTCAGATGCAACGTTTTGCGGTGTAGGCTCGGGTTCGGCTTTTGACGTATCCAGTCCTTCCTGCGATGCCATGGTTTTCAGGAATTCAGGGATGCCTTCATTCATAGATCCAGATGAAACGTTTTGCAGTGATGGCTCGGGTTCGGCTTTTCTCGAATCCATCCCTTCCTGGGATGCCATGGTTTTCAGGGAATCAGGGATTTCTTTATATTTAGATTCAGAAGCTGGGTTCTGCGATGCAAGCTCAGGTTCGGCCTTTGTCGAATTCACCACTTCCTGAGGAGCCACGGCCTTCAACAGATCAGGGATGCCTTCATTCAAAGATTCTGTCGCTGGGGTCCACGGTGCAGGTTCAAATTCGGGTTTTATCGAATCCATTCCCTCTTGCAGAGCCATATTATCCTTTTGCTCAGGGAAATTTTCATTTAAGGATTCGGATGGAAGGTTCTGTGGTGCAGGCTCAAAAGCGGGTTTTACCGCCTCCGTCCCTTCTTGCTGACCTATATCTTTCAGCCAATCAGGGAAGTTTTCATTTTCTGATACAGGTGGGAGGTTTTCCGGTGCGGGTTCGGGTTCGACATTAGTTAAACCCATTCCTTCCTTTGGAGCCATGGCTTTCAGCCAATCCGGAATGTCAGCTTGTGCGATCGGTTCGATTGGTTTCTCAGCGCCCTGCTCGGTAGGCTCTGCCT
>Ga0209777_10005773_pt1 | contig 14162 bp, 17 predicted proteins | sample FrelakmetHBP12HB_FD_187147 | JGI IMG/M metagenome (GOLD analysis project Ga0209777, IMG submission 187147) | Freshwater lake sediment microbial communities from the University of Notre Dame, USA, for methane emissions studies -HBP12 HB (SPAdes)... | ecosystem: Environmental > Aquatic >...
GACCGGGTACGGCCACGGTATGACCCCAACCACTGGCGTGACCCGAAAGTGGGTGATCGTGACCACAACATTCAGACATCCGAGAATGCGCAAATCGGCAGGCTTCAACCCGATCTCTTCCCCTGCCTCGCGCTGGGCCGTTTCTTCGGGGGTGGATTCAGTCGCATCGCAACGACCGCCGGGGAAGGAAACCTGTCCCTTGTGATGCTCGACCGTGTCGGTGCGGCGGGTAAAAACCAGGCACCATTCATCGTTCCACCAGGCGAGCGGGATCAATACGGCGGCACATTGCAATCGAATTCCCTCATACAGGCCGGCGTAACCGTCAGCGTAGGTGATTGCACCGGGCTGGTAAGCCTGGCGCAGTTTTTCGGTGATGTATACTTCAGTAAGGTGAACAGTCATAAAAGGATAAAAAGGAGGGTTGATTTCTTCTTGATTTTCTCCGGGGGGATCATTCCACGATTACGACACCTGGGTAGAATCCACCTCATCCATTCCTGCTTTTTCTTCCTCCACAGCTCCTCCCTGCTCCTCGAGCAATGCCAGTGCCCTTTCATCCTGACTTGGTTCGATCCGCCGGCCAAAAGTCAGGTACCCGGTGTGCGCCACCATCCGGTCTGTGGGACGAAGGCGGGTTGGCTCTGCCTTATAGTAGCGCAGCAATAACTCACACACTTCTACAAATGCGAAATGCTCGTGCCGTAACGCATAAAGCAGCCGCTCCACCTGGTTGACGGTCGGGACCAGGTTGCAAAAATATCCACCGGGTTTGAGCGCAGCGCGCACCTGGGGAATGTAATCCCATGGATTGGGCACATCGAGAAAGCAGGCATCCATGTCCCTCTCAGCTATGCCATCGGCAATATCCCCCAGCTTGAATTCAACGCGTGAATCGAGACCCAGACGTTCCAGATTTTTACGGGCCAGTTTTTGGAACTCCGGTCGCTTCTCATAGGTGACCACATGCCCCGTGGGGCCAACTGCATGGGCCATGGCAATGGTCATCGAGCCTGAACCGGTGCCCGCCTCGATCAAATGCTGGTCGGGACCGACGCTCATCGTCATCAGGATAAAACCGATATCCTTCGGGTACATGATCTGCGTGTTGCGCTTTAGGTCCACCAATAAGTCAGCCAGCGAGGGTTGCAGCATAAAGAATGGGCTGCCCTGATGGCTGAACACCTGGCTGCCCCAGGGCTTGCCGATCAGTTCATCGTGGTTGAGGATGCCGCGGTGGGTGTGATATGTCCCACCAGGGAGAAGGGGAAAGATAAAATGCTTGTGGCGTAGACCGACCAGTAGGGCCAGGTCGCCGGGTTGAGCTTGGGTGGATGACAGATTCCAGGGCATATTCAATCCTTCGGGGATGCAATAAAGTCATCCCTGAACCAATTCAAGGTCTTAAATATTTGGTGAAGAAATCAGTGATGGCATTGTAACAGGTCACGCGGTTGGCATGTTTTATAACATCGTGACCCTCATCTTCAAAGAGTAGAATGTCGATCTCCTTGCCCTTCTTCTTCAGGTCTGCCACCAGTTCCTCAGACTCTTTTGCCACTACGCGCGGGTCGTTGCGCCCCTGGACGACCAGCATCGGGCAGGCCAGGGCATCCAAATATGTTTTGGGCGAGCGCTCTGTCAGGAAGAGGCGACCTTCGCTGGTATCCGGGTCCCCTAGGGCGATCTTAAAGTATGGTTTCCACGTTTCAGGAATACGTTCGCTGAATGTTATTAAATCGTAGGGGCCAATCATGTCGCAGGCAGCCTGCCACAGATCCGGGTGACGGCCTGCCAGCGTGAGAGTCATATAGCCACCATAGGAGCGTCCCACCACGGCCGCCCTCTTTATATCCAGGCGCCTGTCTTTTGGTAAAACCTTTGTCATGGCATGGACATGGTCGAGACGATCTTGCCCCCCCCAATCCCGATCAACTTGCTTGGTATAGGTCAGTCCATAGCCGGTGGATCCGCGCACATTCGGCACAAAGACCGCAAAACCGCGTAATGCCAGGAATTGGATGAGCGGCATCGAGAACCAGGCAAAATCCGGGCGCTCCTGTTCCTGCGGTCCGCCATGGATGTAGTACACCAGCGGGCGCGGGCTGGCGAAGCCGAGCGACTCAGCCGGGAGGTAAAGACGGGCCGATATGCGTGTCCCGTCGAACGAATTGAAGGATGCATCTTCGCCCTTCGCAAGCAGTCCTTCCGCTATCCCCAGGATTCTTTCCTCTGTGTGCATGACGATGGTCTCGCGGGTCTTCCCTTCCACCGTGTAGATCTGGGTGGGGCTGATCGCCGTGGAGAAGGACAGTACAAAGCGGTCGCCGGCCTTGTCATAGGAAAAGTGGTTGTTGTCCAGCACGCCATCATAGAGGTCGCCATCCCCAACGATCACATACTTTAGCGTCATGACCTGCTTGGTCTCATTATAGATCCCTTCGTAAACCCAGGAGCATCCATCAATGTTGAAACCCAGGGCATAATGCGAGCCCTTCAAGTGCAACAGCCCGCCCATCTCACCGCTGCCACTGTGGACGATCCCTTCCAGTTTGACCGGTTGGATCTCACCGGGTTTGGCGGGATCGATCAGGCCCAGGCTGAACTTGTCATCGAAAACCGCACTTGTCACCAGCACTCCGCTCCCGTCCGGGGTCCATTCAACCGAACTTATACCGTTCAGCGGAACCACTTCCCCCTCCGCGCGCTCGTTGATTGGTTTTCCAAAAAGAATTTTCTTTTTATCGCCTTCCAGCAGATACAGGACAGAATCGCCTACCGTATAGCCATCCATGAGAAAGACCTGGGAGTGATCCTGGTTGGGGCTACCCGGCAAGGCTCCCCACTCAGACTCCCCCAATTTTTCCAGCTTGTTGGTCAGCAGGGTCCCGTGGTAGGCCTCATGGATGCCCTTGTCACGCCGCTCGGCGTTGAAGTAGACGATATTTTTCTCGATGTCACAATCCATCAAATGGACCCGGTGTTCCTTAAAGTAATTGTCAAAAGCTGGTTCGGGGAATCCACCTTCGGTCGGGATCAGCATGGGCTGATAATTCTCGTCCCCATCATCGTCGAGCATCACCAGAATCTTGTCGAGAAGGGGGAAGACAAAAAATGAGCGTCCACCGATCAATTCAGGATTCTGCAGAGCAATATTGGAGGGTAACAGCGGCTCTGGAACTGAACCGCCATAATACATGGCGTACAGGCTCAATCGTCCGGAAAGGTTGCTGATAAAATAAATCCGATCGCCCACCACCTGAGGAGAGAGATGCAAACGTGCAGAAAGAAAAGATTCTATGCGATGTTTCATCGGTTTTTCCTTTCGGATGTCAATTTAATCTTATCATGAAAGTCTTGACGGATTTCAGCCCGCCAGATAAAATGTCCTTGTAAGTGGTAAGTGTTCGTGCTGGAATCGCAGGGAGCCGGCCCAAGAGCAATCCACAAGGGCCGGTGTTTTTTAAGCAATCATTGCCGCAGTACCTCATCCGCACTGAATACCGAACACTACAATCCTATTCTTTTTTGTTCACGTAAGGAGATGTATTAACATGGCAGAGCGTGTGACCGGTACGGTCAAATGGTTCAATGCGTCGAAGGGCTACGGCTTCCTCGCACGCGAAGGCGGTCCGGACGTTTTCGTCCACTACAGCGCCATTGAGTCCGAGGGGTTCCGCACCCTCCAGGAAGGCCAGCAAGTCGAGTTCGAAATCGAACAGGGACCCAAGGGCTTACAGGCTGCTCACGTCAAACCCCTGTAATCTCTCAATTGAACCTAAAAAATCCTCCCCCTAGCGGGGAGGATTTTTTTTATTGCTGACAGTGGAAGTTTTTTTTGTGATTTCCACCCGGCTCAACCATTCTCCACCGAAGAGAAATATCGCACTGCCAAGAGTGGCCATCCCGGTATTGACTGGCCCTGTGGCTGCAAAGTTCCAACCGAGCAGAGCGCCAGTAATGTGTCCAATCCAAAATCCAAACCAGGAAAGTATGACAAATAACAACAATTTATTCAGGCTGCCATTTTTCCACAAATGGAAAATAGCACCATATGCTGTGGACAGAATGATTCCAAATAAAAGAGCTGGAAGAGTCATTTTTCTCTCTCTGTTTGATTATTATAACATATATTGGCTATGCGCAGATTAAGTGATCATGCCACCCCCGAGGACTATATCACCGTCTAAGAAAACGGCAACCTGGCCGGGGGTTATATCCCTCTGTGGAGATTCAAAACGCACCAACGCCCGGCTCCCATCCAATGGAGTGACTTCTGCAGGAGCCTCCTTTGCGGAATAGCGGGTTTTCACTTCCGCGTGGAACGGCCCGGCCGGCGGTTCCCCGGCAATCCAGTTTACAGCTTCCGCCTCCAGAACAGACGAACCAAGCTCGTCTTCGGTCCCTACGGTCAGAATATTCTTCGCGGTATCCTTTGAAAGCACATACAGGGGAACTGGAGAGGCGATACCCAACCCTTTGCGCTGACCAATAGTGTAGTATGCCAATCCATTGTGCTCGCCCAAAGTTTTCCCATTCCGGTCCAGGATCGAACCGGAATGGCTGATCTCCGGTGTGTTACGACGTAGAAATTCACGATAATCCTCCCCGGCCAAAAAACACAAATCCTGGCTATCGGTGCGGGTCGCAGTTGGCAGCCCAAAATTTGCAGCAAGCGCGCGGATCTCCGCCTTGGGGTACCCACCGACCGGGAAAAGGGCTTGCGCGAGTTTTTCCTGGGTCAGCACATGCAGCACATAGGACTGGTCTTTCAAATGATCAACCGAGCGGAGCAGTTGCCATTTTCCAGTCTTGGTTTTTTGCGTCAGCGCATAATGGCCGGTTGCCAAAAAATCTGCGCCAAGCGCCAGGGCATGCTTCAACAGGAAACCCCACTTGATCTGCCGGTTACAGATCAGGCAGGGGTTGGGCGTTATTCCTTGAGCATAACCATCGAGAAAAGCCTGCACGACTGTCGAATAAAAAAGTGCCTTGGCATCAACAACATAGAAGGGGATCTTAAGTTTGGCTGATACACGGCGGGCCAATGCCAGTGAATCAGGCGAACAGCAACGATTGGAATCCTCCCTGCCTGTTTCACTCCACAAGCGCAGCATCACACCGATCACATCATAACCTTGCTGCTTGAGCAAGGCTGCAGCAACGGAGGAATCCACGCCTCCAGACATGGCAACGACAACTTTTTTTTCCATGGGCTCTACTTTAACGACCTGGCTTTCCTGACCAGTTCAGGCAATATTGTCAAGAAGCTTTCAATCTGGCCTGGCGTCGTTTCAACCCCAAGGGTTATCCTCAAGGAACCCAGGCCCCAATCACGGGAGAGACCTATGGCTGTCAACACTTCAGATGGCTCGGGATTGCCTGTTTTGCAGGCAGATCCAGATGAGCAGGCAAAGCCAGCCATATCCAGCAGGGTCAGAAGCAGGTTTCCATCCAGATCCTTAAAAGCGAAACTGGCATGGTTGGGCAAACGCTGCCCGGTATGACCTGTCAACTGGGTATCTGGAATATCTTCCAGAACCGTGCCAATGATCTTATCGCGTAGCGGCTGGACGTGGGCAATGCGCTGATCCCGTTCCTCAGCCGTCAGCCGGAGCGCTTCAGCAAAGCCGACAATATATGGTACGTTCTGAGTGCCCGCCCGTAAACCAGCTTCCTGACCCCCACCGGTCTGAACCGGGAAGATGGGCGTCCCTTTGCGAATATACAGCATCCCAACGCCCTTTGGCCCGTAAAACTTATGCGCGCCGAGTGACATTAAATCAACACCCAGAGATTTCGTATCCATCGGTAGATAAGCCGCGGCCTGGACCGCGTCCGTGTGAAAAGGGACATTGTGAGCATGACAAATAGCTGCAATCTCCCCCACCGGATTTACAGTGCCGATTTCATTATTGGCGTACATCACCGAGACAATGGCTGTATCCTTGCAGATCGCCTTTTCAACCGTTTCAGGCGAAACCATGCCGGTTTCGTCAGTCTCCAGCCATTCAACCTGAAAGCCGTAATGGCTTTCCAGTTGTTCAGCAGTTTTGCTGACCGCGTGATGCTCGACCCGGCTGGTAAGGATCCAGTTCGCACCGGTTTTTTCACGCCTCGCCAGTGCAGTTCCTCGCAGGGCAAGGTTATCAGACTCTGAACCGCAGGAGGTAAAAACTATTTCTTCAGGAATGCAGTTGAGCACAGTCGCAACGGTCTCACGGGCTTTTTCAACCGCAGCCTCAGCCTGCTGTCCATAACGATGGACAGAGGAAGGATTGCCATATATATTGCTGAAATATGGCAACATGGCATCCAGAACGCGCGGGTTTACAGGTGTGGTGGCAGCGTAATCTAAATAAACTGGGTCAACCATAGAAAGCGATTATACCCCTTCGGATTACAATATACTCCTCGGGGTGCTATGTACCGCTTTGTTGACGATGCTCCTCTTTCCAGTACTAGTATTCAATTGCACGATAATCCATTCCCCTGCACGGGATGGGTGGGTTATCCCGTATGAGGATGATATAATCCCGGCTGCCTATGGAACCCAATCTGCACCAATCCCAGCTCAGCCACCAGACCGGCAACTATACCGTTACGACACCGATATACGAGGGACCGCTGGACCTGCTCCTGCAACTTATCGAGCACTCCGAGTTGGATATTACAGCCATGTCCCTGGCTCAGGTCACCGACCAGTACCTGGTTTATATCCATCAAATGCAGGTACCGGCTGAAGAAATTTCCGCCTTTCTCGTGGTGGCGGCGAAATTATTGCAAATCAAGTCCGAGGCTTTGTTGCCCAGGGCTCCGGTCCGGGAGGTGGGAGAGGAAGATCCAGGGGAGGAACTTGCTCGTCAATTGCGGATTTACAAACGCTTCAAGGAACTGGCGAACTGGCTGGACGATCGGGGAACCAGGAACCTGCGTACCTATTTACGGGTGGCTCCGCCCCTAAAAGTGCAAAGCCGGCTGGACCTCTCGAATATTACCCTGGCAGACTTGATAAATGCCGCCGAAGGAATATTTGCCGAAGAGGCCGAGAAGCTCTCGCTGGGTATGGTCATCTCGCCCCCACGTTTCACCATCCGCGAAAAAATCGCACTGATCGCTGAACAACTAAGTGGAAGCCACAATGCAACATTCCGTGGATTGCTTGGCAAAAAACCAACCCGCCTGGAAATTGTGGTCACATTCCTGGCACTTCTCGAGCTGGTCAAGCGCTACCGGGTCGCTGCTTCGCAGGAGGCGCTTTTCAGCGATATCCAAATCGAAAAAATGGAGGAGTGGGGTGAAGAAGAAATGGAAACCGAATTTGAGTAATAGCCTGTCTTTGACAGGCTATTTTCTTGTGTGCATATCTGGATTCCACTGTATACTATTTCTAACAAATCAAAAAGGAGTATGCGATGAATAATCTTGAATTCCTTTATTACTTGCGTGACGCGATCGCATGCCTGGGGGTACTGGTCGGTCTGGGTGCGGCGGTCTTCCTCTTTATCCGCAAGAAGACCCTGCCTGCCATCCTGTCCCTGCTGGGTTTTGCCCTCCTGGGCGTAGAACCGCTGCTGGATATTTTCATCTGGCGCATGCTCAGTAATAGTGCATCTGCAAACTATGATACGCTGAACGAAGTATATGCCTGCACCAGCGGCTTGACCATGTTCCTGGGAATGGTGCTGATCGTGATCGCTATTATTCTTGGCTTCCGCGAACCGAAATTACCACCACCTGTGGAAGAACCACCCGCGGACCTGCCACCAGTTTCGTAAAAACGCGAGTAATATTATTGGAAGTGAGAAGGATAATCCTTCTCACTTCTTTTTTATTTTCCTCTTTATTACCACCAGCCAACCCACCCACAATCCCAGTGCTGCACCAATGTCATCAATGACCAACGCATCCACCCAGCTGGGATGACGACCCGGTACAAAAGACTGATGGAACTCATCCGTGATGGCATAGAGAACAGCAAGGACGAGAACCAGCCACCAACGGTGCATGTTGAAGCCCTGGGCATACCATAACGCCACTGCCAGCAGGCCATAACCGAGCATATGGGCGCCCTTCTTGACAATGAAATCCCACAAGCCAAAACTTGGCATTTCCCGGGCTGGAATGGACGAAAAGCCAAAAATGACGGCCATGATAATTATGGCTGGGAGCCAGCGACGAATATTCATACCTCACACAGAAATTTCAACAATTCCAGATTAAATGATTCAGCCTGATCCACCGGGACTGCATGACCCGCATGCGGGACCAATACCTGACGCGCGCCAGGGATTCTGTTCACTAATAATTGTTGGCGGGCAGGGGTGACAGTAGTATCTTCCTGACCGGTCACCACCAACGTGGGAACTTTGATCTCTCCAAGTCGTTTGACGGAATTGAACAGGCCAAGCGAAGTCATCGCCTTTCGGTAAGCACGCGGGTCGGCTCTGGAGATTGCCCCGACCAGCATCTTCTGCAATTGTTCATTGTTCGGTCCGGGAAAAACGCGCCGGGCCACCGCCTTTGCCTGTGCCGGCAGCCCCAGAGTATTAACAAGAATAAAGCGCTGTAAAAAGTACAACCAACCGCTTAATGTGTCGGGACGCAGGAAAGCAAATGTGCTGACCAGCACCAGTTTGCTCGTAAGCTGAGGGTAATCCAATGCATATTGTTGTGCGATTATTCCACCCATCGAGAGACCAACCACATGCGCCGGTCCAACTCCCAATTCCTCGATGAGGCCCGCCATTTGAGCAGCCACACGACGAATACTCCAACCGCGTCCGTCATAGGGAGAAGCACCAAACCCAGGTGTATCGGTCGCGATGGGGCGAAAACCCGCTGCGGTCAAGACAGGCAATTGCAGTATCCAGGAACTGGCATCTGCTCCCAGCCCATGGAGCAGGAGGACAACAGGATGACCATCCGGATTTGGGTCAAGGAAGTGGAGTGCCATCATCATCTCATAATAAAAAGCCCTCTGCCAGGCAGAGGGCTGGATTGGGATTACTTTGGCTCTGTTTTGGGAGGTTCCGGCTTGTCCGCGTCCTCTGTGTTTTCTTCTTTTTTCTCATCGTCCTTGCCAGCCAGATTATCCCGGAAGGAACGGATGCCTTTGCCAAGTTCACCGGCTACTTTTCCGATGCGACCAGGGCCAAAGAGGATCACGATAATTACCAGGACAATCAGCAGTTCTGGCAAACCAAAATTGCGCAAGAAACTCATAAAAACTCCTTCCGTCGTTGCCGACGGAGATTAATTTACCACATTCAATCAAAAATAGCTAGTCGCCATGTAACGTCTTCCAGATTTGCTGGATATGAGCCCGATCGTGGTCACCAATAAAACTGACCTGTTCCTGTAAGTTGGTTGGACCAAAGATGGAGTGGCGGGCTGACCTCGACCATTCAATCCCCAAGCTGTCGAGCAACCCAAGAGTTTTTTTCCTCGCTGATACAAAATCAACCAATGCCAGGTGACCATCCTGGGAGGAATATTGACGTTCATCCACCCAGCGGTCGGTCATTTCAGCAGCCAGGAAGGGGTTCTCTTCTGCGAGTATCTTCTGCAGTCTCGGAAGGTGCACCTCCCGCTCCACATCGCGCAGGTGACAGATGATTTCGGTCAAATTCCACTCGCCGGGTCGGGGCTTGCGCGCCCAGGCTTCAGGTTGAAGAGAGAGGCTAAGTGTGGCAATGGCAGCAGGGGTGGAACGTAAATTGGCCAATAACGCCTGGGGATTCTGGAATTTGATTTGTAAAGTTTCGGGATCGGCTTTTTCCAGCCAACCGCGGAATGATTCCACCGTCCCTTGTGGAACCCCGGCTGGTTCCTCTGAGGCTTCGCCTGGTTTTCGCACCCAGAAGACTGGGAAACCGACAGCCTGGGTTGGTTTTACTTCCCGTTCCATATCGTCGCCAACCATTACCACCGGATCTTCTGGCCAACCCAATTGAGCCATAACTTCCGGGTAATAGGCAACAGTCTCTTTTGTGAAGTGAAATGTTTCATAGGACGTTACCAGTGCAAAGGGATATTTCTCTGGTGGGAAACCAGCCCAACGCAAGCGGTACTGGATTGCTTTCAGTGGGAAAAGCGGGTTGGTGGCAATCGCCACCCGATAACCTTGGGCAAATGCCCAATCCAAAAGCTTGATGGCAGCAGGAATAGGTTTTGTCAGAGTACCCAGGCTCGGAAAAATATCATCATAGAAACGATCCACCGCTGCCTGGAGCATTGACCGGTCAAGTCCAAGTTTAGGATAGAAAAAGGAATCGAAAACTTCCCGTAGAGTAAGCGCCGGGTCCGTGTTGGACATCATCGCCCGTGTCCCCCCCATCAAGGCCGCAAGCATTAATTCCGGCGCGATCTTGTCGGCCAGCGCGCCGGAGAGGGCCTTAAAATAGGCCGGGATAAAAGCGTCCATATTGGTGTCGAGCAGGGTATCGTCGAGGTCGAAGAGCAGGGTAATGGTCATCGTTGAATAAAAATTCCGGGATTGGTATAAAAATGTTTCATGTGAGGCATTGCTCTTACGGAAAAACTATTGTTCAATTTCAAATACAGGCGGTATGGGATGGCATTCCCCACAACCTATATGCGGGTCGAATCCAGATCGACTATTCTTATCGCAAAACGCCGTCACTTTTACACGTCGCTGGAATGCCGTCATCAGCGGGCGAGTTACTTCAGCCTTGAGCTGCATGTAATCGCAGGAGTTAGCCTGACCGATTGATGGAACCGGGCATGTATGGCAAAGGTCGCGCGTCCAGGCAACACCCAGCAAACGACATTCTTCATGGTCGCGACCACGATAGTAATCACCATAAAAATATTTACATTCGGTTCCAGCAGGTGTTTTCATTTTTATTATTAGCAAACTCCCGCAGTTTTGAACTTGCGGGAGGGTCTCATTACACGCGGGTCACATACTCACCAGAACGGGTATCAACGCGAATCGTATCGCCCACTTTAACAAAGTTTGGACACTGAACTTCAACGCCAGTTTCAACTTTGACCTTTTTGGTTACACCGGTGGCAGTATCACCACGCACAGCCACTTCTGCATAAATGACTTTCAGGTCTACTGAGGTGGGCAATTCGATATCGAGGGCTTCGCCATCATAGAAAGTCAGTTTACACTCCATACCTTCCTGGAGGAAACCGGCTGATTCACCGATGATATCTTTCGGTATGCCGGGTTGTTCAAATGTTTGTTGATCCATGAAATAAAAGTTGTCGCCGTCTTTATAGAGATATTGGACGCCATGGAAATCGAGACGAGCTTCCTGAACCTGACTGCCTGAGATGAAAGTCTTTTCAATATTGGAGCCCGTACGCAAGTTGCGTGCTTTGATTTTAATGGTGGCATTGCCGCGTCCGGGTTTGTGATGGCTGTACTCAACTACTTTAAATAGATTGCCATCAAGTTCAAATGTGACACCTTTGCGGAGATCATTTACATCAATCATCGGCTCTTCCTTTTCAAAAATTGCAAGCGGGCGGGATTATACTGCCAGTTACAGGAACGTGGCAAGGGAGAGAAGCCAATCCCAGAAATCACCAATTAGGAATCAGTGGTGCTTTTCTGCATCCGGCTCTTCGCGTAAAAGTTCCACTGCATGAGCCAGAACCGGCAATACCACCTGTAAATTCTCCACAGCCCCTTTTGGATTGCCAGGTAAATTAATGATTATCGTTCTTCCACGTAAACCCGCCACAGCCCGCGAGAGCATGGCGTGCGGCGTGACTTTCAAACTTTCCAGACGCATGGCATCGGCCAGGCCGGGAGCTTCACGGTCAATAGCCATTCGGGTTGCTTCGGGAGTGACATCGCGCGGGGCAAATCCAGTCCCCCCGGTGGTAAGAATGACATCCATAGCGCAGCTATCAGCCCAGGTTGACAGTGTCTCACGGATCATGCCTAACTCGTCCGGTACGATTACGGTGCGGACCACCTGCCAACCTTGAGCGGTAATGAGTTCGACCAACGCCGGACCAGAGAGGTCAACACGTTCGCCGCGGGAAGAACGATCTGATGCTGTCAGGATGCCAAAGCGGAGGGTTATTTTTTTCATCAGACATCACAAGTTAATTCAGGGATATTATGGTGTAAAAATAGCAGTTTTTACTTTATGCAAGATCTTTTCCGTACGTGTAAGTATTGTTCATGTGTGTCCAACCGTGTTTTTCATAGAAACCCATAGCACTGTCATTATCGGTGGTCACCAGCAGATAGCATCGAATACAACCTTTAGTCCGGAGGCGGTGTTCCAATTCTTCCATAAGCATCGAACCAATGCCCTGCTCGCGGTAAGATCCCGCCACCGCCAGGTGATAGACCATACCACGCCGCCCGTCAAAGCCGCCCATCACTGTACCAACAATTTTGTCATGGTTTTCAGCAACCAGGAACAGGTCGGGGTCACGCTGGAGTTTCTTCTGGATCTCATCCGCGTCGTCAGATTGGCGCAGTTGAATTCCTGAACCCGCATTCTCCCAGAGCAGGCGGACAGCAGGATAATCTTCGGGGTAATGGAATTCCCGCAAATGTACTTCAGTCATCAGTCGTTGAAAGCAAATTCCGGAGTTTTTTAAAGAGCTCATCTGGCATGTATGGTTTCAGCAGGAAGTCATTGGCTCCGGCAGCCAGGCATTCCTCGGTCTTGTCAATTCCAGAAGCCATGATGATATTAAGCGCAGACAGATCTGGAGTCTTGCGGATCTGGCGGACAATGTCCATGCCATTATGGTCGCCAAGATAAATATCAATTATCAGAACATCCGGCTTCTCCTTCCGGATATTATCCAGAATGTTGCCTTTCTTATCCCATAGTGTCGTCACTGTGTAACCTTCCATTCCGAGAAGGGTTTTCAGGAGCGAAACCATTGTGAAATCATCATCCGCTAGAAGCACTTTTGTCATTTTTTCTTCCTCGGCGCGGTTTTTTTATTTGATTTCGCAGGTTTCTCCAAGGCAGCTTTCAACACATCATTAACCGACTCGGCAAATACGAAGGTAAGTGCCTTACGGACTTCATCGGGCACATCCTCAACATCCATTTCGTTTCGTTTGGGCAGGATAATCGTCTTTAAGCCGGCACGATGGGCAGCCAGCATCTTTTCCTTGATACCACCCACTGGCATCACCTGACCGCGCAGGGTGATTTCGCCGGTCATACTGACGCCTTTCTTCACCGGGCGACCAGAGATCAGAGAAACCAGAGAGGTTGCCATCGTGACACCCGCAGAGGGACCATCTTTGGGCTGGGCTCCCGCCGGGATGTGCAAGTGGATATCGGATTTATCAAAAAAATCTTTTGGCAGACCAATCTCAACAGCATGCGAACGGACATAGGATAGCGCTGCCTTGGCAGATTCCTGCATCACGTTTCCCACGGACCCGGTAATCTGGAAGCCTTTTGCCCCAGGCATTTTTGTGGCCTCAATGAACAGGATGTCACCCCCGAAGGGTGTCCATGCCAGCCCAGGCACCACGCCAGGGATGGATGTGCGCGCATCTATCTCCTCTGTCTCCAGGAAGATGGGGTGTCCAAGCAGTTCCTTGATTGACCTGGCTGTGATCCTGGCTGTCTGTTTCTTGCCCTCTGCAATTCGTGTCCCGATTTTACGGCAAATACCACCAATTTTTCGTTCCAGGTTGCGGACACCCGCTTCACGCGTGTATTGGTTGATTATGGTCTTGAGGGCATCCTTGTTGAAAGTCACTTCCCCTGGACGAAGCCCATTCTCGCGCACTTGTCGCGGGATAAGATAACCCCTGGCAATGGATATTTTCTCGCTCTCTGTATAACCAGACAGATGGATGATTTCCATGCGGTCTAGTAAAGGAGCCGGGATGGTCTCCAGCGTGTTGGCAGTGGTTATAAAGAAGACTTGCGATAGATCGTAGGCAACTTCAAGATAATTGTCACGGAATTCAACATTTTGCTCCGGGTCCAGCACTTCGAGCAGCGCCGAGGCCGGGTCACCATGGAAGTCCATCGTTAGTTTATCCACTTCATCCAGCATGAAGACCGGGTTGTGCGACTCAACGCGGCGCAGAGCCTGTAAAATGCGCCCCGGCATGGCACCAATATAGGTGCGCCGGTGACCGCGAATCTCAGCCTCGTCACGCGTTCCTCCCAGAGAAACACGGATGA
>Ga0209777_10005774_pt1 | contig 14161 bp, 11 predicted proteins | sample FrelakmetHBP12HB_FD_187147 | JGI IMG/M metagenome (GOLD analysis project Ga0209777, IMG submission 187147) | Freshwater lake sediment microbial communities from the University of Notre Dame, USA, for methane emissions studies -HBP12 HB (SPAdes)... | ecosystem: Environmental > Aquatic >...
CGGCCTGCTCTATTGGCAGACGCTGGCCCAGGTCCTGTTCAAAAACCCGCGCGCGTTCGACGTGGCGGTGAACCTCGCGGCGATGTACCTGCACTTCTCGCGACAGTCCGAATACGTGGTCGGCGCTCTTGATGAAGCGGCCGAGCGCGTCCGGGTAATGGGCGAAGACCGGTACAACGAGATGATGGGCGCCGGCAGGACCCTGCCTGCGCCGGGCTGTCGCTGACCGGCCGCATCTTCCGGCCAGAACCGGAATCAAAGCTACTGATGGCTATGAGTGCGAAGTAATCGATAGCAACTGAATCGTAGGAGGTATAAGATGTCGGAAGAAGTGAAACAGGAACAACACGAAGAGCACGGGCACGATGAGTCCGGGCACGACCATAAGCACCACCACCACCATCGCGGCGGTGCCGTGATGATGGGGCCGTTGTGGTTCATCGGCTGGCTCTTTACCATCGGGTTTCTTCATCCCGGATTCTGGAAAGGCCTGCTGGGCATTATCATCTGGCCCTACTACCTCGGCAACTGGGTCTATCACCTGCCGAACGTCTTGCACTGAAGAAGCGACAAGCCGCAAGCCGAGATCAGATGAAACCAGCACGTCAGTTTGACAGTCGAGGACATGCCGAGCGGGCGCTGGCTATGCTCAGGAAGCATGGTATCAGCGCCCAGATTACCAAGATGAGCGCGGATGGCAGCGACTTCTACGCGGGCTTTGTTGACCACACATCCGGCCGCTTCCTGGTGTCAGTCGAGGACAAGCACTGGGAAGAGGCAATGAGGTTGATGCTGGACGGACAAGAGTAGCTCGGGACAGCGCCGAAGCGCAGTTCGTAGCTAGTAGTTAGCAGTTGGCGGTCAGCAGTTAGCAGACGCGAGCGGGCGCCAGTTACTTCGAAGAGCGCGGATCAGGGTTTTGGAGGACAAAGGACGTCATCGTCAGCGAACCGGCCACCGGCTTAGCATTGAACCAGGTCAGTTCGTCATCCTTGCGTCTCAGCGCGATCACAAACAACATCGGCAAGTAGTGTTCATTGGTCGGTATCGCCAATTGGACCGCGCGACCCAGCGCCGGGTAGTTCACCAGTTCCCGATCGCGGCGCTCGGCGACAAGCTTCCGGAATAGTGCGTCGGCCTCAATCGCCCAGTCGAAGCCGAACGGTTGATTGAAATCGCCGCCCCGTGGCTCGGCCAGCGCGAGGTTGTGAACCAGGTTGCCGCTCCCGATGATAAGCACCCCGCTCTCGCGCAGTGCGTCCAGCTCCTGCGCAATCTCGTAAAGGCGAGCGGCCGGCTGAGTGTGGTCCAGACTCAACTGGAGCACCGGCACGTCGGCGGCCGGGAACACCCGCCGCAACACGACCCAACAGCCGTGGTCAAGTCCCCAGCCCTGGTCAAGACCAACCTGAGCCCGTGTAACCAGGCCTTTGACTTCCTGTGCCAGCGAGATGTCGCCCGGAGCCGGGTACTGCACCCCGGACAGCTCCCTGGGAAACCCGCCGAAATCATGAATGGTCCGCGGCTTCGCCATCGCGAGAACCCGAGTTCCCGATGTCTCCCAGTGGGCCGAAACACAGAGAATCGCCCGCGGCCTGGGTAACTGCCTGCCAATCTCCTCCCAGCCCCGGGCGAATTCGTTGTCCTCAATCGCATTCATCGGGGTTCCGTGCCCGACGAACAGCACCGGCATCGGTTCTGCGGAATTCGAGGAGCCCGCTCGCCGCGTCACTGCGCTCACACCTCGCCGTCGAGCATCACGGTTGCCTCGACCGACGCCTCGCTCGGAACTTCTCGGCCTGCGTCACAATCTCACGCGCGGCGCGAATCGCTTGCACCGCAAACGGCCCGTCCGAGGTTTCGTTCGAGAGCAGGATGGCGTCCGAGCCGTCCAGAATCGCGTTGAACACGTCCGCGGCCTCGGCCCGGGTGGGAGTTGAATGCTCGGTCATGGATTGCAGCATCTGGGTCGCGGTTATCACCGGTTTGCCCAACCAATTGCACTTCGCGATGATTTCCTTCTGTAAGGCCGGCACCCGGGCCAGCCCGACTTGCAGCCCAAGGTCCCCACGGGCAATCATGACTCCATCGGCGGCTCCGAGTATCTCGTCGATATGCTGCACTCCGTCCAGAGTCTCGATCTTGGCCACCAGCATCGGCGTGCCTCGCCCGGTCGCGCGTTTCGCGCGACTCTGCCGAGCGACATAGCTCCTGACTTCGTCTATCTCGCGCCGGCCCTGGACAAACGACAGGGCAAGGCTGGCGATGTCGTGTTCGAGCAGGAAGTCAATCTGGCGCCTGGTCCTGAGCGCAAGGTAATCCGGGAACTCAATCCGGACGTGCTGAAACGTCAGACCCTTTCTGCCCCGAAATCGGCCGGCACGAAACACCGTACACAACAGCGTCCCGACTCGCGGGTTCAGGTCCCTCGGCCGAGCGGACAGGATGACGTCGTCCTCACCGATAGCAATGAAGACTTCTCTCCTTAGCAGCAGTGCTCGCTTGAGCGCCGGCAGCATGGCCGCGAATGGTTCGTCGTACAGCACGACTGAACACGAGTGCGCAGTTCCCCGAAACAGGTCCCGGAAGTGCAGCCGCAGTCGCTCGCCGCGTTTGAGCGCAACATGTTCTGCCGGGCCCGCGATCCTGAGTTTGGGGCCGATGTCGGCCATGACCGCAACCGGCTTCCGGACTGCGCGGACCGCCCGGAAGAACCCGGCTTCGACGAGTTCGTCCATCGCCTCACGGTTCGGGTAGAAAGCCATGTTGACCCGGAATACGTCCGCCCCGGCGCGCGCAAACTTCCGCAGCCGCTCAAGATAGGGCGCCGGCCGAACCGAACTGCCCGCGGTCAGCTTCTGGTCGCTGGGCCCGATGGTCGCGATGATTCGGGCGTCAGTCATTGCCTGAGCTTCCGGTCACGGCAATGGGCAGGCCTGGGCCCCGTGCTTCTCCAGATAGCGCTGATGGTATTCCTCAGCCGGAAAGAACGCTCCGCCCTCGACAATCCGGGTCACAATCGGCCGTCTCAGCTTCCCGGATTTGTCCAGCCGGTCGCGCGAAGCGAGGGCGCGTTCACGCTGCTCCGGGCTGTGATAGAAAATCGCCGAGCGGTACTGGGCGCCGACATCCGGACCCTGGCGGTTCAGCGTCGTCGGATCATGAATCCTCCAGAACGGGTCCAGCAGGTCGTCATAGGACACTTCGCCCGGGTCGAACTCCACCTGCACTGCTTCGGCGTGGCCGGTCATTCCGGTGCAGGCCTGTTCATAGCTTGGATTCTCAGTCGTGCCACCGGTGTAGCCCACGGTCGCAGCACGGACGCCTTTCACCCGGCGAAACGCGGCCTCAACATGCCAGAAACATCCGGCTGCGAATGTCGCCTTCTCTATCATAGGTCATTAGACCATCCCCAGCCGACTGCGAATTCAGGCCTGAACCAACGGTATGGCGACGAGCGGCCGCGGATACCGGACAGGACTACTTGGCGAGTTTCGCGATGAGCAGTTCGCTCACCTTCTGGGGCAGGAACTTGCCGTGTGACTTCTTCATCACCGCGCCGACGAGTGCGCCGAGCACTTGTGTCTTGCCCGATTTGTATTTGGCGACCAGCGCCGGTTCGGCGCCAACGACTTCATCCACAAGTTGACCCAACAGCGCGTCATCCTGCACCAGGCCCAGACCCTTTGCTCGGGCGATCGCGGACGGTGTGCCGCCGCTCCTAACCATCTCGGCAAACACTTCTTTGGCAGCCTTGCCGGTGAGCTCGCTACGCTTCACCATCGCGATAAGCTCGGACAGCTCGCCGGGTGCAACCCGAAACTGCGCGATGCTGATTCCCTGCTCGTTCAAGACGCCCGCGACCTCGGTCGTAAGCCAATTCGCGGCCGGCTTCGGTTCTGCGCCGACTCTCAGGATTGCCTCGTAGTAGTCGGCATAGGCCGGGTCAGCCGTAATCACTGAGGCGTCATACTCCGACAGACCCAGTTTCGCAACGTAGCGCTCCAGCCGTTGAGCAGGCAACTCGGGCAGGCTCGCGCGAATCTCCTCGACTTCGTCCGGACGAATCACCAGAGGGGGCAAATCGGGTTCCGGAAAATAGCGATAGTCCTCGGCCGTCTCCTTGCTGCGCATCGGCGCCGTCTCGTTGGCCTTCTCATCCCATAACAGGGTCTGCTTCTTGACCGGCTCGCCGCGCTCACGCAGCTCAATCTGACGCTTTGCCTCGTACTCGATTGCACCTTTCAAGGCGCGAACCGAGTTGAGGTTCTTGACCTCGGTCTGAGTGAAGAACTCGTGACTTCCCAAGGGCCGCACCGAAAGGTTCAGCTCGGCCCGGAAGTGACCTTTCTCCATGTCGGCATCCGAGACATCGAGGTACTGCAGAATCTGGCGCAGGTTGTTGACATAGGCCTCAGCTTCCTCGCCCGTGCGCAGGTCCGGCTCGGTAACAATCTCAATCAGCGGTACGCCACAACGATTGAAGTCCACGAGCGACGAAGCTCCGGCGTGAACCAGCTTACCGGCATCTTCCTCGATGTGGCAGCGCCGCACCTTGACGCGCTTGCCCGGGATATCAAGCCAGCCGTCAAAGGCGAGCGGCTCAAGATACTGGGTTATCTGGTAGCCCTTGGGCAAGTCAGGATAGAAGTAGTGCTTACGCGCGAACCGGCTGCGCGGGGCAATCGAACAGCCCAGGGCCAGACCGGTCCGAATCGCCAGCCGAACGACCTCGTCGTTGAGCACCGGCAAGACGCCGGGCAGGCCCAGACAGACCGGGCACACGTTAGTGTTCGGCTCTCCCCCATACTGAACCGTGCAGGAACAGAATATCTTGGTCCTGGTCTTGAGCTGAGCGTGAACCTCGAGACCAATTACGAGCTCGTATCGAGAGGACCGGCTGGCGGCGCTCACGAGAACACCCCATTTTCACCAAAGCCTGAAAGTTCAAGGCTCAAAGACCCAAACCCAAAACAGCGAATCGAGGTCAAAGCACAAGACGCGGACTGAGCTTCTGACCTCATCTTACAGTTGCTCAAACGCATACGCGACCTTGAGGACGGTCTTCTCATCGAATGCGCGGCCGATGATCTGCAATCCCACCGGCAGGCCGTTCACCCGGGTCTTGCACGGAATGGATATTGCCGGCAGACCAGCGAGCGACGGCGCAGCGGTGTAGATGTCGGCGAGGTACATCGCGAGCGGGTCGGTCGTCTTCTCGCCCAGCTTGAATGCCGGGGTTGGCGTAGTCGGCGCAATCATGACGTCCACATCCCGGAACGCCTGTTCAAAGTCCCGGCGGATGAGCGTGCGCACCTTCTGGCCCGTGCCGTAGTACTCCTCAATCGAGCCCTTGGACAGACCAAACGTGCCGAGTAGAATCCTGCGTTTGACTTCATCGTTGAACCCGGTTCCCCTGGTTCTCTCGTATTGCTCCTCCAGCGTCGGGCAACCCTCGACTCGCAGGCCGTAGCGCACACCGTCATACCGGGCCAGGTTCGATGACGCTTCGGCCATGCAGACCATGTAGTAGGTCTGGATCGCAAACTGCACGTGCGGCAGCGAGACCTCTGCCACCTGCTTGCACCTGGGCGCAATCGCCTTGACCATGCTCTGCACTGCGTCGCCGGTCGCCGGGTCCAGCCCTTCCCCAAAGCACTCCTTGACCAGTCCCAGTCTGATGCCTGAGACATCGGCCGCCGGGGCGAAATCACAAACCGGCGCATCGACCGAGGTTGAGTCGTTCAGGTCGCGTCCGGCGATTGCCTGGAGCATGATTGCCGCGTCAGTGACGTCTCTTGTAAGCGGGCCAATCTGGTCGAGCGAAGAAGCGAAGGCGACAAGGCCATAACGCGAAACCCGGCCATAGGTCGGTTTCAGTCCGACGACCCCGCAGAACGAGGCCGGCTGGCGCACCGAACCGCCGGTGTCCGAGCCCAGCGCCGCGATCGCTCCGCCATATGCAACCGCGGCCGCTGACCCGCCCGATGAGCCGCCCGGCACGCGCGTCTCATCATGCGGATTACGCACCGGGCCGTAATACGAAGTCTCATTCGACGCGCCCATTGCGAACTCGTCGAGATTGGTCTTACCGATGATGATGCCGCCTGCGGCCTTGATGCGCTCGGTCACGAACGCGTCATAGGGAGAAACGAAGTCGCTCAATATATGCGACCCGCAACTGGTCAGAACTCCCTTCGTGCAGATGTTGTCTTTGATTGCCACCGGGATGCCATACAGCGCGGGAGAGTCGGCAGAGGGCCGGGACAGGTTGTTCGCCTGCTCCAAAGCCTGGTCCACAAGTCGTGTGATGTAGGCATTAATCCTGGGCTCACGGGCCGTGATGCGCGCCGCGACCGACTTGACGATGTCGGAGGAGGTGAACTCACCCTGTCTGAGACCCGCGCCCAGCTCGTGAATTGTCCGGTCGCAGAGTTCACTCATCGCTGAGTTCAGTATGCACCGGCCTGCGCTTGTCCGCGGCTTCGTCGATGATTCGCGGCACCTGGAAATAGCCGTACTTGAGATATGGGAACAGGTTCGGCAGGCATTTCAGCGTTTCCCTGCGCTCGTCCGGCCGGCACCAGCATTCGACGTCAATCACATGCGACGTCGGCTCAACCGACTTGAGGTCGAGCGCCTTCAGGGACTGGAAATAGGCGATAATCCGGTCGGTCTGCTCTCCGAATCGTTCGATCTCGTCGTCGTTCAGCGCGAGCCGGGACAGCTTCCCCAGCTTCCGCACCATCTCCGCACGACTGCTCACGCCGGAATAATAGCGGCAAAGACCAATAGTGTAAAGAGAAACGTCCCCTCACTCTTGACTTTGCGGGATTGCGACTTAGAATAGCGCAGAATGCACACTTACATCGAAGACGCCGGGAAGCACGACGGCGCTGAGATTACGGTCAAGGGCTGGCTCTATAACTCGCGTTCGAGCGGAAAGATACGATTCCTGCTTGTCCGTGACGGAACCGGCCTGATTCAGTGCGTTTTCTCGGCCCGTGACGTGCCGGCCGAGGCCTTTGCGCTGGCCGACAAGATCACCCAAGAGTCTTCGCTGGAAGTCACCGGAAAGGTCCACCAGGACGACCGCGCGCCCGGCGGATTCGAGCTTCAGACCACGAATCTCAAGCTCATTCAACTCGCTGAGAACTATCCCATAACCCCGAAGGAGCACGGCGTCGAGTTCCTGATGGCGCATCGCCATCTCTGGCTGCGTTCCCGGATGCAGACCGCGATTCTGCGTGTGCGTGCCGAGATTATCCGGTCGCTCAGAGACTACCTTGACGACAACGGCTTTGTCTGCTGCGATACTCCCATCTTCACACCGGCGTCGGTCGAGGGCACGACCACCCTGTTCCCGGTTGACTACTTCGGGGGCACGGTCTATTTGACTCAGTCCGGCCAGTTGTACAATGAGCCAATCTGCACCGCGGTCGGCCGGACCTATTGCTTCGGTCCGACATTCCGCGCCGAGAAGTCCAAGACCCGGCGGCACCTGACCGAATTCTGGATGCTCGAACCCGAAGTCGCGTTCCTGGACCTGGACGGCGACATGGACCTGGAAGAGAACCTGGTCAGCTACATGGTCGAGCGGGTCCTCACGAAATGCCGCGAGGAACTGAAGGTGCTCGAGCGCGATGTGACGAAACTCGAGTGCGTGAAGAAGCCGTTTCCGCGCATCACTTATACCCAGGCCGTTGACCTGCTCCAGAAGGCCGACAAGGACTTCAAGTGGGGCGACGACTTCGGCGCGGATGACGAGACCCAGATCGGTGCGGCCCATGACCGGCCGGTGCTGGTTCACCGCTATCCAGCGGCAATCAAGGCTTTCTACATGAAGCGCGACCCGCTGGACGACCGACTGGCGCTGGGGGTGGACATGATCGCGCCTGAAGGGTATGGCGAGATTACCGGCGGTGGGCAGCGCGAAGATGACCTTGCAACGCTTGAGCAGCGCATCGCCGAGAACAAGCTGCCGCGGGCGGCATACGAGTGGTATCTGGATGTCCGGCGCTATGGCAGCGTCCCCCATGCCGGGTTCGGCCTGGGTCTGGAGCGCTGCGTCGCTTGGATTTGCGGTGTACATCACTTGCGGGAAACGATACCGTTCCCGCGCATGCTGGAGAAAGTCTACCCATGAAAAGGTCAAGTGGTCTGGTAACCGGGTGGTCAGCTGAATGCGCTGGACGACTCGGCCGCCAGGTCACTGCGACTCACCCAAAGGAGGGGTTATGACCGAAACCAAGCTGGGCAAGGTCAAGCACTACTTCGGCAAAGTCAGCGTTGCCATCGTGCTCTGTGAGGACGATGGAGTTGCCCTGGGCGACACGATTCACATCAAGGGCAACACGACCGATGTAACGCTGAAAGTCGAGTCAATGCAGGCCGAACACAAAGAGGTCACGTCAGTTGCAAAAGGGAGCGATGCCGCCATCAAGGTCCCGACCAAGGTCCGGATGGACGACATCGTCTACAAAGTAAAGGAGTAAGTTGGCACGAACCAAGAATCCGAGAATGCGGCGCAAGGCGCAAATCAAGGCCAAGTGGCATCGGCGGAAGGTCCGCCGGGCCGCCGGCATTATCCTGCCATCCGGTAAGAAAGAGGCCCCGGTCCCGCCGCCTGAGCCGGTGCCCGAGCCCGCAACCGAACCGGTCGCGGCCCAGCCCGAGACCTCGGCTCCGGAAGCGCCTGCCCCTGAGCCGCCCGGCGCAAAAGCATAACCCATAAGGCATAGCGCCTGAGGCAACGCCCGACATTGCGGGCGAGGCATTATGCCTTGTGCTTGCTGCCTTATGCCGGCCAAGCTCTACCTCTGCCCGTTCGGGTATCAGGGCGCGACCCGACTGCTGTTCCAGGAGGCAACCCGGGGCCAGACCGGCAATGACTTCTCCTGGCTGACCTACATCGCACCGACCCCGCGCAAGGTCCGGGCCGCGCAGCTTGACTTCGCCGAGACTGTCGGCAAGGCCGCCTTCATCCCGCCCGGGTTCCTCACCCTGAACCAGTTCGCGCGGCAGGCCTACGCGCGCTTCGGAACCCGGCGCCGGCTCGACCCTGAACTCCGGACACTGCTCATCGCCCGGCTCCTGCCCGGGTTCGGCCAGCCCCGCATGTCCCTGGGCTATGCCCGGGCAATCGCGGACTTCATCAAAGCACTCGCGGATTACTGCCCGCAGCTTTCGCTCAGCGAACTGCGTGAGCAGGTCCGGATACTGATGAAGGACTTCGACCGGCCGCGCGCGAATGTCCTCCAGGCCCTTGAAATCCGCAAGCGCTACCAAGAACTGCTTGAAGCGAAGGGGTGGATTGACGACGAGGGAGTTGTCGCCGCGGTCGCAGCCAGTCCGCAGTCCATCTTGTCCAGCCACCAGTTCCTGGTCCTTGACGGTTTCTTCGACCTGACCCGGCTCGAAGAACAGCTTGTCGCGCGACTGGTAAAGGACGCGGGCCAGGTACTCGCGCTCTCGCCGGTCTTCCAGGATTTGCCCGAGGTCACCAGCCCGGTTCAGGGCTTTCCCGAATTCCTCCAGACACTCACTACGGTGGAAACGGTCCGGCTGAGGAACCCGCGCCCGCCCAGGCTGAAGCCCAGGTACTTCCGATTCCCGTCGCGCGAGCAGGAAGTCGAAGGCATCGCGGCGGACCTGAAGTCGCGCCTGCGCGCAAAGGTACTCAGGCCGGACCAGGCCATCGTCGTATTCCCGCAGTTCAGGCAATACTCGGCCATTGTCCGCCGGGTCTTCACCAAGTACGGGATTCCGTTCACCCTGTTCCCGGAACGGATGCTGGCCGCATCGCCCCCGCTCATCGCCGTGCTCGAATTGCTCAGCGCCGTCGAGAACAACTTCCCGCGCGTGTCTTTTGTCGCGGCCCTCACCTCGCCGTATTTTGCGCGCATCAGCGCGGCCTGCCGCGAGACCGTGAACCGCTTCTCGCTCGCGGCCCGGCTGGTCAAGGACCGGCTCGGCTGGCAGTTCCTCGAGCGCCGGCTCAGGGATGAGGACCCGGAGATGGACGAGCGCGAGCAGGGCCTGCTCAAGGAAACCCAGCGCAACACGAACCTCGTGCTCGGATTCTGCGCGGACTACGCCGGGCCGGGACGGGAGCAGGACACCCTGACCGGGTTTGCCTCGCGGCTGCGCACGCTGCTGGCCCGTCTGGGTTTCGGCGAGAAGCTCGACCCGGCCCGGTCTGAAGAGCTCGAACTCAGGAATGACCAGCGCCTGTCCTACAACCTCCTGGAATCCCTGGCCGCATTCGAGCATGACTTCGGGCCTGAGCAATACTCGCTGGCCGAGTTTCACCGCATCCTGACCCAGCTCGTGAGAAGCACGCCCGCCCCGCCTGAGCCGGAGCGACGCGGCGTCCTAGTCTCCAGCACGCTGGAAACCCGCGGGCTGGACTGCAAGCAACTCTATTACGGCGGCCTGACCGAGGACGACCTGCCGACCCGGTTCAAACACGACCCGATTCTGCCGGACTCGGTCCGGATCCGGCTCAACCTGCCCAACCTGGACCGGCACAGCCTGTGGCAGCACCTGCATTTCCTGCGCCTGGTCAACACGCCCGAGGAGGACCCGTTCCTCTCATTCCCGGACACCGAGGAAGGCCGCCTGCTCCTGCCCTGCCCGTTCCTGGACGAGGAATCGGGCGACGACCCGAAGGAACCCGACGCAGTATTCACTGCTGAAGAACAGCAGCGCCGTGAGGGCGCGCAGCAGGCAATCGGGTATCAGGAGCGCTTCGAGCCTTTGGGCCTGCAATCCGACCCGGAAGTCGTCACCGAACTTGCCCGGCGCTTCGGCCCGGACCATGTGCTGGCCGTCACCCGGCTGGAGCGCTATCGCCGGTGCCCGGTTCTGTTCTACATCGAGAATGTGCTCGGGATTCAGGCGCAGGAGGAACCCAGATTCGAGCCTCAGCCGGCGGACTGGGGCAGCATCCTGCACCGCATCCTTGAGCGACTGTACGCCGAGGGCAAGGTTGCGGTTAAGGACATACCCGAGCGCCTGCGCCTCATCGTGCCGGCGGTGCTTCAGGACTTCGGCCTGCCCGGATTCTGGCAACAGGCAGTCCAGAGGGTGCTGGATGAACTCGTGCCCGACTTCCTTGCCCTTGAGCAGGAACTGCGCGACGAGGGCTTCGCGCCGGTCAGGGTCGAGCACGCAGTGACCGCCAATGTCTTTCCTGACCTTAGGCTCAAAGGCCGGATTGACCGGATTGACGCCTCAGCAACCGAGCTGCGCGTGCTCGACTACAAAAGCGGCGGCACCAGTGATATCACCGTGCCTGCAATCCGAGAGCGCGGCACCTATCTCCAGCTTCCGCTCTATGCCCGGATGGTGCAGGACCAGTATCCGGGCAAGACGATTGAGAACCTCGGCATCTATGGCCTGCGCGACGTGGAGATTAAGTGGTTGGCTAAGCGCGCCGACGTGAGCGAACTGATTCAGGCCGCACTCGGCCACGCCCGGGCGGTGATTGACGCGCTGCGCCGGGCCGAGTTCCCGCCCGAGCCTGCCGGTCGCAACGACTGTCCGACCTGCCCGCACAACTTCATCTGCCCGAGAAAGCAGGCCATCACGCGCCAGCCGCCACCCGCTAGCCGCCCACCGCCAACCGCTGACCGCCATCCGACTGAGAGCGAATAGAGCTATGCAGATACCCGCCTGTGGCTTGAGGCTTGAGCTGTATGCCTGATTCCATCCTCAGCCGCGCGGTCCTGTCCCCTGCCGGGTCCGGTAAGACCGAGCGCCTTGCGCGCCGGTACATCGAACTGCTTAAGTCCGGCAACGCGCCGGAGCGGATACTCACCATTACGTTCACTGAGAAGGCCGCGGCCGAGATGAAGGAACGCATCTTCCGCATCCTGCGCAAAGAAGACCCGGCTCTTCTACGTCGCCTGAAATCCCGGGTTCTGAAACTGCGCATCTCTACGATTCACTCGTTCTGCTTCAGCCTGGTCCAGCGGTTTGCGTCCGAGCTCGGGCTCGAGCCTGACCTTCAGGCCCTGGCCGCACCCGAGGACCTGTGGTTCAACACCGAGTACGACCTGCTCATGCAGATTGCCGAGCGCGGAATGCAGAATCCGGATTATTCGCGGCTGCTCGAACTCGTCACTGCGGGCAAGATGTCGGGCTGGAACCGCCTGTCTCAGAACTTCAGCAGTTTCTTTGAACAGCGCACCTCGATTGAACGGGCGCAGGTTCGCCCGATGGACTTCGAGCGGTTGGCTGAGATTGCGCAGTCCCTGCGGACCGACCCTGTCGGCCCTCAGCATATCCCGAACTATGCTGAGCTTTTCCCGGAACGCTTCGACCCGGCCTCCCTGCTCAATGCCCGCAAAGCCCTGACCCGGGTCCAGAACAAGTTCCTGACTACCGGCCAGACCCCGCGCAAGCGGGGCCCGAAGGACTTCCCGGAATGGTGCGCGGCCATGCACGAGTACTGGGTTCAGGTCAATTCCGCGGCCAGCCATGAGGAATTCCGGCAGATGTTCGACCTGTTCCAGCGCGTGTTCCTGAAGGAGTATGACCGGCGCAAACAACAGCAGGGACTGGTGGACTTTGCGGACATGGAACGCCTGGCCTATCACCTGCTCACGAGCAGCGATGAATGGTCGAACATTCTGCTCGCGTTCGACGAGCACACCGACCATATTCTGGTCGACGAATTCCAGGACACCAGCTATCTGCAATGGGGCATCATCGAGAAGCTCACCGAGGAGTGGCGCTCAGGCGAAGGGCGCCGGACCGAACTGAAGACGCGCCCGACAATCTTCCTTGTCGGCGATGACAAGCAGTCAATCTACCTGTTCCGCAACGCCCATGCCGAGGTCTTCACCCAGGCCGAACAGGAGTTGAAGAAATGGCTCGGGCCGAAGCAGTTCGTGTCTGAGACCGTGGAAACCAACTATCGCAGCCTGTCCCGGATAATCGACTTCACCAATCACGTGTTCAGCCGACTCATGAACCCGGGTGAAGACGAGCCTGCCTGGTGCACCCGGTACAGCCCGTTCCGGCGCGAGCGCAAGAACACCAGTCCGGGCAGGGTCGAACTCCTGCTTGCCTCAGGCGAGGTGATGAGCGCGGCCGAGCAGCGCGAACTCGAGGCCGGCTTGATTGCGGACCGGATTCTCGCGCTGCCTGGGCAACCGGTTACCTTTGACGAGAATGAACAGCCGATTCCCTGCGACTGGAAGCACATCACGATTCTGCTGCGCAACCGCAATCATCTCCAGGCCTATGAACAGGCTCTCACGCGGCGACATATCCCATACCTGGTCCAGCACGGCACCGGGTTCTATGCCGAGCCCGAAACCCTGTTGCTCAAGGCCCTGCTCTCGGTGCTGGTTGACCCCTACGACGACCTCGCGCTCTATGCCCTGCTCAAGAGCCCGCTCTTTGCGGTCCCTGAGCCGGAACTGTTCTGGGCCTCAAGCAGGCCGGGCAACACCCTCTTCGACCGAATCCGGGCAGATAGCAGTGAGCAGATAGCAGATAACAAAGAGGACTACTCCCTGCTCCCTACTGACCACTCACTACTCACCACTGACTACTCCCTGCTTCGGGCGTCCCGCGTCCTGCGTCAAGCGTCCGGCGAAGTCAATCACCGCCCGCTCGCGGAAATCATGGAACAGGTCCTGACCGAACAGAAGGCGTGGTCGGTGCTCTGGGAGCCCCAGCGCCGGGCCAATGTCCGGAAGTTCCTGCAACTGGTCGAAGGCTTCGAGAGCCAGGGCATGCATCCCCTGCGCATCAAGACCACCCTTGACAAAATGGCTGAAGACCAGAGCGAAGCCAAGGCGAGCATTGATGTCCGGGGTCAGAACGCGGTGCAAATCATGACCATCCACAACGCCAAGGGCCTGCAGTTCCCGATTGTCTTTGTGCCGATGCTTGACCACAACCTCTCGGGCCGAGGCTCACCCCTGCTCATCCAGGAGCAGAGCCATGACCGGGTGATGGTCTCCTACATCGCCAACAGCGCAGTGCGCAACCAGGACCCGTGGTTCCAGGAATACTGGCGCCGGGAGGAAGAAGAAGAGAAACGGCTCTTCTATGTCGCCTGCACCCGGGCCCGGGATGCTCTGTTCCTGTCCGGAATCGTTACCGATGCGCCGCCCAGGAAAGAATCCTGGCTCAAATGGCTCTG